>VOFB01002766.1_pt1 | contig 35595 bp, 49 predicted proteins | sample 5384141 | NCBI WGS metagenome assembly VOFB01 (sample SAMN12384721, study PRJNA508395) | human gut metagenome | isolation source: healthy gut A | host: Homo sapiens | reverse complement strand
GACAGGAAGGCTCACGAGAAGTACCGCATCGGGGGCCTTCTCCGCCCGGACTTCTGCCCGCCGCTGGGTATCCGGGCCACTCCGGATCAGGTGGCCCAGGCGCTTCTGCGGCAGAACTTCATCCCCATCGTGGACGACCGGAACTGCTTCTGCGGGATCGTCACCCGGCGCTCCTTCATGGCCTTCCTTGTGGAGCGGACAGATCTGGAGGAGCTGGAGGCATCCCCGGTGTAAAGAAAACCTCTGTACCGTGTGGTACAGAGGTTTTTTGTCAGCCTTATTCCAATCACACAGCGCGGGTGACCTTACCGGAACGGAGGCATCTGGTGCAGACGTACACGTGGGTAGGAGTGCCCTTCACGATCGCCTTCACGCGCTTCACATTGGGCTTCCAGACACGGTTGGAACGGCGGTGGGAGTGGGAGACCTGGATGCCGAAGGTGACGCCCTTGTCGCAGAATTCGCATTTAGCCATGTTGCTTACCTCCTCGCTATGAGAGTACGCTTATAGAAGCATCGACTGATATAATACCAGATGTTGCGTGAAAATGCAAGAGTTTTTTTCAAAAACTCCGCTTATTCTCAGGAGTGGAAGGGCAGGGGCGGCCTGTGGCCGGCCGGCCCTGGAAATTTTACGGGCACGCTCTGGCAGTTTTGACAAAAAAGGAGAGGGCAGCATCTCCTGCCTGTGTAAAATAGGACAAGAAAAAACGGCTGTTCTCTTGCGTGCCGGGTGGAAATGAGCTATACTAATCCAGAACCAGAATATAGGAGAGGGTGCACCCTGTGACAGAGACCCAAAACAGCGTCCGTCTGGGCGAGATCATCAAGGAATTCCACCTGGAGCTCCTCCACGAGGGAGGGACTACCAGAATATCCCGCTGCGGACCCTGGACGTAAACCGCCCCGACTTCCGCTGTCCGGCTTTTTGAGCATTTTGACACCAAGCGCCTGCTGGTGATGGGACTGACCGAGACTACCTATGTCAGCGGCATGAGTGAAGAGCGGCGCCGGGAGAGCTTTGACCGACTGCTCTCCTACCCGGTGCCTGCCCTGATCTATACCCGGGGCATCGACCCGTTCCCAGAGTGTATGGAGATGGCCCAGAAATACGGGCGCACCGTGCTGCGCACCCAGGAGCAGACCTCGGCTTTTATGAGCTCTCTCATCGGCAGTCTCTACAACCATCTGGCTCCCCGGATCACCCGGTCAGGCGTGATGATGGAGATCTACGGCGAGGGGGTGCTCTTCCAGGGGGAGTCCGGCGTGGGCAAGAGCGAGGTGGCCATTGAGCTGATCAAGCGCGGCCACCGCATCATCGCGGACGACGCGGTGGAGATCAAGGAGACCAACCATGGCACCCTGGTGGCTTCCGCCCCGGGCTGATCCGCCACTACATGGAGCTGCGGGGCATCGGGGTCATCGATGTACGCCGCCTGTTCGGCATGGGGGCCATCAAGATCAAGCAGCAGATTGACCTGGTCATCAAGCTGGAGCCCTGGGATGACACCGCAGTGTACGACCGGCTGGGGCTGGAGAACACCTACACCGAGATCCTGGGGTGCAGGTGCCCACCCTGACCATTCCGGTGAAGCCGGGGCGCAATCTTGCCATTATCATTGAAGTGGCGGCCATGAACAACCGCAACCGCAAGATGGGCCACAACGCGGCGCTGGAGCTGACCAGAAGAATGGATCAACATTTTGCCCGGAAGATGGGTGTGGGAGATGAATGAGATGTATATCGGGCTTGACATCGGCGGCACCAACATGGTGGCCGGACTGACCAATGGAGCGGGAAAGATCATCAACAAGGTGAGCCGTCCGGTGAACAAGGCGTGGGACCCGGCAGAGCTGTGCCGCCAGTCCGCCCAGCTGGCCCAGCAGGCGGCGGAGGTGGGGGGCTTCGCCGCAGATCAGATCAAGGCAGTGGGCCTGGGCCTGCCCGGTCTGGTGGACAACAAGACGGGCTATGTGATCCAGACTCCCAACATGCCCTTTGACAACACTCCCATCCGGGAGATGTTCCAGGCGGAGTGGGACGTGCCCGTCTATCTGGGCAACGACGCCAACTGCGCCGCTATCGGTGAGTACTGGGCCGGCGCGGCCAAGGACTGCGACCCCGCAGTGGTGGTCACCCTGGGCACCGGCATCGGAGGCGGCCTGGTGGTGGGCGGCAAGCTGTACACCGGCTTCGCCCAGTCCGGGCTGGAGGTGGGCCACATGATCATCCGGCCCAACGGCGTGCTGTGCGGCTGCGGGAACCGGGGATGCTGGGAGCAGTACGGCTCCGCTACTGCCCTGATCCGTATTGCCCAGGAGGCCATGGAGCGGGACCCGGGCAGCGTGATGTGGGAGCTGTGCCAGGGGACCGCTTCCGCGTGGACGGGCGCATCCCTTTCCAGGCTGCCCGGCTGGGGGCCTGTCGGCAAAGAAGGTGCTTCACCGCTATCTTGAGGGGCTGTCCATCGGCCTGATCAACCTGGTGAACATCCTCCAGCCGGAGATCATCTGCCTGGGCGGCGGCATCAGCAACGCAGAGGACGACCTGTTGCTGGACCCCCTGCGGGGACTGGTGCTGGCGGGCTGCTTTGACAAGTCCAAGCCGCCGCGCCTGGAGAGAGCCTCCCTGGGCAACGACGCCGGAGTGGTAGGGGCTGCCATGCTGTACAAGATGCTGTAAGGGCCCGGCTCCCGGCCGGGAGAGCAGCGGTGGAACAAGAACAGGGCGGCCTCCGCAGATGCGGAGGCCACCTCGGCTTGTGGAAAAGCTCTCCTGTGAGGAATTCCGCCACCCGCAGGCGACGGAATAAAAGTTTGATTTCGTCATTTCCAAGGGCGTGTACCTCGGGAATGACAGTCTCTCCGCCCATTGCCTGGCTGGCAGGCTCCTGAGAACGTCCAGGTTCAGAGGACAAAATCCTCGTCCTTCAGCCTGAGAAATCCGCCTTAGCCGGGCGGGGAGGGACCCTTTCAATGGGTCGTACTTGAAGGATCGGCAGCTGGAACCGGCAGACATGACCCCCTTCCGGTCGCAGATCACCTGATCCTCGCTCAGGGCGCGCCCACGGGCGCAGTAGGTGCAGCGGGGTTCGATCTTTTTTTTGAAACAGGCCCATGAAGGTCCCTCCCAATGCGTTGTTGGGACCATTATACTCTTTTGGCCTGGGTTTTCCACTGCTTTTTCACCATATAGACGGCCAGTGCCACAAAGAGCAGCCAGACGCCCCAGGCGGCCGCGGTGGAGATGGTTAGGGCACGCTGAAAGTCCAGGCTGGCGATGCCCTCCACCTGTTCCGCCAGGTAGGAGGAGACCGGCGCCTCCAGGGGGAAGCGGCGGACCAGCAGGGCAGTGAAAAGGGCGGAGAGGCCGCCATGAAGCAGCTTGCCGGTGAGGTAGGTCCGCAGGGACAGGCCGCTGTCTCCCAGAAAGGCCAGCACCTGGCAGTGGACAGAGAGGCCGGCCCACCCCAGCATGAAGGCGGCCATGGACAGCCGGCCGGTCACCGTGCCCGCTCCGGTGAGGGAGGAGACCCCGGAGGAGAGCTCCAACAGGCCGGTGATGAGCCGCTGAGCCCATGCCTGATCCAGCCCCAGGGGAGAGCAGAGCGGCCGCCCCGCCGGCCAGAGCGCCCATGACGCCGGAGAGAAAGAGCATCCGGATGACCACCGTGAAAAACAGCACGAAGGCACAGATGTTCAGGGTGGAGGACAGGGCCCCGGTGATGGAGTGGGTGAAGGCCACGGGGAAGCTGGCTGCCTGGAACTGGGGGGCCGCATGTCGTCCCGGCCGGGGTCCCTCGCCGGGCCGGTAGAAGCGGAAGAGCAGGCCTACGCACAGGGAAGCGGCGATATGTGCCAGATAGAGGAGCAGCCCCGCACGGCTGCTGGCGAAGATCCCGGTGCCCACCACCCCCCAGGATAAAGGCGGGACCTGAATTGTTGCAGAAGGCCAGCAGCCGTTCTGCCTCTGTTTTGGAGCACTGGCCGTTCTCGTATAGGGCGATGGCAGTGCGGGCCCCCACCGGGTAGCCCCCCACAAAGCCCAGGGCGAGGGCGGAGGAGCAGGCGCCCCCCGCCCGGAACAGGGGGGCCATGACCCCTCCAGCAGACGGCCCAGGTAGCGGCTCATCCCCAGCTCTACCACCAGGGAGGAGAGGACAAAGAAGGGAAAAAGGGAGGGATGATCACATTGCCGCACAGGGCCAGCCGTCCCGGGCGGCGGCCATGCTCTCCTGGGGCCAGCGCATCAGGGCCAGAACAGCGCACAGCAGAGCCAGACCCAGCATCAGGTCCCGGTATTTTCTTCTGGAGAACAGACGGCCCATGGGGCTCACCTCCCGGCGCAGAGCGGGCCGCACGGAACGTGCGCGGTCCCTTATGGATCTATATGCGCGGGCAGAAAAAAAGATGCCCTTTTTCTGAAACAGGAGAAAAACTGCCCGGCGCGGTCTCAGGACCGCGCCGGGGCAGTTCAGTGGAAGAAGGGGCTTCAGCCCTTAGTGATGGTCACAGCGTCGTTGTTGGCAAAGGCGGAGGGGCTGTAATAGCGGGTGCCGTCCTCGGCCAGGCGGTAGTGCTCCAGGAAGTCCCAGGCCAGCCGGAACTCCTCGGGGTAGCAGTTGTGCTCCCGGGCCAGGGTGCGGGTGAACTGGACCAGGGGGATGCTGTTGCTGTCCGCCCAGGTGTAGGTGTAGTAGCGGCCGCTCTCGTCATAGCTGGAGCAGGCGGCCAGGAAGCTGGCGTGGTCGTTGGGGTGAAGGTCACATCCAGGCCGTTCATCTTCAGCGCGCCGGTGACCCAGTCATGGATGGAATTGTTATCACCGGAGAGCCAGGGAGCGGCCACCAAGCTGTCGATGTCGGCCTGACCGGCCAGCAGATAGCTGGGCATCATGCTGTCAGCGGTAAACTGGGTGTTGTTGAAGGAGGTGGAGGCCACAGCGGCGAAGTAGTAGGCCTCGCTGTTGTGGGTCAGGGTCTGGACCGTCCGGCTGCCCAAGGAATGGCCGGTGCCGTACACCCGGGTGAGGTCCAGCTGGACACCGGCCTGCTTGCTGACCACCTGGTCCAGCAGCAGCAGGGCGGAGCGGGTCATGTTGACGTTGTCCTCTTCATCGCCATAAATCAGGCTGGAGGCGCTGGAGTTGCAATACTCGCCCATGATGAGCAGGACGCAGCCCTCATCGTTGGCCACGGCCCAGTAGCCGGAGCAGTCCATAAAGGTAGAGGCGGCCTGAGTCATACCGGGGAAGACCACTAGGACAGGAGCACCCTCAGCACTGTTGTTTTTCACAGAGTCGGGGATGTAAATCAGAGACTCGCGGGGTCCAGGACGCCGTTGCTGTCATAGTCGTTGAAAGCGGAGATGCAGGGTACACTGTACCGCCCACCAAGCTACCGGGGACGGAGACCCGGGTGGACTCCAGGGCCCGCAGCTCCACAGTGGCATCGCTGCCGTCATAGCCATCGAAGGTATAGGTGGCGATGGCCTTGCCGCTTCTCCGCAGCAGTCCGGGCAGCCTTGGTGGCCTGATAGTAGTCAGACGGTAGGCCAGGTTGTTGCTGTAAGCAAATTGATAGGTGTAGCGGGTGTAGGCGGCCAGGAAGTCCCGGATCTGGGCGGCGTTCAGGTCAGCGCCGTCCTCCACCCGGACCTGAGAGATGCCGTAGCGGGTATTGGGGTCCCACGTCTTGGCGTTCTGGTTGGCATAGCGGGTAGTCCAGGAGCTGGAGGAGATGCTTTGACGATACAGCCCATCCACTGTGGGGACAGCATAGGCGTCATTGACGTTCTTCCAGTAGCTGACGCTGGCATCCCCCTGGGGATAGCCGGCGAAGAGGGTGGGCACAGGGACATCCGCATTGGTCATGAACTTCGCGGAGGCGATGGCACCGTCGTTCTTCATGTCAGTCAGGGTGGCAGTGAAGTCCTCATCGCTATAGCCGGGGTGATAGGTGCTCACGTTATAGCCGTTATAGGTGCGGGCAGCGGCCTGGTCCAGATAGCCGGAGCCCACGCTCTTGCCGCCGATGAAGGCCTGGCTGATGACGTACAGGGGTTCTCGGCGGTCCAGGACTCCAGCACCGCGCAGCCCTCGCCGTAGCCTACATAGTAGTTGCAGGAGTGGCCGGTGAAGAAGGAACAGGTGGTGCCGTCGCTGAGGGTCACCTTGCCGGTCTGGACCACGCCGCCGGGGGCGGTCTCACGGGTGCCGCCGGCGTCGTTGCCGATCACCTCGCCCAGGCAGGCCTCCAGATAGGCGGCCTCGCTGTCAGGGGTGCCCCAGCCGCCCTGGCCGGGCTCCAGGACAAAGAGGAGCTCGCCATAGGTGTCGGCCTGCTCCAGCCAGCCCTGCTCCTGAAGGAAGGCGTAGGGGTCCGCAATGCCGTCGGGCAGGGCTATGACGGTGATGTAGGCGCGGAGGGCGGCGTGCTGGCCCACATAGAGCTTGAAGGAGCGGCCGGCGGCCTCGCCGTCCTGGAAGGTGTAGGTGTAATAGCCGATGACGGGGTGCTCATTGACTTCAGTGCGGTCGATGGGCAGGGAGCGGGTCTCGCCGCTCCTGCTGGTGTGGGAGAGCAGATACCGGTTGAGATCGGTGGGCGCGGCGGAGGCCGCGGAGGCGCCCACAGACAGGCCCAGGACCAGGGCCATTGCCAGAAGCAGGGACAAAGCTCGTTTGCGCATGATGATTTCCTCCTCATTCCCTCGTTTGTTGGTGCGTGCTGGGCGCGGGCATCGCTGTCGGCGGAGTCTAAAGACAGCAATTAGACAAAATTTACAATTTTTCCTGCGCTTTCGTCCTTATTATAGCTGTTTTGACCGCCGCTTTCCAGTGAGAAATTTTAATAAATGGATGGGGAAAAATGCATGGGATGGGATGAGAGAGGGGAAGGAGGTCAGCGGGGCCGGGAAGAGGACCGGATGGAAAGGGCGGAGCATACCCGGCCCAGGGTGAAGCGGTACATGCCATATAAGAACAGAGAGAGGACGAGGACCACCAGGGCGCAGTTGGCCAGGCCGGCCAGCTCGCCGGGGAGTGAAGCTGCCGCTGTTGAAGTACAGGATCATGGCGAAGAAGGCGTAGATCAGCAGGGTGCCCGTGCACAGGGGGACGAAGAACACCCGGAGATCTGCCCCTTTACCGTGCGGCGGAGGAAGGCGCTGGAGGCCCCCAGATGCCGCAGGTCGTCATAGACCCGGGCGTTGGTCATGGCGATGGTCATGCAGCGGGTAAAGAGGATGACCACCATAGCGGCAAAGCAGACGATGGAGACAAAGACGAACAGCATCAGAAAGACCGCCATGGTAGTGGTGAAGTCCGCCTGGTCCAGCACCCGGAAGCGGGGCATGTATTTCCAGGAATTCCGGAAGTTGCTGGAATCCCACTGGTCATATTCAATGGGAGAAAATCCATTGGGTTCCAGATGGGCCGGGTCCAGGAAGTAGTAGCCCTTCTCTGCCAGATAACGGTCCCGGACCACCGGGTCCCAACCGTCGAAGAGGGCCACCTCGGGGCCGGAGCGGTCCACGATCTCGTCGAACAGGGCCCTTGCAAAGAAGTAGGTGTCCTCCTCGTCCTCCACGTCAAAGACGGCCACCACCTCCCGCCATTCATCGGGCAGGCCCTGGGTGATGCGGGCATAATCCCCGTCGTCCAGCACCCGGTATCCCAGAAGGGAGGTGCTGCGCAGGGCTCGGCCGGCGTGACGGCCAGCTGTTCCCCGGTGAGGTGGTTGGTGACCAGGGAGATGCTGTTCCCGGCGCCGCTGCTATCCCCGTTGCGGTCATAGACTGTGGCCGCTGTACCGGGTTCCAGATCCAGGTCATCCCCGGTAAGGATGTTCCAGGCGCTCTCCGACAGGAACACATCAGAGGCAGTTTCCTCACAGTAGACCACATCGTAGGTGGCGCCCAGGGGCCCTCCGATACAACATCGGCGTAGCCGTCGTAGGCGAGCACCGCACCGGCCTGCTGGGCATAGCGGGTGACAGTCACCCCCATCTCCTCTGCCAGATGGAGCACCTCCTCCCGGCCGGGCATGTCCTGGTCAGCCCGGTAATGGAACAGGTAATCGAATTCCCGGTCCTCCGTTGTGGACGAGGTGCCGCTGCTCAGCATAGGGATATAGAAAGCGGCAAAGTAGGCCCCGGCGGCCAGCACCGTCACCACCACCATATTCCGCACGGTCTGGCGTCCCTGGAACTTCATCATGCTGGAGGTGATCAGGTCCCTGTAGCGGCTGCTGCCCCGCCGCCAGCCGTTGACTACCGTGTGGAGGAGGATCATGTAGAGGCCGGCCAGGGCGGGCAGATAGAACAGGGCCGTCAGGGCGTCGGGGGCGTACCAGTGGAGGACCAAAATAAAAAATTGGGGGGCCATATAGCCCAGAAAGCCGCCCGCCGCCAGCAGGATGATGCCCAGAGGACCGTACCACCGGGGGACCGCACGGATGGGCTCAGACTTCCGGGACTCGTTGACCACGTCCAGGATGTTGGTCCGCCGCAAAAAGCGGCCCAGCATAACAAACAGCATGACAACCACAAAGAGGGAGAAGGCCAGGGCCAGCAGATAGGCATGGGGGTCAAAGGCCAGGGCCATCTCCTCTGAGTCCACCAGCAGGAGCCGGAACCCCTGCCAGATGAACCAGGCCAGCGGGGTGCCCAGCAGGGCGCCCAGGGCACAGGCGGACAGGGACATCAGAGCCAGCTCCCCCCACCAGCACCCGGCGCAGCTGGTCCTTGGAGGCACCCAGGGCCAGCAGGATGCCCATCCAGGGACTTGTGGCGGAAGAACAGGCCGGAGGCGTAGGTGGTGAATACGCCGCAGCCCAGGACAGCCAGCACGAAGATCATGGTCATCTGCTTTGCGGCTGTCGCCCCCCCTCGGGAAAGACGGAGAGCACCGTGGGGGAACCCATCATGGAGGCGTAGGCGGTGATGAGGAGCACGGAGACGAAACAGCACAGGGTGAGCAGGGCATACTGCCCCAGGCTCTTCCGCCGCAGGGCGGCGGTCACTTGGGAGAAACGTGTCATTGGGCGCTCGCCTCCCCCATCTCCCGCACCGCGTCCAGCAGCTCGTCCTGGAAGGTGCGTCGGTCCTTCTCGCCGCGGGCCAGGGTGCGCCACACCCCCGTCCCGCAGGATGATCACCCGGTCGCAGAAGGAGGCGGCAAAGGAGTCGTGGGTCACCATGAAGATGGTGGCCTCCAGGTCCGCCTTGGCCTGGAGAAAGGCGTCGATCACCGCCCGGGAGGAGCGGGAATCCAGATTTCCGGTGGGCTCGTCGGCCAGCAGGAGCATGGGGTGGTTGATGAGGGCGCGGGCCACGGCGGTGCGCTGCTTCTCTCCGCCGGAGATCTCCGCCGGATACTTGTTCCGGATGGCACCGATGCCGAAGATGCCGCACAGGCGGTCGGCGGCCTGCTCCATGTCGCCTCCGGTCTCCCCGGCGATGATGCGGGGCAGGAGGATGTTGTCCCGGACCGTGAGGCCGTCCAGCAGCAGGAAGTCCTGGAACACGAAGCCCAGCTTCTTGTTGCGCACTGCGGCCAGGGTGTCCTCGTCCAGCCGGGCCAGCTCCTGGCTGCCCAGGCGGATGCTGCCCGAGTCGGCGGGGATGTAGCAGGAGATGCAGTTGAGCAGGGTGGTCTTACCCGAGCCGGAGGGGCCCATCACGGCCACAAATTCCCCCTTTGCCACCTCCAGGGACACGCCCTTGAGCACCTCATAGGTGGTCTTGCCTACCTGATAGCTTTTGTGCAGATCTTGTACAGAGAGCATAGTGATCCTTCCTTTCTGCTCCCAGCATAGCAGGGGAGGTGGATCGGAAGCAACCGCCCCTGTCACAGACGGCGGGCCGGATGAAAATTTTGGGGGATGGGATGTCATATTTGACCGCTCTGCTGTCAAACTTGGTTTGGAAGGGAAGCAGAAATGTGGTATCATACTCTCTGTACACTGAGAGGAGAAAAATTCCGGGAAAACAGGGGCCGCCCCGGCGGGGAGGCGCGACACAAGGCCATGGGAGGTGGACGGTTTGCTTCAGATCGGGATCTGCGACGACGCACGGGAATCCCGCTTCCAGCTGCGGGTGCTGCTGGAGCGGGCGCTGGAGGGGCGGTCCGCGCCGGCGCGGCTGCTGGAGTTCTCCTCCGGAGATGCGCTGCTGGGCTGGATGGACCGGCACGCGGGGGAGCTGGATCTGGTGTTCCTGGACATCGAGATGGAGGGGACCAACGGCATGGATACGGCCAGGGCCCTGCGGGAGGCAGACCAGAGCCTCCAGCTGGTATTTGTCACAGGGTACAGTGACTATGTGTTTGACGGCTATGAGGTGGGAGCCTTGGGATACCTGCTCAAAGCCCGCCGGGGCGGAGGAACTGGAGAAGGTCCTCACCCGAGCGCTGACCGCCCTTCAGCGGCAGGAGGAGGAGCTCTTCTTCTGCCGCAGCGGGGAGGTGTTCTACCGCATCCGGCGGGACGCCATCCTGTACTTCCGCTCAGACCGGAGGCAGGTGACCTGCGTCACCCCCAGGCGCGCCTATATTTTTTACGGGAAGCTGGACCAGGTGGCTGCCCAGCTGGGGGCGGAGTTCGTCCGCATCCACCAGCGGTATCTGGTCCGGGCGGGGCGGTGGACCGGGTGACAGGGAGCGAGGTGTGGGTAGGGGAGGAGATCCTGCCCATCAGCCGCTCCTGCCAGCGGGAGGCGCTGCTTGGCCTTGACACGCGCGGCGCTGGAGTAGGGAGGAAATGGAAATGATCGTTCTGCCTGTATGGAAGGTGCTGCTGCAATGGGGGCCGCTCTTGCTGGGAGGCGCAGCCATGTGCTCGACAGTGGAGCGGGTGCTGGGGCCGTGCCGGAGCTGGCCGCGCCGGGGGCGCTGTATCTGCTGCTTGGGTTCACCCTGGGGCTGCCCGCCTGGGTGGGGGACCACAACCCCATCCTTCTGTTCCTCCCCTTCCTGACGGTATTCCTCCTCTGCGGCGGGGACGCCCTCAGGCCCGGCTGGTGGCTGGAGGCATCTTTATACGCTGCTGGTCCCCATTGGGATGATGGCGGATACAGTGCTCAAACAGGCGATCAACAGTGTGTCGCACAACGGGGAGAGGATGGGGAGCAATCTGGTGAAGCTGGTATGCTGGGCGGTGCTGGTGCCGGTGATCTGGAAGCTGGTGCGGAGACCTGTGCGCCTGTCCTCCCGCCTGTGGAAGCTGCTGGGCGGGCTGACGCTGGCTCCCCTGATGGCCACCCTGTCCTTCTCCCTATGGGGGACGGGAATGGTGGGAGACGAGCTGGTGGATCACTTCGTGGAGGGATCGCCTATACCATCCTGCCCTTTGCCTCCCTGTCTGCCCTGGCCCTGCTGGCAGCCCTGGCCGTGCTCTCCCGGCACGAGGAGTTGGAGGAGGAGAACCGGCTGGCCGGACTGCGGGAGGTGTACTACCAGGGGCTCCGGCAGGAGCAGGCCCAGGTGCGCGCCCTGCGCCATGACATGCGCAACCACCTGTCCGCCCTGCTGGGTCTGCTGGAGCGGGGCAGCTGGGAGGAGGCGGAGCGGTATCTGCGGCAGCTGGGCGGTTCCCAGCCCTCACCGGACACAGGCGCTTCTGCGGTAATGAGACCGTGGATGTGGTCCTTGCCTCCAAGGCCGCCGCCCTGGAGGAGGCGGGGCTGACGGGGAATTTCAGGTCAGCCTGCCTGAGCAGATGGATATCCCGGCGCCGGAGCTGTGCGCCCTGCTGGGAAATGCCCTGGATAACGCCATCGAGGGGGCAGCGGGGGCGGAGGACCGGACGGTGCGGCTGAGGGCCCGGGCGGACAAGGGGCTGCTGATGCTGCGGGTGGAGAATGCCTTGGGACGTCCCGTAAAGCGGGGACCGGACGGAGCCTTTGTGACCACGAAGGGGGCGGGAGGCCCACGGCTTTGGCCTGGCGGGGATGGAAGAGATCGCCCGCCGCCGGGGCGGCTCCCTGGAGGCAAAGGTGGAGGGCGGGCGCTTCCAGCTGACGGTCTGCCTGCCCCTGGATGGGGAAACTGAGCCTCTGGGGACAGCGGAGACAGAAGGCGGGGGACAGAGCAAGCCCCCCGGCGCCGCGGCGCCGGAGGGCTTGCTATTTGTCTGGTTCGGTTCAGGACTCTGCTTGGTCCAAATGACGCAGGCCGGCGATGTCGCTCACCGGAACGGAGAAGACCATAGCCTGGGCGGGCGTCTGGATGCCAGCCTGGGCCATGATGGCCTTCATGATGTTCTTCTTGTCCTGGGAGCGGGTCAGGATAAAGACCAACTCCCGCTCAGAGGCGATAGAGACGCCGAAAAACTTTTTGGCCAGTTCCATACCGGTCCCCTTGGCGTGGATGGTGGTCCCGCCGGTGGCGCCCGCGCCGCGGGCGGCCTCCATGACCTGGTCTGTATGCCCCTGATTGGCGATCACCAAGATCAGCTCATGGGCGATCTCTCTCTCCCATGGGTTCCTCCCCCTCCTGATTCTGGGTCAGATATTCCTTGACGGACGTGCCGCCGATGCTGGACACGGGCACCGTCATCAGTACGCCGTTGCCCGGCACGTCCAGCCACAGGTCCCGGGCCGCCCTGCGCACCATACACCGGGAATGGGGGCAAGGCAGAACAGGACCGATTTTTCCGAGGCCTCCAGCCCGAGACAGTCCAGGATCTCCGTGGTGGCGGTCCCCTGTCCCAGCGCGGTGAGAACCAGCGGGATGTCACGGCCGCGGAACCAGTTGATAAACAACTCACACGTGGACCGATCAGTGATGGTGATGATAAGAGCCAATCCGCTCATAGCGGTCACCCTCCTCGCGTCGTGGGGGCGGCAGCGCCCTCAGAGCTCGATGATGTCATCATCCGCCGGGGCGGTCTGCTCTCCGCTGGTGCCATTCTTCTTCAGGCGGTACTGATAGAGCAGTCCCAGCATCTGGATGGTGATCAGCGGCGTCATGGCCACCATGGCCACCACGCCGAAGGCGTCGGTGATGATGCTTCCGCCGATGGCGTCGCAGGCCCCATGGCGAAGGGGAGCAGAAAGGTGGCGGTCATAGGGCCGGAGGCTACGCCGCCGGAGTCGAAGGCAATGGCAGTAAAGATCTTCGGCGTGAAAAAGGACATGGTGATAGCGGCCAGGTAGCCGGGGATCAGCAGCCAGAAGATGGAGATCCCGGTGAGCACCCGCACCATGGACAGTCCAATCGACATCGCCACGCCGATGGACAGACTGGTGCTCATGGCCCGGCCGGGGATGGCCCCGGAGGTCAGCTCCTCCACCTGCCGGTTCAGCACATGGACGGCAGGCTCCGCCTGCACGATGAACCAGCCCATCAGCATACCGATGGGGATCAGGACCCAGCGATAGGGCAGGGTGGCGATCTGATAGCCCAGATAGTTGCCGGCGGGCATGAAGCCCACATTGACGCCGGTGAGGAACAGTACCAGCCCAATATAAGTATATAAAATACCGACTACGATTTTCAAGACCTTTTTCTTTTTTAATTTCAGGGATACCACCTGAAACACGACAAAAAAGGCGGCGATGGGGGCCAGACACAGGGCCACCTCTGCGATGTACTCCGGGAGACCCTCCTCAAACAGCTTCCAGAGGGCACGGCTGTCCGGAACCTCTGGGATGGAGACAGGGGTGTAGGCCCCAGAGGCGGGGTAGAGCAGGGAGAGGACCATCACGGCCAGGATGGGGCCGATGGACACAGAGCCACCAGGCCGAAGCTGTCCTGAGAGGCGTCGGCGTCGCTTCGGGTGGAGGACACGCCCAAGCCCAGCGCCATGATGAAAGGCACGGTCATGGGGCCGGTGGTGACGCCGCCAGAGTCAAAGGCGATGGCGAGAAAGTCCCCGGGGATAAAGGCGGCAAGGGTGAACACGACCAGATAGAAGCCCACCAAGAGACGGTTCAGGGGACCCGGAACAGGATGCGCAGCAGGGCGATGACCAGAAAGATCCCCACGCCTACGGCCACCGCCCCGATGAGCACCGGGTTGGGCACGCCGGGGACCTGGGTGGCCAGGACCTGGAGGTCGGGCTCGGACACGGTGACGACCTCCCGCAGCTTTTCAGAAGGATGGTCTTGCTCTGGCCCATCTGATCCCCAATTTTGCATATGTTCCCGGAGCAAAATCATCACCTCGATAGAGAATATCGTCCCAATTCCTTTGTGGGCGCCAATCTCCCCTGTGGGGCCGGGAGCAGAAAGGGGAAATTTCGGCCCAGGGGTACAAAGTGGAACTGAGCAAAATATAAATTATTTTATGCGCTTTGATAACAGTTTACCATGGTTTTGCGGCTGGCTCAACCAAAAGGGAGATATCTTAATACAATCTTAATGTTTGGGGCAAAATAGGCAGAAAACGGCCGGACCCGTTAGAACGGGTCCGGCCGATACCGGAACAGTGGAGAGGGATGCAGCAGTCAGCCGATGCCGCCCATCACGGAGCCCAGAATGAGCACTGCCAGGGTGACCCCGCAGAACAGGTACTTTCCCAGGGGATAGAACCAGGGGCCTAAGGGCCTGGTCCGGGCCAGGTTCACCTGCTCCTCCACGAACTGCCTGCCGCCGATCCAGAAGAACATGACCGCCGCCAGCAGCGCACCCAGGGGACAGATGTAGATGGAGCAAATGTTCATCCAGGGGTCCACGATGGGGGCGATGACCAGCCCAACCAGGATGCCTGCTCCCCCGGTGATGGCTGCGGCGGCGGGGCGCTTCAGGTGGAACAGCTCCTGGAGAGTGGCGGTAGGCGCCTCGAACAGGTTGACCAGAGAAGTGAGGGCCGCGAAGATCACCGCAGCAAAGAAAAGGATCAGGATCAGCCAGCCGCCGGGGATGGTGCTGAGCACGTTGGGCAGATAGATGAACATGAGGCCGGGGCCGCTCTGGTCCAGCTGCTGGCCGGCCACCGCCATGGCGGGGATGATGACCAGGGCGGCCAGCAGAGCGGCCACAGTGTCAAAGACGGCCACCATCCTGGCGTCAGAGGGAACATTGGAGCTGCGGCTGAGGTAGGAGCCGTAGATCAGGGTGCCGTTTCCCGCTACCGAAAGGGAAAAGAAGGCCTGCCCCAGGGCATAGATCCACACCACTGGGTCCAGCAGCCCCTTGGGGTCCAGGACGAAGATGTACTGATAGCCCGCTCCGGAAGCGGGCAGGGTGAACAGATAGACGGCCAGCCCGACGAAGAGGACATAGAACAGGGGGGTCATGACCTTGTTGGCCAGTTCGATCCCACGGCCAATGCCGAAAGCCAGAATGGCGATGGTCACCGCCATGCCGACGAGCTGCCAGGGAACATTTCCAGCAGCAGTGGCATTGAAGTGGGCGGCGAAAGCGTCCAGGCCGGACATGCGGGACAGGGTGCCGGTGAGAGCGTCGGCGGTGTACTTGAAGATCCAGCCGGTGACCACAGAGTAGCCGATGGCCAGGGCCAGGGATCCCAGGACCGGGATAAGGCCCAGCAGGCGGCCGGGCCGCTCATGGCCGAAGCGCAGCTTGGTGGCATAGCCGAAGGCACCGATGGGGCCGGAGCGGGTGGCCCGTCCAAAGGCCATCTCCCCGATCACCCCGGTAGAGCCGATGATGACCACAAAAATGAGGTACGGGATGAGAAAGGTGGCCCCGCCGTACTGGGAGACACGGGCGGGGAAGAGCCAGATGTTGCCCATCCCCACCGCAGAGCCGATGCAGGCCAGGATGAACCCCATTTAGACCCCCAGGAGTCGCGGACAGCGCTGTGTTTTTCCATGGAAAGACGCCCCTTTTCAAAAAAATACCGCCGGAACACGAGAAAACCGGCAGGGGCCATGCGGGCCATGCCGGGTAACACTTTTTAATTATAGCACACGCTTGGAAAAAAGGCAAAGAAAACCTGGTCACGTTCGTTTTCTTACCACTGCAGAGGCGCTGGGCTGCCGCAGGGAGGAAAATTTTCCCCAGACTCCGGCTGTAAGATGTCTCCAAGGGGATACGTCGTGTGGGTGGGACCTCGCCCTATACTTACCCTATCTACACCCGCCGCCGGGGTACCAGCATATACTGACTGTCGAGAAACAGCATCCCACGCCACAGATGCGGGGAACAAAAATAGCCACGGCCGCCGGAAGAATTGGCAGCCGTGGCCGTTATGAAAGATACAACAAGGCGAGCATACAACAGAGCCCTCCGGACGGCGGAAGGACCGCTGCCGGAGGGAAAGGGGGCGGAAGTGCTCACTCCAGGTCGATGGCATTGACAGGGCAGGATTCCCTGGCCTGGGAGGCGGTCTTCTCCAGGGTCTCAGTGACCTCCTGAATGGGCTGAGCCAGTCCGTCGTCTCCGATCTCAAAGACCTCCGGACAGATGCTGACGCACAGACCGCAGCCGATGCAGTTGGAATTGACAGTAGCGTTCATGATGTGCTCCTTTCCTCCCCGGCCAGCGGATGCCGCGGGGCGTATCTGAGCACAGTATGCCCGAAAAGCAGAAAAATACACAAACAGAAAAAGGACAGGCAGGCCCCGCAGGGTCTGCCTGTCCGGTATAACGTAGGGGAAGAAAATCAGAGGATCCGGCGGCCGCCCACGAAGCCGGTGGTGTAGTAGGCACTGTCCATGTCGCTGATGATGACGCCGGTGCTGGAGGTGGAGGCGTGGATAAACTGGCCCCCGCCGATGTAGATACCCACGTGGGAGGCACGGCTGGCACCGCTGCCCGACTTCAGGAAGAAGACCAGATCGCCGGGCTGGAGCTCACTCATAGAGACGGAGGTGCCGTTGCTCATCTGAGCGGAAGCAGTGCGGTTGAGGGAGCAGCCAAACTGAGAGTAGACATAGCGGACAAAGCCGGAGCAGTCAAAACCGCTGGGGGAGGAGCCGCCGTAACAGTAGGGATAGCCCAGATACTGCATGGCCAGATCCACCACCTCGGAGGCGGAGCCGGAAGAGGCGGCCTCGGCTGCGTCGATAATGGTCACATAGTCCGCGGACACATAGCCCTCTTCCACCTTGTACCAGCCGTCCAGGGTCTCCAGAATGGTGAGGACCTTGCCAGTAGAGAAGGAGTCCACCTTCTCACTGTCGGTGCTGGGGGCGGAGCGGACATTCAAGGGGCCCTCCGTGACCTTGCCGTAGACGGGCTCCGCCACAGTGGGCAGTTCTACAGTCTCAGACAGCACTACATAATCGGTGGAGACATAGCCCTGAGTATCCTGGAAGGAGACCTGGTACCAGCCGCTTTCGGTAATACCAGACACCTCAATCTGGGAGCCGTCGGGGATGGTCTCCAGAACGGCGGCGTCGGTGCTGGAAGCGTTGCGCAGACGAAGACCGCCCTCGGCGTCCACTGTGCCGGACACAGCAAAAGCCGGAGCGATCATACCGGTGACAGCCAGCAGGCCGGCGGTCAGCTTGGCAGCAAAAGACTGAGAAAAGTGCATGGCGGAAGTCCTCCTGATCGTCATATCTCTGTTTCTGGAGCGCGGGCGGCTCTTTACTTCGTGCTCAGTGCCCGGTCCAGCCAGACCGTGGCCACGTCCATTGCGGTGTATAAGCTGTCCTTCTCTGTCTTTTTGACCACCCGGTCCCGGCTCTTCAGGTCGGGGTCGGTGAGCTGGAGCTGAACGTCCACCTTTGTGGCCATCTCCAGGCCGTCCACCTTCTTAGTGTCCAGGATCTGGAGCATGATGATGTACTTTTCGGCCATCGTGCCGTAGTAGATGAGGTTGTCTTTCCGGCGCAGGGGATGGCCCTTATAGGAAAGAGGGATCTTTTCAGACGCCATGGTCTGCCTCCTTAAGGAAATTTTAATGTTGTAACCGAATTGTAACACATTTGAAACCCTTTGTCAAATACTCTCATCTAATTTTTTTCTGGGAAATGGAGGAAAGACGGCGGCAGAGGGGATGGAAAGCGGAAAAACGGCCTCCGGAGCTGCCTCTGGAGACCGTTTTTCGCCTGAATGGCGGAGATGCGGGGTCAGAATATGCTCAGGCTGAGCCGGCGGCCCAGCTGTTCCAGCAGCCGGATGCCAGCCAGACTGTTTCCCTTTTCGTCCAGCCCGGGGGAATAGATGCCGATGCCCATACGGGCAGGGGAGACCGCCATGATGCCGCCCCCACGCCGCTTTTGGCTGGCAGTCCCACTTTGACGGCGAAGTCCCCGAGCCGTTGTACATGCCGCAGGTCATCAGCACGGCGTTGACATAGTGGGCATATCGGGCGGGGAACAGCCGCTCGCCGGAGGGGGGAGCGGCGGCCCCGGCCGGCGAAGGTGCAGGCGATATGGGCCAGGTCCCGGCAGTCCACCCTGATGGAGCAGGCCCGGAAATAACAGTCCAGCACCTCCTCCGGGTCGTCATGAAGCAGTCCGCAGCTCTCCAGCAGAAAGGCCATGGCCCGGTTACGGCTGCCGGTCTGTTTTTCCGAGCGGTAGACCGCCTCGTCCACCGACAGGCTGGGATCTCCAGCCAGCCGGCGGGTCAGCTCCAGCAGCCGCCCAGCCGCTGGGAATAGCTCGTCCCGTGGATCAGGGTGCACAGCAGGATGGCTCCCATGTTGACCATGGGATTGAGATGCTCGCTGAGCAGGGCCTGGTCCGTATAGTTGATGGCGTCAAAGGGTTTGCCTGTGGCCTCCACTCCCACCCGGGCGCGGACCGTGTCCTCCCCGTTGTCCATCAGCGCCAGGAGGAGCAGGATGGGCTTGATGATGCTTTGAATGGTGAAGGTCCGCCTGTACTCCCCCGCGGAGCTGATACGTCCGTCGCTGGACACCACGCAGATGCCCAACTCGTCCCGGTCCGCCTTGGCCAGCTCCGGGATGTAGCCAGCCACCCGGCCCTCCCGGGTGAAGGGGCGATTTTCCTCCACCAGCTTTTCCAGCAGCGCGTCCATGACGTCCCTCAGTGCAGCTCCAGCCACATGGCTGCGCCGGAGGCGTAGGCGGCGGCACCGTAGATGAGCGCCTCCTCCCGGAAGCGGATCTTGGGATTGTGGAGGCTGACACCGCAGCCGTCCTGGGCGGTGCCGCCTCCCACCACGAAGAAGGTGGAGGGGACGCGGGCGGCGATCTCGGCGAAGTCCTCGGAACCGCTCATTTTCTCACCCCGCTGGAGCATTTTCAGTCCCTCCCGCTGCCACCCCTGGGCGACGGCGGCGGCAGTATCCCCGTCGATCTGGAGGGAGCAGGTGGAGCAGAGATCGGTGACTTGGGCTCTGCCCCGGAAGGCCTCCGCTGTGCAGGTGCAGATGGTGTCGATCCGTTCCAGCAGGTGGGTGCGCAGCGGCTCGCTGAAGGTGCGCAGGGTGCCCTCCAGCACCGCAGAGGAGGGGATAATGTTGGCCGCGTCTCCCCCTGGAACTTCCCGAAGGTGAGGACCACCAGCTCAGCGGGGTCCGCCTCCCGGCTCAGCAGCTCCTGGAGCGCCAGATGGATGTGGACGCCGATGTTGATAGGGTCCACGGTGGACTGGGGATGGGCGCCGTGGCCTCCGCGGCCCTCCACCCGGATGACCAGGTGGTCACTGGAGGCGGAGACCACGCCGGTGCCGTAGCCGCCCAGGCCCGCTGGAATCATGGGGATCATGTGGGCACCCATGGCCGCATCCACATGGGGGATCTTCCAGGATGCCGGCCTCAATCATGGATCTGGCCCCTGACAGGACCTCCTCGCCGGGCTGGAACATGAACTTGACAGTGCCGTTGAGCTCTGCTGCCCGGTCCCGGAGCAGCTGGGCCGCCCCCCCAGCAGCATGGCGGTGTGCATGTCGTGGCCGCAGGTGGGGCACAGCTGCGCTGAGAGGCGAAGGGAGCCCGCTCTCCTCACGCATGGGCAGAGCGTCCATATCGGCCCGGAGCAGGAACACCTTCCCGTCGGGCTTTCCGGTCAAGGTGGCGGTGACGCCCCCTCCCAGCCGCCGGGGCTGATAGCCCATCTCGGTCAGCCGTGCCATGACATAGGAACAGGTCTCGGGCAGGTCCATCCCCACCTCGGGATGCTGGTGGAGGTGCCGGCGGTCCCGGACCATCTGTTCATACAGCGCCTGAGCGCTCTGAAGATAATTCATACGATGTCCTCTCCTTCGGTCACCGGTCCCCATCCTGGGGAAGATGGACCACCCGGATCTGCCCCATCCGGTACAGCACCCAGGCGCACAGGATGCACAGGGGGATGCAGGCCAGGATGGCGATGCCGCGGTTGACTGGTGTGACGAACACGTGGATCAGAAAGACCAGTACGCCGGGGAGGACGGCGGCCTTGAGCTTGCCCTTGATGATAGTGCCGCCCGCCTTGCTGGTCATCTGGCTGAGGAACAGGCACCCATAAAGCGCCGGGAGCATATAGCTTCCGGCGATCTTCACCGGCTCGCTCTCCAGAATGGGCTGGAGAGGGACCAGAAGGAGGACGCCCAGTACGATGATAACGGTGGTCACGATAGAGGAGACGGCCACCGCCACCGTGGCCACCGCGTCTCCGGCGTCGGTATTCTGCTCCACATCCGCCATCTCCAGGGCGTTCAGGGCGCAGGGGAGCTTCAGGTTGGAGATGTTCCCGGTGATGAAGGTGATGTAAGAGGCGGAGCCCAGCATGGGGACGTAGGTGATGACCTCTGAGATGGCGGTGGGGACATACAGGGCCAGCAGGCCGCTGCCGAACAGCAGCAGGTCCGGGATGGAAGGGAACATGTGATAGACGGTGCACATCACCGCAGGGATGCCCAGCATCCAGGCGATGGCCAGGATGCTGCCCAGCCGGCCCGTGCGGTGGATGGAGCGGTCGTAGCTGTCAGACTGCTTCATGTGAGAACGAGCCTCCTTTTAAAATATCTGTTCCAGCAGGACGGACGCGGCCATGCTGACGATCAGAGAGATGGACATGATGAAGCTCCCCAGCCACTTGAGATGAAAGCGCCTCATGCACAAAGCGCACAGGGCCGCCACTCCCATGCTGATGAGGAAGGTCAGGGCGTAAACTGTTCCGGAGGCGAAGATCAGCGGCGTGAAGGCGGCCACGATCCCCAGGAAGAAGCAGGAGTTGACGATGGTGCCCCAGTCGCCCCGCTTTTTCTTCAGGGTGCTCATCCCAGTCTGGATCTTTTCCACCGCGAAGATGTTGATGATGATGCCGGCCAGGATGCAGATGCTCATTACGAACATGACCGCGCCGAAGACGGTGTGGTCGGCCTGGGCGGCCATCTCGCCTACGGAGCCGTAGCCCATGCCGTCGGCCACCATGTCTGCCGCCATCAGCTCATAGCTCACCGAGCCCACCACCGACAGCCGATACCAGGGCCATGGGATGCCCAGTACAGTGGACAGGGTGAACAGCCCGATGACGATGGAGACAGAGGGGACGATGGTGAAGACCGCCGAACTGCGGGCCACGGCGCTCAGCTTTTCCTTGGAGATCCCAAGCTCCAGACACCGCCTCCAGGACTTGCGCAGAAAGACGGCGGACAGCCCCACGATATACAGGACCCCGGCGGTGACCAGGACGTAGAGGAGCGGGGAATTTGCCACATCAAAATAACCCATGGTGTTCCTCCCTTGGCAGATAGCCAGATTTTTTTCCAAATACAGCTGTTTTGTTGTAAATTATACTATCATGGCGGAGCCGGCTTGAAAAATATAAAATGCATTTGCTTTCCATATCAAAAATGATATAATTTAACGACATGATCTCGTTTTGTGTCTCCGGGACAAGGGGGAGCCTGGCGCTTCTGCCTGAGGGGACGGAAAATACACACAAAGATCGGGAGCCGGAAAAGAGAGAGCCGGGAGGGGATCGCATTGGAAGAACTGGATCTGAAATACCTGCAATACGCCTTAGCCGTAGTTCGCTATGGCTCTGTGACCCAGGCGGCCCGGGCCCTGTACCTGGCCCAGCCCAACTTGAGCCGGGCCATCGGGGAGCTGGAGCAGTCCCTGGGCTTTCCCTGTTCCTCCGTACCAGACAGGGGAGGAGCCTGACGCCCCAGGGGGGCGGTTCCTGACGGAGGCGGAGACGCTGCTGGACCGGCTTTCCGACCTGGCGCGGGAGTGCCGTCAGGAGAGCCGGCGCCGGGTCCACTTTGCCTGTGTCCCCTCCTCCCTGTTTGTCAACACGGTGCTGGAGACGGCCCGGGGCCTGCCGGACTGGTCCATCCAGTGTGAGGAGTACTATGATTGCCGGGAGCTCTTTGACCGGGTGGGAAAGGGGGCATCCCTGGCCGCCTTTCTCACCTTTGGAACAGAGATGCGGGAAGAGCTTTTCGCCTACTTTGCCCGGCGGAACCTGCGCTACCACCCCCTGGCCCAGAGCCCGGCCTACGGGGTGGTCCGCCGGACCAGCAGCCTCTACCACCCGGAGACGGTCCCGCCGTCCATCCGGTACGATGAGGCCCTTTTGATGCTGAATGTGACCTATTTCGACCCCATAGGGGTGCATTTTCAGCCGGAACGCTCCCCGCTGCCCCCGGCCAAAGGGATCTGCCACGGTGTGGGCCGGGCGGGCAACCTGGATATGCTGGAGTCCATGGACCACCTGGTGATGATCTCCTGTCACATCCACTCCAAGATCATGGCGCGGAATGAGCTGGCGGCGGTGCCCATCCGGCCCGCGTCCATGGACTATGAATATGGCTTCCTAACCCGGGCGGACGTCCGGCTCAGCCTGGAAGAGCAGGCACTGCTGGAGAAGATCGAAGGGGAGGTGCAGCGGGAGTTCGAGGCGTGAGGGCCAGATCGGTGCCCGGATCAGATATTATTGAAGAGGAGCGGCGCACTTCCTGTGGGGAAGCGCGCCGCTCCTCTTGCGTCTAGGAAGGGATGAAAGGGGGGCATAGGGGGCATGATACCAAAGTCCCGATCCGTTGGTGAGTTCTCATCCCGTAGGGGGCTGGAACGGCAGGGGAAGCGTTTCCCCGGGCACACAAAACGGAATTGGAACGTACAGAAGAAAGGGGAAGAGGGCCATGAAACTGAAGGATCAGATCGCGGTGGTGACCGGCGGGAGCCGGGGATCGGATATGCGGTGGTGAGAGCCTTCCTGAAGGAGGGGCGGAAGTGGTGCTGTGCGCCAGCCGGAGCGAGACGGCGGAGCGGGCGGTATCCCAGCTGAAGGCGGAGCTGCCGGAGGCCCGGGTATGGGGCATCTGGCCCAGCCTGGAGGACCCGGAGCAGGTCCGGACGGCCTTTGACCGGATCGGGGCGGAGCATGGGCGGATCGACATCCTGGTCAACAACGCGGGGTCTCAGAGAGCACGCCCTTTGGGGCGTACACCGGGGAGCTCTTTGACCGGGTGATGGACCTGAACGTAAAGGGAATGTTCCACTGTGCCCGTGGGGCGGTGCCCTGGATGGAGAGGCAGGGCAGAGGCGTGATCTTGAACACCTCCTCCATGGTGAGCTTCTATGGACAGCCCGCCGGCGTCGCCTATCCGGTCTCCAAGTTCGCGGTCAACGGCTTCACCCTGTCCCTGGCCCGGGAGCTGGCGCCGAAGGGGATACGGGTCAATGCGGTGGCCCCGGGCATCATCGAGACGGACATGCTGCGGGCAGTGCCGCGGGAGGTGCTGGCTCCTCTGGAGGCCCAGATCCCCCTGGGGCGTGTGGGGCAGCCGGGGGGAGGTCGCGGAGGCCTTCGTATTCCTGGCCTCGGAGCAGGCATCCTATATCACCGGCGTGGTCCTCCGGGTGGACGGACTGGCCCGGGCCTGAACAGTGCCGGGCTACGGCCGCTTTCTCCCAGAGGCACTAGGGATGTTCAGCTCCTCGCGGTATTTGGCCACGGTACGGCGGGAGATGGGGCAGCCCTGCTCCGTCAGCAGGGTGCATAGCTTCTGGTCGGAGAGAGGCTTGGTGCTGTCCTCCTCCCGAATCAGGCGGCGGAGCAGTTCCTTGGCGGCACAGCTGCCGACCTCGGCACCGCTCTCCCCGGCGGCCCGGCGGGAGAGAAAATGACGGAGGGGAAAGACCCCCCGGGGACACTGGACATATTTGTCCCGAATGGCGCGGCTGACCGTGGATTCATGGATCTCCAGCTCTTGGGCGATGTCGGACAGGCGCAGGGGCCGCAGGGCGCTGGGCCCCGATCGGAAGAAGTCCTGCTGGCGGCCGGCGATAGCCTGGGCACACCGGAGAAGCGTGGTCTCCCGCTGACCAATGGCCCAGAGCACGTTTTCGGCCTGGCGGAGCTTCAAGGTAAGATATTCCCGCACCTGGGCGTCATCGGACTGGGTCAGGAGACTGCGGTAATAGGAGTTGATCTGGAAGTAGGGACGGTCACTGTTCCGCAGGCGGGCAGTGAAATGTCCGTCTATCTCTTCGATCAAAATATCCGGCTGAATATAGGAGATCTCGCTGGGGAGCGCGAAGATGGAACCGGGACGGGGATTCAGCTCGGATCAGCCGTTCGGCGGACCGGACCTCCTTCTGAGAGATGGAGAGGCGGGCGGAGATGGCATGATAATGTTTTTGGCCAGCTCCTCCAGGCAGTCCCGAACAATGGCAAGGGCGGGGCCCTCCTCATGGATGCGGAGCAACTGAAGCTCCAGACACTGGGAGAGGGAGGAAGCCCCACACACCTGCGGGTTCCAGGGAGCGCAGTAGCTCCAGAGTGCGGGCGAGCCGCCTTTGGGAGATGCCAGAAGTCCGGGAGAGCTCGTCCAGTGGGATGCGGAAATACCCATCCTCGTCCAGACAGGCGGACAGGTAGCACAGAAGCTGCTTGGCAGACTCATCCAGATCGAGCTGCTGGATCTGGCGGAAGAGAAAATTGAGAGGGATTCCTCCAGACCGCCATCCGTCCCCACCTGGGCCAGCGGGTCCAATTCCTCGGCGTCCAAGCGCTGGTAATAGCGATTTTGACGGTCGCTGTCCTCCAGCCACTTCACACGGCGAAAGAGCTCCTGATCCCGGGGAGCTTCCTGCTCGGAGCAGGGGCGGCTCCAGATCGATGATAGGGTTCTCCTGGGCGAGCTCCTGAACATAAGCCTCCAATTCCACTGTGCTCATCTGAAGGAGCGCGAGGCTCTGGAGCGTCTGCTGGGTGAGCTGTTGAGTCTGCCGTTGGACCAGTTCCATAAGGGACGCCTCCTTTTTCAGAGCTATTATAGCAAATATGCCAAGGGGAAACAAGATAGGCATAAGGCATGACGGGACCGTACAGAAGCATACACCACATAAAATTAAGAATATTTTTATTCTTTTTTTTATCTGAATGAGGTGCACCTCATAGAAGTATGCATCCAATGATGGTAGGATTCTGCTTACAGTATTGTCGAAATTTGGAGGGAAATGAAATGCATGCATATACCAAGCTGGTCAAAAAGTTTCTGAATGGGTACATGGCCGAGACACGGGAACAGCGGGGCATGTCTAAGGAAGAGATGTCGGAACGCCTGCGCATCGAGCCGCGTTCCTATGCGGATCTGGAAAAGGAGCGCTACTGCCTGTCCGCACCGTCTCTGATGTTCTTCCTGCTCTTCTTGGAAAGTCCCGGGGTGGAGGAGCTGATACAGAAATTTCGTCAGACAGTGGAGCAGGCGGATCAAAATGGCACAGTATAGAACGGAGATTGGGACGGCGGAGGTATGTGACATGCTGTGCCGGCTGGGCGCCACGGCAAATTACAGGGGTTCTCCTACACCGCCTATGCAGTGCTGCTCTGTGTCCAGCAGCAGGACCGGCTCCTGCTGGTCACCAAATGGCTCTATCCGGATGTAGCGAAGCGGTATGGGACAAACTGGAAGGCGGTGGAGCGGAACATCCGGACCGTGATCACCGTGGTGTGGGAGCAGAATCGTGCCATGCTGGAGGGACTGGCCCGCCGTCCGCTGCTTCAGCGCCCCTGCGCGGCGCAGTTCCTGTCCATCCTGTCCAACAGCCTCCTGTGCGAGCAGAGGGCGGGACCGGTGCAGAGCTGAAAAGGAACATAAAAAGAGGCAGAGCGGACCCGGGAGTGCATCCCGGAGTGCCGCGCCGCCTGTTCTGTTTTGGCCGGTGCCGCCCCACGACCCAGGGCGGGGGCAGGCGGAGATCTGGAGGGAGAGGAAGTTCAGATAACGCCCTTTTCCCGCCATGCGGAGATCTCCTCCGGTGTAAAGCCGAGGAACTGGTAGACCTCATCGTTGTGCTCGCCCAGCAGGGGAGCGCGGCCCCTCACATAGGGGTCGTCTCCGACATCTTGACGGCCTGATTCGTGATCCTGACAGGACCCAGCTGGGGGTGGGTGACCTCTGTGTACATGCTTCGCTCATCCCTGAAAGGGGGGCATTGGCCACATCGGCCACTGTCATGACCGGCGCCGCCGCGATTTTGGCCTCTGCCAGCCGCTCCAGAAGCACGTTTTTTTCGAATTTTGAGGTCTCCTCCGCAATCATGGGGTCCAGCAGCACGCGGTTTTTGACGCGGTCCTCCACACGCTGGAACTCCGGTATGTCGATCCACTCGTCATGCCCCAGAATGTGGGCGAATTTCGGCCAGGCGCTGGCTTGTCCGGCGCTGATCATTACCTTTTCTTGGGATAGGTGTTTCCAGGGGCACTGGCCTCGAAAAAGTTTCCCAGCTGGTCTATGACGCCGGGCGGAAATTTTCGATCAGAACACAGCGTTTCAAAATGATTGATTTGCGATACATGATGGCATATGACGAAACTGCATTTTTCAATCCCCACGCAATGAAAACCCTGGACTGATGATTTACGCAAAATTAGAATGAGAATAGAAGGCCCGCCGCTGCGAATTTGTCGCAGCGGCGGGCCTTTTGCGGGGGAAAGGGCCCCGGAGGCGCTGGAAAGGAGCCGCCGGAGCCGGGCTCCAGCCAGATCAGGAGATTATCGTGCGCTGCGCAGGGCGTCCCGGACCAGGTCAGCATAGGTACGCATGTCAGTGATCTGGATCCACCGCTCCAGACTGCCGCCCAGCGGTAGGTGTGGCAGTTGGTGGCCTCCTGCACGTCTTCATAGTACCAGGCGTCCTCCGGGTTGTCCGGCCAGTGGATCATGTCGTCCAGCATGTGATCGGCGTCGGGGGCGCGGTCCAGCACCTCATTGATGAGGGCCATGACCTCAGCGCGGGTGATGCCCGGTCGGGGCTGTAGGTGCCGTCGGGATAACCGGCGATCCAGCCCTCAGCGGCGGCGCGGTTGATGTACTCCCGGCCCAGTGGCCGGAGATATCGCTGAACTTGTCCGGGCCGGAGTACCGGGCGTCGGAGAACTGGGCGGCCACCACAGCGAACTCGGCACGGGTGATGTAGGCGCCGGGGTCAAAGTCGCCGCCGGTGCGGCCGGTCATGATGCCGCCGTTGTTCAGGGTGGTGATGGAGTAGAAGGACCAGCGGCTGGACTCCACATCAGGGAAGGGGTTCCGCTCGGTAATGTAGTCCGCCCGGGACACGTCGGTGAGCAGGCGGAAGAAGATGGTGGCCACTTCCTCACGAGTGATGGGGTCGTTGGGCTGGACGGTGCCGTCGGGGTAGCCGGAGACGTAGGCGAAGTGGTCCTCCTTGTTCAGCTGAGGTGTTCCGCCGGAGCCGCCGTGCCCGCGGTCGTCGTCGTCATCGTCATCATCGTCATCATCCCGGTCGTCATCGTCATCCTCATCCTCCCAGAACAGGGCGAAGGGGGAGAAGGAGTCCACAGTGAAGCGGATGCCTTCATCCGTGGCCACCAGGGTGCCGTCCTCAGTGGAGTAGAGCTCCATGGTGTAGTTGCCTTGCTCCAGGTCGGTGTTGCTGTTGCGGTCCAGGCCCGCATAGTGGACCAGCTGGAACTCGCTGTTCCGATCCGTTCCATCGGGGTAGGGCCAGTAGAGGGTGATCTCCCCGTCGGTGGTGACATAGGCGTTGCCGTTGCTGGTGTCCACCAGGTCCAGGTAGCGCAGCTCCGCGCTGTGGTCCTCGGTGATGGAGTTGAATCCATCCACCGCGCTGTTGTGCAGGGTATTGCCCTGGTCGGGGACGATGCTGTCCACCAGCAGATGCACAGCATCAGGATCAGCGACCTCCAGCCTGCTCTCATTGATGTAGAGAGCGGCGTCTGCGGGGATATGGGCGGTGATGCTGTTCACCTCATTGGTGGGGGGCTCATTGACCACGGGGGTGGTGGCGGTGTCGAGATCAGTCACGCCCCGGATGGTCAGCGTACCGGATCCCACTGCCGCGCTGTACTGCTCCGTGTCTGCGCCTACCGTAAGCTCGGCCTTGACCCGCTGCTGCTCCAGATCTCCGGCATAGATGGTCATGTCATACTGCCGGAACACGCTGTTCACCTGGACAGTAAAGTCGTCACTGGTCATGAAGGAATCAGGGTCGTCCTGATCGGTGAACTGGAGGCGGATGGGGACCTCGCCATTGGGGGTCTCAGCGGGCAGGATGCGGTAGATGTAGCGGTCATAGGCCATGCTGGTGTTGCCGGGATTGTTGTCGTACCGCTCCAGCTTCCAGATCCGCTGTTCTCCGCCGAAGTTGTAAGTAAAGGTCAGATATTTGGACAGGTCCACCACCTGCTGTCCATTTTCATTGGTGACAACATCGGCGGGATCTGCGTGTTCGATCAGCCGCTCATTCAAATCACTGGACAGGGTGATGTAGAAGCCTGGCACGGGCAGTCCGTTGTCGGTGGCGCCGATCTCGTTTCCGCTGCCGTTGACCACGCTCTCATAGCTGCTGCCGCCGGTGTAGATGGTGATATCGGCGGGCTGGATCATGATCTGCCGGGCGTCGGGGGTACCGTCGCCGTTCCGGTCATAGGCCCACACGGCGTAGACCGTGGCCACCGCCGGGATGTTGACTTCGGATACCAGAGTGGGCAGCTGTTCGCCCGCGTCATAGATCTTCTCATGGTTGTCGGTGGTGGTCCAGCCCAGGAAGAGGACCGCTGCACCCTCGGTGTCAGTATGGGTGGGGGGCGGTGTAGTCATCTTCTTCCCCAGTTCATAACCAGTCTGCTGGGCCAGGTCCGGGACTACGAATGTGGTCTCCCCGGCGATGCGGCCGCCGTTGGCGTCATAGGTCAGGGAGTAAGCGGTCACCGGCACCGGATCAGTCGTATCTGTAACTGCGTCCTCGATCTCATCTGCGGTCACGGCAGCGGTATTCGTCACGCCTGCCGCCACGTCTGTCTGCGCCGCGGTATAGGCATAGGTGATGATGACCTTGTCGCCCACTCCAATGCTGGAGATGGTGTAGCTGCTGTCGCTGAGGGTATGATCGATGTCCCCCTACCCGGATCACCGTGCCGGCGCTCCACAGGGTGTCTTCAATCGTCACATCAGTCAGGGGCGCATTGCCGGTATTGCGCACTGTGATCGTGTAGTGGATCTGCTCTCCCACACGGACAGATGCCTCCTGAGCTGTTTTCTCCACCGTCATGGCGGGTGCCGCCGCAGTAAGTCTGTAGGTGTAGGTGGTGCTGGTCCCCGCCGTCAATGCCGCCCCGGCCACGGGGGACTCATCATCCCACGCGCCGCTCAGGATGTGCGCTGCATCAGGCTCAACTTTTGTGGTGTCAGGAATATTCGTCAAAGTCGGCGCGGGACTGACCTCGACCCATTTGTCAGAGGTCTCATCATATTCCGACAAATGATAGACCTGTTCAATTTCCGTGCTTCCGTTTGCCCAGGTGCCCCCACGACCTGATAGATCACTTGGGCCTGGTACTGATCCGGGGTACCGTCGCCGCCATCTTCGCCGCCGACTTTGTCCACGGCGTAATACAGCTTCAGCGTCACGATATCTTCCGGCTTCTCAATTTTGGTCAGCGTACCGGTCGTATTGGAGAGCGCAGGGTCCAGACAGTACCCCTCATACACTTTTGTGGGTGGCCGTTACCTCTGCCCCGATCGCCCCGGAGAAGCGCTCCGTCTCCGTCGCGGACACAGGATAAGTTCCATCGTCGTTTGCCTTGTAGTGCTCCACAACATACAGAACATTGCCGGGGACAATGGGGTGGTGCTTTTGGCAAAGGTATAGGTGTACGTCACATCATCGGTCCCGGAAACTGTGGCAGGAGGCGTGGTATCCCAGCCGCCCTGCGTTCCGTCCGTGCCACCATAGCCAGCGTCCGGCTTCATTCCGGTGGGGGCTGTCAGGTAGGCGCTGCCGTTCATGTCCCACTTGCCGTCCTTCATCAGCGTCACATAGGTGACTTTGGCGGCGCTGGTGTCATCCTCCCAGGTCCCGTTTACCACCTGGAAGGTCACTTTCTTCTGGTACTTGTCCGGGACACCGTCGCCGCCATTCTCGCCGCCGACTTCATCCAGGCTGTAAATCGCCGTGATCTCCACATTGCCGGTGAGCGTGCCGGAGGTCGCCCCTTCACCGTGTCTTTGGCATAGCTCTGACCTTCATATGTGATCGAGTCAGGGATCTGGCCGCTCACATCATAGGGAGACCCCTTGGACATCTCTTCGCTGACATAAGAAGTTTTGATCTCCGTTTGATCCGCATCATCCATCACATATTTAACGGTCACCGTGTACTGGTCCTCACAGACCACCTGGAACGTGACCGCCTCGTTGCTCCCGCTTTTCAGATTCCAGCCGTTGTGATACACATAAGTGACTGTGGCCGTATCTTTCGCGGGGGTGTGAGTCGCACCGGTGGTCTCATTATACGCCGTCACGAAGCGCTCAGAGGAAATGGTGACCGTATATTCCAGATGGCGGTCCACCACCCGGGAGGATGTGGTATAATCCCCTGCCGTCAAGGTCATCGGCTGAGAACCTGCATGGCCCGCGGCCTGGTTGGTGCAGCTCACGGTGACTTTGATGCTGTTCAGAAATTCAGGCGTCCCGGCCTCCACCCACTTGGCGGTCAGGGTCAGATCGCTGCCGCGGATGACGACCTTTCCGCCTGCGTCCACCTTGGAGCCGTCCTCATATCCTGTTCCGGAAATGGTCCAGCCGTCGAAGACATAGCCCGTAGCCAGCGCGGCCTGGACCGCCTCGTCAGAAGGAATGGCGGCTTGGACTTCCTCATTGCGCTTCAGACCGGTCTGAGTTTCAGGAACATCGTACTCAGTCAGTGCCTCGCTTTGGTCGCCCCAATCATACTGGATCTGATAGGTGTTCTCATCTTCCTTTAACTCCAGCAGCAGATAGAAGGGATAAATGGTGTTCCCGCCTAGATAGCTGTTGCTCCAGTTGGCTTCACTAGGTTTTGAGGTGGGATAGTTTCGGCCTAAGCCGCCGACATTGCGCCAATGATCAAAATCATTTTCGTCAATGGAAACGTGCGTTACAGCGGAATAATCCCCGTTTTCGTCCGGCTCAATGGTGACAGCGTCACCATATTCGACCACACCGCACCCGGTATAGTTTCCGCACACCAGACGGTAGGAGGAGAGATAGTAGCCCTCCGCCACCCGGATGTCCAGGCCGCTGCGGATCAGTTGGCCCGCGTTGGCCGCCTCCGAATCATCCAGGGCATCCTGAGGGGATACTTCTTTCCCTGTATAAGTGACATCCTTCGCCCCGGCGGACACCGTTACCAGAGAGGGGTCCGTGATCTCTTCATTACCCCATCCGTGATATTCGTCAAAGCTCCAATACACGGGCCACCAGTTGCGCCACTGGTCCCCACGTTCATTCTCATCGGTCTTTTCCTCCAGCGTCCAGGTATAGGTCCACTGGTAGCAGGAGTCACCATGCTGGTGCTCTTCCTTGCTGCAGGTCGATATGTAACATCCGGTTTTGAGAGAACATTCGTGCCTGCACTCGGTGGGGCCTTCGGTTTTGTCAATTACTTGGTATCCCCATGTGTAATCGAAGCCCCAAAGTAGTGAAGTGTGCACTCAGTATCACTTTTATGGAGCCCGAAGCTACCATAATGGTCCGGGTTGTCCTCCTTCGTACACTTCACCCACTGTGTGGGATAGCAGTCGTCATCGTGCTCATGTACACAGTCATGGCTGTAGCAGCTGTCCAGAGAGTGGGCGTGTTCCTCCTCTTTGCAGATAAGATCTCCCCGCTCAGCGTCGGGCCCTACCCACTCTGTCCCATCCGGAATGTTTTCCGGCGGCTTTTGATCGGGGGCGGTCGTTTCAAACGTATCTCCTATCTCATACTCTGACCCTCCCGGCGCCGCAAAGGCGGACACCGGAAGCAGGGACAGCACCATGCACAGGGTCAGCAATACGGCCAAGAATCGCTTTTTCATGTCATTTCTTTCCTCCTTAGTAGCTGATATTCATGCCAGCGCAATCGAGAGCTGGGGGGTGTGGTCACATCATCCCCACCCCTTTCCGGCATCCCAGCCCACGGAGAACTGTTCCGCCTCCATCATCTGGTCGAAGGCCTGGACCACCAGCTGGTCCACACTGACCCGGATGGCATCCTGGGTCTCCTGCCACAGCCGGCGCAGACAGCGTGGGTTCCCTTTTTCCTCCGGCACCCGGGCGTCCCGGCACAGGGACCGGATCTCGCCCGTCACCTGGGTCCGCCGCATGGGCTGCCCGTTCCGGCTGCGGAACACCGGTCCTGCGGTGATGCCCTGCCGGGCCGCATAGCCCCGCAGCTCCTCCGCCAGCGGCGGCGGCAGACGCACGGGGCTGGGTCCCCGCCCGTCCAGCGCCTCCGCCGTCAGCCGGGGCAGCTCCCCCACCGACAGGCCCGTGCTGCCGAATACCTTCACCAGCAGGTAGAGCCGCTCCTTCTCCAGAACCCGGGCGGTGGACAGCAGACGCAGATACTCCCCGCGGGTCAGCTCCGGCCGCTCCCCCTCCGCCGGGGGCGGGAGGGCGGCGGTGGCCTGGAGTTCCCGGTGGCCCAGATAGGTCATCAGGCCGTTGGCCGCCGCCAGCCGCACATTGATAGTCCGGGGAAGATACCCCTGGTCCTCCAGCGTCTCCCGCCAGCGGTCCAGCGTCCCGCGGCCTACCCGCTTGTCCGGCGGCAGCGACCGGTACAGCCCATAGATGCTCCGCCGGTACGCCGCCAGGGTGTCTGCGCTCCGGCCCTGCTGGCGCAGGGTGTCCAGATAGGCGTCCATGGCCTCCGGCGTGAGGCATACCTCCCCTGCCGGGGCCTCCTGTTCCATCACCAGTTCCATGCCGTTCTCCCCTCTCGCCCCCCAGTTGTAGGCAAAATCAATATTTTGCCGCGTTCTATCCCGGGGAAGGAGCTGTTCGGGCAGAAAAAAAGAGCGCCGGCGGCGCTCCTGAGGGAAAAAGGGCGTGAAGATTGAGCCGTATGAGCAATTTGGGCTCATATGGCTGGTCTTTGCGCAAATTTAGCAGCTCCAGCTTGAATTTTCCATCGGCCTGTGCTATAATCTACCAGAAATCTATGTAGCCTCCTGCGGCCTTTCCTGGTCGCTGGATGCAAAATATTGATTTTGTCTAGCGGACGAGGCGCAGGCGGTCCAGATCCCGGCGGTGCTGGGCACCGGTGGAGATGAGATAGATGCGGGTGGTCTCAATGCTGGAGTGCCCCAGGACATCGGCCAGCTTGGCCACGTCCCGGGTGGCCTGATAGAAGGTGCGCGCAAAGAGATGGCGCAGGTTGTGAGGGAAGACCTTGGTGGGGGCCACCCCGGCCCGGAGGCACAGGCGCTTCATCTCCGCCCAGATCTGCCGCCTGGACAGAGGCTTGCCGCTTTTGGTGAGGAAGATCTCGCCGGAAGCGGTTTTTGCTGTCTGGCGTACTTGAGCAGCTTGCGGCACAGCTTGCCGGGGAGGAGGATGGTGCGGACCTTGCCCTTGAGGGCGATATCCGCCTGACCGGAACGGGCGGCCTCCACAGTGATATAGCGCACCTCGCTGACCCGGATGCCGGCGGCGCAGATGGTCTCCATGACCAGGGCCAGGCGGTCCCGGCCCAAGGTGCGGGCGGTGTCCAGCAGGCGCTGGTACTCCTGGCGGCTCAGCTCCCGCTCCTCGCTCTGAAAGAGTCTGCGCTGCACCCGCAGGGCGCGGACACGGCAGTCCTCCAGGCCGATGAAACGGAGGAAGGCGTTGAGGGCGGCCAGCATGGAGTTGATGGTGGCGGGGCGGTAGCCGGAGCGGACCAAGTGGGCCTTCCAGCCCGTGACTGCCTCCCGGCTCACCGGCGCCCCCGCCAGCCACTCCAGAAAGGCCCCTGCGTCCCGCAGGTACTTCTCCACTGTCCCCGCGCTCCGCTCCTCCTCCGCCAGCCTCCGGGCAAAGGCAGACAGATGTTCCTGGGGCACATGGTGATCTTTCATACAAAAACTCCCCTTTTCTTCCAGTGTGGTACTATTTTACCGGAAACGGGGGCGTTTATCCGAAACCTAGGGGAAGAAAAGGAGGAAGGCTGTTCAATTTGCAGCCCAACCTCCGGCACCGGACACTCCTTTTTATATATAAGGTATGAAAATGCGGGGCGGGGGAGAAAAATCGTTGACTTGAATATCCTGGGAGGGTATGCTATACTCAACTTTGTATGAATCCACGGAGGGCGGGCCGCACAGCATACTGACAGGGGGAACTGCCGGTATGCTGTTCTGCATCGGGACAGGGGCCGGGGGCTCCGGCCCCGGCAGAAGGGGGAGGCAGCGTGCTGCGCCTGTTGTCCAATCAGAATTTTAACCCTACCCGCCTGATCGTGGTGAGCTTCGGGGCCATCATCCTGCTGGGGACTTTTTCTGCTCCACCTGCCTATCTCCGCCCGGGACGGGCAGTTCACCCCCTGGCTGACCTGCCTGTTCACCGCCACCTCCGCCACCTGCGTCACCGGTCTGGTCCTGGTGGACAGCGCGCTCTACTGGACTCCCTTCGGTCAGGGGGTGATCCTGGCCATGATCCAGCTGGGCGGGCTGGGATTTGTCTCATTGATCAGCCTGATCCTCTGCTGCTGCGGCGGCGCATCGGCCTGTCCCAGCGGCTGGCCATCGCCTCCGCATTTAATCTGAATGGGATGTCCGGGGTGGTGCGGGTGGTGCGCCACGCCCTCATGGGCACCTTTCTGCTGGAGGGCTGTGGTGCGATCCTGCTGGCTACCCGCTTCGTCCCGCTCTTCGGCTGGGGGCGGGGGCTGTGGTACTCCATCTTTCACAGCGTGTCCGCTTTCTGCAATGCGGATTCGACCTGATGGGGGAGCACACCAGGGGCCTTCTCCAGCCTTGCGGGCTTCCGGGAGGACCCGGTGGTGCTGGGCACCATCGGGTGCCTGATCGTGCTGGGCGGCCTGGGCTTTTTGTTTGGGAGGACTGCCTGGAGCATCGGAGCTGGCGGCGGCTGTCCTTTTACTCGAGAATGGTGCTTGCCGTCACCGGGGCGCTGATCCTGGGGGCTGGCTGTTCTTTCTGGGGGCAGAGTGGAACAATCTGGAGACCCTGGGTGGTATGACGGCGGGGAGAGAAGGTGGGCAATGCCCTCTTTCAGTCGGTGACCCTGCGCACAGCAGGGTACAGCGTTCTGGACCAGGGGCCCTGCGGGACGGGGCGGCTGCCCTGTCCGTGGTGCTGATGCTGATCGGGGCTCCTCCGGCTCCACCGCCGGCGGCATCAAGACGGCCACCGCCGGCGTGCTGCTGATCTCACTGTGGGCGGGCCTGCGGGGGGAGAGACCAGGTGGTGCTCCGGCGGAGGACCATCCCCCAGGCCGGTGCTCAATGCCATGACCCTGACCCCTGGTGGTGACCTGCCTGTTCC
>VOFB01001593.1_pt1 | contig 35616 bp, 64 predicted proteins | sample 5384141 | NCBI WGS metagenome assembly VOFB01 (sample SAMN12384721, study PRJNA508395) | human gut metagenome | isolation source: healthy gut A | host: Homo sapiens | reverse complement strand
TGTTGCCGCACACGGCAACGCGCAGCGGCTGGAACATGAGCTTGGGCTTGATGCCCATAGGCTCGCATTTCGCACGGCATGCTTCCTGCATGGGGTCGCATTCCCAGGCCTCGGCGCTAGCAAGCACCTCGCGGCACGCACGCAGCGCTTCGTCGGCACGGGCGCCTTCCTTCTGCAGAACCTTCTTCACGCTTTTGGCGTCGAGCACGACGTTTTGCCCCAGAACATGTACGGCAGCTTCTCGGCAGCATCGCTCAGGCTTGTCTCGCGCTCAGCGAGCAACGGGTAAAAGCGCCTCGTAGAACGCCGGGCGCGCGCCTCAATGTCGGCAGCGGTTTCGGCAACGGCAGCAGCCTGTTCATCGCCGGAAAGCGCGAACGGCTCAGCCTCGGCAGCGTCAACCACCACAGCGCCCTCGGCGGCAGCCATGCCGGCTGCGCGGGCCTGCGCCAGCCACGGCGTGGACAGCTTCACCCATTCGCCGGCCTGCATGGTCTTAATGTATTGGCCGTTCATCCAATCGAGCTGTCTCGTCGAACACGGCATCTTTCTTCGTGATACGGTCGAGGCCGAACTTCTTGCACAGCACATCGCGAGGAATGATTGTGGTCTCGCCGTCGAGGCTCCACCCCAGAAGAGCCAGGAAGTTCACCATCGTGTCGGGCAAATAGCCGCGCGCAGCGTATTCCTCGACGCTCGTGGCGCCATGGCGCTTGGAGAGCTTCTTGCCGTCGGCGCCCAAAATCATGGAGAGGTGCGCGAACGTCGGAGCTTCAAGGCCCAATGCCTCATAAATCAGAATCTGGCGCGGCGTGTTGGACAGGTGGTCGTCGCCACGAATCACATGCGTGATGTGCATGTTCGCATCGTCACAGACCACGGCGAAGTTATAGGTCGGCGTACCATCGGTGCGCACCAAAATCATGTCGTCCATGACATCGGCCGGGAAACTCATGTGGCCATACACGGCGTCGTCGAACCTCGATGGGGCCATGGTTCTCGAGGCACCTTCAGGCGCCACACATGCGGCTCACCTGCGTCGATGCGTGCCTGCGCCTCTTCGGCGGAAAGCGAACGGCAGGTGCGGTCGTAGCCCGAATAGCCGCCCTCGGTTTTCTCGGCAGCCTCGCGCTTGGCGTCGAGCGTTTCCCTTCGTGCAGAAGCACGGGTACACCGCGCCGCGCTCTTTGAGCTGCCCCAAGGCAGCCTTGTAGGTGTCGAAGCGCTCGGTTTGTTTGTAGGGGCCGAAATCGCCGCCCACCTCGGGGCCCCCGTCCCAATCGAGGCCGAGCCAGCGCATAGCGCGCAGAATGATTTGCGTGTTTTCCTCGGTGGAGCGCTCGGGATCGGTGTCCTCGATGCGCAGCACGAACGTGCCACCCTGTGGCGCGAGCAAACGCCCAGTTGTAAATAGCCGTGCGGGCGCCGCCGATATGAAGCTTGCCCGTGGGCGAAGGCGCGAAACGAACGCGCACGCCAGAGGTCGAATCTGCCATACGAATCTATCCTTCCAATAGTCTCTTAGCGCTTTTGGGTTGACCCTTTGCGCAGCAGCCTTCCTATAGTAATGCAAACAACGCAGCACGCAACCGTGACCACGAGCCAAATAGCGCCCATGCCCACCCAAAATTCAGACGGGTACATGCAAATGAGCAAAGAATCCCAGCTGAAAGTCCATGTGCCGGCCGCGAAGAACAGCGAGTGGAATTGCGCGAAGAAGCCGTCGAAATCGATAGCAACCCACGCCGTGAGCAGCGCGAACACCGCCAAAAACGGAAACGCCCGCACCTGCAAGCACACGCCCGAGCAGGCGCTTTCCGCCGCGAAACGCCGTAGCCGTGCAGCCAACGCACGCGGCTACCACGGCGGCAAAAAGCCACCATTTCGCAGCCTGCACCACGCCGAACACGTCGTCGAGATGGCTTACGGCGTCGGGCGTGAGCACGTAGCGCTCGCTCGCCGCGTCGAATGCCGTCTCAAGTGCCGCGACCTGCTCGCCAGAAAGCTCGCCTTCGGCATAGTTCGCCGTCGCATCGATTTTCAGGGGCACCCTTGCCAGCCATGCCGGCGAGCGCCTCTTGCGCGTTGATCGCGGCGATGGTGGCGTACGCCGCGGCCTTATCGTTGTCGTCGATGGTGTAGTGTTTCGTTTGCACCGCGGCCGCGACGAGTTCGTCTTTCGTGAACGGCGAGGCGTCGTCGGTCGAATAAACGCTCGCGAGCGCCTTGGTGGAAAACATCGGGCACAGCGCACGCCGCAAAGCCGGCCGCGATAAGGCTCACAGCCAATGCCGCCGCCGAAATCACGGCCACAACGCTCGTCACGACGCGCGACGAAGACTCCCTTTTCGCCATGCTATTCATCCACCCAAATGGTCGCGGCGGTAATGCCGTGCGTCTTCTTGCAAATAACCGGCTCAGGCCCCAGTCGGCTGAATACGCCGGTGAAGCGGCCGTTGTAAATGTAGAGGCCCTCCATATTGTTATACGGCGAAGGCTTTACCGTGGCATCGGCCTCGGTGCCATACAGCGGAATGGCAAGCGTTTTTGAACGGCGTGCAGTAGCGCTGGACCAAAACGGCGCGCCCGCCTTGCTATCAACGTGGGGCGTCGACGATTTCGACCCACTGCTCATCGGTGTAATTCGAACCAGCGAACACGTCTTTGGAGCCGTATGCGTCGGTCGGCTTGATGATCCAGTTTTCGCACGTAGCCTTGACATTGCGTTCGGCCACCACATCGCTCGTCAAAAAACGAGGTGAACGGCACCGTATCGCGCACGAAGGCGTTTTCCTCGTCGGTGAGCAGCGCTTGGTTTCGGGCATATGAAGCACTTGGAAAATCTGGTTGTCGTGCACCAAATGGCCTGCGAAGCTGCCGATGAGCGCAACCTTGCGCTCGCGCACGGCCGAGATAAGCGCCTGCGACGCCTCCCAGTTGTCGATGATGTCGTTGGTCACGCTGCGGCGCCAAATGGCGTCGATTTTCGCATTGTCGCGGCCATAGAATGCCTTCTTGCCAATAAGTTCGCCGTTCTCGAACGCCAAATCGCGCACGTCGTACACCGAGCACTCAATGCCGCGCTCAGCGAACAGTCCGGCGAAAATCTTGAACTCTTCGGTAATGGCATTTTCCAAAAAGTCGACAATTGCGACATGCGGATTGGCGACCTTCAAATCGTAGGTGTCGTAGATTTTGAGGAACTCGTCAACCCATCCGGCGAACAGCTCTTCGTTGCACGTACGAACCTGGTGGGCTGCGGCAAACGCCTTAAAGGGCTCAGAATTCACGATGCTCGCGGTGATTTCACGATTCTCGTTCATGCCCGAAGAACCGTCGGCGTTAAATTCGCAGAACTGCGCCGACATGTCATCCTCATTCAGGAACAAGTCCACGCGCGCAAACGGCAGCAGCGCGTCGTAGCCGCGCGGCAGCAAATAAGCTCCACCAAGCGCGGATCGAGATCGTATACGTGACGATAGCTGGGGTTTTCCAAATACTCGCGCATGACCTTCGACAAAATCGAATAGGTGGTTTCAGCGATATACGCAAAACGCTCGTGCGTCTCACGGCTATACAGGCGCGGCACGTACGACGAGTCGACCACCTCGTGGTGGTAAATCGCCGTCGAATTGTTCATGTACTCGCGCGCGGCAAGGCGGCCCCTGCGCGTCGCCGCCACGTTCGGCAACAAGCGCGAGGTATTCATCGGTGAGCTGGGCGTTAGTTGGCATGAGCTCTTCCTTCTTTCTGTCGTATACGCGCCTAGCATACGACAAGCACCCGAAGCAACGTGAAACGCGTGCGCATTCTCCCAAAGCGCACCATATCTGGCGGGCGGTCGCGCTATTGTATGAAAGCTCCCTATAAGCATATTCAGGAAGGCGCGCGCGTGAGCAAAACCCAAGAAGATATCCCGAAGCCGTCATGGGCGCGCATCGCCGGCTTCGCATGCTACCAGGGCTTTGTATACGCCGCATTCTATTTGGGCACAAACCATCAAATGCAGCTCGGTCCCTTTTCGGTGGAGCGTGCAGAATTGCTGCTCACGCTCGCGTTCATGGTTGCCGCTTTCATTGGTGAGCGCCTCGCGCCCGATGTGGCCGAGCGAGCCCTGTCGCGCAGCGCACGCTTGCCGCGTTCGCGGCGTTCATGAGCGCCGGAGCCGCCATTTCGGCCGCGCCTGGCACCACCGCGGCCGAAGTTGCCGCAGAAGGCCTGCTCATTGGCGCTCCTATGGCGCTCACGCTTATGGCCTGGGGCAAAACGCTCGGCGCAAACCCGCCGCGCCTCGCCGCCACCGAAATTTTCGCCGCTACGGGCATTGCCGCGGCATGTTGCTTCGCGCTGTGGTTTGCGCCAGAGGAAATCGGTTTGGCACTTCGGTGCGTGCTGCCATTCGCAGGCGTGGCGTTCATGGAAATCGCCCGACACGAGCAAAGCAGCGCCACGTCGGAAACGATGCACCCCACCCCCATTAAACCAGCTCGCGCTCGCACGCTTTCCGCCCGCATGCTCGCAGGTGCTCTTATCTTTGGCTTGGCTGCGGGCTTCGTTGAGACCTACCGAAGCGACCCGGCTCGCTTTCCACGCCCACACTCCCCTATGCCATGTTCATCGTGGGCTCTGTTCTGCGGCGGCGTTTTGAAACGCTGCGCGCCTCAGGTGAGCGCGATACATTCTCGGCGAGCTACCGCATCGCGTTCACGCTCATGCTCGCCGGCTTTTTGTTCGCGCCCGTGCTCGTGGATGTCGATATCACGGGCGACGCCATTGTACCGCAGGCTACCTGGGCCTGTGTGCAGCTTTCGCATCGCTGTTCTGCGCGAGCGCCCAGCTCGAAGGAACAAGCTGCGCGCTCGCCTTCGCACAAGGGTTTGCCGTGCTCTACGGCGGCGAAGCACTCGGCATTATCCTCGCAAACGGCCTCGACGCTACGAATTCGCTGAACACCACACCCTATGCCGCCATGGCCACCGCGGGCCTCGCCATGGTGTGCGCCTACGTGTTTCTGTTCACCGAGCGCGATTTCAGTGCGCTTTCCCGTGTTGTTGACGCCGCCGTCGACAACACCGAAGATGTGAAAAAGCCATCGCCCAGGCTGCGGCGCTTTCGGCACGCGAAACCGAGGTGCTCTCACTCGGCTACGCGGCCGCACCAACGAGAATCGCGCAGGAGCTGTTCATCGCGAAAAGCACCGCCGACACGCACCTTCGCCGCATTTACTCGAAATGCGGCGTGCACAGCCGCCAAGAGCTGCTCGACTTGGCAGAAAAACCGCCGCCAGCCTGCGATCGCGCGAATAGGAGCAGCTCATGGAAGCACAAGAAAGAATGAGCGAGAGCGCCCGGGCGATGCATTCAATGGCAACCGCGCCGAAACCGCAAAAATTCATGGTCGATTTCTTGCGCGAGACGCAGGAAAGCTTTATTGAAGTGCCGTTCTGCCCGTCGACAGTCTCGTGCTTTCGTCGCTCGTGTATTTGAACCTCGACGAATACCGCTATGGAAACGTGCATGGCGCAGAATGCGTGCCCGTAATCGACATTCTTCGCTTCACGCCGCTGCGAAGCATGCTCTCGGGCGGCTGGCTCGAAGACGCCGAAGAGCTGCCCAACTTTCTGCGCGCGCTTGCATGCAGCCGTCGCTATGCCGATTTAAGCGTGAGCCTGTTCGCAAACGAAACCGCCGAAATCATCGAGAAGCAGTTCTGCGCGTGCACATTCACCGTAGGCGGGAAGGACGGCGCGCCTTTGGCCTACCTGGCGTTCCGCGGAACCGACGGCACCATCGCAGGCTGGAAGGAAGACTTCAACCTGAGCTACATGCCTGTGATTCCTTCGCAGAAACCGCCACGGCATACGTGTCGGGCGTGCTTCGGCGCTGCCCGGCGAGATGCCAATATATGTGGGCGGCCATTCGAAAGGCGGCAACCTCGCCGAATTCGCCGCACTTACCATCGACGAGGGCGGCTACGCGCGCATCAAGCGCGTGTTCAACCACGATGGCCCGAGTTTTCTGGAAGCGCCCTCGCCGCGCATCGACGAGCCCGAATTCCAGGCGAAGCTCGACAAAACCGTGCCTGAGTCTTCCGTATTCGATGATTCTGGAAAGCCGCGACGACTTCCGCATCGTGCAGTCGAACGCGATAGGCTTCTTCCAGCACGTGCCGTTCACCTGATTGTGGACGGGTGCGACTTCAGCACGCAACGTACGCTGAACAACAGCGCGAAAATGTTCGACATCACGCTTCGATCGCTGGCTGCGCAGCTGCTCCCAGCACGAGCACGAAGTATTCATCGACACGATGTATGACCTTATTACCTCGAGCGACGCGAAAAGCTGGGCCGATTTCCAAAAGCAGCTTCATGTCGAATATGGCAACGTTCATGCGCGACGGCAGAAACCTTGACGACCAAAACCAAGGAAGTCATGGCGCATGCTATTAAGAACCTGGGCGACGTGGCCGGTCACGCTGCGCGAACGCCTGGGCGCAACGACGAGCGCATGAAGGAAGCCGTGCCGTTCATCGACACCGAACGCGACGACGCGCAAAGCGCGCGCAAGAAGAATTAACAAGACCTCGAAAGAAGAGACCGTGGAAAGCACCACCAAACCCGAATACCAAAAATTCACCGTGAAAATGGCTGTGCAGCTGGCCGCTCCGCACACCTGGCCGGCAGCGATTCTGCCCGCGCTCGTAGCGACGAGCGCCGCAGCGGCAACGGGATACGCGATTTCGCCGATCATGGCATGCGTGCTGCTCGCGATTTGCATTCTTATGCAGGCATCGGTAAACACGTTCAACGACTACTACGACTTTGTGAAAGGCACCGACTCGGCCGACGACGACGTTGAGGTAAGCGACGCCACGCTCGTGTACAACAACGTGAACCCCGCGTGCGCACTGCGGCTGGGCATTGGGTTTTTGGTGGCGGCGTTTCTTCTGGGCGCCTACGTTATTTGGCAGGCCGGCTGGATTCCTTTGGCGATTGGCGTTGTGGGCGCCGTGTTTGTGGTGGTGTATTCCGCGGGCAAAACGCCCGTTTCCTACCTGCCCATTGGCGAAGCCGTAAGCGGCGGCGTTATGGGCGGCCTTATTCCGCTTGCGTGCTACCAAGCGCTCACGGGCGATTTGAATTGGCTCATGCTACTGTGGGCGGTGCCCGAGATTATTGGCGTGGCCTGATTATGATGACGAACAACACGTGCGACATTGAGAAAGACATTCCCGTTGGCCGCCAAACGCTGCCCGCGAAACTCGGCCGCGAGAAGGCTCGCAATGCCTATCACGCGCTCGTAGTGGCGTGGCTTGCGGCGATATGGTTAAGCTCGTAGGCGCGTTTTTCACGGGCGGCCTTATCGTGGTGCCGTTCATGCTGCTCGCCGTCATTCCGCTGCTGAAGGCGCTGTTCACCAACCCGCTCAATTCACACTCGCGCATTGGCGCCATGGCTCAGATTTGCAGCCTGAACATCGCTTTGGGCGCATTTTACGCTGCAGCGATTCTTGCCAGTTCAGGAGTTTGTTTTACGCTGTAAAGAAGATAACGCAGAAATCGAGCAGAGCACTTTACTGTATAAAGCATCGCTCAATATATTGGCTATGCATGAGTTGTCCCTAAATACGTCGCAACACAGCCGTTTTATTCGGCTTCGATTAATTCTTGATATCGACGAATTCAGTTGGCTCAAAATGAGTGAGTTCGCTTTGCACAGCGTCGAGCAGCTCTTTGACGTCCATGCACGTCAAATTTGCGATAGATATGCGAGTATGAGTCTTTACCGTGCCATCGGATGCATACAGCGCTTCACGGATATACGGCCGACTACGAAAACGCTTCCGTAAACCGCAAAAACCGTGAAGCCAAGCTCTATCGCCACTGAATCTGAACGAGGTCGGGGAATTTTCCCCGCAAATCATTCACGCTAAATGTTTGCAGCAGCTCTTCCGGGAGTTGCGGGGTCGCACGTAGGAGCCAAGCCCGTGATGCCCGCGATGTGGCCGATAATAACCTCGGGGGTTTTAAAACGCTCGAGCAGCGCATCGAGCGCGGCATCGTGATCGCGGTTCGACAGACGGCGATCTCGCTCGCCCACCACCAGCGGAACATGGGCATACTGCGCATACGGCAAGCCGAGCAAACCTTGCAGGTAGCGCTGCTGGGGACTCGAGCACAGCAGGTCCATGCCGCGCACCACGCAGTTCACGCCTTGCTCGCCATCGTCAACCACCACGGCGAGCTGATACGCGAACGCGTCATCGCTTCGACGAATGAGAAAATCGCCGCAATCGTGCGCGAGGTTCTGCTCGAAGTGGCCTTGAATCAAATCGTCTATCGCGATGGTTTCATCGGGCACAACAAGCCGCATCGCAGGCTTGCGCACGGCCGCCTTTTCTGCACGCTGCTCGGCAGTCAGAGCACGGCATGTACCCGCATACACGAGCTTTTCGCCATGGTGCGGCGCCGAAGCCGCATGCAATCGGCACGCGTGCAAAAGCACGGGTATACCAAGCCGCGCTCAACGAGCGAATCGAACGCCGCCTGATAGGCCTCGTCGCGGTTATGCTGAAAATAGGGGCCTTCGTCCCACGTAAGGCCCAGCGTCTCAAAATCGCGCGAACCGCATCAATGAACTGAGGTTTCGAACGTTCGCGGTCCAAGTCTTCCACGCGAAGCACCATGGTGCCGCCCTGAGACTTCGCCACAAGCCACGCCACAAGCGCCGAAAAAATATTGCCCGCGTGCATGCGGCCTGTAGGCGAAGGCGCGAAGCGGCCTTGATATGTACGTTGCTGTTTTCCATGTTCTACAGAATAGCACTCGAGGGCGTGCCATCCGAATAAGGCACGCCCTCGCAATACGCCGCCTACAGCGCTGCGCGGTAGATTTCCACGATGTCGCTTTCCTCGAGCGGCACGAAGCTGCCCACGCACCCGGCAGCGGCTTTCTTCGCCATTGCGGCAAAGTTCTCTTCGTCTTCGATGCCGACCTCATGCAGCTTCGAAGGTAAACCCATCTGGTTGAACAGGAAATCCTCGGTGCGCTCGATAGCAGCAGCTGCCGCCTGAGCATCATCGGCCTCGGCAATGCCGAACACCACGCGACCGTATTCGGCGAACGCGGCTGCCTTGCTCGGGTCTTTCGCGAGCACGTGTTTCATCCAAACCGGCGTCAGAATAGCCAAGCCCTCGCCATGCGTAATGTCATAGAACGCAGAAAGCTCATGCTCCATGGGATGCACGCACCACGCCACCTCGGCGCCGCTGTCGAGCAGGCCGTTAATCGCATGCGAGCCGCACCATGAGGTTCGCACGGGCATCGTAGTTATCAGGTTCAGCCAGCGCAATGGGGCCATAATGCACGAGCGTTTTCAAAAGAGCCTCGCTCATATGCCTGCAGCGTGGCGCCTTCAACATTGGTGAAGTAGCTTTCGAACACATGGCTCATCATATCGGCAGTGCCAGCGGCCGTCTTTCTTCGAGACCGAGAACGTATATGGGTCGAGTACCGACATCTTCGGCACGAACAGGGGCGAGGCGGTTCCCCACTTCTCGTTTTGCTCAAATCGGAAATAACGGCAAACGGGTCCATCTCGAGCCCGTAGCCGCAAGCGTGAGCACGGAATACACGGGCAACGCAGCCTTGATTTTCGTGTGATCGAGCACCAGGTCCCACGCGTCGCCGTCGTATTTCGCAGCACCGCGATAACCTTGGCTGCATCGATAACCGAACCGCCGCCCACGGCGAGCACCATGTCAATCGCGTGCTCCTTGCACAGGCGCGCGCCCTCGCGGACCGACTCGATGCGAGGGTTCGGCTCAATACCCGAAAGTTCCACCACATGCAAACCCGCATCAGCGAGAATCGCCGTGGCCTCGTCATACAGGCCGCTCTTCTTAATGGAGCCGCCGCCATAGACGAGCAGCACATTCGAGCCGCTTTCCGCAAGTTCGCTCAAATGCGAGATTTGGCCTTTGCCGAAATGGATCCTTGTGGGAACGCAGAACGTGAAATTATTCATGTGAATACCCCTTTCGAATGCCCCTCCATAGAAAGCGGGCCTTAAGAATTACTTTCCCAAGCCCGCTTTGAATGTATCAATATTCGTTATTTACGCAAGTCTTGCACATGCTTCGTCTTGCCCGTGGAGCGCTCGATGCCGCCAGGCTCGACGAGTTTCACCTTTGAAGCCACAAGCATGACGCTCTTGAGCTTCTCTTCGATCATGCGACGGAATGCGTCCATTTCCTAGAAGGAGTCGCTGAAGGCTTCGGGCTTGAGGCTCTACATGCACCACCATGCGATCGAGGCCGGTTTCGTTATCGACCACGATGCGATAATGCGGCGTGACGCCCTCGATGGTGGAAAGCACGTCTTCCACCTGGCTCGGGAACACATTGGTGCCACGAATGATGAGCATGTCGTCGCAACGGCTACGCACCTTCTGCATGCGCGCCGTGGTACGGCCGCACGCACACTTTCCTTGATGACGTGTGTGAGGTCGTTGCGTGCGATAGCGAAGCACCGGAATGGCATGCTTGCCAAGCGGAGTGAGCACGAGCTCGCCCTCTTCGCCGTCTGGCGCCGGCTCGCCAGTCTTCGGGTCGACGACCTCCCACAGGAAGTGGTCTTCGGCGATATGCTGCATGTCGCGGCTCGCGAGGCACTCGCCCGGAAAACCTGGGCCCATGACTTCGGTCAGGCCATAGTTGTCGGTGCACACGATATGCATGCGGCTCTCGATTTCAGCCTTCAGAGCAGGCGTGCAAGGCTCGCCACCGAACAGGCCGACGCGCAGTGTGCTCTTCTCCCAGTCGACGCCCATCTTCTCGCCCACTTCGCACACATGCATGGCGTAACTCGGCGTGGCAACGAGAACCGTGGAACCGTAGTCTTGAATCATCTGAATCTGGCGCTCGGTATTGCCCGAACCTGCGGGAATCATCATGCAACCAAGGCGCTGCAGGCCATAATGCAGGCCAAAACCGCCGGTAAACATGCCGTAGCCGAATGCCATTTGCACACGGTCGCTCGGCACGACGCCCGCCATTTGCACCAGACGCATAATGCAATCGGCCCACAAATCCATGTCGCCGCGGTCGTAAACCAACGACGATCGGCTTGCCCGTGGTGCCCGAAGAGGGCATGCAATTCGACGATATCGTCGAGCGATTCGGCAAACAGGCCATACGGGAATGTTTCGCGCAAGGCGTTCTTATCGGTGAAGGAAGCTTGCGAACATCGGCCAACGTTTTGATATCGGAAGGCTTCACGCCCATCGCGTCCATTTTGTCGCGATACCATGCAAAGCGGTTATACGTCCATTCAACCTGGTCAATAAGGCGAGCAAGCTGAATAGCCTCGATGCGCTCACGGCTCGCGCACTCGATGGACGGGTTGTGGATGGGCAACCCCTCCACATCGAGCGCCGCCTCGGCCCACGCGCCTTCAGCGCGGCGCCCTTCACGGTCATAAGCTCAACCGCTACTCGTCTGCCACGGAACTACCTGCCTTCCTGGGCATTGCTACGATCGAGGTCGACGAGAGCGGTAAGTTGCGCCTGGTCGATAAGCTCAACCGCTTCTTCCTTCAAGGCCTCTTCGGCCGCCGCCAAATCTTTCACCGAAATGGCGATATAGGTGGAAACGAGCGAATAGCTGTATTCAACGTTGATGTTCAGCCTCGCGAACACGCCCATGATATTGGCAAGCTCGCCCGGCCTGTCGGGAAGGCGCAGGCACAAGACCTCTTTCGTGACTACGGCGCAGCCCATATCGGCCAGTACTTGTTTCGCCTTTTCGGGATTATCGACCACGAAGCGCACAATGCCATAGTCGCCCGTATCGCTCATGCAATAGCCACGCACCTGCACTTCGGCCTCGACAAACGCGTCAAGCACGCGAGCCACGTGTCCCGGATGGTTCTCGACGAACACGCCAATCTGAGAAATGCTCATACAGTTCCCTTTCAAAGAGGTTTGCCGTCGTTTGTCCGTCAGCTCGGCCGTGCGACTCCGCTTCGGTCAGTCCTGACTCGCTCAAACAGCCCACTATTGCTGCTCAGCTGCACTGAGCAGCAATGCGCCCGCTCGGAAATGAGTGGGATTTAAATGCCCACAGGGCATTTAAACGCGAATCTATCGGATTCGCACGGCCGAGCTGACGGACAACATGAAACAAAAACGCGATCCCGACGACGGCTGAAAGCCTCCGTGTGCGGTTCCGATAGATTCACACTCGCAGAACAGCGCAATGTTGCTGTTCGTCGCGGCAGGACTGACCGAAGCGGAAAACGCATGCGAGGCTTTCAGCCTGGCAATGAAAACGTCTTACTCGTGTTCCTCCACGAACTCGTCCAAGTTTGCAGGCTGCGATATTCACGTCCTTGAACTTAGCGGGAACACGCGATTCGATAACGGAAAGCCAGGTAGCCTCGTCGTAGCTGAGCTTCGTGGAAAGCGCGCCCAAAAAGCACGACGTTCACAGCCTTCACGCTGCCCGCCTCTTTCGCCAAAAGCCTCAGCCGGCACCAGCACGGCGCCGCCTGCTCGAGCGATTCGGCAACGTCGCTCGGAGCCTGCACGGCACCCGTAGCGACAGGCAGCGGCGATGAACTCATCGTTCACGAGCAGCGCGCCGCCATCTTTGAGAAACTCGATATTGCGCAGCGCCTCAACCTTCTCGAAAGAAACCAAGTAATCGACGCTGCCTTTGTCGGCAACCATCGAAGCCACCGAATCGCCCAGACGAACCACGGTGGTCACGGCGCCGCCGCGCTGGGCCATGCCGTGGATCTCGGAAAGCTTCACGTCTTGGCCGCACGCCATGGCGACGCGGCTCAAAAATGTCGGCGGCGAGAATAGCACCCTGGCCGCCAACGCCCGACAGAAGCACAGTTTTCGTATCGTTGCTCATTTTCGGCCCTTCCTATTCCGCCTTGCCAATGCAACCGAACGCGCACGTCTGAGAGCACTGCTCACAGCCGACGCACAAGTTGGCATCGATATGGGCTTTGCCGTCTTCGTCGCGAGAAATAGCAGGGCAACCGATAAGCGTGCATGCACCGCACGCGCGGCAATCGGAAGACACAACGAGCGCGGACTCGTGGGTTTTCGAGAGAAGCACGCACGGCGAGCAGAAGATAAACGGAAAGCTCGCCGGCATTTTTGAGCCGCAGCCTTCAGCGCCGCACGGGTGGCCTTCAAATCCATCAGGGTTCACCACGGCAACGTCTTCCACGCCAAGAGCGCGAACCAAACCGGGCAGGTCGAGTTCGCGGCTCTCCGATGCTGCAGCGTAATGCCATTCACCGGGTTGCCCTGGTGGCCGGTCATGGCCGTTGTGCGATTGTCAAGAATACAAACGATGCCGCACCGCGGTTATACACCGTGTTCAAAAGCGACGTGATGCCCGAATGCGCGAACGTGGAATCGCCGATAACCGCAACCACGGGCTTATGCTCGCGACCCTGCAGGCCCAGCTCAAAGCCATGGCTCATGGAGATAGACGCGCCCATGTCGACGCAGGTGTCCATCGCGGAAAGCGGGCGAGCGCGCCGAGGCGTATAGCATCCGATGTCGCCCGTGACGATGGCCTTCATGCGGGAAAGCTCGCGGAACACAAGGCGATGCGGGCAGCCAGGGCACAGCGCCGGCGGCCTGGCAAATCGTCGCGCATCTCGGCATGCTCGGGAGCCTGAACGCCGAAGGCGACTGCAATGGCGCCAGGGGTAAGCTCGCCATCGGGGCACAGCGTACCTTCAGGCTCGGAAAGCCGCACGCCCAGGGCGCGCACGCCTTCGCTCAAATAATCGCTGCCCTCTTCGATAACGTACACGTTTTCGACGGAAGCAGCGAATTCACGAATCTTCTTCGGAGGAAGCGGCCACGACATACCAAGCTTCAGGATGTCGGCCTGCGGCAGCGCCTCGCGCACGTGCTGGTAGGTTGCACCGCAGCAAATAACGCCGATTGCGCCCTCGTTGCGTTCAATACGGTTGAATTCGCACGCTTCAGCATATTCGGTCACGGCGGCCACACGCGCATCGAGCGACACGCGGCGCGGCTTGGCGTATGCGGGCATCATGACCCACTTCGCGGCATCTTTCGCATAGGGCTTCGGCTCAACCTCCGCGCGCTCGCCCAGCTCAACGGGGCATTTCGTATGGGACACGCGCACCGTGGAGCGAATCATGCACGGCATATCGAAGCGCTCGGACACTTCGAAGGCGTTCTTGGTGAACGCAAGCGCCTCGGAAGAATCGGCGGGATCGAACATGGGAATATGCGCGGCGCGGGCATAAAAGCGCGAATCCTGCTCATTTTGGGAGGAATGCATGCCCGGGTCATCAGCCGCGAGAATCACAGAAACCGCCGTTGACGCCCGTGTAGGCAGCGGTGAACAAGGGGTCGGCGGCCACGTTGACGCCCACGTGCTTCATGCTCGAGCACGCGGCGGCCAGCGGCGCATGCGCCCAAGCCAACTTCCACGGCGACTTTCTCATTCGGGCACCATTCGGCATATACGCCGGGCTGCTTCGCGAACGTTTCCATGGTTTCGGTCGAAGGCGTGCCGGGGTATGCCACGCCAATAGTGGCGCCAGCCTCCACGCGCCGCGCGCCAATCGCCTCGTTGCCGGAAATAAGTTCCATAAGTCAATCCCCCTTGGGTCGTACAAAACTCGCTTTCGCGATAAGAAAAAAGGCCCGCTAGGCGGGCCATGGACGCCTAGCGCATGGTTGGCGTAGCCAAATACATCAGGCAGAACGTGCCAATCTGAACGATGTCGCCATCGCGCAAGTCAGCGTCTTTCACATTGAGGTTGTTCACCCACAAGCCATTGAACGAGTCGGCGTCGCTAATGCGGAAGCCGGCCGGCGTGCGCTCGATGGTCGCATGCATGCGCGAAACCGTCATGTCGTTTAGGAAGATGTCGCACTGCGGACTGCGGCCCACGGTAAGACGATCGGCCGCCAAGCGGAATGAGCTGCCGATTTGCGGGCCCTTCACGATTTTCAGAGTCGCTTCCGAAAGCAGCGCAGGGTTTGCCATCGCGGGGCTTGCCTGGGCCTGCATGTTCAGCGGCTTGAAAGCCTGGGTGCGGCCAAGCAGTTTGAACCCGCACGCCTCGCACGCGGTAGCGTCGGCGGCAACAGGCGCACCGCACACCGGGCAGTTCTGCAAAACGGTACCCCATGGTCTCATCGGTCATGGCGTTCACCTCGTTATCTCTCACACCGCATCGGGCGCTGCGGCGGCGCATAGTTTCCTCAAACGCACGCTAGCGATCGCTTAAAGCCTGCGTGTAATAGCATTCCTGCGTTTCTGCCACCGTGGGCTGATGCTGAATCCGAGCGAATCCAGCGATCGAAGCCAACGCCGATGCCTTGGAAGAAATTCGGCGCGGCAACGTCTTCGGCAGCGATGATGTCCGTTTGCGCGATTTGGTTGTCGTCTTGCATGAAAACAAGGCTGCCAATCACATCGCCCGCATGCACATCGCCGGAAAGCTCGTTGAACGTCGCCTTCGCTTGAACAGGGCCGAACGCGGCAAAGACGTTCGCGGTCAAATCGGGATCGGCGACGGTGGCATCGACGGCAACATCCACCCAATCATTATGAGCCACTTTGGCCACGAGCGGCACGTGGGCGCCAAGATATTCCACATACTGGTCGCTATTGACCAGCGAGCGTTGTGCGATATTGGCATATGCCCAATCCATAAGCGCCACGGTATCGCTGAAGCGCTCGTCGCTCGACGGCGAATCGAGCACCACGCTGTAGAGCTCGCCCGCATCGCGCGAAACGGCGCCCGCGAAGCAGTAGCCCGCATCGTCGGTCGTTCCGGTTTTCACGCCGCAAATGCCGTCGTAGACGCCCATGAGCTCATCGGTGGTTTGCAGCGCAACATTGCGCGCCGATGCCGTCGGCAGACGTGACCGTTATCGTCGTCGAGCCCGCGTCAACGATGCCGCGGAACGTGTCGTTCTGCATGGCGTACGACACGAGCGTCGCAACGTCGCGTGCGCTCGAATGCATGATCTTCATCGCCGAACGCATCGAAATCGAGGCCATGGGGTTCGATGTACACACCGAATGGGACATGCCCAGATCGGCGGCCTTCGCGTTCATCGCGGCGATGAACGTATCGTAGCCCGATCGATGCGTCGCCCGACATATGGGCGCCGACCGACTTCACGCAATGGCGATGCCCGCATCGTTGCCCGAGGGAACCATGAGCGCATACAGGGGCCGTCTCAAGCGACATGGTGTCGCCTTCCAAAAGCCCCGCGCTCGACTCGCCCACCGTGGCTGCTTCGTTGATCGACCGTCCCGGTAAGGTCGAGGGCGCGTTCTCAAGGGGCCACAACTGCCGTCATGATTTTTTCGTGAGCGACGCGATTTTCACTTCCCGCATTCACATCGCGCGAAAAATACACGGTGCCATCGGAGCCCACGAGCATGGCGTGCGTCGCCTCGATATCGGGGCATGCATCAGTGGAAGGCCGCGCGCGGCAACGGTTTTGTTGCCGATTTCATCGCTCTCGAGCACCTCGGCGAAAGCGGACGCAGGCGCAGAAAGCGCAAACGTGCCAGCGGCACGAACGCCGCAAGAATGTGGCCTGCGCGCGAAACAACGGAAAGCGCCCGCAGGTGCGGCGCTTCAATCTATTGCGTTGATGAGCTAAAGCCTAATCAAGCTTATAGACCTCCTCAGCAAAACGACATCGAAGCCAGCTTCGGAAAGGCTTGCCTTCAACGGTATCGTCTACAACCTTCAAACATCAATGGCCGTGGCCTCTCCACGCGAAAAGCAATAGCCATATTCGATATTGGCGCCCATCGATTCGATGGTCTCGAGCAAGTGGGCCAAACCGCCTGGCTCGTTGGGCACGCGCACGGCGAAAGCACCTTTGGTAACGCTCGCGCGGAAGCCCGCTTCGTCGAGCACCTTCGCGGCGGCCCTGGGGCGTATCGCAGAAGACGCGCACGACGCCGAAGTCGCTCATGTCGGCGATGAAAAGGTCATGCATGTTAATATTCGCATCGGCAAGCGTGCGACACAGGCCAGACAGGCGGCCCTTCTCGTTTTGGATGAAAACGGTGAGCTGTTCGTCGTGATTGTGCTCCCTCGTTAGTTCTGCTGCTTCACTTCGCGCAAATCGATAACGCGCTTCGATTTGCCCTCGCTTTGCGTTCGATAGTCTTCGGCTCGCAGAATTTAATCTTAACAGCAATCTGCAAATTCGACTTTCAAGGCAGCCGCCAAACGCTTCTTCAAATCTTCGAGCGCGCGAATCTCGTCGAACGGGAAGTCGGGCGCGGTTTCCACGCGCAGCTCGATTTGGTCGAGCGTGCCCTTCGAAATGGTGAGCACGATTTGGTAATGCGGGTGATTTCGTCGAAGCTGTTCACGACCTGCTCGTTTTGCGACGGGAAACATTCACACCGCGAATAATGAGCATGTCGTCGGTGCGGCCCACGATGCGGTCGATTTTCTTATGCGTACCCGCAGGCGCACTCACCCGGAATGAAGCGCGTAAGGTCGCGCGTGCGATAGCGAATGAGTGGGGTGCACTGGCGTGTGAGCGTGGTAATGACGAGCTCGCCGAATTCGCCGTCGGGCACAGGCTCGAAGGTGTCGGGGTTCACGATTTCTGCCAGGAACTGATCTTCGCACAGGTGCAAGCCGTTCGCCTCAGGAGCACTCCATGGCAACGCCCGGGCCCATGATTTCGGAAAGGCCATACACGTCGCAGTATTGCACGCCAAGCTTGCGGCGAATCTCGTCGCGCGTCGCTTCGCTGCAAGGCTCAGCGCCAAGGATGACGCCGGTGAGCTTGAATTCGTCCATGCTCATGCCCATTTCCGCAATGGTATCGGCGATGAGCAGCGCATACGAAGGCGTCGCGCACAGAATGGTGACACCGAAATCTTTCATGTATCTGAATTTGGCGCTTGGTGTTGCCCGTGGACATGGGAACGACCATGGCGCCCGCGGCTTCGGCGCCGAAATGCGCGCCCAAACCGCCTGTGAACAAGCCGTAGCCATAAGAGACCTGCACGACGGAATCTTCCGCCGCCGAGCATGGAAATGCCACGCGCGAAGCAATCGCCCCACACCTGCAGGTCGTCTTTCGTGTAACCCACAACGGTCGCCTGGCCCGTGGTGCCCGAAGACGCATGCACGCGCACGCATTCGGAGCGAGGCACAGCGAACAGGCCGAACGGATAGGCGTCGCGCATGTCCTGCTTCACGGTAAAGGGAAACTTCTTGATGTCTTCGAGATTCGATATGGTACCGGATCGACGCCAGCCTCATCAAAGCGCTGCTTGTAGAGAGATATTCTCGTAGCAGCGAACGGCAACGTCGCGCAAACGCTCGAGCTGAAGTTCCTCGAGCTTCGAGTGCTCCATGCACCTCGATTTCTTCTTGATAGTACTTCGACATCGGGGAAGTCCTTCCTTATGGAGAGCCTCGCGACTTCACAACAGGCGAGCGCATGGAACGCCCGACCCAAAAAGTCGTGACGATTACTTTAGCGCACTAAAGCATGCATATGAAGAGAAATTTTGAATATCAGCAAAATGCCACGCCTCTTCGGGGCGCGGCATAAAGAACGATTTTGTTTTAAGCTGAAATGGGAGCACGCCAGAGCGCCTGCGCGCTTCGCAGATGGCCCCCACTCTGCCTTGGCCGCCTAAGCCTTCTCGGCAGCGCGCTCGGCCTTAACCTGCTTCATGGCGGCAATGCCGCGGAACATACACCGTGGTCGTGTAGATACACAAATGAGGCCGGCATACACGAACCAAATGCCCCACGAGCACGGCTCGGCGTTAAAGCCAGGGGAGCCATGCGAAGTCGCATACGGCCCGCAACGAGCGGCCAGTTCAAAAGAGGCCCGCAAAACCCACGAACAGCAGCGTGGTAGCAACTTTTACCAGGAAAATAACGGCAACGCGCGCCTTGTAGCGAGCGCCTAAGTATGCGCCGCCAACAATCAGCAGCAGGTCGCGAGCGATCACAAGCACCACAATCCATACCGGCAGGCGCCCCACGAGCAACAGGCCAACCACGCCAAACACCATGAGCGCACGATCGACAGCGGGTCAAGCAGGCGGCCGAGCCTCGAGACGGTATGCGTGCGACGAGCGAGCTGGCCGTCAATGAAGTCGGTGGAAGCGGCAAGCGCGAAAATGAACGTTGCCAGAATATCGTGACCATCGAGCAGCAGCCCAAATACACGGGCACCATGCATGCACAGACGAATGAACGACACCACGTTCGCCGCCGTGAAAATGCGATTGGTCACTTCGCTTTCAGGCGTATCCCACGAAGGCCGTTTCTCTTTTTCGTCGCTCATAGCCCAACTTCCACTGCTAAAACCGAAATAAGCTCGCCGTGACGAGCGAAAATCATTCTACACAAGCGATTTCAAATAAAACGCACTATACCGCGTTTTCAAACATCTGGCACACAGCTGTTGAAATTAGTGCAGGAAAACTTGAGCTGAATTGCGAAAAAGAAGACGCGGCAATCTTCAATAACCACGCCTTCAAGAAAGCGGAATCTGCCGAAAGCGCCGCTTGCGGCCCATCTTAAACGCAAGCCGCCCCGGAGACCAGGAATCATCGGGGGCGGCGTTCGAGTTATTCCTTCGCGCTTTCGACTTCTGAGCGGCCTTTGCAGCCTTTGCGGCCTTTTGCGGCGGCGATGCGCGCCTCGCGTTCGGCCTTCTTGGCAGCTTCAGCGGCAAGCTCTTCGGGCGTGTAGGCTCAGGCTTGCTTTCGACCTGGCGCGTTTCACGGGCGCAACGTGCGGGAATTCCATGCTCATGGAAAGCGCGCCCTTCGGACATTCACGCACGCACGTGTCGCACTGAATGCAGCCGAAATGGTTGATGGACCACGTTCCGGCGGCCTTATCGACCTCGATGGCCGAGCACGGGCAACGCTTCACGCAAATGCCGCACAGAATGCATTTCGCCATGTCGATTTCAACCATGCCGCGATGGCCTGCGGGAATGTCGCGTTTTTTCGAGCGGGTACATGACCGTTTCAGGTTTGCCGAACAGCGAGCGCAGGGTCATCTTCCCCCAGTTTGAAGCTTCCCATTGCCCTACCTTTCCGAACAGCTGATACACGGGTCGATCGTCAAAATGATATTAGAACATCTGCCAAATCGCACCCTTCGAGCGCTTTCACCATGCCGGCAAGATTCTGCGTGGTGGGCGTGCGCATGCGCATGCGTTCCAAGTTCGCTGTGCCGTTGCCCAGCGCGTAGTAATAGCATTCGCCGCGAGGCTGCTCGAGCACGTTGCACGCCTGGGCGCCGGCCGCAGGCTTGAGCTTGCTCTTCTCACCGATGCCGTCGTTGGGAATCTTGGCGGCAAGCTCTTTGACGATGGCGATAGATTGGTTCACTTCCGCACAACGCACCTCGACGCGGCCGAGGCAGTCGCCGCCGGTAGACGTGATGGGCGTGAAATCGCTCAGTTCGCCATAGGCGCCATGGCCCAAAACGCGGCAATCGTATGGCACATTGCTCGCACGGGCGAACGGACCGACCATGCACAGCTCGGAAGCCTGCTGCTGGCTCAGGTAGCCAACCCCCGTCCAAACGGCTGCGCACCGAGGAATCCTTCAGAAAGGTCGCGCAGATTTCCTATATTCGCCCTCGATGGAATCGAGCTTGTCGCAAATCCAGCGAAGCGTGTCGGCATCAATATCGCGTACGACTCCGCCGATTTGCACGTACGACAAAATCACGCGGCCGCCCGTCGTGGCCTCGAAAATGTCGAGCACGCGCTCGCGCAAACGCCAGCTGTGCATGAACAGGCTCTCAAACCGAAAGCGTCGGCGGCGAGGCCCAGCCACAACAGGTGCGAATGCACACGGGACAGCTCGTGCAGAATCACGCGCAAGTACTGCGCGCGCCTGGGAACTTCCACGCCCATGAGCGATTCGACGGTCTCGGCATAACCGAGCGAGTGGCCGAAGCTGCAAATGCCGCAAATACGTTCTGCAACATAGATGAACTGGTGGATGTCGCGCGTCTCGACGAGCTTCTCAATCCGCGATGCACGAAGCCGATCTGCGGAATAGCCTCAATAACGTGCTCATCTTCAACCACGAGGTCAAGATGCAAAGGTTCGGGCAACACAGGGTGCTGCGGGCCGAAAAGGAATCACGGTCGCCTTGCCCATGCTACTCACCGCCTTTCGCAGACGCGTCGCCTTGAGCGGCGCGCACCTTCGCTTCAAATGCTGCCATCACTTTCGCAGCTTTGTCTTCCGGGCAGATTCGCGCACTTGGCCTCAACCTTCGCGCGCTCGGCTTCCCAATCAACCGCGGGCTTAACGTCTGCCGCCTTGGCAGCTTCGGCCTGGGTCTTTCATCTTCGCCTCAAAAAGCAGCCATAACCTTGGCGGCCTTATCGGCATCAAGATTCGTGCACTTGGTTTCAACCTTCGCGCGCTCAGCCTCCCAATCGATGGCCGGTGCGGCCTGAGCGCCCTCGCCGCCGCGGCTTTGGTTTTCGAGGCAGCCTCTTGGGCAGCCTTTGCGGCTTTGGCGGCCTTTGCGGCGGCCAATTTCGCGGCCTTTTCACGCGCCGCCTTCTGAGCGGGAGAAATAACCGTCATGGGCTTATCCATGGCGACCTTGTAGAAGCCGCCCTTTGAAATCGATCGCGATATCGTCCACCTGCACGCCGAACAGGTCGTGCGCCCTCGTTTTCGAAGGGAACGCAACCAGGTAGAACTTCGTAACCGACGGAATGTGCGTTTCGGGCTTCACGCCGTGCACGCGATAGTTATGCACCGCATAGCCCCGATCGGCCGTTTTTTGATAGGAATACACCAGATCGATGCCCTCTTCACCGTTGATGCAAAGCACCTGCACGAAACGAGAATGTGCCTCGTGCTCGCGCTCTGCGACGCTGAGGATATCGTCAATCGAAATGTCTTCGAAATGCTGAGCCATCTGCATTGCCCTTAAGCCCCCTTTCGAGCTTCCGCAAGCTTCGCGCGCTTCTCTTCCAGCACGCCAATGCCCTCTACCACCGCGTCGATGATGGTCTCGGGGCGAATCGCGCACCCGGGAGCGTACACATCGACGGGAATCGCCTGGTCCACGCCGCCAATGACGTTGTAGCAATCGCGGAAAATGCCGCCCGAGCAGGCGCAAATGCCGCATGCCACAACGACTTTCGGCTCAATCATCTGGTCGTAAATCTCGCGCAGCACTTCAGTATTCTGCGCATTCACAGCACCCGTGACCAAAAGAATGTCGGCGTGCTTCGGGTTGCCCGTGTTCACAACGCCAAAGCGTTCGGCGTCGTAGAGCGGCGAGAGCGCGGCAGCACCTCAATGTCGCAGCCGTTGCAGCTTGAGCCGTCGTAATGGATGACCCAGGGAGATTTCGAAACGTTACTCAAAGCGAGCCTCCTTTACGCGATAAGGGCGAACACGAGCCAGGCAGTGTTGGCAAGACCGCACACCAGCGCCACGATCCATGCCCACTTCAGGCACTTCTGCCACTTCACACGCGCGAAATTGTTGTCGATGAAGATCTCGAGGAAGAACGCGAGCGCGGCCACGACAACAGCGAGCACGATAGATACCGGGTTGTCCCAGATGAAGAACATTGCGACCCAGCCCAGGAACAACGTGGTCTCACACCAGTGCATGACCTCGACCTTCGCCAACGTGCGACCGCTCATTTCAGTCGTGACGCCCTTCACAAGCTCTTGGTGCGCGTGGTGGGCTGTACGACAAGTCGAACGGCGACTTACGCAGCTTAATGGTAAGCACGAACATGAGCGCCAGGAATGCGGGAATGCACACGACAATCATCGGAAGGCCGATGTTCGCGACGCCCGCCACATCGAAGGTGCCCAGAGCCAAGAACATGCACACGGCAAACGAAGAGCACCGTGGGTTCATACGCCATGACCTGCAGCGTTTCGCGGTCGGCGCCAACCTCGGAATACGGGGAGCGCTAAGAATACGCAGCCACGATGAAGAACAGCGCCGAAAGCGTGATGAGGAAGACACATCAGGAAGTTGCCGCCCGCGACGAACACGCCGCCACCGACAACCGTGAGCACGAGCGCGAAGGTGATGTAGGTCCCTTCGACGGTGTTCACGCTCACGTCGTCTTTCTCGATGAGCTTACGCACATCGTAGTAGGGCTGCAGCAACGGAGGTCCAACACGACCCTGCATGCGAGCGGTGATGTTTGCGGTCGAGGCCCGCGAGCAGGCAGCCAACCACGGGGCCGGCGATGGCGAACAGCACAATGCCGAGCAGCGTTTGCAGCAAGCCCTCGTTCATCGTGGCAAGCGGCATGTACATGGCAAGCGACGTGCCAACGAAGTTCTCGGCGCCCACCTGCGAACCCGCAAAGCTCGCGACCAGGCCCACGACCATGATCACGGCAGTCACGATGGTGGCAGGCTTGTCGAGCACCTTCTCGCCGAAGAGCTCATTCATGTACCAGTTGCGCGAGGTGGCCTTCACTTCGCCGCCCAACGAACCGCGGAAGAGGCGTTCGTCGGAATTGACGGTGATACCGGCCATGTACACGGGCACGGTCTTCTTCGACTTCGACATGCCAAGCGTGCCGAAGAGCATAACCACAACCGCAAGCGCGATGATGGACATGATGTACATGTTGTCGACGCCGATGTTCGCGCCGAGCGCATCGTAGGTCACAACGAGGTACGGCTGGACGAACAGGTTGGACAGCGTGGGCATGCAGATGCAGGCACCGGCCGTGAGCACCGCCATGAGCGCGAGGGCGAACCATTCGCTCTTATGAACCGAAAAGCTCGACGTTCTGCTCGTTGGCAGCGATGCCGGCGAGTTTGCCGAGCCACTTGCCCCAGAACATGAACGTCGCGGCGCTGCCGAATGCTAGCAGCACGAGCAGCAGCACTTCACCCGAAGACGCGAAGCTCGCGAGCGTCGCCCACTTCGAAACGAGCATGCCGAACGGAGCCACGAACATGGCCATGATGCCGAGCATCATGAAGCGAGCCAGGCGGGGCATGCGCTCGAAGAGGTCGTCCATGTCCTCGATGTTGCGGCTTCCGATATGATGCTCGGCCGTGCCCACGCACAGGAACAGCAGCGACTTGGCCACCGTGTGGAACAGGATCAGGAAGATGGCCGCCCACACCGCTTCAGGCGTGCCGACACCAGCGCAGGCGACGATGAGGCCAAAGTTAGAAATGGTGGAGTACGCGAGCACGCGTTTGGCATTGCTCTGCGAGATGGCCATGAAGGAAGCCAAGCAGAACGTGAGACCGCCAACGAGCACGACCATGGCGGAAGCCACGGGGAAACCAGGAACAGCGGCGAGAGCTTGATGAGCAGGAAGCAGCCAGCCTTCACCATGGTGGAAGAATGCAGAAGCGCGCTGGTAGGCGTGGGCGCCACCATAGCGCCCAGAAGCCACGTGTGGAACGGCATCTGCGCCGCTTTCGTCATGCCGGCGAACGCGAGCAGCGCCACGGCAGAACGAATACGCCGGCCGCGACGGGGTCGGCGACGGCCGCGTTCGCAGCGGTTTTCAAAACACGCTGAACAGACGCGATTCGCCCTGAAGACCAAGCCAGAGAATCGCCGCTTTGGAACGCGAGGCCGCCCAACATGTTCATGACGATCATCTGGCGGAATGCGTTATTGATGGCTTCTTCAGTCTTCGTGAAGCCGATGAGCAAGAACGAGCACAGCGTGGTGACTTCCCAAGCCGTGTAAATCAACACAGGTTGTCGGAAAGCACAATGTTGTACATGGCGGAAAGGAACGCGAACATGAGCGCGAAGAACCACGGACGGCGGTCTTTCTGCTCGGGGGTGATGCGCCTGGAAATCTTTCATGTAGCCAAGCGGCGTACACGCAAATGCCCGTGCCGACGATGCCCAGGATGAGCACCATGATGATGCCGAGCGAATCGACATGCATTTGGCTTTCGAACTGCACCTCGCGCTGAATATTGTATTCAAACCACAGCGTGGTAAGAATTTGGCCAATTGCCAGCACGAGCGGCAGCACGCGGCGATACTTCACCGAGTAGCACACGATGTACAGGCCAACCGTGATATCGATGACGATATTGACTACGGCAAGGAAGTGGCTGTACCCATGGGGAGGTCGAAATACAGAGAACCCGCGCCCAAATTTTGGACGGCGAACGCGATGGAGAGCAGCGCGATAACGGCAGCGGACGCCACGCACAGCACGTCGCGAGCTTTGTCGGCACGCACGACGAGCATGAGCAGCGCTGCCACGCACGGCACCATGATCAACGAGACTATCAGTTCCATAAGCACTCCTGCCAAGCGATAAAACAAGCGGGAATTGCTACCCGCCGCATATCACTATAGTGAAATGGAGCGAAATGTAACTAGTGGGGTTCTATTTGTGCATAAGCTACACGGCGAGCGGTTGGGGCAAGAGCCGGCTTGGGGGCCTCGACGCGACGCAGCGTCCGAACCTGTTAAACGCTCGTAGCGTTTAACAGGTTCGACACGCTTCGAGATGAAATCGCTCAGAAACACCAACGCGAGCCATAAGCACATGCATGAACGAGTCCAACCGCACGCGATATGCCCCGCCGACTCGTCAGCACCATGCCGAAAGTTACTTAACCTTCTTCATATACATCGTCATTTGAGACGTGTTGAACATTTGGCCGTCCGACATGCGGAATTGCTCGACCTTCCATACACGCACGCGACCGCCGTCGCGCACCGGCGTGGCCACAGTTTCGACGGTGTCGCCTTCATATACGGGTAACAGATGCGTGGTAGTGAGCTCCAGGCCCAATGCATGCGAAATCGCAGGGTCAGTATGTGCCGAAATGCATTCACTTGCAGCGTGCTCGGCCAAATAGGCGCTGATACCGCCATGAATCACGCCATGAGGCTGCAGCATATCTGCCGTCACAGGCGTGTGCATGACATAGCGCTCAGGGGTATCTTCGACGATTTCAATATGCAGGATGTCAGCCAAGCTCATGAGGCGCCCCTTTCAGGCAACAAACGAATCGCAATGCTGCACATACTAGCGCAGCCACAAATGCGATGCTCTCCCCAACTCGTCGTTTCCGACCAGATACGCCCTTCGCCGACCTCGCCCGCATTCACTCGCTTTGCGAATTGAGCAAATCAACGAAGAAAATCGACATCGACAGTCAAGGGTGCATTGGCGATACAACCGGGCCACAATACAGCCGAGCTTCAAAGCCCAAACCACAACCCCGCGCAGCATCGTGGCAATTCCCGAACGCTCGTTATTCTTATTCGAGATTCTTATTGGCCTCTTGGCGCGCACAGCATCGCCACGATTCACGGCGAGCGTAACGAACATACCCTGTCACAATAGGAAAGTAAAATGTGAGGAAACGCCAAATGAACGTTGAGAGCGCGACAAACGACGCGCTGGGGTAAATCGTGCTGAAGAAAAAGCGCGTAGCTCCGTTTCGGCAGCACCCATGGCACCTGGGTGGGAACGAACGACGAAATCATGTACACGAACGCCTGACACGAAATCACGGTAAGGGAAATCGCCGTCGCAGCCCAAACCGCGCATAATCACGTAGCTAATGGCAAAAGAACTCGAGCAGCTGGACGAACGTAACCGCGATGCTTCTCGCAAACAGACGGGGCTTTTTTCATCATGTAGCGCATCTCGTTGTACGCGTCGTCGATAGTCTTGGTGGTATCGACAATCCGCTTTTCGGGTCTTTCACAATATGCATCTTACCCGCGAGCTTAAACGCCCAGGTCATGAGTTTCACGATGCCATTGCGCCAAAATGCGATGGCCAGCAGCATCAAAAACAGTCCCAATCCGCCAATAAAGCCGATAACGACAAGCGTGGTGAGCGCAGAGTTCTTCGACGAAATAATGCAGGCGGAACAACAGCACCAATGCGCAAAAAGCGCTCGTTGCAACTTGATAGGTCACAAAGCGGCTTCACGAGCATCGGCATACTTACCTTTTGAAAGCGGCATGCCGAAACGGTTGTAGTAATACGCCTGAAACGGCTGGCCTCCGCTCGATAGCGGTGTGATGCAATTGAAATACTGGCCGATAATCGTGCACAAAAACGTATCGCGGAAACGGAATTTCGGAAACATGTCACGCGAGAAAATCTGCATGCACACCGATTCGAAAACCAGTAGCCCACAACCATGAGCACCGCAAGCACGAGCCACGGCCAGCGCATGCTCGAAAGGGCATTGGCCATGTCTTCGCCCTCGCCCGCGAAAAAAAGGTAACCAACGAGCATGCCGAACGCGAAAATGCACAGCACGACATTGAGCAAACGCCCCTGATATGAGGTCGCTCCATAGCTGTTTCGGGAGCGATTTCATTGAGCAAATTCGGCTCGAGAATCGCCTCTTCAAATGGCTCTTTTTTCTGATTGTCGTTTGCCATGGCCTCTTCTCACGTTGCGCTATGCGAATTTGAACAGGTTCGCCGCTATACCGTAGCCGCATTTCGCAGCCCAGCGACCGAGTGCCGTTTACGATTAACCAGACCCGCCAACGTGAAGCGAAGCTTGCGGCACAGCACAGGATCGCTTGGCGAAGGTAGCGCCAGAGCTTTTATTATCCTCGATGGATTCGGGCGTATTGATTTGGAACAGATGGATAGACGAAACGGTGAGCATCGCGGAAAGATACCGCATCGAGCAACTCGCCAAACGAGGGCTAATCGCCTGCAGCTTTTCATAATCAAAACCGTCAATCGCCAGATGCGTCGCATGAATCTGGTCGGCGATGTGGCGCTTGAGCACCGAAGGGTCAATTGACTGGCCCTCGCGGCCAATGGTGTACCAATACAAGTCGCAATCGTGGTAATAGAGCTTTTCACGAAACGCAGGGGCTTGAGCATGAGCAGGCTGTCCATATACGACATGCCTTCGGGCAACACCAAGCCGCTCGCGCACCACGCTCGTGCGATAGATGGCGCTGTATCATGATACCGATCGAGGCTCGATTGCTCATCGCATCCCAGCCAACGACCTTATCGCTCGGAAGGAGCTTCGTACGAAATAGTATGTCGGTCGCCGTTTTCTACGCGGGGTTGTACACGTAATTCACCATGTAACCAACGCCCGCCTGCTGTTCCTCCAACATGCGAAGGCGAGAAACGACCTCGGTGAGCTTCGCGGAATCGAGCCAATCATCAGAGTCGACGATATAAAAAGAACGTCCCCGACGCCAGTTCGAGAGCATGGTTCACCGCACCGCCCCAGTTGCGATTCTCCTGGTCAACAGTTACAACAATGCCCGGATAACGCTCGGCGTAATCGCGTGCCACCTGAAGCGTACCATCCTTCGAACCGTCGTTGACAACGAGCACTTTCAACCTCGTCGCCCGACCGAACGAGCGAATCGAGGCACGTGTGCAAATAAGACGCAGCATTATATGCGGGAACGGCAATTGTCAGCAGTTTCGAATTCGGCATACCAATCATTTTCAATATCGACTCGAAGCGGCCAAGCAGAAGCGTAGCCGTTTTTCGTAACTGCCAGAGTATAGCCTTTTAGAAAGAAGAAGCATCGACCATGCCGTCAATAAGCAGAAAAACCGTTGCGCGAACGTAAACCAAGCGTGAGGACGAAGAAGGCGAAATCGTAAGTCAACCCCGCACTTGGCACGCAGATTGCACCAAGCAGGTCGTGCCAACTCACCATCGCGGCAACACGGCTCGCCCGACTAGGGCACGACCAAGTCGTATGAGCAACTTTGTCCAAAGACGCTCCCCATAAAGCAATCGCAGTAGCCATCGAGCCGCAAATGAAACACAGTGCGGCAAAGGCAACGTCACCCAGCAATATGCCCGCATAGCGCTCGAGGCATCGCACCATTCAACAACCGCGTAAGGACTCTTCGTGCCAATTCGTCCCATGGAAGGATAATTCGCCTTGAATGAGGTGCCTGGTTGGTTTATCTTAATCCCGTTACATAGGTTGGTTTAATAGGCTTGCACGCGCGGGCGCCTCAATCAAAAGACGAAGGCGCCATGCAGCGTCGCCTGCCAACAACTCTTGTATTCAAAAAGGGGTATATATAAGAGAAAGGCAATTGCCATGGCATCAGAAACCTCAACGGGAGAGCTGCTGCGCGTCAGCGGCCTCACCGCGTCGGTCGACGAAAAGAGAGATTCTGCACGGCATCGACCTGAGCGTCGCTCAAGGCGAAACCCACGTGCTCATGGGCCCTAAACGGCGCCGGCAAATCCACCCTTGGCCATGTCGTAATGGGCGATCCCACGTACAACGTGACCGCTGGCTCCATCGTGTTCAACGGCCAAGACGTTACTGCGCTTTCGCCCGACAAGCGCAGCCATGCAGGCATGTTCTTGAGCTTCCAGGCGCCCGTCGAGATTCCCGGCGTTCCGCTGTCGAGCTTCCTGCGCGCAGCGGCCGCTGGCCGCGAAGGCCTGAACCTTAAGGGCAAGCAGTTCCGCAAGCACACCCAAGAACTGTGCGCAGAACTCGACTTCGACCCCGCCTACCTCGACCGCGAGCTGGGCGTTGGCTTCTCGGGCGGCGAAAAGAAGAAGCCGAAATGCTGCAGCTGCTGCTGCTCGCCGAAGCTGGCCATTCTCGACGAAACCGACTCGGGCCTCGACGTCGACGCCCTTTCCGTCGTTTCGCGCGGCATCGATGCATACCGCCGCACCTGTGACGGCACGCTCATCATCATCACGCACAACACGCGCATTCTTGAGCGCGTCGACGTCGACCGCGTGCATGTCATGGTGAAGGGGCCGCATGGTGCACGAAGGTCCGGCCTCGCTCATAGAGAAAATCGACACGGAAGGCTTCGAGCAGTTCGAGCAAGCCGCCCAGGCCGCGCAAGCGTAAAGGCGGAGGCTCACTATGGGCGCAACATTCCGAAGTTGCGGACATCGACCGCAGCCTCTACGACTTCACCTACGGCGAGGAGGGATTCCAGAGCGCCTCGACGCCGGTATCACGCCCGACATCGTGCGCGAGATTTCCGCGAAGAAAGACGAGCCCGAATGGATGCTCGAGTTTCGCCTGAAGTCGCTCGAAATTTACAAGAGCATGTCTGCCCCGATTGGGGTCCGTCCATCGCGGGCTTGGACATGGACAACATCGTCACCTACGTCAAGCCCAACACCGACCAGAAAAAGCGACTGGGAAAGCCTGCCCGACGACGTGAAGAACACGTTCGACCGTCTGGGCATTCCGCAAGCCGAGCGCGCGTATCTCGCAGGCGTCGGCGCCCAGTACGACTCCGAGCTCGTGTATCACAACATGCAAGACACCGCCTCCAAGATGGGCATCGTCTACTCGGGCATCGAGGAGGCCTTGCGAGAACCCGAGTGGGAGCCGCTCATTCGCGAGAAATTCATGACGCTTATTCCGCCCACCGACCATAAATTCGCAGCGCTCCACGGCGCCGTGTGGTCGGGCGGCAGCTTCGTGTACGTGCCGAAAGACACCAAGCTCGACTTCCCGCTGCAGAGTTACTTCCGTCTGAATGCGCCGGGCGCAGGCCAGTTCGAGCATACGCTCGTCATTGTAGAAGATGGCGCCGATCTGCACTTCATCGAAGGCTGCTCGGCCCCGGAAATACAACGTGGCGAACCTCCACGCAGGCGCCGTCGAGCTCTTTGTGGGCAAGCGCGCGCACCTGCGCTACTCGACCATCGAGAACTGGTCCAAGAACATGTACAACCTCAACACGAAACGCTCGGTATGCGACGAGGGCGGATCAATCGAATGGGTTTCGGGCAGCTTCGGCAGCCATGTAGGCTACCTCTATCCCATGTCTATTCTTTCCGGACGCAAGTCGACCTGCACTTTCACGGGCATTACGTTCGCCGGCCAGGGCCAAAACCTCGATACCGGCTGCAAAGTCGTGCTCGCTGCACCCGACACGAGCGCCGCGATTGAAACGAAGTCGATTTCGAAGGGCGGCGGCGTGTCCACGTTCCGCTCGAGCGTCGTGGCAACTGAGAAGGCCGAGAACTCCGCCGCATCGGTAAGCTGCCAATCGCTCATGCTCGATGCCGACAGCCGCTCCGACACTATTCCGGCCATGGACATCCGCGCCAAGAACGTCGACATCGGCCACGAGGCCACCATCGGCCGCATCGGCGACGATAAGGTGTTCTACCTGATGAGCCGCGGTATCTCGGAGGAAGAAGCGCGCACCATGGTCGTCAACGGCTTTGCCGACCCCGTGAGCAAAGAGCTGCCGCTCGAATACGCAGTCGAAATGAACAACCTCATCAAACTCGAAATGGAAGGGGCGATTGATAATGGTCGAAACCATCACGACGACCCTGCGCGCCAACGCGCTCATCTCCCCCACCTGGCATCGCTTGAATATGAACGAAGCGGAAGTCGACGTTGTCGGCTCCATTGCCGACGGTATCGAGATTCACGTGCCCGAAGGCGCGCAAGCCGAGTTCGGCGCATTTGCCACCGCTGCGCTTGCCGCGTGGGCTACGCGCCCCGAACAAGCGAAAACCCAGAATAACACCCAGCCCGACGACGAGATTCTCAATGGCGGCGAAGTGAACCTCGATTTGGCCGCAACGTCGCCCGTCACGCGCGACATGCCTCAAGCCTTCGAGCGTGGCATGGGCCGCACCGCAGGCGAGTGGCTCGCCGCACACGCAGCCAAACGCGTGCTGTGCGTGTTCCCGCTGGTACCGCACTTGCCGAGCCCATCGTCGTGCACGCGCATGGCAAAAACGCCGCCGCAAGCGTCGCTTCCCTCGACGTTGTCGTCGAAGAAGGCGCGAGCGCCCAGGTGCTCGTGTTTTCGACGCCCCGGAGGCGGGCGAAGGCGTCATCGGCTCCACGCTCGGCGTATTTGCGATGCCGACGCGCACGTAGACATCCAAACCGTGCATGCCGCCAGCGACGGCTTTACCACCATGGACGACACTGCGCTGTTCCTCGACGACGACGCACGCATCACGGTGCGCCACACCGTACTCGGCGCAGGCAAATCGTTTGTGGGCCTGGCCGGCAACCTGTCGGGCAAGCGCTCCGACGTGCACGTGACCACGCGCTATGTGGGCCATGGCGAAGAAGCAATCGACTTCAATACCTACTGCGCCACCGCGGTGAAAAAACCACATGCCTCATGGACGCGCAAGGCGTGCTCACCGATGAGTGCACGAAAATCCTTCGCGGCACCATTGATTTGGCATGCGGCTGCGCGGGCGCGGAAGGCACCGAAACCGAATCGGTCATCCTCGCCGACGAGCGCGTGAAGAACAAGTCGATTCCCCATTATCCTGTGTAGCGAAGACGACGTCGCGGGCAACCACGGCGCTACCATTGGCCACATGCGCCCCGAACAACTCAACTACCTCATGAGCCGCGGGCATTTCGCAAGAAGCCGCCGAGCGCCTGTTCGCCACCGCAACGTTTGAAGATGCAGCGATTACCACGCCCGACGCCTACACGCGCCAGGCAATTGCGAAACTCGCAGCCGAAATTGGCGTTCCGCCCAATTCGACGAAGCCGAATAGATTCGAGGCTCACGCTTATGACTGAAACCACCAACACCGCCGCGAGCGCCTGCGCCATCGCCGATGCCGCTCACGCCGCGGCGACTTCGGCCACCGCTCCCGATATCGTGTGCGCGGCCAACATCGCCGAAAACCCCTACAAGCGCGACTTCCCGCTGCTCGCCAACCATCCCGACCTCGCGTTCCTCGACAGCGCTGCAACCGCGCAGCGCCCGAAAACCGTACTCGACGCTCAGCGCCGCTTCTACGAGGAAATGAACGCGAACGCACTACGAGGCCTTTACCGCCTATCCGTCGAAGCAACCGAAGCAATCGATGTGGCACGCAACCGCGTTGCGAGGTTCATCGGTGCCCCCAAGGCCCAAGATGTCGTAATGTGCCGCAACGCGAGCGAGGCGCTCAACATCGTCGCAAAGGCGTTCGCCCGACGGTTCTCGAGCCGGGCGATGAAGTGTGCATCACCATCATGGAACACCACTCGAACCTCATCCCGTGGCAGCAAGCCTGTCGCGCGGCGGGCGCGAAGCTCGTGTACCTCTACCCCGACGAGAACGGCATTATCACGCCCGAAGAAATGGATGCGAAAATCGGCCCGAAGACGAAGATTCTTCGTGCGTGCACGTGTCCAATGTTCTGGGCATCGAAAACCCCGTCAAGGAACTCGGTCGCCGCGTGCATGAGCAGGGTGGCTACTTCGTGGTCGACGGTGCCCAGTCGGTGCCGCACGTGAAGGTCGACGTAACCGAAATCGGCTGCGACTTCCTGGCGTTCTCGGCACACAAGCTCTTTGGCCCCTTCGGCATGGGCGTGCTGTGGGGCAAAGACGAACTGCTCAACGCCATGCCGCCCTTCCTTACCGGCGGCGAGATGATCGACAACGTGACCGAGCAAGACGCCACCTGGGCGCCTGTCCCCGAGAAATTCGAGGCGGGCACGCAAGACGCGGCAGGCATCTACGCCACCGCCGCAGCCGTCGCCTACGTCGAATCGGTGGGCATCGACGTCGTCGAGGCACGCGAGAGGCTCTTGTGGCCTATTGTATGGAAGAGCTCGGCAAGCTCGGCTTCGTCACCATCATCGGCCACCCCGATGCAGACATGCATCATGGCGTCGGGAGCTTCAACGTGAACGGCATTCACCCGCACGACGTGGCGAGCATCCTCGACATGGACCAGGTCGCCATTCGCGCTGGCCATCATTGCGCCCAGCCGCTTCTCACCTGGCTTGGCGTTGAGAACCTCGCCTGTTGCCGCGCGTCGCTCGCTTTCTACAACGACAAGGGCGATGTCGACAAACTGGTGTGCGGCCTGAATCGAGTTTGGAGCATGTTCCATGGCGAATAGCGGAATTTATACCACGGCGTTGATGGACCACAACGCCCACCCCGATTACAAATACGAGATGGATGACGCCACGCATACGCACGAAGGCATCAACCCGAGCTGCGGCGACGAGCTCACGCTGTCGTTGCGCGTTGAGGACGGTGTGATTGAGGAAGCAGCCTTCACCGGCCATGGCTGCGCCGTGAGCCAGGCTTCCGCCGACATGATGGCCGACGTGATCACAGGCGAGACCGTCGAAGAGGCGCTGCGTCTCTCACAACTGTTCATCGACATGATTAAAGGCAAGGAGCTCACCGAGCAAGACAAAATCGACCTCGATGAAGCCGCCCAGCTGCAGGACATTTCCCACATGCCCGCACGCGTGAAGTGCGCTGAACTCGCTTGGCGCACCCTCGACGGCATGCTGCGCGAAAATGCTGACGCAGCTCCTGCGACCACCGAATAGCTGCTTTTCCGGAGTTCGTTCGACCTACCGGGAACCTAATTCCCATTCCTTCACAACGTTCCAGGCGTTCAGGAATGGGAATTAGGTTCCTCCTGGTTTTTATCTTTTCGAATATCAATTCACGCTATACCCCACCTTCCCCCTTCTCGCTTTTAGGCATAACAACAGAAAAGCGGCTCCTTCACGCCGCAGAGCGAGAAGGAGCCGCAGATAAAATGACGAGGCGCCCAAGGGAGGAGAGCGGCGCCTCACGTCAGAGGGGTTGCAAAAACTATTTCGCCATAGCGTTGCGGGCAGCGATGCGGCCGAATACGACGCACTCGCCAATGTTGCCCGTACCCTGGTACATGTTGCCCCAGATAGAACCGAACTCGCCAGCGGAGTACAGATTCTCGATCGGGGTTGCCATAGGGGTCGAGGATGCGAGCTTCGGCGTCGCGCACCGGGCCGCCATCGGTGTTGAGCATGGTCGGAGTGCACAGGGTCGCATAGAACGGGCCTTCGGCAACCTTGGTCATATGGTTGCTCGGACGATAGAACGCGAGGTCTTCGCCGTTGTCGCAGAACGTGTTCCAAGTGCTCACGGTCTTGGAGAGCTCGTCGGCGGGAACATCAATCAGGGCAGCAAGCTCCTCGATGGTGTCGGCCTTGTATGCCCAGCCCGTCGTGTCGGGATTCTCGCGAAGGTTCTCAGGCAGAGCGCCAGCGGCCAGGCCAGCAGCGTCGTAGATGAACCAAGCCTTCGGAGGCAGGGGCAAGTGAACCCAACGGCCACCCACTGCGTGGCACCATGGCGGTAGCCGACGTTCGTGCGCAGGTCGCTGCCAATTTCAAGCACATCGCCCGCGGCGCATGCATCCCAGTCATTGTAGAAACGACGGCCGTTCACGCCGACGGTAATGCCGAATTCCTTTGGTGAGGCCAGTCGGCTGGGTTTGGGTGAATTCGGTGTTCTCGAGGTTGCGAGGAGCCATCCAGAAGCACGCGCCGCCCCTTCATGTGCCACATTGCGGCGCCGGCTTTGGCGCATGCGCGATGGCCGTCGGCCGTGTTCTCCTGGGCGGCAGCGGGGGGTTACGCCCTGCATGCCCATGTAGTTCTCCAGGTACTCGGCGTCGTTTTCGAAGCCGCCGGTGCACATAATCACGCCACCGTTGGCCTTGTAGTACTTTATTGCCCTTTTTCGCCAGCGACAACGCCCAGAATGGCGCCCGACTCAGGATCCTGCACAAGGGCAGTCATCGGGGTAGACTTCTGGTAGTCAACGTCGGTCGACTCGA
>VOFB01000002.1_pt1 | contig 35633 bp, 53 predicted proteins | sample 5384141 | NCBI WGS metagenome assembly VOFB01 (sample SAMN12384721, study PRJNA508395) | human gut metagenome | isolation source: healthy gut A | host: Homo sapiens | reverse complement strand
TGGTGCTGTTGACGCCCTGGCTCGTGTGGATGTCAGATAGCTCTTCAGCCAATCTTTGAGATTGATGGCTGCTGCTGGTCGGGATTGCACGAGTATGACTGCCATGTTCCTCGCTCCTTTGACATAAAAAAATGCCGCAGCATTTCACTGCGGCATTATTGTGATGAAAAAATCGGTTTTGGTCTACGCGGTCCCGACAGTCCCTTTACTGCGCAGTGCAATGCGAGAAAAAGCCTTACACCAAAGACAAAATAGGTAAAGCTAAAGTAAAAGTAAAATGCAACTGTCAGCAAAAGCGCAATGTCATGGATCTTCTCAAAACTTTATTTTTTATATATTTTACTCCCGGCCGGGCCGGTTTGTCAAGCATTAATTTTGAGAAATAAATTTGAGCGAGATATCGAGCGCCTCGACCGAAATGGGTCCAGCGCGCCGTGGAGATGACGTCCACGCCCGTCCGCGCGACTTCACGGATATCCCGCTTCGCCATATTCCCGCTCGCCTCCACGATTGCGCGGCCCGCGATATAGTCCACCGCCTCGCGCATGGCGTCCAGCTCCATATTGTCGAGCATGATGATGTCCGCCCCGGCGGCGACCGCCTCGCGGACCATGTCCATGTCCTCGCACTCGACTTCGATTTTTCAGCACGAAGGGGCGTACCGGCGCGCGCCATATCGACCGCCGCGGCAATGCTGCCCGCGGCTTTGATGTGGTTGTCCTTAATCAGCACGCCGTCGGAGAGGTTGAAGCGGTGGTTGCTGCACCCGCCCGCCTTGACCGCGTACTTCTCCCGAGCACGCGCAGGCCCGGCATGGTCTTGCGGGTGTCGGCGATGGACACGCCCGCAGCCGACGCCTCTCCCCTGTATCTGGCCGCCATGGTTTGCGACGCCCGCACATGTGCTGCATCAGGTTGAGCGCGGTGCGCTCCGCGGTCAGGGATATTGCGCGCGCTGCCAGAGACGCGCGCGACGACCCGCCGGCCTTGGCGGCGTATCCCTCTCTCCACGCCCGGGGCGAGGCTGGAACACGATCGACGGGTCGACCAGCTCAAAACGCGCGGCGACAAACAGGCCGCAGATGATCCCGGTTCGGCGATAAACTCGCCCTCGATATGCGTTGCGGAGCGATGGTCGAGGCGGTGGTAATATCGCCCGTGCCGATGTCCTCTTTCAACGCGAGCTTTACGATCTCGTCGTACAGGAGCGCTTTAATCATTGTCTCCGTCACTCCCTGTATGTGCGCCGACGCTCTCCTTGCGCGCATATGCGCCCTGCAGTACGGCAATGCCCGTCGTTGGCCATGTTCAGCACCTCGATGGGTGCAGGTTCTGAAAGCTGGCGGCGGGACAGGTTGTCTTGATATGCTATGCAGGCGGCGGATCCCCGCTCTGCAGGTTCTTTCCGTTGCGGATGATTCCGCCGTCGTCCGACATGACCTTGCGCGTGCGCTCGCGGTAGTCGTTGATGCGGACGCGGTCGCACTCACAGCCCGATTCGGGCGCGTAGTCGGGTTCGCCCGGCTCGCCGCGACCCGCCGCGCCGATATGCGCCGCGCAGCGGTTCCCGAACACGAGGCACTCCAGCAGGGGAGTTGCTGGCAAGCCGGTTGGCGCCGTGCACGCCCGTGCAGGACGATTCGCCGACGACGTACAGGCCGGGCACGCTGGTCTGGGCGTTGAGGTCGGTTTTGACCCCGCCCATGAAATAGTGCTGGACGGGAACGACCGAATGAGTTCTCTGGTGATGTCGATCCCCCGCTCCAGGCAGGTTTCGTAGATGGTCGGGAACCGGTCCTTAATGAAATCGGCGCCCTTGTAGCTGATGTCCAGGTAGGCTTTGTGCTGCCCCGTCTCGCGCATGCGCTTGAAGATCTCGCGCGCGACGATGTCGCGGGGCGCAAGGTCCTCCAGCGGGTGCCTCCCCGCCATAATCCGCTCCCCGTTCACATCGTACAGCAGGCCGCCGTCGCCGCGCACCGCCTCGGAAATGAGGAAGTACTGGCCGTGGACGTCGGGCAGGGCCAGGGCCGTGGGATGGAACTGGACGAACTCCATGTTTCCGAGCGCCGCGCCGGCCGGCTGGCCGCCGCGATCCCGTCGCCCGTGGCGGTTGCGGGATTTGTCGTATAGCGGTAGACGCGGCCGATGCCGCCCGTGCACAAAACGAGGTTGGAGGTGCGGTAGCGGCGGAACTGCCCGCCGTGCCGGCAGGTCACGATCCCGCACACGCCGCCGTCGTTTGTCAGTATGTCCGTCAAAAACTCGTTTTCGTAGATGGTCACGTTCGGGCGCTCGTGCAGGATGGCGCCGAGGCCCTCCACAAGCCGGCGGCCGGTCGCGTCCTTGCCGCTGTGCACGATGCGGTTGGTGCTGTGGCCGCCCTCGCGGCCAAGGTCCAGGCTGCCGCTCTCGTCATAGTCGAACGGCACGCCCATTTCGATAATCCTGCGGATGTGGCCGGGCCCCTCGGTGACAAGGGTGCGCACGGCCGCCTCGTCGCACTGGCCCGCGCCGGCGACGAGGGTGTCGCGGATGTGCAGGTCGAAGTTGTCGTCGCTTGAGCGTAACCGCGGCGATGCCGCCCTGTGCAAACCACGAACTGGATACCTGCCGTCCTTTTTGAGGAGCATCAGGCAGCGCGCGTTCGCCGGAAGATTCAGGGCTGTATAGATCCCGGCAAGGCCGCCGCCGACAATGATGGTGTCGTAGGTCTCGGTCGGCAGCGATGAAAGGCTGCCCGAGTAGATGTAGCGTCTCACTCTTCCATATCTCCAATATTATTTAATGCTGTGTTATATTTTTTTATCCCTACCGCGCAGGGCGCGAAAAAATCGGTGAGCAGGCCGCCGCAGCGCTCGGCAAGAACGCCGCCCGTCACTGCGGGAAGGTGGTTGAACGGATGCGCGTACAGGTCGGTCATGGACCCAAGCGCGCCGCCCTTCGGGTCGTACGCCCCGAAATAGATATGCCGGATACGGGCGTTGATCGCCGCGCCCGCGCACATGGGGCAGGGCTCCAGCGTCACATACAGGTCGCAGTCGCACAGCCGCCAGCTTCCGATATGGGCGCACGCCTCGTGGATCGCCTCGATCTCGGCGTGGCAGAGCGCGTTTTGCAGCGTCTCCCTGCGGTTGCGGCCGCGGCCTCACGATCTGCCCGCCGCACGACCACCGCGCCGACCGGCACTTCCAGCTCGGCGGCGCTCAGCAGGGCGAGGCGGATGGCCTCTTCCATGAACTGCTCCGTCATAGGATTCCCAGCGCCGACACGGCGGCAGCAATGCCCAGGCAGAGGACGGCGACGGTGATAAACGCGGGGTGCAGCACTGCGGCCGAGACAGCGCGGCCGAAGGGGAGCGGGTCTTTCGACGCGCGCCGGTGCCGCACGGCCATGACCACAAGCGAGATGAAGCCGACGACGAACAGGCCGGCGAACAGGATCATGAAATTGCGCTCGGCCAGAAACGCGTCGCCCGTGCGCGCGCTCCAGTACATGGATATATAGGACATGAGGTTGTTTACGGCGTGGATGATGACGACCGACCAGATGGACTGCGTTTTCAGATAGACATACCCGAGCAGGAGCCCGGCGCAGACGGCGAACGGAATCTGCTCCGCCGTCATGTGAATCAGGCCGAACAGCAGCGCCGAGACGACGACCGCCATGCCCTTGTTGTACAGACCCCAGCCTGCCCGCGATGATGCCGCGGAAGACGAACTCCTCCATAAACGCGGGGAAAATCACCAGCGCGAACAGGACGAGCAGGTTATTGACGGGGTCGTCCGTTATGGCATACATACCCCCGGCGGACTCCAGCAGCCCCGCGCGGTGAAAGAGACAGGTCGCCGGCATCGCTCAGAATGCTCGCGACATAGTTGATCGCGACCACGCCGAACGCGCCGCCGGCCGTATACCAGAATTTCGGCCGCCCGCACTTGAAATACTCCCCCGCAGGCTGCCGGTAGGTGATGAGAAAATAGAAGCCGATCGGCAGGGCGAACATGAAGAAATAGAGCATGATGGACTGCATCAGCGCGAGCCGGTCGCCAATGGGCGAGACGGCCGAGGAGGCCGCCGGCGCGCTCAGCGAACCGGAGAACACGGCGAATACGGCGACGCTGAACAGGTTGGTCAGCACCTGCAGGCCCATGAAGACCAGAGTCAGGATTGTGACTTCCTTTTCAGGGGCGTACCCACGCCTGCTGCGGCGTTACATATGTCATGCCGGCAATCCTCCTTATTTCTACCCGTACCTCTCTGAAAAACCCGGAATATAGTCATAAATTATAGCATAGCGCACATGGAAAATCAACGATTTGCCCTGCGGCTTTCAAATACCAGACAAGCTTTTTGCCGCAGCCGCGGCGGCGGGCCGCCGCACGGGCTTCAGCCGATGCTGGCCTGGCCGCCCATATAGGGGCGCAGCGCCTCGGGAACCGCGACTGTGCCGTCGGCCTGCAGGTTGTTTTCCAGGAACGCGATCAGCATGCGCGGCGGCGCGACCACCGTGTTGTTGAGCGTGTGCGGGAAGTAGTTCCCGCTTTCGCCGCGCACCCGGATACCGAGCCTGCGGCTCTGCGCGTCGCCCAGATTGGAACAGCTCCCCACCTCAAAGTATTTCTGCTGGCGGGGCGACCACGCCTCGACGTCGACGCTCTTGACTTTCAGGTCGGCAAGGTCGCCCGAACAGCACTCCAGCGTGCGGACCGGGATATCGAGCGTGCGGAAAAAAGTCGACCGTGTTCTGCCACATTTTATCGAACCACGCCATGCTCTCCTCCGGTTTGCAGACGACGACCATCTCCTGCTTTTCAAACTGATGAATGCGGTAGACGCCGCGTTCTTCAATCCCATGCGCGCCGACCTCCTTGCGGAAGCAGGGGGAATAGCTCGTCAGCGCCTGCGGCAGATCCTTTTTGTCGAGCATGGTATCGATAAACCGGCCGATCATGGAGTGCTCGCTGGTGCCGATCAGGTAGAGGTCCTCTCCCTCGATTTTATACATCATGTTTTCCATCTCGGCAAAGCTCATGACGCCGGTGACCACGTCGCTGCGGATCATGAAGGGGGGAATATAGTAGGTAAAGCCCCGGTCGATCATAAAGTCCCGGGCATAGGAGAGAACTGCGGAGTGCAGCCGCGCGATATCGCCGCGTCAGGTAATAGAACCCGTTGCCGCTGGTCTTGCGCGCGCTGTCCAGGTCTATCCCGCTCAGGCGCTCCATGATATCCACGTGATAGGGGACTTCAAAGTCGGGCACGGCCGGTTCGCCGAAGCGCTCCACTTCGACGTTCTCGCTGTCGTCCCGGCCGATGGGCACGGACTTGTCGATAATATTGGGGATGACGAGCATCCGCTCGCGGATCTTTTCCGGCAAGCTCCGTTTCAAGCGTTTCAAGCGCGGCCAGCTCCGCGGCGATCTCGCCCACTTCGGCCTTGGCGCGCTCGGCCTCGTCCCGCTGGCCTTTCGCCATCAGGCCGCCGATGCTCTTGCTGATCGAATTGCGCTGGCTGCGCAGATAGTCGCCGCGGGCCTTGGCGTCGCGGAACTGCCTGTCGAAGTCCAGCACCTCGTCGACGAGGACGAGCTTGTCGTCCTGAAACTTTTTGCGGATATTATCCTTTACCAGTTCGGGGTCGTTTCGCAGCAGTTTGATGTCCAGCATACCAATCTTCCTTTCATAAAAAAGAATCCTCCATCCCCATGGGACGGAAGATTCCGCGTTGCCACCCAAATTACCGGCGCTGTGTGCGGCCGGTCGCTCTGCGGCGCGGTACGGGGCGCCTCCCCCTCCGGCTTTCGCCGGCCACTCGAAAAGCGGAAACAGCCGCCGCCGCCGCCGGGTCGCACCAGTCCCCGGCTCTCTTGAGACAACGCAACGGCATTTTTCTTTTTCTCAGTCGTGTTAAAAAATATTATAGTATAAGTTTTTCACTTTTGCAAGCCTTTTTATGCGTGAATTTGATCGGGGAGCATACGGCGGCCGCGGCGGCGGAAGCCGATCACGGTCCTGCGGCGGGGACGACGCATAAAAGCGTCCGCAGGCGCAGGGCGCGGTTGGCCGGAAAGCGGCGCGGAGCCGGCACGGGCGTGCGGGAATGGGCGCGGCGGCGGATAAGGCAGGCGCCGCGCGGCAGAAAAAGGACGGGCGGCCGCGGCGGTCAGTCCAGCCGGGCGTAGGCGGCGCGCAGGCGCTCCAGAACAAACGCGCGGTCCACGCCCGCGGTAAACGCGGCGTTCGGCGCGCCGGGAAGGGCGGTCAGCCGGCCCAGGCCGTCCGGCTCGAGGGCGCAGGGATTGCGTTTTAAACCGCCCGGGTAGCGGTAGGCCAGCACCGCGGTCGCATCGTGCACGATCGCGCCGCTGTCGCCAAGGCGCAGGCTCATGTCGTAGTTATAGCGCAGGATGGCGGCGAACTGGCCGCGCGGCGTGTCCGGCGGCGCGCTGAGGTCCGCGACGGAGGCGATCTCCCGCTGCGTGAGCTGGACCTGGTGCGTTGCGTCAAGCGGGACGAGCTGCGGCGAAAGCCCGCTCTCCAGCACGGCGCGCACGGCCTGCGGGTCGCAGGCGAAATTAAACCCGCGCCGCTGTCCATATTCGACTCGCGCAGCCCGCCGCCCATCACAACCACCCGGCCGAGCTGCGCCTGCGGGTATTTTGCGAGCAGGCGGGCGAGATTGGTCAGCAGGCCGAGGGCGATATAGTCGGGCCGGCCCAGTTGCCGGACGGTTTCGTACAGCGCGTCGGTCCCGCCCTGCGCAATGTCCGCGGGCGCGAAGGCGCGCAGGCGCACGCCGCCCACGCCGTTTTCCCCGTGCACGTATTCCGCGGTGTGCCCGCTTCCCGAAAGCGGCCCGTCCGCCCCGTAGAGCACGGGCACGCCGGGAAAGAGTAGACCGGTGAGGTCGACCGCGTTTTTCTTTTTGTATATGCATGCGGGACGTTTCCGTAGGTGGAGACGACCAGGCGCGTCCAGCCCCTCCGCCGCGGCGACCAGCAGGGCCACTGCGTCGTCGGTGCCGGGGTCTGTGTCTATGATGAGGGGACGGTCGGTCCACATAGCGCTTCCTCCTCTGCTAAAGCTGCGTTTACGCGCCGAACTCCGTGCGCTTGAGCACGGTCTGCTTCAGTTCGGGCGTGAGACGGTTGAAGTATTCGAATAGCCGCCGGTGCGCACAATGAGGTTCTCGTTAGCTTTTCGGGGTGCGCCATCGCGTCGAGAATCTCTTCGCGGGACAGGCAGCTGATCTGCACCTGCATGCCGCCCTCCTCAAAAAAGCCGAGCACCAGCGGGCGCAGGGGCGGCGCGCAGAAACTGCTTCTGCAGCCGTAGGTTCAGCACGGGCGTGCCCAGCGCCGACTGGAGCGGTAGCTTTGCCACGCTGCGCAGCAGGGCTGTGGGGCCGGCCGTGTCCCGGCCCTGCACGGCGCCGAGCGAATCGGCAAGCGGCTCTCCGGCCGCGCGGCCGTCGGGCGTGGCGGGGACGGCCCGGCCCGCGTCCACAGGTGGTGAACTGGATGGAGGCGGGCAGAAACGCGCCGCCCAGGTATGGCGTGCGCTGGTCCAGCGACGCAAAGGCGCGGCGCACAAAATCGGCCGCGAGCGCGTCCGCCGCGTCGTCGTCCACGCCGTAGACGGGCATGTCGCGCAGGCGGGCCAGATAGGCGGGGTCGTGCGCGTCCACCGCCGCGATAAACGCCTGCGGGCTGTATAGCTTCTTCCATATACCAGCTCGCGCACGGCGAGCAGGGAGTCGATCACGTTCACAAGGCCGGCGAAATTGATAATGCTCCAGTTGTAGCGCGCGCCGCCGCGTTGAAGTCGAGCCCGCGGTCGATACAGTCGTCGATCAGCAGCGTGCGCACCGGCTGCGGCCGCACCTCGGCGCGGGTGCGGCGGAAGTCGTTGATCTGGTCCAGCGTCTGCGCCACCACGGCCGCCGTGCGCTCCATAAGCCCGTTGTAGAACGCGTCAAAGTCCGCGCAGTCGGCAAGGCTCTCGCGCATCCAGCCGGAAAAAAGGGGCATATTGATGCCCGCGTCGAGCGAGCCGACGTTGGACAGCCCCGCGAGCATCGTCTCCGTACAGCCGCCGCCGTTGAATCGCAGGCGGTCGGCCTCTGGAATGTCCGGGAAGCGGCGGGCCAGCTCCTGCTGGTAGCGCTGTTCGCAGTAGAGCGCCGGCGAACCGCAGCTCGTCTCGAGCGCGTCGGCCGCGGCCTGCCAGACCTCGTCCGGCGTATCGGGCGTGACGCGCAGCTCGACGCTCGGCCGGCGCAGGCCCCTGACGGCGCGCAGGACCTGCAGGGTGAGCGGGTTGCAGTCTGGCCCGACCGCGCTCGACCAGCCGTCGTTCCGGTCCACGATTTCAAAGTATTCGCGAAGCAGCGGCGTGATATCCTCGCCGCGGTAATACCCGATCAGGTCCGCGTCGAGCCGGCCGGGATTGTCGCAGCCGTCGATGAAATAGATGAAGTTCCAGCACACAAATCCGCTTCATACAGGCTGCGCGCAGGCTGAAACGGCACGCGGCGCAGCGCCTCTATTAGCTGCGCGTCCGCGTTCTGCGCCTCCAGCAGCGAAAGCGAACGGGCGTGATAGGCGCGTATGCCGGCGAGAATTTCCAGAAGCCCGTCCCTGAAATCCCCCTCCGGCAGGGCGCTTACCCGCTCGGCATAGCGGTCCAGTCCCTCCTGGAGCACACGGCCATAGTTGGGAATGGAGTGCACATAGCCCGCGCCGCCCACGACGTGCGGGGGGCTTCGGCATCGGCAGGCGCTCCCATTCTCCGCATGGCGCGGCAGCAGGCCGCGTCCTTGGCGTACAGCCGTTCCCAGTCGATCTCCACCGAGACGGTGTAAGAGAAATCCGGCACAACGGCGGGCGGGTTCGGGTATTTCCGTCCCGCAGGATAGAGCTTTCCGCCCAGGTACTCCGGCATCTGCTGGCGCTCCCAGAACATGCGCTGCGCGCGGGCATAGCGGTAAAATGGGCCGCGTCCGGGCTGTTCAAACAGGCCGCCTGCATACGGCTCCCCTATTTCGTAAAAACGCTCGGCAAGAGACTGCATTGCCAAACCTCCCAAATAAAAAAATCGGTTTTACAGATTAAGGTTATCATAGCATTTTCAAAGGGAAAAAGCAAGCTGCGTTTTTTTGCGGAAAGAGGAGTGCGCAGGCTTTTTAACGGCGGGTTCTTGACAACCACCGGCAAATCATATACACTATATTCCATACGGCGGCGCGCAGGCGGCGCCGTGCGGAAAAACCGGATACGCCCTCGTAGTTAAATGGATATAACACGGACCTCCTAAGGCTGAATTACAGGTTCGATTCCTGTCGAGGGGTGCCACTCGCCGGAGCAAGCCATACCGCTTGCTCCGGCTTTTTTTCAGAAGCCGCGCACATTCCGCCGCGCTTCCGTCCCCCGCATGGCAGGCCACATTCCGCCTGCGCACCATGCGGGGCCCCGGCTGCACACGGGGCGGGACTCGAGAAACGGCCGCGCGCAGACGGAAAAACAGGCGCGCCTGCGCCGGATTGAAGACAAATTCTCCGTTTATTATACGAAAATCCCGTTGTCCGCACCTATGCGCGGTGATATAGTATTTTACAGAAAACAAAAAGGGAGCGAAGTTGTATGGATATACCCAGAAAAGAGCATCCCAAGCCGCAGTTTGAGCGCGCCGCGTGGACGAATCTCAACGGGACCTGGGATTTTGAAATCGACAACGGCCGCAGCGGCCAGGCCCGGGGCCTGTATGAAACGCAGGCGGAATTTTCGGGAAGATCACCGTGCCGTTCTGCCCGCAGAGCAGGCTCTCCGGCGTGGAGCACAAGGATTTTCTGTACGGCGTATGGTACAGGCGCGCGTTCACCCTCACGCAGCGTGAGGCGGAGTCCCGGACCGTGCTGCACGTCGGCGCGGCGGACTACTGCGCGACCCTCTACATAAACGGCCAAATGGCCGGCGAACACAAGGGCGGGTACGTCTCGTTCAGCTTCGATATCAGCCGGTTTGTGCACGCGGGCGAAAAACGTCGTTACCATATACGTCACGGACGACGAGCGCGACCGGCTCATCCCCCGGGGCAAGCAGTCGGAACTGTTCAGGTCCCACGACTGCGACTACACCCGCACCACCGGCATCTGGCAGACGGTGTGGCTGGAGTTCACGCCCCGGGCCGCATATATTGAGAGCGCAAAGTATTTCCCGGACGTGTTCAGCCACTCGCTCACCATCCAGGCAAAGCTCAAAGGCTGCGGCGTGCTGCGGGCGACGGCCAGCTATGAGGGCAGGGTCGTGGGCACGGCGGAGGCGATCAGCCGCGGGGGATCGCGACGCTGACCGTGGACCTGGCGGAAACGCACCTGTGGGAGGTCGGCTGCGGCAGGCTCTACGACCTGAGCTCCGCTACGGCGACGACAGCGTGCGCAGCTATTTCGGCCTGCGCAGCATCCGGCTCGACGGGATGAAATTCCGCATCAACGAAAAGAGCGTATACCAGCGCCTGGTGCTGGACCAGGGCTTTTACCCCGACGGGATATACACCGCGCCGACGGACGCGGACCTGGAGCGGGACATCGACCTGAGCCTCGCGATGGGCTTCAACGGCGCGCGGCTGCACCAGAAGATATTTGAGGAGCGGTTCCTCTACTACTGCGACAAAAAGGGCTATATCGTATGGGGGAGAATACCCCGACTGGGGGCTCGACCACTCCTATGCCGACTGCATTTACGGCATGCTCCCTGAATGGCTCGAGGAGCTGGAGCGGGATTTCAACCACCCCGCCATCATCGGCTGGTGCCCGCACAACGAGACCTGGGATCAGAAAGGCAGAAAGCAGTTCGACGAGGGATACGCCTGATCTACCGCGTCACCAAGGCGGCCGACCCCACCCGCCCCTGTATCGACACGAGCGGCAACTTCCATGTTGAGACCGATATTTTCGACGTGCACGACTACGAGCAGGATCCGGCCGTGTTCAAGGCGAACTACGACAGGCTGATGACCGAACACGTTCTGCACGACCGGTTTGACAAGATCCAGCACTACGCGGGCGAGCCCACCTTTGTCAGCTAATACGGCGGGCATCGGCTGGTCCGAGGACAAGAATAGCTGGGGCTACGGCACGAACCCCAAAACGCCGGATGAGTTTATTGAACGCTTTAAAAAGGACTGACCGACGCGCTGCTGGACAACAGCCGGATGTTCGCGCTGTGCTATACGCAGCTGACCGACGTGGAGCAGGAACAGAACGGTCTGTACACCTATACGCGAGAGCCGCAGTTCGACCCGGCAGTCATCAGCGCGATTCTTTCGCGCAAAGCAGCCATTGAAGACTGACGCGGCAAAGGCCGATGATGCGCAGGCATCATCGGCCTCGGTTTTTCTTGCGGAGGCGCATAACCGGTTCATGGCGGGCGCCGCCTTTCTTTTTTTGCGCGCACGCCATATTTCCCCCTGTTTCGTCCATACTATGGGCGGAGGGGAACAATGAAACAATCCATTTGGCACGACGCGCTCGCGGACGTTCCGAGCGCGGCCCGCTCGTCGGCGAACGGAAGACCCACGTGCTGGTTATCGGCGGCGGCATGGCGGGGCTGCTCACGGCATATATGCTCAAAAAGAAAGGCGCGGACTGCCTGCTGCTCGAAGCCGGGCGGGTGTGCAGCGGGAACACAGGGCGCACAACCGCCAAAATTACGGCGCAGCACGGGCTGATTTACGCAAAGCTCATCCGGCAGTACGGCGCGTTGGCCGCGCGGCGATTCTACGAAGCGAACACGGCGGCGGCCGGCGTATACCGAGCGCTTGCGGAGGAGATCGACTGCGACTATGAGGAAAGACGGCCTATGTATACAGCACGGACGACCGCGCCGCGCTGGAGGAAGAGGCCGCCGCTTACGTAAAGCTCCGGATTCCGCACACATGGCGGGACGACCCGCCCCTGCCCGTGCGCGCCTGCGGCGCGCTCGGCATGCCGCAGCAGGCGCAGTTCCACCCGCTGAAGCTCGTGCGGGGGATTCTGCCGGAGCTGGACTACCATGAAAACACGTTTGTGACCGATATTCAGGGACGCCGCGCCCTCACGCGCCAGGGCGCGGTGACGGCGGAGCATATTGTCCTGGCCACCCACTACCCCATGGTCAACGTGCCCGGCCTGTACTTTCTGAAGCTGCACCAGAGCCGTTCCTATGTCGTGGGTCTGGAGGGCGGGCCGGACGTGGACGGCATGTATATCGACAAGCAGGCCGGCGGCCTCTCGCTGCGCAACTACGGAGACATGCTCCTGCTCGGCGGCGGCGGGCACAAGACCGGCAAGCCGGGCGGCGGCTGGGCGGCGCTGCGCGAAGTTGCGCAGCGGGCGTACCCGGCGCGGAGATCCGCTGCGAGTGGGCCGCGCAGGACTGCATGTCGCTCGACGGGATGCCGTATATCGGCGCGCACCGGAAAAGCACACCCTATCTGCACGTGGCGACCGGCTTCAACAAGTGGGGCATGACCGGCTCCATGCTCGCCGCGACCATGCTCGCCCGGCAGATTGAGACGGGGACAAGCCCCTGTGCCGGCCTGTTCTGGCCGCGTCGGTCCATGCTCCACCCGCTTTGTTTTCCAATATCGGCACAGCGGCGCTGCACCTGCTCAAGCCGGGAAAGCGCTGCGCGCACATGGGCTGTTCCCTGCACTGGAACGAAGCCGAACAGAGCTGGGACTGCCCTGCCACGGCTCGCGCTTTGACAGCCGCGGCAGGCTGACCGACAACCCGGCAAAACGGGGGATCTCCATTGAATAGCGGATTTGAAGGGCTTTATTTCAAGCACCAGGCGGGCGGCACGACCTGGCGCTCAGCCCCGGCCGGTCCGCGCGTGAAGCGTTTATCCAGGTGGTTGTAAACGACCGCGCGTACTACCTGTCCTATGCGCCGGAGGAATACGCCGCGGACGGCGGCATGCGGGTGGGCGCAAGCCGGTTTTGCAGGGACGGCGTGCAGCTCGACATCCGGGGGAAAGACCTGACCCTCTGCGGAAATATCCGATACCGCGGCATAACCCCGATCCACGGCGACATTATGGGCCCGTTCCGGTTTTTCCCATGGAGTGCCGGCACACCGTCGTCAGCATGCACCACCGGCTGGAGGGCGGGCTTATCATGAACGGCCGCGCCCTCGATTTTACAGGCGGGACCGGCTACATTGAGGGGGACAGCGGCCGCTCCTTCCCCAGCAGCTATACCTGGGCCCAGTGCAACTGCTGGGCGGACGGCGGAGCGGACAGCTCCGTGATGGCCTCCGCGGCCCGCATCCCCTTTCTGGGCCTGCGGTTCTGGGGCTGTATCGCCGCGGTATGGCACGGGGGCCGGGGGAATACCGGCTTGCGACCTACCGCGGCGCGCGGGTGCTCGAGCGCACGCCGCACCGGCTGGTAATCGGCCAGGGCGGGCTGCGGCTGACCGTCGAAGTGCCGGAGCATGCGGGGCACAGCCTGCGCGCGCCGGACGGCGGCGACATGCGGCGCACCATCCGCGAGAGCCCGGATGTGCCGGCCCGCATCGTCTTTTCCCGCGGCGGCGAGGTCGTATTTGACCGGACAAGCGAGCACGCGAGCTATGAATATGTGGGCCAAAAACGCGGTCCCGAAAGCAGATTTTCGGGACCGCGTTTACGCCGTGTCGCGGCGCATTTTATACTGGAAGGCGAACACCGCAGGGCCATCACCGCCGCCGCCATAGCCCAGCACCCACCACAGGTGCGGAAAAATGCCGGCGAAGTCGCCCGCGAGCGCGGCGCCCGCGTCGACGGCATGGGCGAAGGGCAGCGCGTACGCGACCTTCTCATACGCGCCGCCGGCGAGCGACACGTCGAACCACGCGCCGGAGAGCCATGCGCTCGCATTGGTGAGCAGCGCGCCGCATACGCCTCCGACCTGCCGGTCGTTCAGCAGGCTTCCGGCGAGCAGGCCGAGCCCTATGAACAGCAGCGCGGCGGGCAGGCTCACGGCGAGCGCCAGCAGGACGTTCCAGCTCGGAGCAAGGCCCAGGCACAGCGCCGCCGCGAAGCAGAACGCGCTCTGGGCGAGGGAGAACGGGAGCAGGGGCAGGATATACCCGCCGATAAACTGCGCCGCGGTCAGCGGAGAGGCGTACAGCCGGGACAGCAGCGACGTGCCGCGGTCCCTTTTGCGACGAGCATGCCGGAAAACAGAGATAAAGGACAGGCCGAACACTGCGATGCCGGGCGCAAGCGTCCCGATGGGAAAAGACCGCCTCGGGGATATTCGCCTGCAGCATGCTCAGCAGAAGCAGCACTGCGAGCGGGAACCCGAGCCCGAACGCCAAATTGAGCGGGTCGCGCAGAATCTCCCTGCCGCAGCGCGAAGAAAAGACAAGCATTCTCACAGACGCCCCTCCCCTTTCCGGCCAGTTCCACAAACGCGTCCTCCAGCGTTGCGGCGCCCGTCCGCTCCATCAGCTCCGCCGGCGTGCCGACAGCGCAGGCGGCCGGCCGCCATAATCCCGACCCGGTCGGAAAGCGCGGCGGCCTCCTCCATATAATGGGTTGTCAGGAGGATGGTGACCGAGCCCTTCAGCCGCCGGATGGCCGACCACAGCTCGCGGCGGGCGAGAACGTCTACGCCCAGCGTGGGTTCGTCGAGGAACAGAATCTGCGGCGAGGTAATAAGCGCCATGGCGATGCTGAGCCTGCGCTGCATGCCGCCCGAAAGCGTTTTTGCGCGGCGGTTTTCCGCCTCTGTCAGGCCGAACTGCGTCAGCAGCTCGCCCGCTTTTCCCGCGCGCCTGCTCCCGGGTTGCGCCGTAAATCCCCGCGACCATTTCCAGGTTCTCGCGGGCGGTCAGGTTCCGCGCGACCGCCGTTTCCTGCGGCGATATGTTGATTTTGGCCCTGACCGCCTGCGGGCGCGTGCGGATGCTGTCGCCGAGCAGAAGGCGTCCCCGCACGTCGGACGCAGAATCCCGCAGAGCATTTTCACCGCCGTCGTCTTGCCCGCGCCGTTTACGCCCAGCAGGGAAAACAGCTCCCCCCCTGCCGACGGCCAGGTCCAGCCCGTCCACCGCGGCGACGTCCCGTACCGCTTTGTCAGGCCCACGGTTTCCACCGCGTTCATTCCTGTTCCTCCGCCGCGTCCAGAGCGCGGTCCATCAGCTCGGAAAAGCGGTCGCCGCGGACGATGGCAAGGCCGCGCCGGACGTCCCCCAGCAACAGCAGCGTGTCGCCCGGCTCGATTTCAAACACTTCGCGCGCCTGCTTGGGAATGACAATCTGCCCCTTTTCGCCGACTTTTTACCGTCCATGCAAATTTGCCTTTGGGCCCTTTCATGTTTCCAGCCTCCCATAAGTATGAAAAGTATGATTTATTATATTTATTATACCCATTCGTTCCCGCCCTGTCAAGCGAATCCGCGCGGGCAGACGCAAAGGCGCAGAAAAAAAAGAGAAAAACGGATTTTGATATATACAGCGGCGCGGGAATCTGCTATACTGGCCTTAATAAAAAAACAGGACGTGATGGTATGGACGACACCGCTCTGCGCGCTGCGCGCGCAAAGCAAAAGCCCAGCGCCTCGGCGGAGGCGTGGGGGACGGCAACGGCCTATCCGGGCCGAGCGGCTATGCGGCCGTGGCCGGGCGGCAGGAGGCGAGCATAGCGGCGCGGGACGCGGAGATTCTGCGCGAGCTTGCAAAGAGAGTCGCGCAGCTGGCCGCGCTGCCCGAACAGGCGGAGAAGCGGAAGCTTTGGACGATGCACAACGACCTTGCCGAGACGCGGCCGCTCATATTCTGCGACCCGGAAAACGCCTGGTACGAACTGATTCCGGCAGACGAACTCCAGTGCGCGGGCATGCTCGCCCGGGTGTGGGAGTTCCGGCTCCGCAAGGAGATCTACTGGGCGGAAACGATCAGGGACGACCGTGTGACGGAGGCCAGGTTCCCCGTCTATTACGTGTGCGGGCTGACCGACCGCGGCCTGCAGGCCGTCATGCACGGCGGCGCGGTGGACACGGCCTACGCCTGGGACGGCGCGCTCAAGGATTACGGCGAGCTAGCCGGCTGCGGCCCGCGCAGATTGTTATGGACTATGAGAAGACGGACGCGATGCTCCGCCTTGCGCACGAAGTGTTCGACGGGATACTGGACGTGACGCTGGAGGGCAGCTACTGGTGGTCGTTCGGGCTGACTTCCGACCTGATTATGCTGCGCGGGTTTGAGCAGGTTCTGCTGGACATGTACGACAATCCGGACGGCCTGCACCGGCTCATGGCCTTTCTGCGCGACGAGGCGCTCGCAAAACTCGACTTTCTCGAAAGCGGCGGCCTGCTCTCGCGCAACGACACAGGCGACTTTATCGGCACGGGCGGGTACGGCTATACCGACAGGCTCCCGCAGCCCGGCTTCGACCCTGCGCATGTGACGACGATGGACATGTGGGGTTCAGCGAGAGCCAGGAGACGGTCGGCGTATCGCCGGGCTGTTCGCCGAGTTCGTGTTCCCGTACCAGAACGCGATCCTGCAGCGGTTCGGCCGGAATATCTACGGCTGCTGCGAGCCGCTGGACAAACGCTGGGACACGGTGCGGCAGATTCCGCGCCTGGCACGGGTGACCGTTTCGCCCTGGTCGGACCCGTTTCGCATGGCGGAGATACTCGGGCGGGACTATGTATACGTACGCAAGGTCAACCCCTCGTATATGGCGACGCCGGTCCTTTCGGAAGAGGACGCGCGCCGGGAGCTGCGGGAGACTTTTTTCCGCCGCCTACCGGCACGGCTGCCCGGCGGAGGTGCTGCTGCGGGACGTGGTAACACTGTCCTGGAATCCGCACAACGCCGTGCGGTGGACCGAGCTTGCGCGCGAGGAGAGCGAGAACGTCTGCCGCTGAACCGGCGGGCCGGACGCGCCGGATTCGCTCTGCGCAGGGCGGAGGCGGCGGAGGCGGCGGAAACGGAGAGCGGACGCGGATTTGAGCGGACGCAGGCGCGGGCAGAATCTGCGGCTGCGGACGCAGGCACAGCGGACAGGGACTTGTTCCGGGGACCGGCGGCGCCGGACCCCTTTATATCATAACGGCGCAGCCCATATGGGCTGCGCCGCATCTTTGCGCCGTGTGACTATCCGGCCTGCGCCGTCAGTTTTTGTAATGAAGATGAGCATGGAGGAGCGGGCTTTTTTCCATGGTGAGCACCAGCCCGTTTTCCATGAGAATTTTGCCGGTGCCGGTGACGACGTCGCCGGTGTCCACATTCTCCACCGAGTACTCCGCATCCGGATCCAGGCCCTTGAGGGCCACTGTCATCGTCGTCTCATCCGACTTTGCCGGACGGAAAGCCAGCAGGTATCCCTCGCCTGTCTCGGGCTTGTAGTACATAATCGAGCTGTTCGCGGTCTTGTAATCCTCCGGATTGGCGAGCATGTAGTAGTCGCCGTCCATGAGCGCGCGGCAGCGCTTGTACTGTGCCAGCATGGTGTTGATCCAGTTGCTGTTGCTCCAGGACGCGCTGATCGTCATGCCGTTGGCCATGACGGAACGGAACTCGTACGAGTCGTCCATGCCCTCCGTGCTCGCGCCGGTCGCGCTGATCGGCACCCAGTAATTGAGGTAAGCGTTCTGGCTGCGGATGGCTTCGGTGTTGCTCGACTGGCCGTTGACGGGGTAGTCGGTACGCCACAGGGCGCGCGAAATCTTCATCATTTCAATGTCGATACGCTTGCCGCCGGACGCGCAGTTGTCGATCATCAGACCGGGGTTGCGCTCGCGCAGGGTGTTGAGGAACCGGTAGAGGTTGGTGATGTAGTTGATCTCCGTCATGCCCTTTGCGGTTGTCCTCGTCGTTGTTGATCCAGCGGGTGTACGGCTCGCAGTTGAAGTCCTGCCGGTACCAGGTCATGCCGTATTCCTTGATCTTGCCGTCCATGTAATCGATCAGGTAATCGGCCGCCTCGTTGTTGGACAGGTCGTACAGGTAGAACGACGCGCCGGGGCCGAACAGCATGTAATCCTCATGCTCTTCCACCCAGTCCGTCTCGCGCATGGCGCGTTCCGGCTCAAACCAGAGCAGGAACTCCTTGCCGTTGGGAACCAGCTCATCCGAAATGGGCTTCATGCCGTTGGGGTACAGGCTCGGGATGTGATCCCAGGTGCCCGCGGCGCTGTACCAGGACATGTCGTAGGTATCGATGGAAATGTCCGACTCGTCGCCGTACCAGCCCGCGTCGATCCAGACGCCGTCGTACAGCAGTTCCTGCCGGTTTACCTTATCCAGTGCGGACAGAATCGCCTTATCGCTCGTAGAGCCCCAGAAGTTGAGGAACACGGGCAGTTCGTACTCGAGGTTCCCCTCCTCGTCGCGCGGGGAGTATTCGGCGAACATCAGGTGGCGCCAGGTCTGGTGCCCGTCGTCGGCGCTGCCCTCAAAGAACAGCAGGGCGATCGACGGGGTGCGCATGCTCTCGTTCGCGTACAGGCTGATGTTGGTCTTGCTCATGCCGGCCGTCATCTGCACTCTGGAATCCGCAACGGAGAACTTGGACGTCCACTGGCCGGTCCAGCCGATTGCGCCGATGACGCCGCCCTGCTCCGTTACAATATCGAAAAAAGGGCATGGTGCCGCACGCCGAACGGCCGCCGTTGGAGCCGAGGGTGACAGGCTCTTCGGAGAGCGCGGCGCTGAGCAGCTTGAAGTCGTCATCCGTGGCGTTGGCGCCGTTGGGATAGCGCAGCTCAGGGGCGGCGCCCGTGTAGGCCAAGGGGCGCGTCGAGCGCCTGGATATTGCTGATAACCGGGGAATCCGAGCTGTTCTGGTTTTCAAAGTTGACAACCCAGTCCACCGCCGGGAAATCCTTGTAGAGCAGGATATCCGCCCTGGCGACGACCTTGTCGTCCGGCTGCGTATAGGTCAGGGTGAGCAGCTTGTTGTCGGCGTCGTCGGCGCTCTCGTCTACTTTTTTGTCCCAGTCGCCGATGAATTCGGGAAAACGCCTTCCCGCCGTACTCGAACGAGAACAGCGTATTGGCCTCAATCTGCTCCCGAACCCACTTTTTCAGCCTGGGTCGACGCCTGGCTGTCCGCACCGCCTGAGCCGGACGCGCCCTCTCCCGTTTCGCCCGCACAGCCGAAAACAGGCAGCAGCATCAGCGCACAGAGCGCAAGCGCCAGAATTCTTTTCATGTTCATAATGAATCTCCTGTCAAAATGATTCCCGCTTCCGCGGCATTGTAAAAAAACAGGGTCGGCGGCGAGCGCATATCTCTGCCGCCGGCCTGTTTTTTCTGGTTTTACTCCGTTTTATCCGCAGATTCCGGCTTGTTTTTCTTTTTGCTGGCCGCAATGTATACGATCAGGCCCGCAATGACGAGCACCAGCACGCCGCCGACGATGTAAACACCGTGTAATCGGCCGCCGGCGCGGGAGCCATAGTCTCAGCGTCCGCGCCGGAAGACGCGGAGGACGAAGCAGGCGCGGATTCGGGAACGGACGCGATGGGCGTCTCGCCGATGGCGATGGGAGGGTTGTCGGAGCCGGTCGGCGTCTGCGTGCCCTGCTGGCCGCCGCCGCTCGACAGCACATAGTCGTCGTCCACCTCGATCTCGGCGTACAGGCCGTCCCACCAGCCGGGCTTCTGCCGGGTGCCGCTGAGTTCGGTCTCGCCGTCGAGAGTCGTCACGTTGTTGAGCTTGCCGTTGCCGACGCCGACATTTTTTCCCCATAGGGGACTTCTTCCATGCAGAACATGACCTTACACCAGTTCCAGGGCGCGGCCTCGCCCTCGAAGTTCATGATCTCGTCAATGGTTACGAAGCCGAACAGGCCGTTTTCGTTCAGCGTCCAGATAATCTTATCCTGCGTCTCGTCCACGAACTCCCAGCTTCCTTCAAACTGCATGGGATGCCCTGGTTCTCCGCGCCGTCCCACTGCAGGTTCTGCTGTTCGTCGGTATAGCGGATGGCCATGAACGGGCCGCGGTTTTCCTCGTGCAGGTTCACCGCGACAGGCGCGGAGAACTCCAGGACAATTTGCGTGTCGTTGATTTTGACCGCGCGCGTGAGCTTGAGCTCATCGGCTGCGGCGGCGGGCAGGGCCAGCCCCAGCGCGAGCACGGCCACGGCGAGTATGGCAAGCCATTTTTTCATGCCTCTCATAGTTTCCTCCCGTTAATGAATCGATTTATTCCGTCTCGGCCAGCGCGCGTTTTTTCTTGAGAATCACAAGAGCCGCGCCGCAGGCCACAGCCACAGCCGCTACGCTTGTGCACAGCCAGACGTTGGCGTCGCCGCCGGTGAAGGGGTTAAATCCGGTGTCGATGGTCACGCGGGCATACATGCCGTCCCACGCGCCGTCGGGCGAATTTTTGTTTGCATACAGCATGGTGCCGTATTTGTTCGTGATATTGCTGATGGCCCAGTGGTGCGTATCGGGCACATCCTCAACCGGCTTCTCCTCGATGCAGAAGCGGGTTCTGTAACCGCTGAACTGCTCGCACGCGCCCTCGCGGTTGATGATCTCGGCGACGCTCTTCACGTCCACCGGATGGCCCTCGTCGGCCAGGGTCCAGATGATGCGGTCGTGGTCCGCGTCCGCGAACTTCCACGTGCCGGAGAACTGGATCGGCGTACCCTCGTTCACGGCGCCGTCCCACTGCAGGTTGTTCAGGCTGTCCACGATGCGCAGGGCCATGTAAGGCGCGCCCTTGACCCGGATGGGGAGACGAGAACTCGACCAGGATATCCTTATCCGTATAGGCGATGACGCGGTTGACATAGAAAGACGGATAGTACGGGGTCGCGTCTACATAGATACCGTCGAGCCCCATGCTCGGCTTGTTTGCAAACAGGTGTTCGCCCGTCGCGGCGCTCTTGATATTGTCGATCGTGCCGGGTGCTGATTGCCGCGCTCCGGATCCGTCCAGACCTCTTCAATGCAGAATTTGGTGTTCAGGTGCCGGTAGCCCCAGGCGTTGCCGGTGCGGTTGATAATGTCGGTGACGTTGTCGACCGGGATGAAGAACCCGCCGCCGTTGAGGGTCCAGATGATGGCGTCTTTTCTTGTCGCTCTCATAGGCCCAGGTGCCGTAGAACTGCATCGGATCGCTCTTTCTCGGGTTCGCCCGTCCACTGGAGCTGGTTGTTGTCGTCCACAAAGCGCAGCGCGATGAACGGATCGCCGCTCAGGTCGACCGGCTCGGAGAACTGGACGCGCAGCTTGTCGGGGCTGATGGCGCGCACTTCGGAGATGGCGAGGGTGGGCTCAAACGGCTTCACCGGCAGATAGACGCGCTCATAGCGGCCGCCGCTGTTCGGGGTGTTGGCAAACAGCTTCTCGCCGGTGCTGCGGCTGGTGATGTTGTCGATCACGCCGAACTCCGCGTCGTAATCCTCAGCGAGCAGTTCCTCGATGCAGAACATGGTCTTGTAGTCGGCAAAATTCGCCAGCGCGCCGGTGCGGTTGATCGCGTCGTTCATGCTTGCGAGAATGCCGCTGTGCAGCGTCCATATAATGGAGGTGCGGTCGGAGTTCCTCATAGGCCCAGCTGCCGCTCCACTGCAGCGGCTCGCTGCCCTCGGCCTCCGGTTCGCCCGTCCACTGCAGGTTGTTGTTCGCGTCGACCAGGCGCAGCGCCATAAACGGGCTGCCGCTGATGTCGACAGGCTCGGTGAAGGTGATGCGCAGCTGATATGCGCTGTAGGGCTCGACGCTCTCCACAAACAGGCTGGGCACAAACGGCACGACGTCGGCGTACACGCCGTCGCGGCCGAGGCTGGGTTTGTTCGCATACAGGCCGCTGCCGGAGGTCTTGCCCGTGATGTTGTCGATCAGGCCGGGTTCGAGGTTTCCGGCGTCGGTCGTCGGAATCTCCTCAATGCAGAACATGGTTTTATACTCCGCAAAGTCGGCAAAGGCGCCCTTGCGCTCGATGAATTCGTTGATATGGGAGACCACGCCGGAACCGGCTTTCCAGATGATGGAATCGTGTTTCTTGTTGGCAAATTCCCAGGCGCCGTCAAGCTGCATCGGGGCGCTGCCCTCGGCTTCGGGTTCTCCCCTCCACTGCAGGTTGTTGTTGTCGTCCACAATGCGCAGCGCCATATACGGGCTTCCGCTGAACTCGACAGGCTCGGTGAACTGAATCAGCAGCTTGGGGAGCTGATGGTGGTCACGCTCTTGATCTGGCAGGGGTTCTCCACGGGGATACGAGAACATAGCCGCCGTCCGCCATGCCTACAGCATTCAGGTTGTTGGCCTGCAGCAGATTGCCGGTGCGGCCCAGGACGTTGGTGACGGGCCCGTCGCGGTTGACGGTGACGCCGGGGTCGCCGCCCTCCTCAATGCCGAACTTGCACTTCACGCCCTCCAGGGTGGAAAAGTGACGCCGTCGGCACTGCCGACGAAGTTCAGAACCTCGCTGATGAGCTTGTTGTGGCCCTTATGGATGGTCCAGATGATGCTGGTGTGCGCATCGTTTTCATAGGCCCAGTCGCCGCTCCACTGCAGCGGTATACTGACATTGGCCTCGCCGGACCACTGCAGTTGGTTGTTCTCATCGACATAGCGCAGAGAGAAAAACGTGCCCGGCTTTACGTCTACCGCCTCGCTGAACGAAAGGCGGATTCTGGACTCGCTGAGCATCTGCGCGGTATAGGTGATGTCGGCAGCGCCGCGCATATCCGCATACAGGCGGTCGTTGTTGCCGATGTTCACGTCCGCCCACTGACGGCCCTGCAGGAGCTTGGAGCCGTCCGCGGAGGTGACGCCGTGAATCTGGCCGTCCAGGGTTCCGCCGCCCTGCTCAATACAGAAGCGGACCTTTTCGTACAGATCAGCCCAGCCGTCCTCCTCGATGGGGCCGGTCTTGTCGAGCATGTCGTAGATGGTGGCCGCGCCCTCGGTCTTGGTCCAGACGACCATGTTTTTGTTGATGTCAGCAAACTGGTATGTAACCGTGCCGGCGAACTGTAACGGAGTGCTGTCGTTGGGCGTTCCCGTCCACATGAGGTTGTCGTCGTTATCGACCAGGCGGATGGCGTTGTACGTCCCCAGGTCGCGGGGTCGTTGACCGGTTCGGAGAACACGAGCAGCACCTGCGTTGCCGTTCAGGATCACCGCGTCCGTCAGCGTGAGCGGATCGGACGGCCCGGCCATTGCCGTCGTAACCAGCATGGAAGCCAGCATACAGACGACGAGAATACAGGATATGAGCCTTTTCACTTTGTTTCCTCCTCTATATAATTATGTAAATGATATTGCCAAACGATGAAATAATCATATGGAACTATTATATATAAAGAAAGCCGAACAAATAGTAACAAAAAGTATGAAAACTGGTAATTTCGTCTGCGACCCGGTAGAAAAATTCCGGCCGGATTTCTCTGTTCACAGCGGAATAGACAAAAAGCCCGGATGCGTCTGTTCCTGAAAAAACGGCCCATTCCGCACAAGCACGGTATACCGAGCGACAGTCAGTCCAGCGGCGGTATCCCGTTTGTCAAAATAGTGGATTTGTCTCGCCGCCGTCAGTCGGAGGCAAGCGACTCCGGCGCATGCCACGCCACGCCGATGCGCAGTTTCTTCTTGTACTGGCTCGGGGAAAGGCCCGTCTCCCCGCTTAAAGACCTTGGAGAAATAATTGTAGTCCTCAAAGCCGGACTTGCGGGCTACCGCGGACACGCTCTCATTCTGCGCGAGCATCTTTTTTTCGCCGCGCTGATGCGCGTTTTGCGTATGTACTGGCGATGCCTATATCCATATATGTATTCGTAATTTTATAAAGGTGCTGCGGCTGATCTGAAATATATCGCACAGCCGCCCACGGAAAGGTCCTCGCTCAGGTGCAGGTTGATATAGTTGGAGAGGTTGTACATCAGGTTCTCATCCGCGAATTTCACCTGCTCGGTAATCCACATATAACAGGCGCACCCCTCCATAATCCGCGCCGCCGCCTCAATCTGCGCGCGGCTCTTGCACACCGTTTTCCCCATAGGCCGCCAGAAGTTCCGCCTCGGGCAGCCCGTGCTCCCGCGCAAAGGCGCGCACGCCCGGCCGGGACTGTTGCTGTCGCGCAGCTGGCCGAAAATGATATAGCCGAGCGTAATCTCGTTCATCCTGATCGGCAGCGCCACCTCCTGCAGACCGGCAAAGCAGGTGTAAAGCTGCAGTTTCGCTGCGCCGGCACTGCTCGCAGGCCCGCCTGTCGCCCATGCGGCAGTTGCGGTCCAGCTCCGGTTTGCTCCGGACAATGGCGCAGTATTCGCTCCGGTCATCCGGATATTCGGTGATGACCTCCATATTCAAATCAAAAATCGTGACCCGGATTCCGGTCAGCGTATGAAACTGCACCAGCAGATCATACAACTGCTGCACCTCAAAAATGGATTCCAAATGATTCTCCCCTTTCCCATGAGATGCCTCTATCATAGCGCAGGAGAGGAGAAAAATCAATCCATGAAATATCGCGCGGCAGGCCACGGGTTCGGCCCAGGGCGGCGAGATCGCGCCTGCGGGCAGGCAAAAATGCAACGGCTGTATCCGCCCGGGCGGGGGAGGCAATTCAGCTTGCAGGGTATTTTAGTCATCTTTAGGTAATTATACAAGAGAAATATGGTAATGTCAATACCGTAAAACAAAATACTGGTTTGGGATGTAAGCATGAAAATATACGGATTAAACGGCAAAAACAACATTGCCGGTCATCAGATCAAGCGCGCAAGGCAGCAGCTCGGATGGTCGCAGTCCGATCTTGCGGCAAAGCTGCAGTTGGAGAACGTCATTGTCGAGCAGAAAGCGGTGAGCAGAATGGAGCTTGGCGAACGGCTCGTAGCGGACTACGAGCTCCTGGCGCTTGCAAAGGTGCTGAAAGTATCGATCATGTGGCTGCTCACGGGAGAAGAACAGCGCCCGGCGCCGTAGCCTGCGGAAGCCTGCCGCATCATGATACGAGCGGATAAAACCATGGTTTTATCCGCTCGTTTTTATACGCCTGCTCCCGCGGCAAAGGCGGCCCGACAAACCGGACGCAGGCAGGGGAAACCTGCGTTACGCCTGCGCGGAGCCGCCTGTGCCGGCGCTAGCGCATGAGCAGCCTGAATTTCCGGATATTGGACCTGTAATACTCGCTCACTACGGCGCCGCGCCAGGAGCCGGAGAACTGCAGATAGCCCGTCACGCCGTCGGGCTCCATCCATTTGAGCGGCAGGCGCGGGCAGTAGGGGTGACCTCGGCGCCCTCCCAGTACTCCTCAAAGTGCACCAGCGAAAACGGGCCCCACGGCTCGGGCGATTCGAGCACGATCAGGTCGGTGCCGGAATTGGGCGAGAAATCCCCGTGCAGCCGCCAGGTGAACAGCAGATAGCGCTGAATCCCGGCAAGGTAGACCATCTCGGGCGCGCCCAGCCATTTGTGCATGCTCAGGATGGGGACGGCGGCGTCAAGGTCGGGCAGCCAGGCGGGCGAACCGTCCGGCGCGAACGAGGCGACCCACTCCCACGCGTCCGCACGCATGATCCGGTCTTTCGGCACGCGGCCCAGGCGCAGGTTGCTGCCGTTGTCCCACTGGTCGCCCGACACGGCGTAGACGTACCCGTCGCGCGCGTTCTCGTTGTTCTTCCCGAAGTTGATGAAGGCCGGGCCGCCGAACTTGTGCCCCCGGGAACATGGGACTGCCGATCGTGTTCAGGTTCGGCACGAAGAAATACCCCTTTGTTTGTGGAATAGATAATCTGCGCGTCGCTCCCGTGCTGCGAGTGCAGGGAAAGGGCGGGCGCTGCCATCCGCGCATGTTTTGAAAGGCGAGGTAGAGCACGCCGTCCACGCAGATCATACCCGTCGGCTTCTGGGCCGTCGCCGCCCCAGCCGGTAAACCCGGCATTTCATGCAGCTGATCCTATAGTCGAGCGGGCCGCCCGTTATGCGCTCCACGTCCAGCCCGTTTAGGCTCCTGCCCCAGCAGGGGGTCGCCTGAGGAGGTGTAGATCATGTCGTCGTCCGCCCAGGTCATGGGATAGGTGTCGCCCTTTATCTCCTCCACGGGGTAGGAAATGCGGTCGCCGAGCCATTCCAGGCCCAGGATATATTCGCTTTTTCGGAATATTGTAAAACATAAGGCGCCCTCCTCTTATCGCAGCGTCAGCCGGAACTGGCGGATATTGGAACGGTAGGTCTCCGTTACGACAGGGCCGCGGAACGAACCCGAGAACTGCAGCCAGCCGGTCAGCCCGCCGTCGGTGTATTCCACCCACTTGAGCGGCAGGCGCGGGCAGTAGGGTTGTAGTATTTCCCTCCCAGTACTCCCTCGAAATGCACGAGTGAAAACGGTCCCCACGGCTCGGGCGATTCGAGCACGATCAGATCGGTCCCGTCGTTGGGCGAAAAGTCCTTATGCAGCCGCCATGTGAACAGCAGATAGCGCTGAATCCCGGCAAGGTAGACCATCTCGGGCGTGCCCAGCCATTTGTACATGCTCAGAACCGGAATCGACTCCTCCAGCTCGCCGCTCCAGACCGGCTGGCCCTCCCGTGTGAACGCGCACACCCACTCCCAGGAACGGGCGCTCATAATCTCCTCTTTCGGCACGCGGCCCAGGCGCAGGTTGCCGCCGTTGTCCCACTGGTCGCCCGACACGGCGTAGACGTACCCGTCGCGCGTTCTCGTTGTTCCTGCCAAAGTTGATGAAGGCCGGGCCGCCGAACTTATAGCCCGGGAACATGGGCTCTTTATGTTGCCGAACGCGGGCAGGAACGTCGCGCCATGGTTTGCCGAGCATACGATCTGCGCATCGCTTCCGTGCTGCGAAATCAGGGAGTAGGGCGGGACCTGGTGCGCAGCATGTTCTGGAATGCGAGGTAGAGCACGCCGTCCACGCAGATCATACCCGTCGGCTTCGGGCCGTCGCCGCCCCAGCCGTCGTAGTCGTTCATGTGATTGGCCTTGGTGATGACGTAGTCCGGCGCCATGCCGGAGAATTTCTCCACGTCGAGCCCCTCGGTCGTCTCGCCCCAGTTCGGATCGCCCGAGGAGGCGTAGATTTCGCCGTCGTCCGCCCAGGTCATGGGATAGAATCCCCCTTGATCTCCGGAACGGGGTACGGATAGCGGTCGCCGACAAACGTGAAGCTCTGAATGTATTTGCTCTTTGGAATTCCGGATAAATCGGCCATACGGTTGTTCCTCTCTGTTTTATGTTAAAAAAAACGTTTTCCTGGCGTTCGTACGGGGACGCCGGAAAGACAAGGCTAACCTGCCCGGACCGGCGCGGGAGGCAGCCTTTACCTCCGGGGTGCGCGCCGCTCCATAGCCCTCGCCTTGTGCATGCCACTTTTGTCCTTGCTACCAGTATGCCACAGCCGCCGTAAAAGGCAAGAAAAAATGTTTTCCGTCTACAGGCTCCAGTCGATCGGCGCCTCGCCGTGCGCCTGCAGGAAGGCGTTGGCCTTGGAAAAGTGGCTGCATCCGAAAAAGCCGCGCTGGCCGAAGGCGGGCTCGGTGCGGCGCTTCCAGGATGAGATGCGCGGGGTTGGTGAGCAGCGACTTCTTTGGCGCGCGCAGGCGCGCCCCAGAGCAGGAACACAATCGGCCGGCCGCGCCCGTTCAAAAGTTCGATCACGCGGTCGGTAAACGTCTGCCAGCCGATTCCCGCATGGCTCATCGGGGCGGCCGCGCCGGACGGACAGGATCGTGTTGAGCAGCAAACGCCCCGCTCAGCCCAGCCGCTCAGGTCGCCGCTTTGGGGCGCGGGACAGCCCAGGTCGGCGTGCAGCTCGGCAAAATATTCTCCAGCGACGGCGGCAGGGGCACGCCCGCATTGACCGAGAAGCACAGGCCGTGGGCCTGGCCCGGGCCATGGTACGGGTCCTGGCCGAGGATGACGGCCCGCACCTTTTCATAGGGCGTTGCACGCAGGGCGCGGAACACCTGCTGCGGCGGCGGATAGCACTGCGCCCGGCGGTACTCCTGATTCAAAAAAGCGAGTATATTCTGAAAATACGGCTTAAGCAGTTCATCCGCCAGCAGGCCGTCCCAGTCGTTTGAAAATTCCACCATTTCTCCCCGCCCTCTTGACATACCCTTTTTACGGTGTGGTATACTTTTTCCATAATAATAAAAAATAATGGTTTCGTACTATATATTTTCATAAACAGCGCGCTTTGTCAAGAATGAATAAAGACGGCGCCGGACGATCGGCTGCCGGAACGCGGGAATTTAGGGATATATGTCCCTAATCTCTTTTTATTGTTTGGAAATGTTAAAGTTTTTTTGACTCGCTTGCGCGCCGCAGGCCCATGCGCTATACTGAAACCGGCATGGAGTGTATGCGACCGTTTCGCCCCTGACCATGCCGTTTTTATTATGTTTATTCTAAAAATTTATCATATTCAGGAGGAAACGAAATGAACGATTTTCTGTTTCAGATTCCGACCAAGCTCTACTTCGGCAAGGGAGAGCCCATGATCGGAAACCGGATCAGAGAGCACGGCGGCAGCCGCGTACTGCTGCACTACGGCGGCGGTTCCATCAAAAGACCGGGCTGTACGACAATGTGATCCGCTATCTGAAAGAGGCGGGCCTGAGGTATTCGAGCTGGGCGGCGCGCAGCCGAACCCCGCCTTTCCCTGTGCCGCAGGGGCAGCGAGATCTGCCGCAGGGAGGGCGTGGACTTCATTCTCGCCGTCGGCGGCGGATCGGTCATCGACAGCGCCAAGTGCATCAGCCTCGGCGTCTTCTGCGACGGCGACGCGTGGGACTACTTCACCGGCAAAAAAGCCGCGCCGGAACGCGTGCTGCCCATCTGCTCGATTCTTACCATCCCGGCGGCGGGCAGCGAGGGCAACTGCGGCCCGTCATCACCAATGAGGACGGCAACTACAAGCTCGGTTACAGCCATCCGTCCCTCTTTTTCCCGTATTCTCCATCCTCAACCCGGAGACGACCTTTACCCTGCCCCCCCTACCAGACGGCGGCCGGCGCGGTCGATACCATCGCCCACACCCTCGGCGCCTATATCACCGACGACACCGAGAGCTACCTTGTGCAGAACATCGGCGAGAGCGTCATCCGCACCGTGGTGAAATACGCGCCCATCGCGCTCGAAAACCCGACCGACTACAACGCGCGCGCGCAGCTGATGTGGGCGGCGACCACGGCGGCCAACTCCACCATCTCCAACGGCTGCCGGCACGACGGCACGAGCCACATCGTAGAGCATGAGCTGAGCGCCCTGTACGACATTACGCACGGCGCGGGGCTGGCCATCGTCATCCCCGGCTGGTTCAAGTACATTTATAAAAAGCGCCCGGAGACCTTTGCCCGGCTTGCAAACCGCATCTTCGGCATCGAGATCGACCCGTACGACCTGGAGGGCACGGCCCTCAAGGGCATTCTTGCGCTGGAGCGGTTCTTCCAGGATCTCGGCATGCCGGTCCGGCTGTCGGAGGTGAACATCGGCGAGGAGTACTTTGAAGAGATCGCAGAGCGCTGCTACGCGCGCTTCGGCGAGTACGGGCAGATCCAGAACTTCGGGAAGCAGGACACCGTCAACATCCTCAATCTGTGCAGATAACGAAACGGAGGAAGAGCATGCTGGATTTTACCTATCAGAGCCCTGTAAAGCTCTATTTCGGAAAGGGCGAGGAACAGAATATCGGCAAATATGTGCGCGAGTACGGCGGCAGCCGCGTGCTGCTGCATTACGGCGGCGGCTCGGTTGTGCGCAGCGGCCTTATGCGCCTTGTGCGCGAAAAGCTCGAGGCGGAGGGCATGGCCGTATTTGAACTGGGCGGCGCACAGCCCAATCCGCGCGTGGAGCTCTGCCGCGAAGGGATCGGCGTGTGCCGCAGAGAGGGCGTGGACTTCATCGTCGCGCTCGGCGGCGGCAGCGCGATGGATTCCGCAAAGCTCATCGCACTCGGCGTATGCTACGACGGCGACCCGTGGGACATCCAGACCGGCGCGCACCGGCCTGCGGCGGCCCTGCCCGTCGCCACCATCCCGACCCTGGCGGCCACCGGCAGTGAGAACAACGGCATATTCGTCATCACGAACGGGGACAAAAGCTCGGGCAGGCCACGCCTCTTGCCGCCCCGAAGTTCTCCATCCTCAACCCGGAGCTGACCTATACCGTTTCGCCATGGTACACCGCGGCGGGCGCGGTCGACATGATTACGCACATCATCGGAAGCTACCTGCACAACGACTGGACCAACGAGCTGATGCTGAAAGTTGTGACCAGCGCCATCAAAACCGTAATCAAGTACGCGCCGAAAGCGCTTGAAAACCCGGAGGATTACGACGCGCGCGCGCAGCTGATGTGGATCAGCTCCCTGTGCTGCTGCCCGACCCTGACTGTCGGCCTGCCGGGCGACGGCACTACGCACAACATCGAAGGCGTGGTGGACGGCATCTATGACAAGACGCACGGCGCGGTCCTGTCCGTCGTCCTGCTCGGCTGGATGAAGTATATCATGGACGCGGGCGTCCCGCGCTTTGCCGAAATGGCCGTGCGCCTGTTCGATGTGGAATACGACCACGAAAAACCCGCGCCTGACAGCGCTCGAGGGTATCCGCCGCTTTGAACAGTGGATCGGCGGGATCGGCATGCCGACCCGCTTCTCCCAGCTCGGCATCGACGACGCCCGGTTCGGCGAGATCGCGAAGCGCGTCTGCGCGCAGGCGGGCGTTTACGGGAACATGGTGAAGCTGGGGGAAAAGAGACGCGCGAAATCCTCGAGCTGTGCAAGTAGGACGGGAGGCTTTCTATGTATAATTTTGAATATTTCATGCCGACAAAAGTCATTTTCGGCAGGGGGAAAGAGGCGCTGATCGGCGAAGAGACGCGGGCTTTCGGCACCAGAGTGCTGCTGCACTACGGCGGCGGTTCGGTGAAACGGACCGGACTGTTCGACCGGGTGAAAGGCTATCTGGAGCAGGCGGGCTGACCGTGTTCGAGCTGGGCGGCGTTATGCCCAACCCGCGCGTATCCCTCTGCCGCGAAGGCATCCGCATCTGCCGTGAAAACGATATCGACGCGATCGTCGCGCTCGGCGGCGGTTCAGTCATCGACAGCGCCAAGTGCATCAGCTTCGGCGTACCGTACGGCGGCGACCCGTGGGAGATGTGCGTGGGCGCGCCGGTGCCGAAAAACAACGTGCCGCTGCTCACCATAGTCACCATGGCGGGCGCGGGCAGCGAGGTGAGTCAGGGCGCCGTCATCACAAATGAGGACGGCTGGCTCAAGCGCGGCTTCGGCGGAAACTATGTGCGCCCGAATGTGAGCATTATCAACCCTGAGCTCACCTATACCCTGCCCCCTACCAGGTCGCGGCCGGGTGCGTGGACATCATGTCGCACGCGCTGGAGCGGATTCTGGCCGACAGCCTGGAAAGCGAAGTCACCGAGCGCTGGTGCACGGACACCATCGCCACTATCATCAAGTACACGCCGAAAGCGCTGGCCGCGCCGGAGGACTATGAAGTGCGCGCCCAGATTAGCTGGGCGTCGGCCCTCGCCATGGCCGGCACACAGCACGCCGGCATACAGACCGACGGCGTGCTCCACGGGTCTGAACACGAGCTGAGCGCCATCTATGACGTGGCGCACGGCGCGGGGCTCGCCGTGATGATTCTGGCCTATTTCCGCTATCTCAAGCCCATCAAGACCGAACGGCTGGCTAAGATTTTGCAGTGGATTTTCCATCTGGAATACGACTTCGCAGACCCTGCGGAGACGGTGGACGCCGGCATTGCGCGCATGGAGGACTTCCTCAAGCGCATCGGCATGCCCACGACCCTGCCGGAGCTGGGCATCGACGGCAGCCGACTTACCGAGATGGCGGAAAAAGCCGTGCTCAGCGGGCCGCTCGGCCATTTCTATCCCATGGACGCGAAACAGATTGAAGACATGTACAGGCTCGCCCTGTAAAAAAGGAGATAAAGAGAAATGAACAATTTTCAGTACTACAACCCCGTCGAAATGATCTTCGGCAGGGGCCTGGAATCCACAGTCGGTGAGCACGTCGTCCGCTACGGCGGCACGAAGGTGCTCATGGTCCACTACGGCGACCCGTATATCTATGAGAGCGGCCTGCACGGGCGGATTATGGACAGCCTCAAGGGCGCGGGCCTGGAGGTCCTGGAGCTGACCGGCGTACAGCCCAACCCGCGCGTAGACCTGGCGCGCAAGGGCATTGAACTCTGCCGCAAAGAGGGCGTGGACTTCCTGCTCGCGATCGGCGGCGGAAGCGCCATCGACACCGCGAAGTGCATCTGCTTCGGCATGTACTACGACGGCGACGTGTGGGACATCTACATGGACGCCAGCAAGATGCCGGACAGGGGCATCCCCCTCGCCGCCATCCCGACCATCGCCGCCTCGGGCAGCGAGTACAACTGCAGTTCGATCATCAGCAACGACGAGGGCATGCTCAAGCGCGGCGCTTACGACCCGATCGGCTTCCCCAAGTTCGCCATCTACAACCCCGAGCTACTCTACACCCTGCCGCCCAAACAGACGGCGGCCGGCGTTGTGGACGCCATCTCCCACCTGTCCTGGAGCTACCATATCAACCAGGACGACATCGGCCTGCAGGACGACCTGACCCTCTCCGCCATCAAGGCGCTGGTGGACAACGGCCGCATTGTTATGAAAAACCCGCGCGACTATGAGGCGCGCGCCGCCATTATGCTCGCGAGCACTTTCGCCTGCGTCGACATCCTCCACCTCGGCAGCGGCTGCGACCCCACCTCGCACCGGCTTGAGCATGAGCTGAGCGCCATTTACGACGTGACCCACGGCGTGGGCTCGGCATCATCCTGCCCGCACAGCTCCGCTACCTGTATAAGGGCGCGCCCGCCCGGTTCGCAAAGTTCGGCCGCGTCGCATTCGGCATTGAGGAGACGGACGACGAGAAGGCCGCGCTGATGAGCATCGACGCGCTCGAGCAGTTCATCCGCGAACTCGGCATGCCCACCCACCTGAGCGAAATCGGCATCGGCGACGAGCACTTTGAAGAGATGGCCGACAAGGTCCTGCGCGACTACGGCCCCTTCGGCGACATCCACATATTCGACAAGGAGAGCATTGTCGAGCTGTTCCGCCTCTGCCTGTAAGCTCGCCGCGCTCCGCAGCGCATTCCGGCGGGCGGCGCCCGCTTACATAACAAAAAAGAACAGGCATGCCTGTAATCAAGGAGAAATGAATATGAACAATTTTCAGTACTACAACCCCGTCGAAATGATCTTCGGCCGGGGCCTGAGTCCACGGTCGGCGAGCACGTCGTCCGCTACGGCGGCACGAAGGGTGCTCATGGTCCACTACGGCGACCCGTATATCTATGAGCGGCCTGCACGGGCGGATCATGGACAGCCTCAAGGGCGCGGGCCTGGAGGTCCTGGAACTGACCGGCGTACAGCCCAATCCGCGCGTTGCGCTCGCTCGCAAGGGCATTGAACTCTGCCGCAGAGAGGGCGTGGACTTCCTGCTCGCGATCGGCGGCGGAAGCGCTATCGACACTGCGAAGTGCATCTGCTTCGGCATGTACTACGACGGCGACGTGTGGGACATCTACATGGACGGCAGCAAGATGCCGGACAGGGGCATCCCCCTCGCCGCCATCCCGACCATCGCCGCCTCGGGCAGCGAGTACAACTGCGGGTCGGTGATCAGCAACGACGAGGGCCTGCTCAAGCGCGGCGCAAGCCACCCGATCGGCTTCCCCAAGTTCGCCATCTACAACCCCGAGCTGCTCTACACCCTGCCGCCCAAGCAGACGGCGGCCGGCATTGTGGACGCCATCTCTCACCTGTCCTGGAGCTACCATATCAATCAGGACAACATCGGCCTGCAGGACGACCTGACCCTCTCCGCCATCAAGGCGCTGGTGGACAACGGCCGCATTGTTATGAAAAACCCGCGCGACTATGAGGCGCGCGCCGCCGTTCTGCTCGCGAGCACTTTCGCCTGCGTCGACGTCCTCCACCTCGGCAGCAAACAGGACCCTAGCTCTCACCATCTCGAGCATGAGCTGAGCGCCATTTACGACGTGACCCGCGGCGTGGGGCTCGCCATCATCCTGCCCACCCTGCTCCGCTACCTGTATAAGGCGCGCCCGCCCGGTTCGCAAAGTTCGGCCGCGTCGTATTCGGCATTGGGAGACGGACGACGAGAAGGCCGCGCTGATGAGCATCGACGCGCTCGAGCAGTTCTTCCGTGAAATCGGCATGCCCACCCACCTGAGCGAAATCGGCATCGGCGACGAGCACTTTGAAGAGATGGCCGACAAGCGTCCTGCGCGACGTCGGCCCCTTCGGCGACATCCACGTATTCGACAAGGAGAGCATCGTCGAGCTGTCGTCTGCCTGTTAAAGCCTTCCGGCGCGCGCAGGCGCGCATGCATACGCGCTTGACGGCGCAGACCATCCCTGTAACCGGCAGGGCCGTGGCGGCAACACCACGCGGCCCTGTTTTTTACAGCGCCCCCGGGTCCGGCCCGACTGAAAAGAATCGTACAGCGGCGGGGCCGTACCCGACCACGGCGAAACCCGCAGAATTGCGGCCCGTTTTTTTTCAAACTATGAGAAAAATTTAGCGCAGGGGCTTGCAAAACTTAAATTGATATGGTAATATAAATAAGCTGCAAAATGCGGCGGCGGTTTTTTGCGCGGCTGCAGTACAGACGGGGTATAGCTCAGCTGGGAGAGCGCTTGAATGGCATTCAAGAGGTCAGCGGTTCGATCCCGCTTATCTCCACACATTAATAAAATCCTCTAAGCCTCTTGGCTCTAGAGGATTTTATTTTTTTCAAATATTTGGAAAATTACTGCAAGTTACCTGAAAATATGCTCTACTCAGAATCCATTCAGAATAATCAAGACGATAATAAATATCCAAAGTATCATTAGCAGGGCATCGTGATACATTACTTTTTTAACCCCTACACACAAAAAGCGGTTGGACTAAAACAAAGCCCAACCGCTTACTTTTAGCTTGTATCTAATTCAAGAGGTCAGCGGTTCGATCCCACTTAATCCCCCACCACAAAAGAGGCATGGGAAACACGGTTTTTCCATGCCTCTTTTTTTTAAAATCCGAAGCTGCTGCCAAAATAAGTTCTGCATTGGCCTGCTTCCGCGGGGCTTGGCGGCTTATGGCAGACCTGTGCCCAAAGCCCGGCAAACGGCAGATGCTCGGAATGTACCGAGAGACGATCCATCCGCATAAACGTATGGCCGCAGGGGAAGACAGCGGGGCTTCCTCTTTTGGTTTTCCCGTCCTCAAATGCGGGCACGGCGGGGCGGCGCAGGGGAATCTGCAATTTGAAAGCGCGGGGCCCGGAAGCAGTGCTTCCCGGGCCCCGCGCGGCCGGCCTGCCCTGTCCGTTCATTTGCGGCGGCTGCGCCGCCTGATCCCACCGAACCCGCCGTCCGGCACAGCGTTTCCGTCCGGCGCCGCGCCCGGCATGGCGCCGCCGCCGAAACCGCCCTGCATCCCGCCGGCCGACGCCGTGCCGTCGCTGGAGACGCGCGTCACCGTTTCGGAAAGCGTGAGCTCAGCAAGCTCCGTATCGCCGCTGTACAGGGTAAAGGTATCGCCCTGTGCAAACGCCGACAGGCTGATCACGGCGGACTGATAGG
>VOFB01003853.1_pt1 | contig 35635 bp, 42 predicted proteins | sample 5384141 | NCBI WGS metagenome assembly VOFB01 (sample SAMN12384721, study PRJNA508395) | human gut metagenome | isolation source: healthy gut A | host: Homo sapiens | reverse complement strand
TAGAATAATATATATGGTTTTGTGTGTGACAATCATCAAAGAAGACGAAGAGCCGATGCACTTGTAAACTGTTTCACAAGATCATCGGCTCTTAATTAACATATTGGCGGGATGTATCCGAGTTGAATCGCTTTTTGTCACGGCTTCAACCGCTGATGTAACATCAAGTTTTTTTCAAATATATGCTGCAAATGATTTGATAAGGTACGTTCACTAATATAAAGTGTGCTTGCTATGTCTTTTTCGCTTTTGTCCTTCTGCTATAAGCTGTATAATTTGTTTTTTTCACTATCGGTCAATCCTTCTATGAATGGAATTTCCCTGTCAAAAATAAAAGTATCCCCTGCATTATTTTAGAAAGAATAGATATGAGCTTTTTCAGGTTCAATATTTTTTTATTAACAAATCCTTTTGCTCCTATTTTTCTTCGGCAAATCATAACCAGACAGAATTACAACCCTTTTCATCGGCAATATCGTTTGTACGCAAATCCCATGTGGATGGTTATTAGATATAGTTACAGAGCCATCCATGTCATTCACTCGTTCCGTAATCATTGCAAGTCCTCGATGTTTTAACCTGTCAGCAGATGAGAGAACATCTGCATCAACAGTTCCATTGTCACTCACACTCAGTATTATAATCCCATTATCCTGCGTAAGGGTTATCCATGCTTTTTCCCCTGTCGAATGTTTGGCAAACATTCGTCCTTCAGCAGTACACAAAGATATTGTATGGCTCAACCAGAAATAAGGAGTCTAGTTTCAATCAAAGGAGACACAAATTCTTACGATTTCGGAAAAAGATTGCGAAACCATCGGCAAGAAGTTTTGGTAGTTTTCACGCTTTATAGTAAGTTTTTGGAAGCAACGTAGGATGGTAATCTGCATTTGCTCACGAATATAAGTATTCATATTATCCGAGGTTTCCGTGATAATTTTCTGTACTTCAGGGCGGTCTGCTTTTCATCATTTTTTTACAGAAAGCAGGTCTTGAAGAATATCATCGTGGAGAAAGTTTGCAATTCAAGATTTAACTGTTCTTCCCGTTGTAATTGTTGTAGTCCGACATGGTATTTGCTTTCCTTGATTATCTTATTATGTCCTTTCTTGAAATTGAAATCAAAGCAATATTACAAACATATAAAACGCAAACAGGGCATCCAGCATAATAAAAAAGCAAAGAATATCCACCATCTAAGATTATTGCTATCAAGCTAAAAATATTACTCAGAAAATAAGTAATGTTAATTGGCGATTACTGAATACGGCAGATAATGGAAGGCTGTTTTGTTCTTTCAGTATGATACCGTGGATGCTTACCCAAAACAATAGTATAGGAATATATACACCAAAATTTGAAAGATGTTCAGGAACTCTCATTGTTGAAAAATAATAAGTAAGAATAAAACTATAACTGCTATAAGGGGAGAAAATGATATGCCTCCATTCTGACTTAAAAACAAAAGCAACTCTTTTTCTATGATATATCACTGTAAAAATAAAACACAGCCAGCTTGCCATAAATTGTATGAAATAGAGAAGGAAAAATATTTTACTTGACACCAATACGCCAATAAGAGCAAAAATACAAGTTCCCATCAGGCAGAGATTAATTAATTTCTGATATTTGTATCCGCTGTTTTGGAACAAAAACATTAGTATGAATTTAATGGAAAACACACCATATTACCGGGCTTAAAGCGAAAAAAATAGTGTTTGTGATGGAGTTGCCCAAGCGACTAAGAGTATATACCAACTTTCTAATGCTAATAAACCACAAAATAGGAAATAGTTTTTATTTTCCCTAATGTTGCAGGAACTTACATAAGTAACATCTATTAGCGGCAAAGACGATAAAAATAAAGGGAATGACACCTCTGGTGTTTTAAATGAAAAATCTGCATGAGCGGTCAGCCCATATATGCAATGAGTAAAATAGAATTTATAAAAAGCAGTAGCTTTAAAATTGTTTTGCTTCATGTTTTGCCTCCTTCCTATTTTCTCATTAAATTATATTATCTCTCTGTGAACAAATAAAGTGTAAGAAATCGCCGAGCTATAAAACTCGATGATTTCATATAGCTTTTTATTTCTTTAGAACTGTTTTACAGCAAGTATGGACAGTCATACAGTAATATATCATATAAATTATAAATGTAAGCAGAATAGCGATAAACGTAGGAATATACAGAATAAGGCTTTCTTTCAGAATGTTCTGCATAAGGGCTGTCCTGTATACTAATGTTGCAAAGACACAGTCTACCAACCCGAATAAAAACGGAATACTAAAAAAAAGATATCGTCTGCTTCTTTATTATTTTTTTCACCGTTCTGTCTGTGTATCCGATTTTTTTCTTAAGATTTCATAATCAGCCTTCGAATCGCTTATGGCAGAAAGATTATTAAAATATAATATGCTTCCAGTTGCGATAAAAAACAAGATTACAAGAAATCCAAGCAGTAAGAAGGTTGAACTGCTTAGGGAAAATATCTCATGTATCCTATGCGAGTTTCCCTGTAAATAAGGACTATCATTTAAATATTCGGATAAATCAAGAAACAGAGCTTCATTATCTTTGATTGACTGCCCATTTATACTTAGGACTTCCGTTTCGGGGCTAATTTCTTCTGCTATTGCATCATATAAGTCGTCGCTTACAATCAAAGTACCAATGCTATTTGCAAATGAAATGGGATTATCTAAAGTAGTTGCGATGACTGTTACAGATATTTCTTCATTACCTATAAGCAAAGGATAAACATTACCTGTTTCATCATTGTCTGAAGCTGGCTGGTATTTTACTAAAATACACTCACTATCGTGTAGCTCGCCAATTTGTTCCAAAGCCCCTTTTTTCCCTTTGTGCTTCTAAGAGAGCCATATAGTTTGAATAAGAGATACATTCAAATCCTGCATTTCGCAGAATTTTTTTCGTTATCTGAATCGCCTTTAGAGCTTCCTGCACTATATTCCAAAGGAACTTGTTCGGAAGTAGATGTAACTTTATAAATATTCGTTTGCAGGAATGAAACATCATTTTTGGACGAATGCTCATTTACAATTTGTTTGATTGCATCTATTTCGCTTTCATTTTTCAATTCTACATTCAATTTCTGACGGTGCCATACGTGACACAGCAGCTATTGGATAGTATAAAGATAAAGCCATAACGCTGGAGACGGTAAGCGTTCTTTGCGGATAACAGTGTAAGCATGATTAAAGTCTTAGAGTTTGAACGCATACGGTATATGAAATTTGGGGAAGTAATTTTTTGTTTCTGTATAAAACTTCCGTTTGTTGTTTTTGCTTATGTGTACTACAAAGGAAGAAAGGATGAAATAAAAAGTATTGTTCCCACAACTACAGTACAAGTGTCCAGCATGGCAATGGGGTATAACCAATCGAAAACCAAACAGATTTATCTCCTCTGAGGATATCAATGCAAGAACATACCCCAAAATAATGCGACAAAGCCAACGATGGCAGGAACAGCATGAAATTTCATTTTCGTTCAGCACTTTTTCAAATCTAACTAATCCATAAGCGATGTCTTGAAAGAAACCTGCTGTTAGACAGCATCAATACAATCACGATAGCAAAAATAAAGCAAGCTGTTTTTGAAATGGCATTGACATTGAAAAAAGGGTATTTTTGAATTATTGATAGATAAATCCAGTAACTTGGTTATGCCAAAAACAATGCCTTTATGAAAAAAACTACCGAGAAGTATTCCTACTATAAACGCTCCAAAACAAACCAGTAAATTCTCTGTTGTCAGCAATGACAACACTGTGGTTTTTCTATATCCCTAATAATGCGTAAACACCAAGTTCTTTTTACATTTCGACGACGTAAAAGAAACGGTTGGAATATGACATATAAAAAACAACAAAAGCCATTAGGAATACGAAGTTACGTTACACATCATTTCAACCGCCCGTTACCAGATATCTTTTCAAGCATAACTGTATTCATTGAGAATGAAGTAAAATGCAAAGACAGTAATTACAAATGATACAGAAAGCAGGTAAGGGCGTAAAATGAAAAATTTTTTTAAGATTTTTTAAGTGCCATTGATAAATTATTCATAAATTTTGTCCCCTTATCTTTCCGTATCTAATTTGGCTACTTCCCCGCAATGGTTTCATAGAATGTTCGTCTATCGGCATCTGTTTAAAGTTCGCGTATAATGCTTCCGTCTTTGAAAATCAGAATACGGTTAGCAAAACTTGCGGCAAATCATTAATGACCATTAGTATAGTGGTATGCAATTCTTCATTTGCTTCTTTCAAAGTTTTTAATAACTCGGTAGCAGTTTGAGTCCAATGCTCCTGTCGGTTCATCAGCAAATAAAATACTTGGCTGTTTACAATGGCTCTTGCCGCCGATGCTCGTTGTCTCTGCCCCCAGACAGCTCGTTTGGATATTTGTCTAACTGAGAGGCAATGCCAAAGCGTTCTGCTAAACTCTGCACCATTTTTCGATTTTTTATGCGGAAGCTTTGTGCAAGTGAGTGGGACAGAGATGTTTTCTCGGATGGTAAGGCTGTCAAGTAAAAAGTATTCCTGAAATATAAATCCAAGATTATCCCTGCGGAAATCCGCAGAACCTGTGTCGCTCAGTTGTTTTTAAATTAACACCATTGATTTATAATCTTTGCCACTTGTAGGGGTATCAATAGTGGAAAGAACATTAAGCAATGTAGTCTTTCGAGCCAGAAGCACCCATAATGGCGATAAATTCACTTTCTGCTACATTGAAGATACTTTATTTGAAACTGGACGTTGCCCTTTAGCGCCAGATTTTTGTTACTTCATTTGCTTCTAATAATGTTGCCATATTTTAATCTCCTTTTCGTTTGATGGTTTCATTGTACTTTTCTGCTTAAAAGCAATGAGTAAATCAGGCAATTTTTTAATCGTATTGTCTGTTGGTGTGATAAAGGAGATAAAATCTATGATTTATGATGAATAGGTGTTTCACGGTGGAACATTTTATTTGCAACTTAAAATAAAGTGTGCGATTTATAGTGGACAACTTTCAGAGCGAAAAAATCCCATCTGTTCGATGGCAAAGAAGCGAGGATATGTTTTGTTTTTCTTACTTCGATAAATATGTTTGCATTTAAGTTTTCCAAGATGAAGCAGAAAATATCCGATCAGAAGATGCCGGAGAAACCAAAGACCAAGCGTCGGGAAGCAAGTTTATAAAGTTTTTGGAAAGAGCAGGTAGCAATCTATCTGCTTTTTCCTGTTAATGGTTATCGTAAGCCGAGAAGGTTAAGTGACGAACAAAGGGAACAGGCAAGGTTACGGATGGAGAAAATCAATTCAGATGATAATTGTCAGGAAGATTAGAGTCCAGTCGCAACATTCAGAAGTCCAGTCACAACATTTCCGAATTTAAAGAAAAGAAATCTGCCGATAATATAAATGAACAATAGATGATGTTATCCATATTTGATAATGAGCCATGAAAATGAGGTGGAACAGTTGAACATAGCAATTTGCGATGATGAGGAAAAATATACGCATTTACATACGCAAGCTGATACAGAAGCAGGAACCTTTTTGTAAGATAACAGAGTTTTCATCGGGCAAGGAATTATTGGGTTTCAGGATGAGACAAATGCAGAAGAAATAGACATACTTTTCTGGATATCTCTATGGGAGATGAGGATGGAATGACTGTGGCAAAAGCGAGCTCAGGAGCGGATGGAAAGCAAGAAAGAAGCAGTGTGGGGAAGCCTGCCGCTTCTGATATTTATAACGGATATCGGAATATATGCAGGAGGCTTTTCTGTTAATGCTTTTCAGTATATTGTAAAACCGATTCAGGAAAGCAATTTTGAGCAGGTTTTTTGCACAGACCATACAGGAGTATCAATATTTGATGGCAAAGAAAAGGAAAAACCAAAAGAAGTATTAGTTCGGAATGGAAATAGAACAAAAGTGTTTCAGCAGATGATATTTACTATATTGAAAGCAGTAATCGAAAAGTGACCTTGTATTTGCGGCATGAAAAAATTGAATATTATGACAAGATCAGCTCACTGGAAAGCGAGCTTAAGCCGGATTTTTCCGTATACACAAAGGGTATCTGGTTAACATAAAATATGTGGAACGATATGACCGGACAGAGGTGAAAATGAGAAACAGGGACAGTCTGCTGATATCCAAGTATAAATATCAGGACTTTGTAAAGCGTTATTTGGAATACATTTTGGAGGAAAGATAATTGAGTCGGGTTACATATGAAATCATTCGCAAGCTTTTGAAATCTATCCTATTATTCTGCAAATCGTTCTTTTTCTGGTATTGTGGAATGTATTTTTTTCGGTGGGAGAAAGGGATATGGATTGTTGCAGGAATATTGGCAGTGATGAATATCTGCATGGGGCTATGGCTGGAAAAGCCGGGGTAATACGATATACAATGTCCGCTGTCATTGTGTTGGGATATTGTTTTTGCAAATACCAAAAACATTTGGAAAAGGCGGTATTCATACTCTTTGCTGTTTTACAATTTTCATGCGTTAAGTTATTTGATTGCAGACAGTATTTATCAATGTACAGTGGAGAGCATATTTAGAGGGTTGGATGTTCTGAGTGAGGAATATATATTTCGGGTTTATCTGGGTATGGCGATAGGTATGGGCATCCTGCTTTTATCGTACACGTTGGTATTACTGATTATGACAGGTGTCGTGATAAAAATCGTAAAGAAACCGTTTATGCTGAGATGGCAGGAAACGATATTCCTTTCAGTACTGAATATTGTAGGGAGTATGATTGTAGGAATAAGCGTAGACCTTTCCGTAGTGCAAATCGAGGGTGGAGTTTTTCTGTTGTATGATGACAAGCAGGAAATGTTGTGGAAATTACCGATAATTGCGGTTCTTATCTATGTGGGGAAATTTCGGCAATATACATCTACCAGAATTACAGGAAGCTTCAAAAAGAACGCAGCAGAAACATTTTGTGGAAGAACAACAGGTCAAAGCCATGAAGCAGAGACTGGAAGAAGCAGAGAACTTCTACGGGAGCATTCGCAGAGTAAGGCATGAGATGAAAAACCATATGACGAATATAAAAGGGCTGGTGGCAAGTGAGAAATATGATGAAGTAGAGAATTATATCGAAAAACTGGATGAAACCATACAGACTATGGACTATAAATTCAATACAGGAAATGCGGTCACAGATGTGATTATCAATGATAAATACCAGAAAGCGGAAAATGCAGGTATTTCGTTTCAAGTAAAATTTAACTTGGGGAAACAGACACAATTTCTGCATTTGATATAGGTATCATTCTGAATAACCTTTTAGACAATGCCATAGAAGCCTGCGAGAAACTGGAGCAGGAACAGCGATATATCAATCTGACTTTAAAGAAAAAGAATCATTTCCTACTGATTGAAGTGGAAAACAGCTTTGATGGGAAAGTGATATGGGAAGATGGAGGTATCGTCCCGATGACAACGAAACAGAGCGATCTAAAAATTGCAAAGATGGAACTGGAAAGAAGTAGACAGACTCAGTCATGGAACAGTGAGAGGCAGATGGCAAAGGCTTCCAATGCTTATGATGCAAATATTATGATGGAAGCAGAGCTTGTGAAGAACATAACCAAAACAATGGAAATTTCAAATAATCAATCTTATTATATCAATCCGAATACCAGACAATTCACATCAAATGTGAAAAATACAGCAATAAAGGACAGGGAGGTCTTCAATGGTTCGATGCAGAATCTGTTAAATCCCATAGAGGATTTGGTATAGGTGCTCAAAACGCCGATTAAGCTGGCAGATAGTTCTTCTCTAAACAGGCTGAGCAATTCCGTCAATATTGCATCCGACATGCGCATCGCTGTAAACAACGGTTACATATTGGAGGTAAAACAACAGGGTGTGGAGGTTTCCGGCGGTAATGATCCTTATGATACAGAGGCATATATGAAAGCGCAGAAGATGGCGGGTTCGCTGTCTACGCTGTTGCGGAATGCTTGTGGGAATATGCACACAGTAGCATATTCTCAGGAGGAGTATGCCAGATGGACAGAAGGTGTATCCGATGTGATGGGGTATCTCGGCATAGATTATAGCTTTTACAGATGAACGAATAAATGACCTAATGTTGGAGTGGTCAACAGATGAAGATTTTTGGATGCGCCGAATTGCTATTGACCACCAGCTTTGTAGGAAAGAGCGAACAAATACGGAATTGCTTGAAAAAATATTAGTGAATAACTTTGGCAGTTCAGAGTTCTTTATCAACAAAGCCATCGGTTGGAGTCTGAGAGATTATTCTAAGACAAATCAGGATTGGGTAAGAAATTTTGTTGAAACTCATAAAGACAAGATGGATAAATTGAGTATCAGAGAAGCAAGCAAATATTTATGAGTCAAATGGGAAACACAAAATTGGGTTTTATGAATGTCCCTAATGGTGATGTAATAGCATTTGATATGAAAGAGAGTGAAATAAATCCGTCTGTGGTATATCTTAGCCATGACGATGGTGAAGGACATGGATATATACTGGGTAAAGATTTTAATACTTATTTAGAACAATTGTTATTGGTAGGAGCATGTGGCAATGAGGATTGGCAGATGTTACCGTTTTGCTTGGATGCGCAATCAGAAATTGTATCAGATTGTGAAAATGCAAAGGAGTATCGAAAACTTATAGGGTTACAGATATAGTAAGAGGCACGCCCAAATTTCAGGTTTCGTTCCATTCTGTAAAGAAAAATGAATAAATGTCGATAAATATTATGAGCTAAGGATGGCGTCTGTTTTCAAGGGATTGAATGTGAAAATAGACGCTGTTTCTGTTTGGATTGGAGGTTATATTATGAGAATACAAGCGGCAAATACATTTTATATAGGTACTTACTCTGTTTTGAATACGAAGTCATCATTTCCATATGCTGTGAAAGTTGAAGGTTACGGAAATACAAGAAACCAAAGGAGTTTATTTCAGTTTGCACATGTGACAATAACAGAACATATGGTAAATGCAAAATATGGTACAAAGATTACAAACGGTCCGAGAGTGCAGATGCAGACCGCAGGTAGTAAGAAAAAAGAAGATTGGACTGAGGTTTCCAAAGAACAGTTGGCAGAAGTAAAACTACCGGCATCATTTGATAAATTGAAAGAACAAAATTCTTATTTTTATCATGGAGAAAACATATCGGATTATGAACTAGTGCAAACTGCAGTAGCATTGGGGAAAATGGAATTACCAACAGATGAGAAAAAGTGTATCCCAGACAGAGTTGCAATGGATGCATTTGAAGTGCTTGTCAGAGACCAGGCGGCTCCAAAAAACTCATGGTCAAATACATTGTATTCGGAAGATGGAAAATATACCTTTACAAAGACTGAAAGCGGAAGATGGCAGATGCATTTGATTGATGATGCTGACATAGGTGCATCTTTGGAAGATATAGCAAATTGGATGATGAGCGGCACGCCCAATAGAAATATTGAGACACGCTACCTAAATTATCTTCATACTGTTGATCCGGATTTATATAATGTGGCGATGCGAATAGGTTCCGAGGTTCGTTCTTATGGTTTTATGGAGGATTTACATCAGCAGGGAGTATTAAGTGATAGTCAAAATCAGTATGATATGAGTCTGTTGGGTATGTTATTCGGTAAAGATGCGGATAGTATGCGTATGATATTGAATGGGTGTAAGGAGTCTGGTAATTTTTTGGAATTATTGGATTTGTATAGCCCGGATGGAGCAAAATCGTTGGATAAGCTTCGGGAACAGCAATATAAGCACGGTGGAATTGTTTAACATAGCGAGTTTTATGACAGGATATGAAAAAGCAATTAATTCTCGAAGTAGAAGAGTGTGAAACACTAATGTAGCAACGGAGGTAAAGACAAACAGCAAGGACAAAGTGCAGGAATACTATGAGAAACTGTGTAAAAAGTTCCCGGAGATTACTTTTAATACGGGTAGCAGTCTTATGAGTGGAAATGAAAATAAAGTGGTAATAAATCTTTCTAGCGAATGTCTAAGAAAATGGCAAATGATCCGGAATTTGCCAAGAAAGTAGAGTTTAATTTAACTGGTGCAGTACCGGGACAGAATAGAATGTTTGCACAAGCCAAAGCTGATAATGCAGTGATACATGGTGTTACAACTGTAATAGATGCCGATGGGAATGCTTCTGTTACTTGCGGAGGTATGACAAGAACCAGTGGTTCAAAACAAAATTCAACTACATTGAATGCGGAAAAGAAACAAAAAGAAAGATTATAGAAAAAGCGTGAGGAAAGAAAAATCTCAGAAGAAAAGGCAGCTAAGAGACGGGCAGAGAAAAAGGCGCAGTTGGAGAAGCTGACAGAAGATGAAACGTTTACAATATCAGCTACTGGCACTGATGTAAAAAGTGTTACGCAGAACCTCTTAGCTGCGGTTTCTGGTACATCTGCGCCGACAGGGGCAAGTTTTGATATAAAGGCATAAGGAGAAATTGTTCATATTCCGCAAGGCGCATAAACCTTTGCTTTTGCGGACTGCCCGGACTTATTGCAAGGGGGCAGGGGCGGCAATATAAAAAATTGATGACAATGGAGGATTAGGAAATGGCTATTAATGGAGTCGGACATAATTATGATTATTTGGGAACGACTACAAATTATATACGGGGAAAAGCAACTGTTAGGGAAGCAATCTCAAAGATGGTGAAGCAGTCGGCAAATCTTTCTATTTCTGATGCAGGAAGAAATATGCTGCGGGAAATGATATGAAACCCGTTATAATGAAATCGTAAAAGAACATGAAAATGGAGATCGTGAAGTTTCCTACGAACTTACGGGGAAAGGTCATTGACACTTGACGAAGATTTAGCCGGATTGGACGAAGCCTTTAAAATGCGTCTGGCAAATTTAGAAGGATATATTACCTGTCAACAAACCAATAAAGCATTTGAAAACGCGGACAGTTCATGGTATTTCCGTAGAAATAGCCCTCAAAATGAAGTAAAAACACAAGATAAGGCTCAAATGTTTGATACAAAATATCAGAAAACCGCAGTATCAATAATGGAGCAGGCTAAAGAGAAGTTTTTGGTAGCCTTTAAAAGTATAAATTACAAACAAGGAACAGCGATATATCAATCTGACTTTAAAGAAAAAGAATCATTTCCTACTGATTGAAGTGGAAAACAGCTTTGATGGGAAAGTGATATGGGAAGATGGAGGTATCGTCCCGATGACAACGAAACAGAGCGATCTGCCGGATATTTTGATGGAGCATGGAATAGGGTTAAAAAATGTAAAGAATGTGGCAGACCATTATCTTGGAGATATGGATATCAAAATAAAAAACGATGTGTTTAAAGTCACAGTAATGCTGCAGCAGAAGGAAATAAAATAAAAAAATATGAAAAAGGAAGGAGAATGTAGTAATGGATGTAGGTTCAGTTTATGGCAGTTATTATGAAACAGCAAAGAGTTACATGGGTTTGAGGAAGGAGGAAAAACAAGCGGGATTTGCGGAAAAGGTCACAGACAAAAGTCAGGTTTCCTCGGAAGATATGACCTTGGAGGAATACAAGGAGTATTTTAATGAAAAGATGAGTGGCTTGTATACCCACCCTTCGCAGAGAGGCATGAATTGGGTGATTGACATAACGGATGCGGCTTATAAGAGGATGCAGTCAGACCCGGAATATGAGAAGAAGATTCTGGATGCGTTGGCGAAGAACAAGGCTGTTGATTTCGGGGGAAATATCCCGGTGGTTGCGTATACTCATATAGATGACACATATGAGAAATGTTACGGCTATACGCAGGGCATGAAGGAGAATGACGGTTATTCCGGGAGTTCCTCCGCAAAGGGAACTGATGCCGGACGGCAGAAAAAGGCAAGGCAGAAGGAACTGCTGGAAGAATATTTGGAAAAGCGGGCGCAGATGAAGGAATTTCAGCAGGAGGCGTTGGAAGAAAAGATTGCAAAGCAGGAATTGGAGAGGAGCAGGCTGACAAAGGCAAGGAGCAGTAAGAGGCAGATGGCGATGGCTTCCAATGCTTATGACGCAAATGTTATGACGGAAACCGCGACAGGCAGTGAGGTATAGTGTAATGAATGGTGTATCATTATCAAACCAAGTAATCCATTGGAATCCGAAGAAATTTGCCGTGAAGCAGAATTTCAATAAAGTTATCAAGGAAAATGAAAAAGTTTTCAATAATTATTACTGAAAGAGTAATAAAGCTGAAGGCGTGGACTGCTTTGGGAGGACGATTGACCTGACTTCGCTTATCAACAAGCCGGACGGATATCTGCAGGGGAGCAACGGAGGGGAGAAACAGCAATCTTACTGAAAAGAAGTTTACCCTGGCAAGGGGCGGTACGCTTACCTGCTCGAGCAGGCAGTTACATAAAAACAACTTTGCAGTGGACTGTCTAAAATGGCAGGATTAGTAAATGGTCAATCATACGAGGAGAAAAATGTATGTCAATTAGTATTTCCAATTATCCTGTACATTTGCAGGATGGCTTTAAACCTAATAGAGAATGTTTGAAATCTCAGGGAAGTCAAAGTGAATACCAGAAAGTATTTCATAGGGATTCCTTAGAAGTTTCTCAATTATCGAAAAACAGGGAAAATTTAATGGATAAAATTAAGCATACAGTTGTGCATTCGGTGACATCGCTCAGCGATATGAGAGCTGGAATATTAAAGGAAATCAGGGAAGAAAAAGGGCAGTATGGCTATTCGGATGTTGTGAATGCTTGTGGGCTGAGTTATGCAAGGCTGTATTCTGAAATTGAACAGCGCTATGAAAATGAACAGTATTATAAGGTAGATGGGACGCCGCTGACAAAAGAAGATGAGATAGAGTGGCTGGATATACAATTTGAGCAGGAAGTGGCATGGCAGAAATCCTGTGCCAGAATAGCAGCCCAGGGGCAGGTCATTCAGGGGAATATTCCTGAAATGCCAACAAAAGAGATGGAAGAATTGGAGGACAGCTTTTATCAGGCGAAGGATGCCTATATGAAGCTGTACCGAGAAAACAGACGGGCAGAGAAACCGCTTGTTTTGCAAAATTATATGTTTGGCAATAGCCAGATGTATCAAATATTGAATAGACTAGGAAATTTACAGGAGAGGGTGGTATAATGCAAGTTAATTCGTCCAATGGTTCATTACAACAAAGGTTCTTTTCTGGAACAGGCAGTATAGGCGGCATCCATCTGCCGGACTTCAATGACAAATATATTTTCTCTAAAAAGAAAAGCGGTGTCAGTGATAAAGAATACCGGACGCAGATCAGGGAACAAGCTTATGAGGATTTTGAAAAAGGGCAGTTCCAAAACAAATCCGAAGGATTTAATAGGCTGATGAAAAGCTACACATCAGAAGTATCCCCAGACAGAAAAGGGATTATTACTTCCGGGCTGAAAGCTATTTCAAGGAACAGACAGAATGTGCTGAAGCCAATAGATTTTGTGGCAACACTGCTTGAAGGGAAAGTGAAATATCAGAAATTGCCGTCAGGCAACAGCGATTACATAGAGTTTTACGATAAGAATGGGGAGATGGTCGCGACTTATTCCAATAATGGGTGGACGATGTATACAACCAATGCGGAGGCATCCAGACAGACGGAAATGTGCATGATCTACAATGAAGCATGGGGGAAATGCAAAGAGAGGGATTCCGCTGGAAAGTGAAGAGACGGTAAATGTGGATAATATGCAGAGTAGCTTTGATGCCAAGGCATAGCAGAAAATTATCCCTAATAAGCCACAGAGGACGGGCAGGGCAGTTCCTGCAACAATGAAATAGAGCTGTCTGCCGGATGTGCTGATGTAACATGGCATTGGTTTGAAGAATGCGGAAGCGGTGTTAGAAAAATACGATGGCAGAATTGCATTTGACTGTGATGAGAAAGAGTTTAGGGTAGTGGTAATTTTATAGTCAGTTAGTGCAACAAATAGTCGATAAGTGCAAGGTGGATTTGCAAGAGAAGAAATCTGGTCGATATGAGAAATAAGAACACATTTCGCTTGGAGGAGTGGTATGTGAAAAAGAGAAAGATAGTATTGTCAATTATGATAACAGTCTGCACTATGTTTTGTCTGTGTGGATGTTCGCAAAAGGAACCATCTGTCGTTAGGACTTATGAAAAAACGGATTCGAAAGAGGCATTTGAGAATACTGAGCCGGTTATTATGGTTAAACATTATGAAATGAGTGATGGTACATGGAAAACGGATGATTATACCTATCAATACCGATTAGAGATTACCGGAAGAATGAATAATGCAGAAAAAGATAGCACATTTATTTTTTTAAGTAATATTGAAAATATAACATTTGATCAGGCATGGAAGGCAGCCGGATTCAGTAGTAATATGGAAGACTATTTCGATGTGGAGGTTGCAAAATTTGTTGGCATGAAATAGGTAATGAACAATAGAAACGGATTTCATATTAAATTTTTCAAGGAGGATGAGGTTATGTCGAAAATAACAGATTACAGTTTTTTATTTCACAGTATGTTTGGAACAAAAAGCACAAAAGGTGCAAGTGCTATAGGCAGCTTTCAGTTGTCGCAGTTAAACAGCAGTTCTGTACAGGCACAGTTAAGGGCGGCGGGCATTGATACGAACAGCAAGCAATATAAGGCGGCAATAAAACAGATGATGTCAAATGCAAATGGGGCAATGTATGGAAACATTCAAGGTATTAAAAATCTGATGAAAAGTTACGACAAGGACAGAGATTATATTGACCCGACGACAGGACTGGCGGGACTTCTGGTGACAGAAGAAAATGAAGGTAGCCGGAAACGTATCATTACCATTCCTGAGAGTAGCAAGGATGAGATGTTTGAACAAACAAAGAAAGAATTTCTGCGTGAAAACGGCGTACTGAATGGAGACACGACAAAACGCTCAGACGTGTATACGAATATGTATCACAAGGTACAGAAAAATGACCGATTGGCGGCAGGATATACTATGCAGCAGTATGAGCGTGCATATCGGCAGGCGTTCTTGGATGCCGCAAGAAAAGCTGATCCAAAGTGGGAGATTGGAAAGCCAGTTCCGTTTGGGGTATTGGATGGCATTACAAGAGAGTCTGTTGAAAGTACACTTGCAAATAGCGGAAGCGGTTTTGTGAAGAAATCAATAGATGTCAGTATTTAAAAACTGTAGCATTAAATAATGCTTGCGGAGCTGAGGGATAGGTGGCTTACATGGGTAAATATAAAGTATTAGATATTTTTTCTTTTTTACCTGCTAATGTGATAAGTTTAGAACAATTAGAAAAAATGTTTTTAGATAGCTTATCAGAAATATCTAATAATACAAAATTGGGTAATGAAGAAATTGTTGTTACTTGTAGTTCTCAATCTTGGTTTACTGAAAACATAAAAGAATGTGCCACAGAATTAAAGAGTGAGGGAAAGCAAGTAGCATATATCGTATGCAACGAAAAGCCGATAGATTTTGTGGCAACGCTGCTTGAAGGGAAAGTGAAATATCAGAAATTGCCGTCAGGCAACAGCGATTACATAGAGTTTTACGATAAGAACGGGGAGATGGTCGCGACTTATTCCAATAATGGGTGGACGATGTATACCACCAATGCGGAGGCATCCAGACAGACGGAAATGTGCATGATCTACAATGAAGCATGGGGAAATGCAAAGAGAGGGATTCCGCTGGAAAGTGAAGAGACGGTAAATGTGGATAATATGCAGAGTAGCTTTGATGCCAAGGCATAGCAGAAAATTATCCCTAATAAGCCACAGAGGACGGGCAGGGCAGTTCCTACAACTATGAAATAGAGCTGTCTGCCGGATGTGCTGATGTAACATGGCATTGGTTTGAAGAATGCGGAAGCGGTGTTAGAAAAATACGATGGCAGAATTGCATTTGACTGTGATGAGAAAGAGTTTAGGGTAGTGGTAATAATAGTCGATAAGTGCAAGGTGGATTTGCAAGAGAAGAAATCTGGTCGATATGAGAAATAAGAACACATTTCGCTTGGAGGAGTGGTATGTGAAAAAGAGAAAGATAGTATTGTCAATTATGATAACAGTCTGCACTATGTTTTGTCTGTGTGGATGTTCGCAAAAGGAACCATCTGTCGTTAGGACTTATGAAAAAACGGATTCGAAAGAGGCATTTGAGAATACTGAGCCGGTTATTATGGTTAAACATTATGAAATGAGTGATGGTACATGGAAAACGGATGATTATACCTATCAATACCGATTAGAGATTACCGGAAGAATGAATAATGCAGAAAAAGATAGCACATTTATTTTTTAAGTAATATTGAAAATATAACATTTGATCAGGCATGGAAGGCAGCCGGATTCAGTAGTAATATGGAAGACTATTTCGATGTGGAGGTTGCAAAATTTGTTGGCATGAAATAGGTAATGAAAAATATAAACGGATTTCATATTATTCATCAAGGAGGAATAAATATGCAGATAACAAGAGGCAATTATTCACAGTATGCCAACATGGTGCAGCAGATGTTTGGCAATAAGAAAAATCCCAATAATCCGTTAGCTCAATGTGATTATGGAAATTTCGCACTGCGTTTCAAGCCGGTTGATATTCAATTCACAAAACCGAATTGGGATAATATTATGACGAAACGTGATAAGCCTGCAATGTCGGAGGAAGAATTCGAGAAAGCTATAAAGGAACTTGCACAGAAGGAATTTGCCACCGGGAAGCGGGATGATGCGGCATATAGAAAATTATGTATGCAGCATGGTGAGACTGTTTCACCGGACAGGAAAGCCATCTATGAATCAAGCATGAGAAAGACAGGCGGAAAGATGAATGCGGCTTGTATGTTTTGGGACAACAATGGAAATAAAACATTGTCTTACAATCCTGAATCAAGGAACTGGAAAGCCATAAGCACAGAGGAAGAATTTGCAAGGGCACGCGTATTTACATCTATCTATAATGATGAACTGGCACGACTGAAAAAGGAGTATGGAGAAAACGCAAAGGGAACTGTATCTTATCAGCAGATACAGTCTGACCTAGCAGCGGGCAAAAAAGCACCATCTTCGGGCAGTTCACTGGATATACAGATATAATCCTTAAACTCTATTCCGTAGAGGCACATAAAACTTTGCCTCTGTGGACTGCAAGGGAACAGGGGCGACTCTGAACGACAGATGAGTCGCAATACAAAAATAATGGAGGATATTAAGAAATGGGCATTAGTGGAATAGGACAGAATTATTATCATAATAATGTAGCAACAGCGAGAAACACCAAGAATGTAAACAGCACGGGAAAAAATGACGGATTTGCTGGCAAGGTCACAGAGAAAAATCCGGTTTCCCCAGAAGATATGACTTTTGAGGAATACAAAGCGTATTTTAATGAAAAGATGGATGCGCTATATACTCATCCGTCACAGAGAAATATGAATTGGGTTATTGATATTACAGATGCTGCTTATAAAAGGATGCAGACTGAACCGGAATATGAGCAGAAAATATTAGATGCTTTGGCGAAGAATAAGGCAGTTGATTTTGGAAGTAACATTCCACAAATAGCGTATACTCATGTAGATGGTACGTGGGAAGGGTGTTACGGATATACTAAAGGAATGAAAGAGAACGATAGTTATACTAAGGGAATTTCTTCAAAACATGAAAATAATGTAAAAAAGGAAAAATGAGAAAGATAGAAAAAAGCAGCTTTTAGAGGAATATATTGAGGAACAAATACAGGCTCGTAAGGATATGCAGGAATTTCGTACAAAAGAGTATTTTAAGAATAAAGAGCAAAATGCTGAACTTAGCAGAAAGGCATTGGTAGCAAAGGCTTATGAACAGCAGATTTTAGAAGAACATTAAGCAAGATATGAGTAGGATAATCTGTTTGTTGTCGAGTTCAAACGTAAAAAGACCAGATAACAGATAGTGTCTGTTGTCTAATCTTTTTATGCCATTTTCTGCAAGGGGTATTGATGATATGTGCCAAATGTTTATATTGAAAACAAATTTTCAAGTGAGGTAATAGAGATGAATATATCAAATGCTATCAATACGGTAAGCGTATCTGGAAGTTCTAGCAGTAGTGCTAAAAAAACTTCTGAAAAGAACAAGTGGCAATTAACAGATTCATTAAAAGAAAAAATTGTTGAATTGGCTAAGAAAGATGCGAAAAACAACATATATATGGGAAATGAGTTTATGAACTTGCGGAAAGCAGAGGTCGCTAAAGTGGCACCAAATCGGGCAGCACTGATAGGTAAGTTCAACCAATCAATGAGTTCTGGAAATATGGGTGATATGAAAGAAAATACAAGAAGCAGACAAAAGATGGCTGTGTATTTTATTTGGGATACCATATGAGGCTGAATATCAAGGAGAGGGAACAGGATCAGCAGCTCATGTATATAACGAATGTGGTGAAGAAGTTCTGACATATACAGAGGGAGTAGGCTGGCAAGAAAAGGAAACAAAAGCAGAGTCACAGGTACATTCGGCGTTAAAATCGACATATTATGAGGCTTTTTGTGATGCAAGAAAAGCATTAAACAGTGAACAAAGAACTGGTGGTATGAATGAAAATATAATGTCACAAGGCAATTTTGATATGAAAGCGTAAAGAGCGTGCGATTAAAATAATGGTTTATAAATAGGAATAGAATTTTAGATGAAAAGCACAGTCCTGACGATGTTTTGGATATGGACACGGTTATTCCATTTATGGCGGTGGCTTGTGACAATCTCACTTCTTCATCACAGACATATTATATTCATGTTAATCGTGGAACTTGTGAGGGTACAATGTATTTTTCACTTTCGATGAATGAGAGAATTAAAACTGGACGGGGAGTGTTTTCTTTTAGCGGAACAGCATCTAATCCTGGAAAGTCATTCTAAGTATTTTGATAAGAGTTCAGAGTATTACGAGGCGAATCTGACTGATACAGAGCGTAGGATTGCATATAATTATGAGATGCAGAATGCTTTAAATGTAGGTAATAATGGGAAAAATCTCTATAAACATATCTATTATTGCTCAACACAAGATGGCTGTGAGAGTTCTCAAGTAACAGAGGAATCAAAGATGAAATACGAAGCATATCATCAGGTTTATAGTTATACAGGATATGGATTAGACAAACTTGAGGAAAAAAATGGGACATATTATACGGAGTCGGGAGAGAATATATTAGACTTAGTGGATAGTGCAGTTGAAAGTTCCGGAAAAGTTCCGAAAGAGTTTAAGCAGCAAATGAAGAATTGGATACATGACCTGATTTCAACTATTTCAACCAGAGGATGGAACAATGTGCCAGATATGACTTTAAGCATTTTATATGGAAAGAGCGGCTTAAAGGACATGAACCAGTTGATTACATACCAGTATGAAGCTGATCGTATGAACAGACAATGGTATTCTGTGCTTTAGAAATATGCTAAAAACAAAAATACTTAATAAAGTGGGTTCCTTTATTTCTTGGAGATTTATGACGATATATACCATATAACATTGAGTTAATTCTAAACGGATTTAGAATGTATTTACACGGAGGTTTTATATGTCAATGAATATCAGCGGATTAGGCAATACCTATAATGGCATCAACACAAATAGCAAAAGATTGAAATCGAAGTAAAGTATAAAATTGCTGTGACGGTTATGGAACTGCGATTTTGGCTAAAAGATTGTGAATCACCGATATAATCGGGATTTGTGAGTAGAGGGCACTTATGAAAAATAAAAGTATCAATCAAGTTTCCATAATAAATGGTGAAGATGGTCCCACAAGTGTTTTTATATTTGGAGAAGCTCAAAAGCAATCTCTAAAGATTAGAATCCGAAATGCTATTTATCAATCCAGAAGAAAAAGGATAGAAAAGAGAATAGCGGCCAACCCGCATACCCTTGCGGAAGTGGTGCAATACGCAAAGGATCATTATGATTTAGTGGAAATCAATCCTGCCGCAACAAATTGGATAGAACGACAGAAAAATCTAAAAGCTAGTTTGATTATGCAGCATAAACCAGAACTTTTGGGCCAAAGGAAGGATATTCCAAAACCAGATTTTCATAATAAAGAATCTGTTAAAAATTTTTTGAATGAAATGGAAATTAGAAATAAATTGATTGACCAAATGCCTGATAATGTAATTCCCATGGATTTTCATTTATATGAAATAAAAATTGGTGAGGATTTAATGGAAATAGAGGTAGATTATACCTGGAATATATTTGGAATATCTTACTCTGGAAATAAGTCGGTCATAAAAAGGTTTAAGAAAATAGCCAGAGATTTATATTGTTATTATGGTGTCAGTGAGGAGGATATAAAGAACCGGACAAAAAGATATTCTTCACTGGTAACGGAATTGAGTTCATAAATAAGCAGTTAATTTAGCAACAACTTGTTGCAGATTCTAAAGTTATCTTGCATAATTAAAATATAAAAGATGTATATAAGGTCGGAACAGAGACCTTAAACCTGTTCCAGTGGTCGGGATGGAGACCGAAAACCCATTCCCATTGCGGAATAAACTGCAAATACAGTGATCGCGTTGCAGAAACCTGTGAGGCCTGCGACCGGGGGAGAACCTGCGGGGACTCCTTTTCTATATTATGGAGATGGTGTATATGCAGAAGATGCTTGATTTTATAACATAGAAGAGAGTACGTGTAATGCGGAGTAAATAATGGTCAAAAAACAATCGACATCCGACCTCACACACGTTATAATATAGATAATCTAATAAGAAAACAGTGTTATCATTACCGCATATTCAGTGAGAATGGTAGCCATAAATATGAATTCGCAGGAACGGAATGGTTGAACCCTCAGGGTGACAGTGTCACTCATTTGTCAGCGAGAGGTGCTTAACTTGGATGATTTTCAGTTTTCTTATTTTGACATGGATTTACAGGAAAGTCAGTAAAATCAAGTTGTTGCTTGACTTATGTTGACCAAGAAAAACATAGATTTTCTGTAGTGACTTGAACTCCTAAGACTCTATTGTAGGTTCGATTCCTATAGGAGACGCTCATTTTTAGCGGTAATGAAGATAGTTTCATTGCCGCTTTTTTCATGCAGAATTGTAATTTCAGTGACAAATTTGTCAGCGAAGCAGGACTGAAAATACTGATTTTGTCAGCGGGATGGATGCTTGTCACCGATTCACACAATATGACGATATAGAAAATACGAGGAAGCATTGTATTTCAAAGAGTTTGAGATACAGTGCTTTTGTGTATTAACAGGAGCAAATGGTTTACTGCTTTTCTTTAATCGTATTTCGTGTTAAAAAATCGTATTTGGTGAAGAAATACCGTAATATTTTATTTCATGTGATATCTTTTATAGGTGAGATTTGAAACAGAATAAAGATTGAGCCGATATATAAATGAGAAAGAAGGTGAGTGCTATGCTGGAAATTGTTGTCTGTGATGACGATATAGCAGATCTTGAGTGTGCAGTGACTATGCTGCATAAGATTTTTACAAGCCAAAAGATTGCTTATCATATTGAGCAATTTGCGTCTGCAAATCAAATGCTTGAAAATATCAGCAACATTGATATCGGAATTTTAGATATTTCGATGGAAGAACTGAATGGTATTAAACTGGGGAGAAAATTAAAGGAAAAATTCCGGATGTGAAATTAGTGTATATTACGAGTTATGAAGAATATTGTATGCGGGTCATTAACGAAGTCCACGCATTTTCATTTTTATGTAAACCATTGGAATATGATAAATTGGAAATGCAGATGTGGGAGCTGCTGGATCAACTGCCGGATACCGGAGTAGAAAAGGATTTTTATAAAGTGACGGACAGCAATGGGAAAGAGTATCTGTCGATCAAATTGAAACTTAGGGACATTTTATATTTTGAATACATAAAAAGATCAAGAAAAGTACTGATAGCGTTGTCTGATATCACATATGAGTATGACTGCATTTTTGAAAAACTGGTTGAGGAACTGCAGCCCTATGATTTTGTTGTGAATTGCAGAGGAAATCTGGTTAATTTAAGGCATATTGAAAAAATAAAAGGCTTTACCATTTATCTGGATAATGGAAAAGAACTCCAGATCGCGCAAAAGAGAAGCAGTGAATTTAGAGAAGAAGTAAATAAATTTTTGCAGAAAAATTCATAGGAGAAACGATGAATACGATTTTACTGATATTATGTAATGCTCTTTCCTGTTTTATCATAAGTAACATACTGTTCCAGTTTATGAATGGAAAGTATAAAAGGAGTAGTCAAAATAGATATGCATATATTGTGATCGAGACTGTCACAGTGATTTTTACAACCTGTATCAATATGCTCAATCATTCCATATTAAATTTGGTGGTCTGGGGCGTGTTGACGGGGATAATAGCATATGCTCTGTATTATGAGGATATGGATAAACCGTTAAGACGTATCATTGAATGTGAGGCATTGGTATTTTGCATATCTGTTTGTGAATCATTAGGAGTGATTCTTTTACAATGTATTTTGCAGGCAGCATATATAAAAAATGTGAATGAAACGATGCTTTACTGCCTTGAGGTAACATTTTCAAAAGTAATACTTATTTTTTTGTATTATACATTCATAAACAGGTTTGTGAAAAAGAGCGATATTCCTTATGCAAAGACAAGGTACATCATGTATGGAATTATACTCCTATACAATCTGATTAACATGGGTGTAATTGTAGAGAATTTTAAAAATGGAGAAGAAAATTACTTATGTGCAGTCAACATGGGGTGCATTGTTCTGGCAGATCTATACCTTTTATATTTTGTTAAAATGGCAGATGAAAAGAACTATTATGAAAAGCAGCTCATCGCTTTAGAGCAACAGGCAAAGGTAAAATACGAATACTATTTGACGCAGACAAAAAAATATGATCAAACCGTCCAGATATTACATGATGTAAATAAGCATATTAAAGCAATCGAAGGATTATATGGTGCAGAGCAGGGAAATACGGCAGGAGAATATGCAACAAAGATCAGAGAGTTGTTGAAGCCGCTTATTCCGGTTCAATACACAGAAAATCCAATATTAAACATTCTTCTTACGGATAAAGAATCCGTTATGAGGGAAAAAGGTATTTCAGTAACCATAAAGGTGGATAATGTGAATTTGAATTTCATTGAACCAATCGACATTACAACTATTTTTGGAAATTTATTAGATAATGCGATTGAAGCAACAGAAAAGCTGAAAGGCGAGAAATATATTTGCATTAAGATTGGTTCATATCATAAGATGATAGTTGTCAGCATTGAAAATAATTGTAATGAAGTAAAGTGGAGAAATGGTTTTCCAGTATCAAATAAAGGAAAAAATGGTGGAATAGGATTGCTGAATGTTCAGAGCAGTATAAAAAAATATGATGGAGATTTAACATTGAAGAATGATGGAAATAAATTTGCTGCTGAGTTATTCCTTAATTCATAAAAGAGCATTTTTGGCTATTTTTTTGTAAAGAGTCTTACTTCGTGCAAAAAAATCGTACTTGGTGCAGAAAAGGTAAAATATCAGAAGTGGGTGTGTCGATAGAAAAAGAAAAATAAAGCGGATGATAGATATAAAAAATTTAATGATGGGAGGTTTCGATTATGTCAAGAATTACGGACTACGGTTTTTTATTTCAAACAACATTTGGAACATCAAAAACAAATTTAGTCAACAATATTCAGTTGTCCAAAATGAACAGCAGTTCTGTACAAAAACAATTAAAAGCAGCAGGGATTGACACAAACAGTAAAAAGTATAAAGCAGCACTGAGTGAGATGATGAAGAATGGAAACGGTGCAATGTTTACAAATGTTCAGGCAATTAAGAACCTGATGAGCCAGTATGACAAAAACGGAGACTGGATTGATCCGAATACCGGATTAACAGGACTTGCTGTAACGGATGAGAACAGAAACAGTTATAAACATATCATTTCTATTCCAGAGAGCAGCCGGGAAGAAATGTTTGAACTGGCAAAGAAAGAATTCTTAAATGAAAACGGTACTTTAAATGGTGATACTACCAAAAGAGAGAGCGTATATAACAATTTATATAGAAAAATGGATAAAGATGACCGCTTATCAGCAGGCTGGACAATGGAACAATATGAACATCAATACAGACAGGCATTTGCAGAAGCAGCAAAAGCCGCTGATCCTACATGGAAAGCGGGAAAACAATACCGGCTGGTGCATTGGATGGCATTACGAGAGTCGGTGGAAAGTGGTAGGAAGTCAGTAGATATAAAGTTATAGATAGATTTATTTATGAGCTACGAGGTGGAACTAAGATAATGGGTTTTAAGGAGGAAAAATAGGATATGAAAATATCTAATTACATGAACAATACGAATCTGATCGTAGAAAAAAATAATGTTAAAGTCCAGAAAGAAAATAAGCAGACAAACGAAAAACATACAACGGAACAATCGGTAAAGCTTTCTATTTCTAATGAGGGAATGGAGTATTATCGCAACTGTATACAGCAGAACAGACAGGAAACCTATGATGATGTACTTCAGCGGAGAGAACTCTTAAAAAGTGGAAAAATCAAAGATATTGATTATGGATATGAGATTTCAAAGAAAGCGCGGAATTGAACAAAGATGCTGCTAATGCTGGGAAAAAGGCTTTAAGCACTACAGACAGAGCAAACGGTTATGTTGCAGCATATGCAGAGTTGTATGATGAAATTGTTCAAGGATATGAATCTGGTACACGGGAAATATATGTGACAGATGAAAATGGAACTCATAAGCTTACAAAGGATGAAGAGTTAAGCAATTTAGATGCTGCATATAAAAAAACAGTGGATGACTTTGTGACAATGGAGACAACCAATCAGCATGCCCGTGGAATTATTGGTGAAGAAATGAATAAAATTTCAAAAATTACCACAAGGTCAACTTTGGCATCGGCTTACATTGAGGAGCAAAAAACCAGGGGGAAGGATGAGATTACTGAAAACTTAGGAAAGAAGATGTATGGTGCAATTACCTCATTTAAGGAGAAATATACAATGATTCAGCCTAATAGAGAGCAGTTATTGATGAGCATTAAGATTTGATAATGTTAGTACTATGATTTACAAATAAAAATAGTAATTACATATCATATTGAGGCTGAGAGAAATTAAATATCCAAGTCGTTCAATATAATAGAAATTATTTTAAGTTTCAATAACAGGGAGGTAGGATTATGGCAATTACAGGTATCAATAACAGTAGTTGCACATCGTATTATGCTTCAAATTACAAGAATACTGTTAAAAAAAACAGATAGTGAAAAGGATAGTACAAATACAAAAGACGGCAATGTGACAACAAGTACAGTTGAATTAAAAACATCACGTCCCGGTGTGACAAAAACAGAGCAGATTAAGACGGGGTATAGCAATGTAAATGATTATTCAAAATACTTGCAAGGAAAATACCATTATATGAATATAGGGCGACTTCAATGCAAGGGGTTCCGACAACAGTATCCGTTTCAAGTGCATTTTTACAGAAGTGTATGAATGATCCAGAAAAAGCAAAGTATCTGGAGGAAAACTTAGCAGCCATTCCAGATTGTGCAAAAAGTGCGGTGAATGGATGTTTGGGCACTTTGACAAATCTGAGTTATAAGGTTGATGAAAACGGAAATATTTCGGTGGCAATATCTGGTACAAATGATCCAGATGGGAAAATAGCGAAAGAGAATGCTGAACGAAAAGTAAAAGAGAACAGAGAAAAAGAGGAAAAAATAAAAGAGAAAAGAGCTGCTAAAAAAGCAGAGGAAGAAAAAGCTGCAAAGCAACGTGCAGAAAAATCGGCAGAAAGAAAAGAAACGGGTGATTATACCTTATCCATAACTGGTAATGATGTAAAAAGTATGACACAGAGCCTTGTAGCAGAATCTGTGAGTATTTCTGCACCTGATAGATCAAGTTTTGATATTAAGGCATAAGAGGATTCGATAAAAGGAAAATATCTAATTGGTGCATTGGATGGCATCACTAGAGAGTAGAGTGGCAGAAAGTCAGTAGATATAAAGTTATAGATAGATTTATTTATGAACCGTGAGGTGGATTTATGGGAATCTCTTTTTCAAATATAGGAACAGTTGGAAGGGAACAGTTAATTACTTCTGGTAGTAATGGAGAACCAAACTGGTCTTATATTCCATCGAAAGGAAAAAGTACAAGAACGCAGACTGAATTTGTGAGTGAGATTAAGAAACTGGCACAAAAGGCTGTCAATGCTACTGATAAGACAGAACAAGATGCTATTTCAAGGCAGCTATTGCAGTTAAGGGCAGAATATTTGTCAGAGGTTGCACCGGATAGAAAGCAGTTATACCAACAGGCAAAAAGTGCAATGAAAAATCAAAATGCCAATCCAAAATGTAAAGGGATAGGAGAATTAACCTTACTGGATTTTTTGGAACAGGCAGAGGGAAAAAATCAGAATCTTGCAGATAAGCAGATTGCACTGGCAGGAGGCGGAACATTAAATTTCACTATTTTAACATCGGGAGGTTATGGGGTTCAAATTCAGAGTCAGGGTGTGAATGTATTGTTGAATACCGGTGCTGGCTGGGGGTATGAAATGACTCCGGCAGAACTTACAAAAAAAGATGAATTCTATTCCATTTACTGGAAGGAATATAATGCAGTAAAGAATGATATGAATTCTGAATTGAAAGAATTACCGGATTATCTGGAGAAAAGACCAGTTTTTGAAGCGAAAGCCTAATGATAATAATGCAATTCAAATAAAAAGGAGTATTGATATATGCAGATTAGTTCCAACTATTCTATGAATGGTGTGTCATACGAAAACAGACGCAGACAGAATGATATTCCTCAATTTAGTACAGAACGTGCCAAACAGGAAAATGAGAGTATAAATCCATATATGGCAGATACGGATTTTAACGAAAAAGCATTTGATATGATTGGTCCGAATGCTCCGCAGGATGTAAAAGATGCATGGATGGAAGCAGCGAAGGAAGTAAATGCGAATGGTATGGGAATAAAGAAAAACGGAATGTTGAGCCATATATCACAGATGATGATACAAAGGCTGAATAAGCAGATGAAGGGAGAGGGCGATGTGGATAACATCGACATTTTGGGCAACACAACAGAATCTGCAATTCAGGCAACGAAACAGGCTTTATATAATTTAGACCATCCACTGGAATATGTCCCTAAAAGCATAGAAGTTCAGAGGGCTTGTATGAAAGAAAGAGAATTCTATGTTGCGTTTCTGGAAAGATTGGAAAAGTTATAATTGACTGGAACAGAAACGGAAAATGACAACGATGAGATGGCAAGACGAAAAGCTGTACAAAACGAATATCTAAATAGCCAGTTGGCGGCGGCAGCATATAAGAAGCAGTATTATTTTACCGGATAATCCTGTTATGCTGTAGGCTCATCTTTTGACAGGAAAGCATAAGAATACAGGTAAGATATTTTTCGGGAGGAAGGATAAGAAATGGAAATAAACAGTAATCATTCTACATATGGGGCGGCATTTCGTCAAAAACCGATTTTTTTCATGTCTGGAAAGGAAACAGTGGCATTTTTTGAAGGAAAACTGAAGAAAAATATGACACTTCAGGAAGATTCCTGTACACTTGGCAGCAATGACACTTATCGCAGACAGCATACCACTTATGAGGTTTCGGACAAGAAGAAGGGAAGTACGTTTCTGGATCTGGATTTTCTGATTAAGGACGAAACCAGCAGTCTGAAAGGAAATCTCAGTGATAAAAAGGATGTGGATTTCTACAACTTTTCCATTCCATTTAATCGAACCATACAGAATTATTTTGGGGTTCAAATATACATGGACATGCCGGAAGGCTGTGATTATGACCTCACCTTATATGATGAATATGGCAATCAGGTCGGAAAGGCAGAATGGGACGGGGAAGGACGTAAAACACTGACCATCCCGAACTGGGATACAAATACCAATAAATATTGTATCAAGATAGAAAACAAAAATGGGGAAGAAGTTTCCCCGGATGATTATTATAAAATCAGTTTCAAGGTTTCTGAAAATAAAGAACAGGAAAAGACCGATGCCATAAGGGCGGCATTCGGGAACCTTCACGGTGCATACAGCCGGAAAGATGAAAATTGGAGGGAATACCTCGACAAATATAATGAAGTCCTGATGGATACAGAGAAAAATTATACAAAAGAAATGGAGAAACTCCACCAGAAGCAGTTTGAAAGTCTGCCGGAAGAAAAACAATACAAAGGCGGGCGCACAGTGGATGAATTGTTGCAGGACATGGCAGAAGGAAAGACACTGGATGATGCGGAAACGGAGTATGTGAAGATTTTTGCAAACCTGAAAGATTTTGAGAAAGCACAGCAGAAGGCGGAACTGAAACATGATTTTTCCGAGGATTTTGTAAAGGATCTGGAAAGCAAAGGTATCTCCCGTGATGAGCTGGAGGGAATGCAGATAAAGATTGAAAGCAATGGGAATGTAACAGTGAGCGGTATCGAAGATAAGGAAGTCCGGGAGCAGGTTCAGAAACTGGTAGAGGAAAAGTACAGTGACCGGATGTATCAGTATTACACAGGAATTGCTGACAGTGTGGGAAATCTGTCGTCCAATACCTACCAGTATGCCACGGATGTGCAGGAAGTCAGGCGTTACTTAGAAGGGGTTACGGGAGAAGATATTTCTCTGGAGAACCTTTACCTGACACCAGACGGAAAGATTGGCGGGCTGCCGGGAAAAGCTGCTGATCTGATCAACAAAACAAAGGACAACGCCAAGATAGAGCGGATAAAGGATGCATTGATAAATATTATAGGACATAACCGGACAAGCGGTGATCTGGGGATTCCAGACTTTACTTCGGAGTTTCAATTCAGTAATGGTGCTTTTTCTGTGGCAGACAGTGGTTTTACGGTGGATATGGCGGCATTGGATAGAAGGCTGACGCCACAACCGCATGATAACATGTATTCGGATATGTATGCGTATAGTTTCAGGAAAGTATTATGATTATGAAAAGTAATTATACACAAGGAGAATGAACAGATGGTAATAACCCGCACAGTAGAGATGCATGCGCAGCTTGTGGGATATGATTTTAAGAAAAAAGGTTTACCCACTGATAAAAATATTGCAGTAGAAAATAGTAAAGTTTCCAATGATTATTTCTGGAAAACAAATAAATATACGGATCAGGATGTGTTTGGAAGAACACTGGATCTGACGGCACTTATCAATAAGCCGGACGGATATTTAAAGGGAAGTTTATCGGATACGGAGGATGTGGACTATTACGAATTCAATATTACAGAGTACCGGGCATTAAGTTTCGCGAAGGATACCTATAATAAGGATATTACGATCATTTTAGATCATATACCGGAAGGCTGTGATTATGAGATGGTTTTGTATGATGAGGAAGGCAATCAGGTCGGCATTGGGAAAGAGAATGGAAATGGCGGTCTTAGTATTACCATACCGAACTGGAATTCGGACAACAGAGGTTATACCGTGAAGGTACAGGCAAAGAACGGTTCGACGGTAAACCCGGATGCCGAATATCATCTTTCCTTCCAGACAACGCAGGCGGATAAAAGCCATGGAGCTTATCAGGAAATGGCAGAGGTTCAGAAGTATGAAGGGACAGTCAGGAAGCAGATGCAGGAAGGCTTAACCGATACTGAGGAAACGCGTGCAATTAAGGAAATCCGGCAGAAGTACAAAGCCTATTATACAGAGCAGATGGAGAAACTGCATCAGAAACAGGCAGAAGATGTTATGCAGGGTGGGGCAGTGCCGGATGATGAGCAGATTCATAATTTACTGGAAAAAAAAGCAGCAGGAGGAGAACTGACGGAACAGGAAAATGCTCTTTTAAATATCTTTTGTACTGCAGCAGAGCTGGATCGTGCGAATGCAAGTGCAAAAATGAATACCACAGTAAAAGATAGGATATCTGCTGATCTGCAGGAAGCGGGAATTGATATTTCAGATTCCACGTTTTCCATAAAAAATTGGGGCGGATGGTCAGGTAAGTGTGGACGGTATTCAGGATCATGCAATGAAACAGAAGATAGAGAATGTTCTGTCAAAGTATTCGGATGAGCTGATGGATATTTATTTTTGCACGGATTCAAAAATACAGGAGTTGTCAGATAAAGAAAAATATCTGTTGCAAGCTGCGGTGGATGTGGGAAAATTTTTATATAAGGCATCTGGCGGCAGCGTATCGCTTGGAGACCTCTCCGTGGAAAATACAGCGATACATGGTCTGCCGAAAACACTGGATGATCTGTTGAATCATCCGGGTGGGAATCTGACCTATCAGGATTACACAAGTGATATCCGGGAAATTTTAGCATATAACCGGACACAGCACAAAGATATTATGTCTGAGTTAAATGTACAGTTTGTTATAGCAGACGGTACATTTCAGATAAAAGATTAAAGTTTATAATGGAGTATTCAATAAAACCCAAGTGATTGGGAGGGAGAATCATGAGAATAGAGAATGGTTACTTACAACAAAGTATGTTATGCAGTAAAAATAATAGAAATGCAGTAGGAAATTTTTCTGATACAATGAATAAAGCCCAAGAGTGTATAAGTAATAAGATTAGCACAAGGGATTCCTATGTAAACAGTACAGATTATAGTAACTTTGGAATTTATACACAAAATAGTATCTCTCAAGATATTGAATTACCAATAGAGACAGAAAGATATAAAATTGAAGATGCTACATATGTGAATGGAGTAGCAGCATATGAGATTGTAGATAAGCAGGCAGGAAAAGATTTTTATATAAGAGAAGATCAATTAGCAATTCAAAGAGATGAGAAAACAGGAATGGAGTTCCTGATTAATATGGATCAGCCATTTTCGTATAATGTAACCATGACAAGTGAACTGAAAAATCTTTTGAATGATTTGTCTGACAAAAGAAATATTGATATAAAGGAGATACCGCTACAGGGGGGATTGGTAGTAAAACGTGATCCAAAGACAGGGTTAAATTATTTGTCGATAAAGGGAAATGAGGCACAAGGAGTTTCGGTAATCATAACATCCGATAAAGATATAGAAACGCTGAATAAATTAGCTGATGAATTTCAAAAATATCCGGTAAGTTCACAGCGGTCTACGGCAGAATTATATGCTTTACTTGAGATATCAGGAAATCTGAAACGTGAAAAAGATGGTTTTACATTTTTGACTCCGAATGGAATTACATATATTCCGTATGACGGTGATTCTAGCAAAGCATGGGAAATTGATATGTCGGGTTCCTGTTATGCTACTGCCAGAAAATGTTTAGCGGCAGAAAATGATTGTGCAGACATAAGTACATGGACGAAAAATTTGAAAGGAATAAAGATATATTATGGTGATAATTATGGCGCCACTCAGGAAAATAATGTATATAAAGTTGATGATTTAGGCAGATATTATATGTTTGCATAAGATATATATATACAAGTATGAAACTATAAAAATATAGTATGTTTTATGTGGTAAAAATATTGTATTTATGAGACTTTTGGTATTTCACAAATACCTAAGAAAAAATAAAGTAGAGGAGAGTGTATATTATGAATATTGATTACAGTCAGTTTTACAGAGGAACAACGAATATTCCCTCATATGGGAATGGTACATATAAGAAAGACACCCTTGTAAAGTATGAATTTAACACTACAGATGAACATGGCAATAAGATTATGGACAAGATGTCAAGGGAAGAAACCCTGCAGGCGATGAAGGACATCGGTTCGCAGTATGGAGATGCGGTTATTGTTGAATTTTCGGGAGATGGAATGGCTGCACTTGTGGAAAACAAGAAAGGTATAGTGGATGCCAATGTAACACAGGAGCAGCGGGAATCAATGGAGGCGAGAAATGCAGCGTTCCAAAAAGAAATTACGCAGGATGATAACTCACTAGAACTTCCGGCATATTCCGGAATGTATGGTGCAGACAAGGCGGTTGCATCTGCGGTAGAGAACTGCAGCAAAGAGGAACAGGGATTTGTGTATGATATCATCCGTCAGAATTTCCTTGTCGGAAATACTGGCTCTATGACAGAGGAAGAACGGCAGGCAAATATTTCACTTGGTATGAAAAAAGCGGAATATGCGGCAGAGAATTTTATCTCGGAAGATAGCAGAAAATCATTTTTGGAAGCAATGGAGTCTATCGCAAAGCTTGCGAGCGCAGGAAAAGCTGACAATAACGGAAATATGGACTATGGAGTAGGGAAAGGTACATATCTTGGACATGGCAGCAATCTTGTAAAGACTACAAATGCGCTTGATATGATGAGGACGATGGACGGCAGTGCATACACGGAATATCAGAAGATTAGTAAAGAAAGCAGCAATGAGGACAGACAGCTTAATGCATTAAAATACCTTACAAATTGGTATGAAGGGGCAGTGAAAAAGAATCCTTCGATGGTTGATAATTACGAAAAGCAGTCGGAGGAATATGTGGAGAAAAATGTAAAAGATCAGAAGCTGGATGCAACTTTTTCAGATATAAAGACAGAGAATAAAGCGGCTTTTTTTGAAAGTCTGAAAGTGTTCCAGAATAATAATCCTAATTTTCTCTCATCTATCATAAATCGGGAGCTGGCATCTAAATTTTGGAGCATTTGATAAACGTAGATTGGAAAAGTTATAATTGCTCGGAAAATGGAAGATAACAACAATAAAGTGTAGAGTGTGCCTTTCACATAGGGACACTTGTTACACGCAATATTGTAAATGATACAAGTGGAGATTAAGGCACAAATATGATAAAAACAAAATATATTTCAGAAATGTTGACTTCTTTAATTGAGGAGTATCGTTTTAATAAAAATACTCTTTCAAAATATTTAGAAATAACTGAAGAAACAATAGATGGAGTAGTAATGGGCAATGTGGAATGTTTGCCAGATGATCCTGCATTGCGTCTTAAAATACTTAGTAAAGCAGGATTTCTGTATTTTGGAGCGATTGAAGATAAGGATAGGCAATTAAGCGGTTTTTTGGAAGTGCTTGTTTCCTATCATGGCATATCCAAGCTAACGATAGCAAAAATGGCTGGTGTTGAGGAAAATGATATTGACAGGCTTTTAGCCAATCCACCAGAAAAAGATGAAATCGAAGTAAAATATAAAATTGCTGTGACGGTTATGGAATTGCGATTTTGGCTAAAAGATTGTGAATCACCGATATAATCGGGATTTGTGAGTAGAGGGCACTTATGAAAAATAAAAGTATCAATCAAGTTTCCATAATAAATGGTGAAGATGGTCCCACAAGTGTTTTTATATTTGGAGAAGCTCAAAAGCAATCTCTAAAGATTAGAATCCGAAATGCTATCTATCAATCCAGACGAAAAAGGATAGAAAAGAGAATAGCGGTCAACCCGCATACCCTTGCGGAAGTGGTGCAATACGCAAAGGATCATTATGATTTAGTGGAAATCAATCCTGCCGCAACAAATTGGATAGAACGACAGAAAAATCTAAAAGCTAGTTTGATTATGCAGCATAAACCAGAACTTTTGGGCCAAAGGAAGGATATTCCAAAACCAGATTTTCATAATGAAGAATCTGTTAAAAATTTTTTGAATGAAATGGAAATTAGAAATAAATTGATTGACCAAATGCCTGATAATGTAATTCCCATGGATTTTCATTTATATGAAATAAAAATTGGTGAGGATTTAATGGAAATAGAGGTAGATTATACCTGGAATATATTTGGAATATCTTACTCTGGCAATAAGTCGGTCATAAAAAGGTTTAAGAAAATAGCCAGAGATTTATATTGTTATTATGGTGTCAGTGAGGAGGATATAAAGAACCGGACAAAAGATATTCTTCACTGGTAACGGAATTGAGTTCATAATTCAGAATTTTAAATAGAAGTAGGATTTCTGTATTTTGGAGCGATTGAAGATAAGGATAAGCAATTAAGCGGTTTAAGTGCTTGTTTCCTATCATGGCATATCAAGCTAACGATAGCAAAAATGGCTGATGTTGAGGAACAGGATATTGACAGGCTTTTAGCCAATCCGCCAGAAAAAGTTGAAATCGAAGTAAAATATAAAATTGCTGTGACTGTTATGGAACTGCGATTTTGGCTAAAGGATTGTGAGTTACCTGTATAATTGTGAGGGCGCTTAACGGTGAAATTTATTTCTTGGAGATTTATGACGATATATACCATATAACATTGAGTTAATTCTAAACGGATTTTGAATTTATTTACAAGGAGGTTTTTATATGGCAATGAATATCAGCGGATCAGGTAATACCTATAATAGCATCAATACAAATAGTAAACAATATAAGGCTTTGAAAGAAAAAGGCTGGTTATCAGGTATTATGCAAAATGAAGCCATGATGTCACCAGAAGAAAGAATGATATATGAAACATTCGGTGGAAGAGATACCATTATTAAGAATCTGATGAAGCAATTTGATTCAGAAGGTGATTTGCTGAATGCAAATGGAGTGGCAGGAATGGATGTTACCGGCAAAGGTACGTCGTGGCAGCAACTCACGAGTGTATCTGAGGAATATCGTCAAAAGATGTTTGATAATGTGAAGAAGGAATTTATTCAGGAAAATGGTCTTTCAAATGGTGATACAACGAAGCGTTCAGATATTTTCAAAGATTATCAGTTAAGTGTAAGCAAAGACAAACGGCTAAGTGGCACATGGACTTTAGAGCAATACGAAGGACAGTATAGAGCCGCTATGTATGCAGCAGTGAAAATCAGCTAATCCAAATTGGAAACCGGGACAAAAGTTTGATACAAGCATTCTTGATAATGTCACAAGAGAATCAGTGGAATCTACTCTTGTCAAAAATGGTAATAGGTTAGTTCGCAATTCTATTGATGTATCAGTATAAAATTAGGAGATTTAGATAATAACACAAGGGAAGAAGTTGAAAACTTTTCAAAAACTTCTGGTAACTCTTTGAAATACATATCATATCAATAGATACGATAATATAAATTATGTTTGTATTTGTTGATAACAGGTTTATATTGGAAAAATTGTAAATTTATTTTCTATGTGAATTTTCATTTTTTGTAGGGCTGGCATTAGACCAGCCCTTGATTTCATTATAATAGATAAAAAGATATTGAATATATATGCACGGTAAAAAGACGATTCTCAATAAATGAGATTGGAAAAATTAACCTTAGTGCTGTTGAAAAAATCACCATAGTTCTAATGAATCTTCTGCATCTACCCATATCTGCATTGTTTCATCAAGATATAAGGGAAAGCTCACCTGCGATAAATCCAGTGTTTTCAAGGGTTTGCAGAGAATTTAATAACAAAATATAACAGTTATTAAATTCCCTAAAACAGGTGAAATCTCAATCGGAATTTGGAGGTACACGATGATAATAAAATTGTTACAATTTCACTGATGGCAGTATTCTACATCTGCTATTTTGCAAAGCTGATTAGTCAGAAAAGCAAGGCATAAAGACAGATCAATTAGGAAAAGGAAAAGAGGATTTGTCAAATTTATAGAAGTGGCTCTTAAAATAATCACATATTTGCT
>VOFB01003573.1_pt1 | contig 35647 bp, 35 predicted proteins | sample 5384141 | NCBI WGS metagenome assembly VOFB01 (sample SAMN12384721, study PRJNA508395) | human gut metagenome | isolation source: healthy gut A | host: Homo sapiens | reverse complement strand
CCATCCTTGGTTGTCAGCAGTTTGATACCGAAGTAAGCCCGGGTCACCAGACTGTTGCCATCAAAACCAGCAGTTTCATACAGGAACCTCCGAAAAAACGAAACACATCGATCGCAATAATAAAAATAGTATATCACAAATTGCACTGGTGTGGGGAGTGTGGTAAAATAATATTTTAGCTGAAGCAAAAACAAAAGTTGGGAGAGAGTTAGGAGTTAGGAGTTAGGAAGTAGGAGTTAGGAGTTATTGGTGTGCGCTGGCGCGCACAATTTTGAATGTTAGGGTTTATTGTTTTACCCCAAAATTCAAAACGCGGCGCAAGCCGCACCTTTAACTCCTCACTCCTAACTCCTCGCTCTTCACTCCTGCCTATCAAAAATATGCAATTACGCAATCTAACCATTCCATATGCACAGCCTGCGGTGTTTGCGCCGATGGCGGGGTTTACGGATGCGGCGTGCCGGCACCTGATGGCGGACCATGGCGCGGCGTGGACGGTAAGCGAGATGGCCAGCGCCAAGGCCATTACCTTTGGCGATGACAAAAGCGTGCGCCTGCTGCGGGACAAAGGCCTCCCACGGCATTTATGCCGTGCAGCTGTTTGGGGCCGAGCCCGAAACGATGGCGCAGGCGATCCGGATCATTCAGGAAAAAAGGCGTGCAGTTTGATATTTTGGACATCAACATGGGTTGCCCGGCCCCCAAGATCACATCCAGCGGTGCAGGCAGCAAACTGATGCAGGACCCGGAGCTGTGCGGCCGCATGGTGGCCGCTGCCCGCGGAGCCCTGGGGCCGGATAAGCCTCTGACCGTTAAAATGCGCATTGGCTGGGATGCCGAGCAGCTGACCGGCGTTGCCGTGGCCCGGCAGTGTGAAGCAAACGGTGCAGACCTGATCGCCGTGCATGGCCGCACGCGGGAGCAGATGTACATCCCGCCCATTGATGTGGATGCCATCACGGAGATCCGCAAAGCGGTCGGCATTCCGGTGCTGGCAAACGGCGATATCACCACGGCGGAAGACGCAAAGCAGATTTTGGAGCAAACCGGCTGCGCGGGCGTGATGATCGGCCGCGGCGCGCTGGGCGACCCCTGGCTGTTTGAGCGTATCAACGCCGTATTGACTGGCCAGCCGGAGCCCGGCGAACCCAGCCTGAACGCCCGGATGAGCGCCCTGCGCGCCCAAATCTACGAAATGTGCGAAGAAAAAGGCGAATGGACCGCTATGCCCCAGGCCCGCGGCCAGGCCATGCACTATATGAAAGGTCTGAAAGGCGCCGCGTCCCTGCGCCGTTATTGTTCCATGCTGGAGCATTTTACCGATGTGGACAAGCTGATTGAGGCGGTATATAAGCTCCAAGGATAGTTAGGAGGTAGGGTGAGGAGTTAATTAGGGCAACACCGCACAATTCCCGCCTTGCGGCTTAAGCACCGCTCCGGCAGCTGCGGCACCTCGCTCGCCGTATCGGTACTTAGAATTATGCGGTATTGCCCTAACTATTTACTTACTTCTTCGTTAGCTCATCCAGGTTCTGCGTATAGCACGGCAGCATGTGCTCAATGAAATAATCGGCTTCAGGGCTGTGCATGGCGGCCAGATCGGCTTTTTGCTGGGCGAGAGCGGCGGTGAACTCGCGGTTGCCGCTTTCCACCTCCTCCATGCACTTGATCAGGGCCGAAAGCCGGTCTGCGGCTTTCAGCAGCTTGCGCTCGGCATCGTTCAGCACACTGCCGGTCAGGTAGCTGCCTTCGATCTCATGCAGCTCCGGCGGCAGCAGATCCGCCATGGCAAGGGCGCTTTCCCGTTCCACGGCTTTGTAGGCGGTGCGCAGGGCTTCGTTCTTGTATTTGACCGGGGTAGGCATATCGCCGGTCAAAATTTCCGGCGCATCGTGGTACAGCGCTGCGGCGGCCACGGTGTCGGGGCGGATATCGGCCCCGGTGTGGGTAATGTTCCGGGCAATCAGGCAAAGCGCATGGGCCAGCAGGGCGGTATCCGCCGTGTGCTCACTCAGGCTTTCCTGCCGCATGCAGCGCATCAGCGCCCACCGCGTAATATACTTCATGCGCCCCAAAAGAGCGTGAAAAGGGTATAGAGACAAAACAAAGCACCTCACTCTTGAAAAAATTAGGAATTAGTAATTAGGAATGAGAAATTAAATGGTGGGCAATGGGGCAGACCTTTTGCTAAGGCAACACCGCACAATTCCCGCCTTACGGCTTAAGCACCGCTCCGACGGCTGCGGCACGGCATCTGCGTTGCCAAAATGCTCGATAATGTCGGGTTGCGGTACCCGCATCGTGCTTCGGGGGCAAAAGCCCCTCGCACTCTGCGACCGCTGCCCCTGCTTCGGTTCGCTGTTTCCGCCACTGGCGGCGCTCACCTTTGCAGCATCCAGTATTATCTGCGCTTTTGGCTTGGCATCTGCCGCACCTCGCTCGCCGTATCGGCACTTAGAATTATGCGGTATTGCCCTAAAATACGAGGAGCCAAAGAATGGCAGATAATTGCTCATTTCTAATTATAAAGTATATCACATCCCTTCAAAGGAGGGAATTGCATTGAAGATTGGCGGCAAGCTTTTGGAGCGCAAAACAGGCGGGCGGTCACGGTATTGGCAGGTGTTCTGGCTTTGCTTTGCGGTGGCGGTGGCGCTGTTTTTGCCCCACTGCATCATTGATGGCCTGAACGGCGACTTTTTCCACTACGCCGGGGACTTTAACGACCAGCAGATTTCCTTTTATTCCTATGCCAACAATTTTGTTAAGCAGGGGGGCAGTTTCAGCTGGGCAACAGACCTGGGCAGCGGGTTTGTGAACTCCTACAGCTTTTATCTGTGCGGCAGCCCGTTTTTCTGGCTCACCCTGCTGCTGCCCTATCGGTGGACGCCCTGGGCCATGGTGCCAATGCTCTGCCTTAAATTTGCTGTGGCGGGCGGCGGGGCTTACCTGTGGATGCGCCGCTGGGTAAAAGACGAGCGCTGGAGCATGGTGGGCGCGTGTCTGTATGCGTTCTCCGGCTTTACGGTGTACAACGTGTTCTTTAACCACTTTTTGGACGTTGTGGCGCTGTTCCCCTACATGCTCAAAGCGCTGGATGACGCCGTGCTGGACCGCAGGCACGGTGCATTCCCGTTTTGGGTTGCGGTCAACCTGCTCAACAACTATTTCTTTTTTGCCGGGCAGGCCGTGTTTTTGATGATTTATTTTGTCTGCATGGTGGCGGGCGGCCGGTACAAGCTGAACCTGCGCCTGTTTGGGGCGCTGGCGTTCCAGACGGTGCTGGGCTGCTGCATGGGCTGTGCGCTGCTGGTTCCGGCGGCACTTTCGCTGGTGCAGAACCCGCGCACAATCGATCCATTCAATGGGTACGGCTACCTTGTATACGGCAGCGCCCAGCAGTACCTTGCCATTTTTTACAGCGCTTTTTTGATGCCGGATGCCCCCTACCTGAAAGACCTGTTCCAGGAGGGCATCTTAAAGCACACCAGCATGACCGTCTACCTGCCGGTGGTGGGAATTGCGGGCGGGCTGGTGTTCTGCCGCGTGCGGCGGCGCCACCCCTTTGCGCGCATCATGAAAGTGTGCCTTATCTGCGCCTTTGTGCCGGTGCTGAACAGCATGTTCTATGCCCTCAATTCCAGCTATTATGCGCGCTGGTATTATATGCCGGTTTTAGTGCTCTGCGCCGCCACGGCTATGACGCTGCAAAAAGCCAACCTGTGCGAAACCGAGTACCGCCGCGCGCTGGGCCTTGTGGCGCTGTGTACCTTGAGCAGCATTGCCTTTGCGCTGGTGCCCAATGAAAAAGACGGCACCACCACCATTGGCGTGGTGGAGGAACCGCTGCGCTACTGGGGCATTTTGCTGGTCAGCATGTTGGGCATGGGGCTGTTCTGGCTGCTGCTGCATTACCGCAGGCAGCTGGCGGCACGGTTCCCGGCGGCGGTGCTGGCCGTGGTGCTGGGGTTCAGCTTTGTGTATGGGCAGGTACACCTTTCCATCACCAAATACGGCCAGTGGTACCACGATGCGGACTATGTGCAGCAGACCTGGCGCGAAGCCCCGGAGCTGAACGCTGTTCTGCCGGACGATGTCTTTTACCGGCTGGACGCTTACGACAGTTATAACAACCTTGGTCTGTGGCTGGACAAAAGCTGCATCCAGTTCTTTAACTCCACGGTAGCACCCAGCATTCTGGAATTTTACCCTACGGTGGGCGTTAAGCGGGATGTGAACTCCAAGCCGGAAGCCAGCCTGTATGCCCTGCGCGGTCTGCTGAGCGTGCGGTATACCCTTTGTGCCGAAAGAAAAAAAGTTGAGGATTGGGAAAAAGAAAAGCTGGAAGGCTGGAACCTTGTTTCAAGCACCACAAGCTACCTGATTTACGAGAACGAGAACTGGGTGCCGATGGGCTTTACCTATGATTCCTATATTACGGAAGGGGACTTTGAAACGGTGAGCGATACCAACGCGGGCAATGTACTGATGAAAGCCCTGCTGCTGACCGATGAACAGGTGGAACGGTACGGCCAGATGATGCAGAACCTGACGGATGATGAGAAAAATAACATCAGCTATGAGGATTATGTGCAGGACTGTACGGCCCGGCGGGAAAGCGCTGTGACAAGCTTTACCGCAACGCGCACCGGCTTTACCGCGCAGGCGGATCTGGAAGCCGAAAATCTGGTACTGTTCAGCGTGCCCTATGACGATGGTTTTACCGCAACCGTGAACGGTGTGCCGGCGGAGGTGGAGAAAGTGGACAACGGCCTGATGGCGGTTGCCGCCCCGGCGGGCCACAGCGAGATCGTGTTCACCTACCACACGGCCGGTCTGCGGCAGAGCGTTGCCGTCAGCGCCGGCGCTATTGTGGTGTATGCCGTGTGGGTGGCAGTATTGCACCGGAAAAAGCGCCGGGAAGAGAACTGTGTGGGGTAAATGATGCCCCGCCAAACCGTTGGGAGTGTGCACGGTCAAAATTAGGGCAACACCGCATAATTCCCGCCTTACGGCTTAAGCACCGCTCCGGCGGCTGCGGCACGGCATCTGCGTTGCCAAAATGCTCGATAATACACAAAGTATTATCTGCGCTTTTGGCTTAGCATCTGCCGTACCTCGCTCGCCGTATCGGCACTTAGAATTATGCGGTATTGCCTTAGGATGTAGTCGGGGGCGGAAAATTGCGTTTTATCCCGATGGAGATCGTAGGGGCGCACATTGTGCGCACGCGGGTGTGTGGCATATGATGGGGTGATATACCCGGATACAGCCCGATATGTGGAATCATGGCACAACATCCCGCCGGTGCCAACACCTGACCTGTGATTGCATTCTCCTTTGCGGGCCGATGGCGAGCATCGGTCCCTACGGATTGCTTGCAACGTTTGCAACAAATGGCAAGGTTTCTCCCCGGCGGGATGAGGACATTCCGCTCTACAGCTGATTTTTAACTATCTACTATAATTTATATATTAAAGTATTAAAGTTTTTCGCCGAAGCCTTTTTTCAAAAAAGGCTGGAAAATCCCGCGTGGAAAATCCCTCGTAAAACAGAAAGTGAGAACAAAGATGCCGAACCATGCCGAACAGCTGGCGCAGGAACTGAACCTGAGCCTGAAAAACGTACAGGGTGCCATTGACCTGATCGATGCCGGGAACACCATCCCATTTATTGCCCGCTACCGCAAAGAAGCTACCGGCTCTATGGATGACCAGGTGCTGCGCAACTTGGGCGACCGCCTGGAATACCTGCGCGGATTGGATAAGCGTAAAGAAGAAGTGGCCGGCTCCATTGAAGCGCAGAACGCCATGACGCCGGAACTGCAGGCCGCTTTGGCTGGTGCCAAAACACTGGCCGAGGTGGAGGATATCTATCGTCCGTATAAGCCCAAGCGCAAGACCCGCGCCAGCATCGCCCGCGCTCGCGGCCTGCAGCCGCTGGCCGATGCTACCTTGAAGCAGGATGCTAACTTTGACCCGCAGACAGCCACCAACGACTACCTGAACGAGGAAGTCCCCGATGCAGCAGCCGCTCTGGCCGGGGCACAAGATATCATTGCCGAAACCATCAGCGATGACGCTCACTGCCGCGCCGAGCTGCGCCGCTACTACCATGCGTTCGGCATGGTCAAAAGCGTAAAAGCTAAGGACGAAGACAGCGTATACACCCAGTATTATGATTATACCGAGCCTGTCGCCAAAATCCCTGGCCACCGTATTCTGGCCCTGGACCGCGGCGAGCGGGAAGGCTTTTTGAAGGTGAGCATTGCCGTGGAAGCCGAGCGCGCCGGGGGCATTGTGGCCTGGATGTTCGCCCGCAAAAAGACCGGCGGCGCCAGCGCTGCCATTGTGGAAGCCGCGGCACTGGATGCCTACAGCCGCCTGATCCACCCCAGCCTGGAAAACGAACTGCGCGCCGAACTGACCGCCAAGGCCGCCGAGGGTGCCATCACTGTGTTTGGCGAGAATCTGCGCCAGCTGCTGCTGCAGCCGCCCATCCGCGGCAAAACCGTGATGGGCCTGGACCCCGGCTACCGCATGGGCTGCAAGGTTGCCGTGGTGGACCCCACCGGCAAGGTGCTGGATACCAACGTGGTATACCCGGTGCCGGAATTCAAGCGGGTGGATCAGGCCAAGAAAACCATCAAGAGCATGGTGCTGAAAAACGAGGTGGAGGTCATGGCCATCGGCAACGGCACCGCCGGGCATGAAACCGAGGAGTTGGCCGCCGCCGTAATCCGTGAACTGGCCGAGGAAAAGGGGCTGCACCTGCAATATATGGTCGTCAGTGAAGCGGGTGCTTCGGTGTATTCGGCGTCCAAGCTGGCGGCGGAGGAGTTCCCGCAGTATGATGTCAACCTGCGCAGCGCGGTTTCCATTGCGCGCCGCTTGCAGGACCCGCTGGCCGAACTGGTTAAAATTGACCCCAAGGCCGTGGGCGTGGGCCAGTACCAGCATGATATGCCCCAGAAGCGCCTGAACGAAACGCTGGACGGTGTGGTGGAAGACTGCGTGAACAGCGTTGGCGTGGATCTGAACACGGCGTCCGCCCGCTGCTGGCCCGTGTGGCCGGCATTACCAACGCTACCGCTAAAAATATTGTGGCTTGGCGTGAGGAGGAGGGCGCGTTTACCTCCCGTGCGCAGCTGAAAAAGGTCAAGGGCCTTGGCCCCAAGGCATTTGAACAGTGCGCAGGCTTTTTGCGCCTGCCGGGTGCCAAGAACCCGCTGGATGCAACCGCCGTCCACCCCGAAAGCTACCCCGCCGCCAAGGGCCTGCTGGAAGCCTGCGGCTGTGACGCCAAAGAGATCGGCACGGACGCGATGCAGAGCCTGCCGGTACGGGTGAAGAACTGCGGCACCAAAGCCCTGTGCGAAGCACTTGGCGTGGGCGAACCCACCCTGATGGATATTGTATCCGAGCTGTGCAAGCCGGGGCGCGATGTGCGCGACAACCTGCCCAAACCCCTGCTGCGCAGCGATGTGATGGGGCTGGAGGACCTGAAGCCCGGCATGGAGCTGAAAGGTACCGTGCGCAATGTGATTGACTTTGGCGCATTTGTAGATATCGGCGTGCATCAGGACGGACTGGTGCATGTTTCCCAGATCAGCGATAAGTTTATCAAGAACCCGAGAGATGCGCTGAAAGTGGGCGATGTGGTGCAGGTCAAGGTACTGAGCGTGGATACAGCCAAAAAGCGCATTGCCCTGACCATGAAAGGCGTGCCCCAGAGCTGAAAACCTGGCCGAAAACCGCAAAAATCAGCACTTTTCGGCAGAGCATGGAATTATGTTGCCGGAAGGAAAAGCCAAATAGACAGTTTGAATGTGCAACCTGCCAAAACAGGAACAAAAACCGTTAAAATACAGAGCCGAAAAGACAAAAACTGAAATCAGAAAAGTCAAAAAATAAAGAAAATTCGTGAATAAAGCGACAAAATTTTGGCAGCCTGTACAAAGCGGAACATGAACAAATTTGTCTTTTGTGCATCCCGATGAAAAAATGGTAACAATGAATCTAACATAGGTACGCCGGATAGAATTATGCTATAATGCAGCTGTAAGGGAAAGAAAATGTGGGTTCCGCCCTTACCGCGCAGGCATGATGGCCTGTGCCGGGTTTTATTTATGGAGGTCATTATTATGGTAAGACAAGTCAAGGTTTCCAACTTCGCAGAAGTACAGGGAATCGTGTCTGCCGCTGCCAAGTGTTACAATGAGGTCGGCGTGCATGACATGAAGGGCAGCATTGCTGATGCAAAGAGCATTCTCGGTATGATGAGTCTGGACTACAGCCATCCGGTCAAGATCGTCTGTGAGGACGAACATGACCTGGACTGTGTAATCCAGGCACTGCGCCAGTAAATTCAGCTGCCCGGCGGGCTGGCTTTCAGCCCCGGAGGCAGGAATAAGGAAAAAACAGAACAGGGCGGTTGGCCATTTTGGGACGGCTGCCCTGTTTTTTTGTTGCTTGGCGGGCGATTTTGCCCCCACACCGTGCTTGCAATGGGCGGTCAAACGCGGTATAATGTTTTTACATTGCCATTTGCGGGTGGTGCCCGCGCGGCAAATTGAAAGTATAGTAAGGAGACCCCACAACATGAAACAAAAATTCATCAGTCTGGCTCTGGCAGTCATGCTGCTGCTGGGCGTAACGGGCTGTGCCATGTCCACCCCGGCCAGCGTGGGCAGCGTTGGCGGCGTTGATATCCCGGCCGGCATCTACCTGCTGGCCCAGTATAACGCCTACAACACCGCTTCCGGCGCAGCAAAGCTTGCCACCGGCGAAACCGCCAGCAACGTGAAAGCCGTGCTGAAAGCTGAGTGCACCGGCACCATTAACGGCGAGGAAGTTACCACCGACGGCGCAGATTACGTTGCCCGCCTGACCCTGCGCAGCCTGCAGTATTACGCAGCTGTGGAAAAGAAGTTTGACGAGCTGGGCGGCACACTGGACGAAGCCGCTACCGCCGAAGCCGCCAAGACCGCCGATACCCAGTGGGAGAATAACAGCGATCTGTACGCAGCAAACGGCATTTCCAAGGCAACCTTGGAAAAGTACCAGCTGAACAGCAAAAAGGCAGATGCCTGCCTGAAGCTGATCTACGGCGAAAACGGCAGCAGCCCGGTCACCGAGCAGGAATATGCCGATTACATCAACAACGATTGTTACTACCTGGAGCTGGTCCAGCTGCCGCTATTTGACCAGAGCACTTATACCTTTGCTAGCGACGACCAGAAAGCCGAGATTGAAGCCCTGGCCAATCAGTGCCGTGATGACTTGGCCGCGGCTACCAACGAATCTGCCCTGTACAGTGCTGCAATGACCTATGTGCCGCAGGCCTTTACCGCACTGGGCAGCAGCGTGGAAGCAACCCAGGCACTGTATTACACCGGCAGCGGTCTGTTTACGCCTTCGGACCTGTCTAGCTACAACACCAATGACGGCGGCAACAGCATTACCGATGCGGTAAAAGCAGCCGGTACCGGCAACTGGACGGTGGCCGACCTTGGCATGAGCTACATGATCGTGCGCAGCCTGGACCCCATGGAGCAGGGCACGGTGGATGATTTTGTGAGCCGCTATAATCTGCTGGACGCTATGAAGAGCGATGCTTTGCAGGACGAGTTCTATGCAGAGGGCGCCGAGATGGAAAATAACCTTTCCGCCAGCGTGATGAAGACCTACAGCGCATCCAAAATCAAAAAGACCGTAAAGTAATCATCGGGCACCAAAGCCGGAGCAGTGCGGGTTCAAAACCGGCACGCTCCGGCTTTTTTGATTTTACAGAACAGCCAAAGATGTAAAAAAGGGGAACACTTACATGAAGCAAACAAACATGCGTATGCTGGCATTGTGTGCGGCGCTTTGCCTGTGTGTGGCAACAGCAGCGCCCGCCTATGCGGAAAGCACCCGTCAGACCCCACGGACCAGCTTTGTGGAAACGCTGCTGGACATCCCGGTGCTGGGGGATATTCTGCGGTTTTTCAGCGGGGAGGAACCTTTGAGCCAGGCGGCAACGGCGGAAACCGCAACGGGTGAAACCGCAACAGGCGAAAGCGCTACGCCGGAAACCTCCACCCCGGAAACTGCCCCCACGGCCACCCCGGAAACGGCAACCCCGACCCCGGCCCCCACGCCGGGCGGTTCCTCCACACCGGAAAGTGCGGCAACGCTGCCGCCCACCGGTACCCCGCAGGTGTACCCCGCGCCGGATATTGTGGTGATGCCTACAGCCACCCCGGCCGTTACCGCGGCCCCGCAGCAGGAGGAAGAAAACAATACCAGTGATGAGCCCCCCGCTGCTGCCGCCACATCGGCCCCCGCAGCGGCAACGGCAACTCAGCGCCCGGCTGCAGCCACGCCGCGCCCGACCACGAAGGCTACCCTGAAAGACCCCACCGCCGCCCAGGCGGAAGCAACCCCATGCCCACCCTGGAACCCACCGCCACGCCGGAGCCGACCGAAAAGCCGACCCCGGACCCGGAGCAGGTGCAGCGCCAGGAACAGGCCGCCCAAACCAGCAGCAAACTGCCGCTGTATGTGGCGGTGGGCATTGCCGTGGTGTGCGCCGGCATTGTGGCAGCCGTGCTGATCAGCCGCCAGCTGCAGAACACCCAGGCACAGACCCAGAAGCAGAAGGACGAAAAGTCTGCTTACCACCGCAAGAAGGGCGGCAAATAATGCCCGCTGCCCCCACAAATATACCCGCACAAGCTGCGGAAGCAGGAGATAGGATATGACGGATTCCCGCTGGAAAAACCTGGCGCTGGAGGTCATCGGCTGTTTTGTTTCGGCCCTTGGCCTGTACAGCTTTGCTGTGGCGGCCGGGGTGCCGGTAACCGGTGTGGCCGGTATCGGTGCCATTTTGTTCCGCCTGTTTGGTCTGCCCATTGGTGTGACCAACATTATTATGAACATCCCCATTGTGCTGATCTGCTTCAAGTACCTGGGCAAGGATTTCTTTTTCCGCAGCGTGCGGTGCATGGTGCTGTTTGCCATTTTTACGGACTATGTGCTGGCTGCGCTGCCGGTGTACCAGGGGGACCGCATGCTGGCCACCATCTGCGGCGGTGTGATCAGCGGCGTGGGGGATGCGCTGATTTATATGCAGAACTCCAGCACCGGCGGCCTGGATTTTATCACCATGGCCATCAAATCCCGCCACCCGCACATGCCGTTCGGCAACCTGACCTTTGCGGCAGCGCTGGCGGTGATTTTGGCAAACGGGCTGGTGTTCCATGATGTGGATTCCATCATTTACGGCCTGATCTTCAATTTTTTGAGCTCTTACATCATCAACCGGATGATGTTCGGTTTCAACGCCTGTATGATGGCTTTGATCGTGACGAGCGACGGCCCCGCCGTGTGCAGGATGATCGGCGAAAAAGTGGACCGCGGTTCCACGATATTGAAAGGTTACGGCGGCTATTCCCAGGATGGGCGCGATGTGGTGCTGTGTGCCTGCAGCTCCAAGCAGCTGTATATCATCAACCGCGAAACCAAGCGCATTGACCCCGGCAGTTTTATCGTGATGCTGCAGGCGAACGAGGTGGAAGGCGAAGGGTTTAAACGGCTGGAACTGGGAGAACAGAGTTAGAAGTTAGGAAGTAGGAGTTAGGAGTTAGAAGCTGCAGCGGGGCAGGAAAGGCGCAGAACAAGGCAAAATGCGTATTTTCGGGGAAAAATGCGGGGGTTCCTTGCAAAACAGTGCAAACCGCTGTATAATAAATTGTCACTTAACAGAAAAGGGGAGTTACCTATGGAAACGATGGGCAGCCTGCGCCGTACCAACTATTGCGGCGAAGTGAGTATGTCAAACGTTGGCCAGGAGATGACCGTTTGCGGTTCCATCGCCCGTGCACGCGACAAAGGCGGTATTATTTTTGCCGACCTGCGCGATACAACCGGTATTTTGCAGCTTGTTTTTGATGAGGATACGCCGAAAGACGTTTTGCTAAAGCAGAAAGCCTGAAAAGCGAGTATGTTGTGATCTGCCGCGGCCTGCTGCGTGAGCGCGCCGCCAAGACCACCAAGATCGCCACTGGCGATGTGGAGCTGTATGTCAGCGAACTGCGCATTCTGAGTGAAGCCCAGACCCCGCCGTTCGAAATCCGCGATGATATCAACGTCAACGATGACCTGCGCCTGCGTTACCGCTACCTGGATCTGCGCCGTCCTTCGATGCACGAGCCCATTGTGCTGCGCAGCAAGATCATGCAGATCATCCGCAGCTATTTCTGCGATAACCACTTTACCGAGATTGAAACCCCGACCCTGATCAAGTCCACGCCGGAAGGTGCCCGTGATTATCTGGTGCCCAGCCGTGTGCAGCCCGGCCATTTCTACGCCCTGCCGCAGAGCCCGCAGCTGTACAAGCAGATTTTGATGCTGTCCGGCTTTGACCGCTACTTCCAGATCGCCCGCTGCTACCGCGACGAGGACCTGCGCGCTGACCGCCAGCCGGAGTTCACCCAGGTGGACGAGGAAATGTCCTTTGTCAATGAGGACGATATCATGACCATCAACGAAGGTCTGATCAAGCGCCTGTGGAAAGAAATGCTGGGTGTGGATGTGCAGACCCCGTTCGTGCGTATGCCGTGGGACGAGGCTATGGGCCGTTTTGGCTCCGATAAACCGGATACCCGCTTTGGCCTGGAAATTGTGGATGTGACCGACATTTTTGATGGCACCGAGTTTAAGCCCTTTGCCGCAGTGTTGGAGCAGGGCGGCAGCATCCGCGCCATCAATGCCAAGGGCCTGGCTGGCAAGCTGACCCGCAAGCACATTGACAAACTGGGCGAGGTTGCCAAGACTTATGGCGCCAAGGGCCTGGCATTCAGCCGCCTGACCGAGGAGGGCACTTCTTCCAGCTTTGAAAAGTTCCTGACCGAAGAGGAAAAAGGCAGCCCTGTACAAGGCGATGGAGCTGGAAACCGGCGACGTGCTGCTGATCGTCAGCGATGCTGACTGGGTCAAGGCCTGCACCGCGCTGGGCCAGGTTCGTTTGGAAATCGGCCGCAAGTACGGCCTGATCGACCCCGACAAGTTCAACTTCCTGTGGGTGGTGGACTTCCCGCTGTTTGAGTACAGCGAGCAGGAGGGCCGCTGGATGGCCATGCATCATCCGTTCACCCTGCCCAAGGCAGAGGATATTGACAAGGTGGAAACCGACCCCGGTGCCTGCCATGCCGTGGCATACGATATTGTACTGAACGGTGTTGAGATGGGCGGCGGTTCTATGCGTATCAATGACCCCGCTTTGCAGGACCGCATGTTCAAGGCCCTGGGCTTTACCGAGGAAAAGGCTCGCGAGAGCTTTGGCTTCCTGATGGATGCCTACAAGTTCGGCGCACCTCCGCACGGCGGCATGGCTTACGGCCTGGACCGCATGGTAATGCTGATGCTGAAGAAGGATTCCATCCGCGATGTCATCGCATTCCCGAAGGTGCAGAACGCAGGCGAGCCGATGTCCGGCGCACCGGATATTGTTGACCCGCAGCAGCTGAAGGACCTGTCCATTGCATTGACGTTGACAGAGTAAATATTAAACTTGAAAGCCCCGCCGGGCGGCCATTGATGTGGCTGTTTGGCGGGGCTTTTGGTGTTGGTGGGGAAAAAAGAGGGCGGTTAAGGTATAGGCACGAGAACGTTTTAAAGAAAACATCCTGTTATAAAGTGTTCCGGATACTTGCCATATTTGGGGTCTGTGGGATATTGTATATAGGTTTCGGAACGGTCAAGACCGTTCCCTACGGAGCAGAACAAAAGAGCGGCAAACAATAAAAAGACAGCTGCTCATAAAACGCTTGGGCAGCTGCCTAAATTATAATTTAATATAATATTGTATTAAAGTTTCTTCGGTTCCCTTCTTTTCAAAGAAGGAACAAAATCCCCCGTATAAATCTTAGGCAATACCGCATAATTCTAAGTGCCGATACGGCGAGCGAGGTGCGGCAGATGCTAAGCCAAAAGCGCAGATAATACTGGATGTCTTATCGAGCATTTTGGCAACGCAGATGCCGTGCCGCAGCCGCCGGAGCGGCGCTTAAGCCGTCAGGCGGGAATTGTGCGGTATTGCCCTTACTCTTTTGTCACAAACACCAGGCCTGCGCAGCCGGGGCCGGCGTGAGAGGCAATGGCGGGGCCAAGGCGGGCAACGCGCCCGCCGGTCATGTGCAGGTTTTCGTGCATGTAATGGTGGAGGGGGGCCAGTACACCTTTTTCGTCCGAATACAGCAGAGCGTACCCGTACCGAGGGTCCACCCCGCCCATCTTTTCAATGTTCTTAAACATTGCCACAAACGCGCCGGGGCGGCCGCGGGCCGTGTCCGCCAGCTTGATCTGCCCATCCACGACCGAAAGCACCGGCTTGACACCCAGGGCACCGCCCACCAGCGCCACCGCGGCGGGCAAACGCCCGCCCTTGTGCAGGTGCTTCAGGCTGTCCACTACGGCCAGAACGCGGATGCGCTGCTTGAGCTGTTCCAGCTCAGCGACAATCGCGTGCGCGGGCAGGTGCTCCTCGTCGCGCAGGCGCAGCGCTTCGCGAACCAGGATGGCCTCGCCCTGGGATGCCGTGCGGGAATCCACAAAAAAGACATCCTCAAAATCGCAGCTTTCCGCTGCCAGCCGCGCGCACTGATAGGTGCCGGACAGGTTGGAACTGATCAAAATGGCAATTACCTGATCGCCGTTCTCCTTGGCATCCTCAAAAATTGTCATAAAGGATTGGGGGCTGGGCTGGCTGGTGCGGGGGGAACCTTGTCCACTTTCAGATGTGCATAAAATTCATCAGCCGTCAGCTCCACACCGTCCAGCCCGCCGGTGCCATCGGCAAAAGTAACGGACAGGGGCACAGTGTACACGCCGGGACGGGCACTGTCGGTCGCGGTCAGATCGGAAGCGGAATCAGTCAGAATACGAATCATGCGGAAAAACCTCTTTCTGTGCGGCAGCGCCCGGCGGTAAAAAAACAGCGCTGGGATGCAACATGGTTGGTTGGTAAGCAATCGTGAATACACATAATTTTAACACAATAAAAAAAAATGTCAAATATTTGAGCAAATATTTACGAAAAGGTAAAAAAACAGCCGCACATCAGCGTGCGGCTTGGGGAATATGAGCAATAAAATTTTAAAATCAGACAGCTGTACAAAATATTTTGTACAGACGTATAAAAGTTCGGATGCTGTTGGTGGATGGTTCAGATGTTGTGTGAGCGGCAAATTTCGCAATGCAGGGGGATTGCATTAGGTTGACGGGCGGCCAATGAAAGTGTGTGGCTAGAAAGCCAAACGCACGACAGGGGAATGGTTTATTCCGCTGAATTTAAGTTGGCGGCGGAGAACCACCCCTCAGTCACCTGTGGTGACAAGCTCCCCGCGGGGGGAATGTCGCAGAGAGACAGAAGGGGCCGGGGCGCTGTTTGCGCTGGACGCGAGGCGGCCTGAAGGTTCCTTACCACCAACCTTAAAAATCAATCTGTAGGGGTCAATGCTTGCATCGTCCCGTAGACTGGCCCTGCCGGACATCTCACCTCGAAAATAGGGCAAACGCCTTACCGCACGCCATCGCGCAGGCGCTGTACGCAGGCGGTGATCACAGCGGCAGCGGTGTCGATTTCTTCCGCCGTGTTGGCGGCATCCAGCGTCAGCCGCAGGGTGCTTTTTGGCCTGGGCGGGGTCAGGCCAAGGGCCAGCAGTACATGGCTGGGCTCCACCGCACCGGCGGAACAGGCAGAGCCCGCGGAAGCGCAGATCCCGGCTTCGTCCAAAAGCAGCAGCAGGGTTTCGGCCTCCACGCCGTCAAAGGTAATGTTCACATTGCCGGGCAGGCGCTGGGTCGCATCACCGTTCAGATGGGTGCCGGGAATGGCCAGCAGCCGCTCCGTCAGGCGCTGGCGCAAATCCAGACAGCGGGCTGTGTTGGCGGGCAGGTTGGCATCCGCCTGGGCCAGTGCCGCAGCAAGGCCCGCGATGGCGGGTACGTTCTCAGTGCCCGCGCGGTGGCCGCGCTCCTGGCCGCCGCCGTACAGCACATTCTGCAAGGCAATACCGCGCCGGGTATATAGCGCACCGGCTCCCTTTGGCCCGTGGAACTTGTGGCCGGAAAGGCTGAGCAGGTCAATGTTCGTGGCCTGCACATCAATGGCCAGGTGCCCGGCAGCCTGTACAGCGTCAGTGTGGAACAGCGCGCCACGCTCCCGGCAGAGGGCGCCAAGTTCCGCAATGGGCTGCACGGTGCCGATTTCGTTGTTGGCAAACATGATGCTGACCAGGCAGGTGTCCGGCTGCAAGGCGTCCGCCAGCTGCTGCGGGGTGATAAGCCCGGCAGCACTCGGCGGCAGCAAGGTTACAGTGAAACCCTGCGTTTGCAGCGCCTGTAAAGTATGCAGCACGGCGTGGTGCTCGATCTGGGTGGAGATGATGTGCCGTTTGCCTGCGGCAGCGCCCAGGGCGGCACCGGTGTATAAAGCCTGTACGTCTGATTCGGTGCCGCCGCTGGTAAAGGTGATTTCCGCCGGGCGCGCGGCGTGCAGTACGCGGGCCACCGTACGGCGGGCGTCCTCCACCAGCTTGCGGGCTTGCTGGCCGGGGCGGTACAACGCGGACGGATTGCCCCAGGCATCCTCCAGCGCGGTGCGCATGGCATCCAGCGCAGCGGGGCAGGGGCGCGTGGTGGCAGCATTATCCAGATATATCATGGAAAAATCCTCCCGGTAACATGGTGGTGCAGGATTTTGGGGTGTTTGCTGCTAGCGCAAACGGGAATTGTTCGAGCTTTTCAAATACTAACGTCCTTAATTCTGTTCAATAATTGATTTATAGTAGTTACCAAAGTCAGCAAGTGAATTAACAATTGGAAGCATTTTTGTTCCGAGTTCCGTTAAGCCATATTCAACTCTCGGTGGCTGTTCATGGTAATCGTGGCGATATGCCAGTCCATCACTCATCATTTGTCTTAAACTATCTGTCAAAACCTTTTGTGAAATACCATCTATACTTCGTTGTAGCTCATTGAATCTCCATGGACGCTCTTTCAAGTTACGCAAAATCAGCAGTTTCCATTTTCCTCCAATGAGAGATACTGCTGTTGCAACCGGGCATTCCGGTAATTCTTCTTTTGCACGCATAATTCTCACCTCCGAGTCTATTGTAACACATTCATTTTTGAGTGCACAGTTACAAAAAGGTGCGTACTTGTTTTTGTATGTGTCTCACACTATACTAATACCAAGCAACCAGAAACTACAAATTAACTATGGAGGTTATTATGGCAAATTACACAAAAACAACTATTGGAAAAGAAAACCGAATTGAGCTGCATGAAAAGTTGTCTTTAACTGGTGCAGAAATCAGTTTAAACGAACTACCTGCAGGAGCAAATGTACCATTTGTTCATTCTCATAAAGAAAATGAAGAAATCTATGGAATTCTTTTTCAGGTAACGGCAAAGCCATAATTGATGGAGAAGAAATCATCCTTTCAACGCACCTGGAGACTGGCTAAAAGGTAAAAGAAAATCGCATTTTACCTGCTGCAAAAAAGCGCGCAGTTTTTTGCATCCGATATTTTCCAAACTGGAATTTTCTTATATCTGCATTCAGGGTAAATAGAAAATTCTCTGGAACAAATTTTAAGCAGAGGATGCCGTAATCTTCTAAGTCCTCCGGCTTTTCATCCATTTGCTCGATATTTGGATTTTGAGCGCATAATTTTTGAATAATTTTCGAGCCGAGCCGACATAACCGGTGTAGCCTTCACGCAGCGAAGCTGTTGGAATAAATGCGACTTTTTTATTTTCAATTTCTTCCTTTATCAGACTTCCTACACTTGAAAAGTGCGAACATAAAAAACAGTTTCATCAATATTCTCCTTTATAAATTTCGATTTGCCAAACTGCCCACGCAAGTACGTCACTTTCTGGCCGGGATTTTTTTGCGGATGGTTTCCAGGCGGTTCAGGGCGGCACACAGGGTTTCGTCCCGCTTGGCAAAGTGGAAGCGGATCAGATGGTTCACCGGCTCCCGGAAAAAGCTGGACCCCGGAACAGCGCCCACGCCGACATCGCGGGCCAGCACTTCGCAGAATTCCAGGTCGCTGTCAAAGCCAAACGCGGAAATATCCATCAGGATGTAATAAGCGCCCTGGGGAACCGTGTGCTGCAGGCCGATGGCATCCAGACCTTCCACAAACAGGTCCCGCTTGCGGGTATAAGTGGCAAGCAGGTCGTTATAGTATTCCTGGCCGAAGCGCAGGCCGGGAATAACGGCCTCCTGCAAGGGCGCAGCGGCGCCGACCGTCAAAAAGTCATGCACTTTTTTAATGCGGTCAGTGATTTCCGGCGGGGCAATGGTGTAGCCCAGCCGCCAGCCGGTGATGGAGTACGTTTTGGACAGCGAGCTGCAGGAGATGGTCCGCTCCCACATGCCGGGCAGGGTGGCAAAATAGGTGTGCTGGTAGGGCGCATAGACGATGTGCTCGTACACTTCATCGGTGATAACGTAGGTATCGTACGTCTCGGCCATGTCGGCAATCAGCTCCAGCTCGTCCCGGGTAAACACCTTGCCGCAGGGGTTCGAGGGGTTGCACAGGATCAGCGCCTTCGGGTGTTGGCGGAACGCGGCTTCCAGCTCGTCCACATTAAAGTTGAACAGCGGGGGATGCAGCGGAACATAGATCGGCTCGGCACCGGAAAGGATGGTGTCGGCACCGTAATTTTCATAAAAAGGCGAAAAGACAATGACTTTATCGCCGGGGTTGGCAACGGTCATCATGGCGGCCATCATGGCCTCGGTACTGCCGCAGGTGGTCACAATCTCGGTGTTGGGGTCGATCTGCCGCCCCATCAGGCGGGACTGCTTTTCGGCCAGTGCTTCGCGGAAGTTCTGCGCGCCCCAGGTGATGGAATACTGGTGGAAGTTTTCGTGCGATACTTCGGCCAGGCGGTCCAGAATCGCAGACGGCGGGTTGAAATCCGGGTAACCCTGGGAAAGATTGATGGCACCGTACTTAGCGCTGACGCGGGTCATGCGGCGGATAACGGAATCGGTAAAATGTTCCGTGCGGGTGGATAACGGCTGCATATACATTCCCTCTCTCGATAAAACTGGCAACACCGCACAATTCCCGCCTTGCGGCTTAAGCACCGCTCCGGCAGCTGCGGCACACCTCGCTCGCCGTATCGGCACTTAGAATTATGCGGTATTGCCTAAAAACGGCGGGGAGATTTACCCCCAACGGTGCGCCCTGCGGCCGATGCAGGAACGATATGATCAAACCGTGAGTTCGATCTGGTTCCCCTCGATCGCAGCAATGTAGCTTTCGTAATAGCCGTCGCCGGTCGTTCTGGGGCCGCTGATGACCTTATAGCCGTCGGCTTTCAGTTCTGCGGTCAAGGCGTCTACTTTTTCACGGCTGCCCACGCGGAACGCGATATGGGCATATCCGGTACGGGAAAGCTCTTTTGGCTGATCCGGCATTTCCGGTTTGTGCATCAGCTCAAGCCGTGCGCCATCATCAAACGTGAGAAAATACGAGCGGAAGTCTGTTTTGGGGTTATGGTATCCATCGTTTGACGCTGCGCCCAGATATTTCATAAAGAATGTTCTGGCGGCTTCCAGATCATTTACATAAAGTGCGATATGTTCGATCATCATAACGCTATAAACTCCTTTGCAAGCGGCCGGGCGGTTTTTATGCTTGCACAGGGGAGCTTAAAACTCCATGCTGTGCTCGCCCTGGCGGATGTCATCGCGCTGGAGCTCGGCTAAAATATCATCCTGGCCGCTGTGCAGCAGCAGGCGCTTGCTGTAGGTTTCAAAGCGCTCACATTCGTTGTCGGCCAGGTAGGCGGCAGAGTCCGGCCCAAGGGCCAGCTCATTGACAAAAACCACCATCTCCTGCCCATCGGCAAAAGCGCTTTCCATAAAGTCAAAGGCGCTTTCCAGCGCGTCCCCGGCCAGGCCGACGGCATCCTCCGCTTGCGCACCTGGGCGTTAAAGCTGGCGCGCACGGCATCAAAGGCAGCATCGCGATCCAGCGCGGGGTCAAGGGCAGCGACCCAGGCATGCAGCAGAGCGCTGGCGGTGGTGACAACAGCCAGCTCTTCCCCGGTCAGGGTGCCAGCAGCCTTTTGCGCGGTCAGGTGGTCCGCATAGACATTGACCTGCGCGGCAAACACGGCGGCGGGCACAAAACCATCCTGGGCGGGGTCGGCGTTGTTCAGGGTGCGCTTAAAGCTGCGCATTTCCTGGTAGCAGGCGTCCGTCACCGCGTCCGCCCGGCGGGCAGCGGCAAAGCGGGTGTTCAGCCCGGCCAGCAGCAGGCTGACAAGGCTGATGCGCTCATCAAAAGCGGCTTTCTGTGCGCGCTCCAGCACGGCGGCAAAGGGGCGGCCCTGCAAAATATCTTCCACGCCGTAATCCTGGCGGTACTTTTTGTACAGCTCCCAATAGGCAGCAAAATCGCGGGCAACTTCAGGGTGGCGCAGGTACTGGCCGATCAGGGCTTCGTCCACCGGCAAATCCAGCTTGGTGCAGGCCGTCAGCATGGCGGAAAGATCCTCCCAACCGCGGGCCGTGACAAACTGCGGTCCGTCCACATCATTCTGGATGCGGTAAAAATGCTGGGGGCGCAGTTCCAGGTAAGCCTGCACAGCGGGGTGCAGGCGGTGGGCGCGGGCATACTCCTGCCAGACGGCAAGGTTCGGCTCAATATCAATGCGGCGTACACGGTCCAGTGTGACAAGGTCAAAATCCCGCACGCTCTTGTTGTACTCCGGCGGGTTGCCGGCGGCAACAATCACCCAGCCGGCGGGCACAGCCTGGTTGCCAAAGGTTTTGCACTGCAAAAATTGCAGCATGGTGGGAGCCAGTGTTTCGGATACACAGTTGATCTCGTCAATAAACAAAATACCGTGTTCCAGGCCGGTCTGCTCCATCTTGTCATACACGCTGGCAATGATCTCGCTCATTGTGTACTCCGTTACGCTGCGGTCCGCGCCGCCAAAATTGCGGTGGCGGATAAATGGCAGGCCCACGGCGCTTTGGCGGGTGTGGTGGGTGATGGTGTATGCCACCAGCGCAATGCCGCATTCCTGCGCGATCTGCTCCATGATCTGGGTTTTGCCAACGCCCGGCGGGCCCATCAGCAGAATAGGCCGCTGGCGGATGGGCGGAATCAGCGGGGTGCCGGTATCGTCCACGGCAAGGTATGCCTTGACCGCGTGTTCAATTTCCTGTTTGGCGTGTTTGATGTCCATGGGGGGTACACTCCTTCATCAAAACATTAGGGCAATACCGCGTAATTCCCGCCTTACGACTTAAGCACCACTCCGACGGCTGCGGCACGGCATCTGCGTTGCCAAAATGTTCGATAATGTCGGGTTGCGGTACCCGCATCGTGCTTCGGGGCAAAAGCCCCTCGCACTCTGCGACCGCTGCCCCTGCTTCGGTTCGCTGTTTCCGCCACTGGCGGCGCTCACCTTTGCAGCATCCAGTATTATCTGCGCTTTTGGCCTAGCAGCTGCCGCACCTCGCTCGCCGTATCGGCACTTAGAATTATGCGGTGTTGCCTTAGGAACAAATAAGATGAATCACAACTCGGGCAGGTCCTCGGCTTCGTTCTCCTGCCAGTCAATTTCCGGTGTTTTGGGCACCGGGTCAGGCAAAAATTCTTCCGGGCTTAAAACCAGCCGCATAGCCCAAGGCGGGGTATCGGGCGGCGGGGTGCCAGTTTCTAAAAACAGAAAAGCTGTTTCGTAAGGCGGGCGTCTGGTAGGGTAGGTGCCTTTGCCATCGGTAAAGTAAAGCACGCCCTGCAAATCCCGCAGGGTGCCGTCCCGGCGCAGTTCCTCAATTTTGACAAACGCGGGGCGGAAGTCTGTGCCTCCGCCGCCGGTCAGGGTCAGGCAGGCGGCAAAGCGGTCCAGCTCGTCGGTGCTGTGCAGAAAGGTCAGGTCACGCACCGCATCGTCACACTGCATCACGGCGATGTTGCATTTGGCAAAAAAGCTCTCGCCGGTTTTAAGCAGGCCGAACGTTTCTTTCAAAAATGCCTTGACCAGCTCGCCGGAGGTGGACTCGCTCGTGTCGATCACAATGACAAAATCCCGGATTTTTTTGCTCTCCCGGCTTTCCAGCGGCTCAATCAAGGGCAGGTTGCCGTAGGTGCGCAGGCCGTAAGAGTAGTAGCCCAGGTCAAACTCGTCGGGGTCCAGGCGGGGCTCTTCGCGCATCACGGCAAAGCGGCGCAGAAAGTCCTTGTACAGGCGGCGGCTGTGGGCTGCTTCGATCTGTGCCTGCATCGTTTCGGCCCCGGCAGCCTGCCCGGCCTGCTGGCCTGCCTGCTGCATGCTGATGCGGGTTTCGCGCCCAAGCTGTTCCCAGCGGCGGCCCTGCACCTGAGCCTGCTGGCTGGTGGGGTCCTTGGGCCAAAGGCGGTGGCTGTCGCACACAAATTCCCGGTGCAGCTTTTGCAGTTCGTCAGGCTCCTGGGCGGCAAGCCAGCGGTAAATGGGCCCGGCGGCGGGCATGGCCCCGTTTTTGCGCAGTGCCTGGTAGGTTTTTTGCCGCAGCCAGCCCACCGGACGGGTCAGGGATGGCACCTGCAAGGCATCAATCGTCTGCTCCACAGCAATATCGCAGGCCAGCCCCCACAGGCTGGCGTCCCGGCCTCCGCGCAGCCAGGGGTGGCGGAACACGCAGTGCAGAACGCTGTGCAGCACCGCGCGGGGCAGATAGCGCCGGTTGCTGCGGTACAGCCCAATGAACCATTCCGGGTCATAGCACAAAGCCGCGCCGTCCGTGGCAAGGTTGTGCAGCCCCGCGGCAGGGGTGGGCACCAGCGCACCCAGGGCCGCGTTCATGTAGCGCAGGTCCAGGTACAGCTCACTGCGGATGCGGTCCATGGCGCGTTTGGCCATGGCGGCAACCCATTCTTCCTGGGTCAAAACATGTTGGGAGGGCATTGATTATCACCACCAAAGTATGGGGAATCTACGGCACATCAAAGGTCGTCAAAATCATAGGTTTTCTGCCTGCGGGGGCGCTGGCCGCCAAGGGTCAGGGCTGCGCCCTCGCTCCAGCCGGACTGGGAGCAGGCAAGCGCAATCTGGCGGCGGTTTTCCTCGTCCGCCAGTTTCAGCACCAGCTGCAAAGATTCTGTATCGTGCCGGGCAATCAGCGGGGCCGCGGCGCTGGCGGCATGGGCGGCCAGATAAGCGCTGTAGATGCCCTGTGCTTCCGGCAGCAGAGCATATGGGATACACAGCCGGTCCAGCGCAATGCGGCAGAGTGTTTTTTCGCTTTCGCCCACGCATGCCTGGGGGAACGCCGCGTCATACTCCGCAAAGCGGAGCACGCTGCCGTCAAAGCATTGGCGGTAGCGGTAACCCTCGCCCTCAATGCTGTGGTTGAAAATATGGGCGGGGGTGTTTTCGTCCAAAAATTCAAAGTATTCCGGGTAGAACACTTTGGCCTGCACCGCCCCGCCGGGGGCAAACACCGCGCCGATATCCGCGCTGACGGCGGCCACCAGCTTTTTCAGCCCAGTGGGGGCATCGGGGGCGGCATCTAAGATAAAGCGGTCAAGCGCGCGGCAGTTGGTGAACAGATCGCTGCCCACACTTTCCAGCGCGGAACCGGCGCACAGCCATTCCAGCTTGCGGCAGTTATAAAAGGCAGCGTTATGCAGCGCCCGCACCCCGGCGGGCAGGGTAACGCCCTGCACAAAATCCCCCGCAATGGGGTGGGGGTAAGCAGCGGGGCCGCGGCCGTCAACGCTCCAAAATCGGGCATCAGCAGGCTGGCTGCGCTGGTTCTGCGCAAAGCAGTAGGGCCCGATCTCCACAACAGGGAACTCTTCGATCTGCACTGGCAGCGCGGGGCAGGGGCTGTCCCCAAACACGCGCAGAATGCGCGCACCGCCGGGGCACGCCTGCCACAAAATACCAAGTGAACTGTTCAAACCATGACCACCTTCAACAACAAAACAAAAGCTTGACAATACCCACATTATAGCATACATTGAATAGGTAAGGAATAGAAAAGCAGGGCGCGGCGGGAATTGAGGAAGAAACCGCGCCCCGCAAAGGACTGCGCACTGTGACAGGGCGGACAATGCCTGTGGCGGTGCGCTTACGTTATGTGGAGGATGTTTATGGCAAGAACGCCGGAGCAGAACAACGCAATTATTACAGGCAACATACCGCGGCAGCTGCTGTTATTCTTTTTTCCCATCTGGCTGGGCACCATGTTCCAGCAGCTGTACAATACGGTGGATACCCTGATCGTCGGCAACTTTGTGGGTACCCAGGCGCTGGCGGCTGTGGGGGCAACCAGCTCTTTTGTGCAGCTGCTGGTGGGGCTTTTTGTGGGCCTGTGCAGCGGCGCGGGGGTGATTATTGCCCAAAGCTTTGGCGCGGGGGACCACGATGAAGTGAACCGCCAGGTGCACACGGCACTGGCCCTTGCCATTGCGGGCGGCGCGGCGCTGACGGTGATCGGCCTGCTCATCAGCCGCCCGGTGCTGCGCCTGATGCAGACGCCGGATGAAATCGTGGGTATGGCGTCCGAGTATTTGCAAATCTACTTTCTGGGCATGATTCCGCAGATGATTTACAACATGGGCACCAACATTCTGCGCGCGGTGGGCGATTCCAAACGGCCGCTGTACTTTTTGATCGTGGCTTCCATCGTCAACATTGTGCTGGATATTGTGCTGGTGGCGGTCATTCCGCTGGGGGTGGCCGGCGCGGCCATTGCCACGGTGGCCAGCCAGGTGGTCAGCGCCGTGCTGACAGTGCGGTGCATCCATGGCTCCCAGGGCATGCCGTGGCATTTGCAGCTCAAAAATATCCGCATTGAACGCAGCGTGCTGCTGGCGATCTGCCGCATCGGCCTGCCGGGCGCGGCACAGAGCGCGCTGTACAGCATCAGCAACATGACCATCCAGAGCGCCATCAATGGGTTTGGCACCGTTGCCGTTGCCGCATGGAGTGTGTACGGCAAGATCGACTTCCTGTTCTGGATGACGGTCAGCTCCTTTGGCATTGCCGTTACCACCTTTGCGGGCCAGAACTTTGGCGCACGCCAGTATGACCGCGTGCGCCGCGGCACCATGACCTGCCTTGCCATGACGGCAGGTACCACCCTTTGCATCAGCCTGGCGCTGTATCCTTCGGCCCAGCTGCTGTTCCGGCTGTTCAGCTCGGACGATGCTGTGGTGGCGCAGGGAGTGCAGATGATGCACTACCTGGTGCCGGTGTATATGACCTATATCTGCATTGAAATCTTTTCCGGCGCGCTGCGCGGCTGCGGTGATGTGCGGGTGCCCACCATCATCACAGTGTTTGCGGTGTGCATCATGCGTATTGTGTGGCTGGCGGTGGCGCTGCCGTTCAAGCATGAACTTTCAGTGGTGGAATTCAGCTACCCACTGACCTGGATCACCGCAACCGTGCTGTTTGCGATCTATTACACAAAAGGCGGCTGGATGCAGCGCTGCATTGCGGCCCAGAACGCCAAAACACAAGGGTGAACCAAGATGAAATTTGAACTGCGCCCTGCCCGCCCGGCGGATGTAGAGGCCATTATGCAGGTGATGGCGGATGCCATGGCCAATTTGCAGCACCCGGAATGGTTTGTGCCGGATGATGCGGTGTATATGGCGGCGAGCATATCAGCGGCCCCAAGGGCTTTTGCCTGGTGGCGGAGGAAAAACGACCGGCGCACTGGCAGCGTATTTTACCGTCAAGCTGGCCGGTACTGCCCCCGATGCTCTGGGCTGGCAGTTGGGCATGAGCGAAGAAGAGCTGAACACCACCGCCCAGATGGACAGCTGCTGCGTGGCCCCGCCCTATCAGGGCAATGGGCTGGAGGGTAAGCTGCTGCTGATGGCGGAAGATACCCTGCGCGGCAGCCGTTACCGCCACCTTTTGGCAACCGTGCACCCGGATAATGCCGCCAGCCTGTACACCGGCCTGCACCGCGGCTACACCATTGCGGCGAACCATGTGATCTGCTATGGGGATAAGGTGCGGGATATTTTGCACAAAGAACTGGAAAGTAGGAATACAAATATGAATACAACGATCCGGGCCATGACCCCGGCGGACAAAGACAGCGTGATGGAGATGATGCGGGTGTTCTACAATTCACCCGCCGTGCTGAGCAATGGCTCGGATGAAATCTTTGCGCGGGACATTGAGGGCTGTATCAGCGATAACCCGTATGTAGAGGGCTATATGTTTGAGCAGGACGGCGCTGTGCAGGGCTATGGCATGGCGGCCAAGAGCTTTTCGACCGAGTACGGCAGGCAGTGCATCTGGCTGGAGGATATTTATATCAAGGCGGAATACCGCGGCCTTGGCATTGGCAGCCAGTTTATTGATTACATAACGAAGAAATACCCGGATGCTCTGCTGCGGCTGGAAGTGGAAGAAGAAAACGCCCGCGCTGTGCATGTGTACAAAAAGAGCGGGTTTGAGTTTTTTGAGTATAAAGAGATGAAAAAAGAGTAAGGACAACGGGAATTTCAGGTTTTACGGAGAATAATCCTTAGGGTAAAATGAGATATTCCGGCAAAGCCCGTTATGCTGGCCGCTGCGAGCATCGGCCCCTGCAAATGGTTTGCGGCGTTTGGCATAACCAGCAAGGTTTCTCCGCGGCGGGGTGAGGGCACCCATCTCCGGCCTAAGAGCCGCCTGGCGGCGGTTGGCCTCCGAAACGCGCCTGCGGGCGCAGCGCCCTACAACCCACTTTTATTGTTCATTACAAATTATAAAGTTATCTGTAGGGAACGGTCTTGACCGTTCCGAAACACTGCTTTATCCGTCATAACAGGTTTTACCGCAAAACAAAATGACCCCCACAGCCAGCGCTGCGGGGGTCATGAACTTTATGGGGAAATATTACTTGGTGCCGAAGATGCGGTCGCCTGCATCGCCCAGGCCGGGGATGATGTAGCCGTTCTCGTTCAGCTTTTCATCCTGTGCGGCAACATAAATGTCAACATCGGGGTGTGCTTCGTGCAGGGCTTTCAGTCCTTCGGGGGCGGCAATCAGGCCAATGAACTTGATGTGCTTGGCACCGCGCTTTTTGATCTGGCCAATGGCGTCAATGGCGCTGCCGCCGGTAGCCAGCATGGGATCCAGAACAAAAACATCACGTTCGGCAATATCCTTGGGCAGCTTGCAATAATATTCCACAGGCTCCAGGGTCTCCTCATTGCGGTACAGGCCAATGTGGCCGACCTTTGCAGCGGGGATCAGGGTCAGCATGCCGTCCACCATGCCCAGACCGGCGCGCAGGATGGGAACCAGGGCCAGCTTGCGGCCAGCCAGTACATGGGTGCGGGCCAGAGCAATCAGGGGTTTCCACTTCAACTTCCTCGGTGGGCAGGTCGCGGGTGGCCTCATAGCACAGCAGGGTGGCAATTTCGCTGACCAGATCACGGAACTCTTTGGTGCCGGTGTTGCGGTCACGCATCAGGCTGATTTTGTGCTGGATCAGGGGATGGTCTACAATTTTAACAACGCTCATGGCAGATTCTCCTTACAAGATAAAAATTCATCGGATACAATGCAAAGCCTGGTCCCAGGCGGGGGGTACAACAGTGGGGGAGCCTTAAAGGGTTTCCAGCGCCATCATCTTGTCAATGCGCTTCTGGTGGCGGCCACCCTCAAATTCGTGGTCCAAAAAGGCGTCAACGATCTGGCAGGCGAGGCCGGGGCCCACAACGCGGCCGCCCAGGCACAGGGTATTGGCGTTGTTGTGGCGGCGGGTGTACTCGGCGCTGAACGGCTCCGAGCAGCAGCAGGCGCGGATGCCCTTGATCTTGTTGGCGCACATCGACATGCCCACACCCGTGCCGCAGCACAGGATGGCGAAATCGCTGCTGCCATTGGTCACAGCGCCGCAGGTGGCGGCGGCATAATCGGGATAGTCACAGCTGGCGGTGCTGTTGGTGCCAAAGTCGCGGTAGGCAATGCCGCGCTCTTCCAAATGCTGTTTGATGGCCTCTTTCAGCTCATAACCGCCGTGGTCAGCACCCAGGGCAATCGGTTTTTCAAATTGTACAGCCATAATCAAGATCCTTTCAATTCGTGGCGGATTGTTGGGCGGCTTCGCGCTCGGCGCGCTCACGCTCAGCCTGGCTTAAACGGTGATAATCCGGCAGCAGCTCTGCGGGGGAAACGCAGGTGCCCGCATCCCACATGGCTTTGCCCGCCAGGGCAACCCCTGCGCCGCGCAAAACGCGCAGCGGCTGGGGGCAGGGCAGAATGCCAGGCTGGTCTTTATATGTATTGTAGCACAATGCGGCACCATCGCCAACAAAAATCAAAGGCTTTTTGCACTCTTTTACAAAAGTTTCCAGCGCAGTGACCGGTTCGGCGGCGTCCGGGGTCAGCCGGGCGTGGGTGGCAAGGTCAAACCCGGCCCAGTACACCTGGCCGCGGCGGGCGTCCTGTGCGCCAATCACAGTGCCTTCCCCGCACACGCCGTAAGCCAGGGCAGCCATGGTGGAAACCCCGGCGCAGGGGGTGTTGGCCGCAAAAGCCAGCCCCTTGACGGCGGCAAGACCGATGCGCAGCCCGGTAAAGCTGCCGGGACCGTTGGTCACGGCGTACAAATCCAGCTGGGCGGGGGTCAGGCCGCAGGCTTTCAGGGCGGTATCCACCATGGGCAGCAGGGTCTCGCTGTGGGTCAGCCCGGTGTTGGAAGCCATCTCATATAATAAAGTATCGTCGCGCATCACAGCGACGGCGGCAGTTTTGCCCGCCGTATCAATGGCAAGAATGTTCATTCGGGGTCAGTTCTTCCTTTCCAAAAGGGCGTGGCGTCAAGCCCCAGGCCGGGTGATGGTAATCTTACGGGTGGTTTCATCCAGCCGGTCAATGTTAATATAAATCGGGTTTTCCAGCGCCAGCAGGTCGGCGCAGTTTTCGCTCCATTCCGCTGCAACCACAGCGCCCATATCCAGGTAATCATAAAAACCGGCGGCAGAAAGGTCCACTTCGGTATGGATGCGGTACAAATCAAAATGGGCAAAGGGCCGCGGGCCGCGGTAGTAGTTGACAATGGCAAAGGTTGGGCTGGAAACAGGGTCCGTGCAGCCAAGGCCCTCTGCAATGCCCTGGCAGAACGCGGTTTTGCCAGCGCCCAGCCCGCCGGTAAAGGCAATCAGGCTGCCGGGGGCAAGCTCTGCGGCAAGGCGGCGGCCCAGGGCCACGGTTTCATCCCGCGAATGGGTAATATATTCTTCCATACAGCAGGCCCTCCTACAAGTAAGCGGCTAAGTCAGCATATACTACTTTATTATACAACATCCAGCCTGCTTTGTAAAATATTTTTGTGTGGCGCGCCATAAAACGCCGCAAAGCGTGGCATATTGCACAGGAACGCGGTATAATAATCGGTAATACGAGCAGGAACCAATACCATTGCACAGGGCAATGTGCTATACTGGGAACAAGAAAAACAAAAGTGAAAGGTGGCAGGCCATTGCTGCAGCTGACACGCCGCTATTTGCGGCAGATCGACGGAATGTTTCTGGCGCTGTGCGCGGCGTGTTCGGTGCTCAGCGTGGTAACACTGGTTTCCATTGGGCATAACCAGCTGGGGTCCATCAACAAAGCATCGGTGCAGTTCATTGCCAGTGCGCTGGGCATCCTGTTGGCGCTGATCGTTTCCACGGTGGACTACCGTGCGCTGGCCCATGCCTGGCCGCTGCATGCGGTGCTGGCCTGGGGTATGGTGCTGCCCACCCTGCTTTTGCACAACGTCCGCCTGGGCTTTTTAACGGTGGGGTACGATGCCGGCGGTACTTCCAACTACAGCTGGTACCGGGTGGGCGGCATGACTTTCCAACCGGCGGAACTGGCCAAAATCAGCTTTGTACTGACCCTGGCCCTGCATCTGAACCATGTGCGCGGCCGGGTGAACAAGCCGGCCAATTTGCTGGCGCTGGCGGTGCATGTGCTGCTGCCGGTGCTGGCCATTCACATCCAGGGCGATGACGGCACGGCGCTGGTATTTTTGGGCATTGGGCTGGTCATGGTGTTTGCGGGCGGTATTTCCGGCTGGCTGGTGGCTGGCGGGCTGGCCGCTGCGGGCGGTGGTGCGGCCCTGCTGCTGAAACTACGCCCGGGTCTGCTGAAAGGCTACCAGGCCAAGCGTATTTTTGCCGTGCTGGACCCCGAAAACCCGGCTCTGGCCGATATCGCTTACCAGCAGAACAAGGGGGCTATGGCCATCGGAACCGGCGGATTGACCGGAACCGGCCTTTGGGGCGAGCATGTGTTTGTGCCAAACTCCTGGAATGATTTTATCTTCAGCTACCTGGCCAACGCGATGGGTTTTGTGGGGGCGGTAACGGTTCTGCTGCTGTTGCTGGGCATCTCGGTGCGCATTCTGCTGGCAGCGCTGCAAAGCACGGATGCTTTGGGCCGCTATCTGTGCGTGGGCATCTTTGCCGCACTGTTCTGGCAGTGCATCATCAACCTGGGCATGAATTTACAGGTGCTGCCGGTCATCGGGGTCACGCTGCCGTTCTTCTCGGCAGGCGGGTCCAGCGTGGTCATGGTGTATTTGTGCGTGGGGCTGGTGCTGGCGGTATCCCGCAAGAACCGCCGCAAAAAGCTGGCGGTGCCCATTGAGCTGGAACAGGTTTGACACCGGCAAACGGACGCACTAAAATAGAAAAAGGCACTGCGGTAAGCGGTTGGCCTTTGGACGAAGAGCTTAGGAAACTTAGTAAACTAAGAACCGCCACTTGACCCGGTGGAGGTTCTTGCTTTTCACAGTGACCGTTGCGCTGCTGCCGCAATTCGACCGCCTGTGCAAGACAAAACAATAAGACAGACAAAATAACGCCGGTGTACCGTAAGATGAATCAAACGGTACACCGGCTTTTACAGTGTCAGGCTTCCTCTTTTTTTACTGGGGCTGCACAATGCGGGAATCAGGCAGATGGCTGCCGCCGCTACCAGAATATACACGGTGCGGGCCGCCCAGCTTGTCTGGCCGCCCAGCAGCCAGGCAATGATATCCAGCTTCCAAATGCCCACAAAGCCCCAGTTCAGCCCGCCAATGATAGCCAGCAGCAGGCAGATTTTTGAAAGAACAGAATTGCACATGTTGGAAAACACTCCTTCCTATAACGGAAGTATGCCCATGCCGCGGTGTGTCTATTCGATTTTCTGCCACCGGGCGGAAGCTTGGGCAAAAACAGCACCGCACAGCAGAAGGGCGGTGGGGTTGGTCGTCAGGTGGAAGGGCTGAACTTCCATATAGGCGTAAGCCAGCATGGCAAACAGGCAGCAAACCTCAACCCGGCGGCCCTGTTTGGCGTGACCCCACAGGGCGGCGGCAAACAGAATACCCAGCAGCACGGCGACCACCGGACCAAACTGAAACAGTGCAAAAGCAAAGCTGTTATCTACTGTGGGCCAGTTGAACACCTGCCCTGCAATTTTGACATCCAGCAGGCGGTAGGCCATCCAGGTCAGCGAGATGCGGCAGGTGAGCAGGGAGTCCAGCTTTGCCAGCCATGCGGGGCCGATATCATTGTTCCACGGTCCCACCTTGATGACCAGCAGCGGCAAAAGGTAACTGACCGCCGCCGTAAGCCCCACCATACCGGCGCAGGTGCCGGGCCACCAACGGGGTACACTGTGCCCGGCGCGCAGGCGGCAGAACACCAGTCCAACGGCCAGCGCCAGCGTGCACAGCGCAGCGCTGCGGCTGGCGGGCCCCACCAGCAAAAACACGCCGACGGCAAATACCAGCAGGCAGTCCACCCAGCGCACCTTTTGGGCACGCAGCAGGGCATAGGCCAATACCAGGCCGAACACCAGTCCGCCGAATGTGTTGGGGTGGCCGTAGCCGTAAGTGCCGCGCAAAGCGCCCATCCGCTCGCTGGTCAGGTCCGGGGCAACGATCCCGGCAAAGTGCAGTGCCAGCACCACCGCCATGGCGGCACAGCCGCTGGCAAAATAGACCTGCAGCGGGCGGCACAGGGGGAATATCCTTGGCGGCAAGCACCGCCACCACAATGCCGATCCACCAGATGTTCTGGCTGTTGAAATAGACCCAGCGGGCAATGAAATACAGCGCTCCGCCAGCCAGCAGCTCCCGCCAGGTGTAGCGGGTGCCGAACAAAATCTTGGCACCAAAGCACAGGAACGCGAGCCATTCCAGCACGGGGCTCATCACGCCCTGCACCCACGCCCAGTTCTGGCGCGCCATGCTGTTGCAGAACACCACGCTGATCTCATACGCGGCCAGCCCGGCGGCAAACAGAATACGGCCAAGCTGCAGTCGCCATTCGGCCAGCTGCTGCCCAAATAACAGGTGCGGCGTGTCCCACAGGCCGTGCAACGCCCCGCGCAGCCCGCCGCCCCCTGGCAAGGGCAAAAATTAGGTCAAAAACCGCTGCGGCAAAGAGCGCCAACAGCAGAAAATTAGCAAAACCAAACAAGGGATTCCCTCCTGAAAAAACGCATGGCCCTGTGTTTGACAAGGGCGGGTGCGGATGGTATGCTTCTATTATAAAGATTTTGGACGCAGCACACAAGGGGGCAAAGAATGACGGCACAACGCTATCAGGCAATTTTTGATTGGTTCCGTGCCCGCCCGGCGGCGCTGCGGGCGCTGGGATATGCACAAAAGATCAGCGTGCTGGGAGTATATCTGGTGTATGGCGCGGTGTTGGCCGTTACGCTCTGGCAGCGCAGCGGCCAGTTCTGGCGCGTGCTGGCGGTCCCGGCGGCGGTGTACGTTTTGGGCACGCTGCTGCGCGCGGCCATTAACCGCCCGCGCCCGTATGAGGCATTGAACTTTACGCCGCTGTTCCCCAAGGATACCAAAGGCCAAAGCATGCCCAGCCGCCACTGCTTTTCCGCCGCAGCCATTATGGCGGCGGCGTTTACCGTGTGGGTGCCGCTTGGCGTGGCCGCCTGCCTGCTGGCGGCGGTTGTGGCTGTGACCCGCGTGCTGACAGGGGTGCATTACCCCAGCGACGTACTGGCTGGCCTGGCCTTTGGCGCCGGGGCGGCTGTGATCGGCTTCCTTTATAACATGAGGATGATAACTGTGAAACAATACAAAAAATAATTGCTGCTGTGGCAGCTGCCGCAATACTGGCCCTGCCCCTGAGCGGGTGCAGCTTTAACGATGTGATGCTGTACCTGTACGGTGGTGACAGCTTTACCAAAGAGGAAGGCGAGGACTACCAGACCTATGACGGCGAAAACGGCATCAGTGTAACCTATGATGCCAATATCTGGAACGAACCCAGCATGTCGCAGGAGGATACCATTGGCATTACCACTGGCAACAAGCTGAGCTATACGGCAGTACTGCTGCAGGTATCGGATGTTTACACGGACTTTTTGGAAGAATCCGCCGCGGAATTGAACGAGGAAGCCCAGACCGTGCGGTATGACTTTGATTTGACCATCCCTGATGCAGAAACCGAGTCCGTCCGGTATGACTGCGGCACTTACCAGATGATCCTGGCCGAAGTGAACTATGACTGCGGCGTTACGCTGCATGTATCGGCAGCATCCCGCTCTGCCAGCTATGACCAGATCGTGGCGCTGCTGCAAAACGTGTACCCCACCGGTCACACGCCGGAAACGGCAGAATAAAAAGCAGCAGCCTTTTGCGGGCTGCTGCGGGTGGGAAAGGTTGGCTTGTAAAGGGGAAGTATGCCGTGTTCCGGGGTGAAATATCTGGCAAAGCCCCTATAAATGGGGTTCGGCACAAGTTTTGTAATACGCAACAGGACGAGGCTGTGGCGGGGTGAGGGCACCCCGCCCTACTGCCACTACAAAATCAGCGGATGAAATTGGTGCGGATGGTATTTTCTGCCTTGGGCGGCTCAATCCCTGCGGCTTTGCCTGCGGCAATGCACTTCAAGATCCAGGCCATGTTGTGGCCCAGGTTGCGCATGATCTGCATGCCCTCTTCGTCCAGGGCGGCCTGTTCGGCGTTGCTGCCGTGTACCATCGGCCAGTAGGTGGAGCTGATCAGCGGCATCTGGCAGAACTGGGGAACCTTTTCCAGGGCTTCCAGTGCGCTGGTGGTGCCGGCGCGGCGGGCGCTGGTAACAATAGCGGCGGGCTTTTGTGCCAACAGGCGGCCTGCGCTGTAGCCCAGCCGGTGCATGAAGCCCAGCATGCTGGCAGCGGCGGTGGAATAATGTACCGGAGCACCAAACACAATGCCGTCGGCCTTTTCCACCAGCGGCAGAACATCAACGACTGGCCCGCCGAATACGCAGTGTCCGGCTTTGGCGCAGCCGCCGCAGCCCACACAGCGCCCACCGGGACAGCGCCAATGTGGTAGATGGTGGTTTCGATGCCGTCAGCGTTCAAAGCCTTGGCAATCTCCTGTAAAGCAGCGTCTGTACAGCCATGTGCGTGCGGGCTGCCGTTGATAAGAAGTACGTTCATAATCGTTATGCCTCCGTTTTGAGAAAAAAGCTTTTGCTGCGGGGAAAGTTGGTGCACCGGGGTGCTCATACCCGGAACCGCCGATCCCCCTGTATAAACTATATTATAGCACACCTAAAGAAATGTTGAAAACCCTGAAAGGGAAGAAGGTCAAACACCATGCCTGTAACCTGCACCAATTATAAATTGAAATGCGGCGGCTGCCCGCTGCTGAACCAGCCCTACCCCGACCAGCTCAAGCACAAGCAACAGTTGGAACAACGCCTGCTGGGGCGGTTTGCCCCGGTATCCCCCGTGCTGGGGCAGGCAGAACCTTGGCATTACCGTAACAAGGCCATCGCCACCTTTGCCACCGGGCCGCGTGGACGACTGACATGCGGCATTTATGCAGCGGGCACCCACCGCGTGCTGCCGTATACGGACTGCTTGCTGCAGGATACCGTCATTAACCAGACCATTGCCGCTGTGCTGGAAGCCGCCCGCGCCTGCCGCTGGCCTGCTTTTTGAGGAGGATCGCGGCACCGGTCTGCTGCGCCATGTGCTGGTGCGCCGCGGTAAAACCAGCGGTCAGGTGCTGGTGGTGCTGGTGACCGCGCAGGAAAACCTGCCCGGCAGCCGCAATTTTGTGAAAGCCCTGCGGGAAAAGGCCCCCTGGGTGACCAGCGTGGTGCAGAACTGCAATCCCCGCCGCACCAGCGCGGTGCTGGGCAGCGATGTGCGTACCCTGTATGGCCCCGGCAAAATTACCGATACGCTGTGCGGGCTGCAATTCGCCATTTCGCCCCGCAGCTTTTACCAGGTCAACCCGGAACAAACCGAAGTGCTGTACGCCAAGGCCATTGAGTTCGCTGCCCTGACCGGCAAAGAAACAGTGATCGATGCCTACTGCGGCATTGGCACCATCGGCCTGTGCGCGGCGGGCAGGGCAAAGCAGGTCATTGGCGTGGAGCGCAACCCGGACGCGGTGCGCAATGCCTGCGCCAACGCCGCAGCCAATAAGATCAACAACGCGCGGTTCATCTGTGCCGATGCAACCGATTGGATGCGCGCTGCGGCGCAGCCCAACTCTGGCTTGCCGCACCCCGATGTTGTATTCCTGGACCCCCCGCGGGAGGGCAGCACCCCCGCCTGCATTGATGCAGTGGCTGCCATGAAACCCAAACGCGTGGTTTACGTCAGCTGCA
>VOFB01001756.1_pt1 | contig 35653 bp, 49 predicted proteins | sample 5384141 | NCBI WGS metagenome assembly VOFB01 (sample SAMN12384721, study PRJNA508395) | human gut metagenome | isolation source: healthy gut A | host: Homo sapiens | reverse complement strand
GTGGAAAAAGATTGTAAGGCAGATGCACCGGAAGGCATTGTTTGTGGGAGATATGATTCAGGAGGGAAATATTGGAATTCTTGCAGCAATTGCACAGTTGGAAGACGGGGATGACATTCATGAGGGGATATTGGATGGCATACGGACAGCGGTTCATTCTATGGTGCGTGAACAGGAAGAACAGAAGTGGAGAGATGACTGTCTTGTAAATCGGGTGGAGAAACTGGAAGCAGCGGTTCGGAATCTGACAGAAGAAGCCGGTGATAAGTTCAGTGTGGAGGAACTCTCGGCTTTTCTGGATATGAGTGTGGAAGAGATTCAGGATATTTTGAAGCTTACCGGAGAAGATAAGTAAGCTCGAAGTTTATATCAGACGGCAGGTAAGAAAGTTACCTGCGCCCCTGCTTCGCTCTGGAATTATTCATCGTAAATGCTGACGATTTCTCCGTCCAGAATACGGTTCATATTCTTCACAGCACAAAAGTTACCGCACATGCTGCAGGTATCCTCTTTCTCCGGTTTTGCCTGTTCACGGTATCTTCGGGCCTTTTCCGGGTCGATGCACAGATCAAACATTCCCTCCCAATCCAGTTTTTTTTTTTGCGGTGCTCATCTGGTAATCCCAATCCGCAGCACCTTTGATTCCCTTTGCAATGTCAGCTGCATGGGTAGCAATCTTGGAAGCGATGATTCCTTCTTTTACATCATCTACATCCGGCAGCCGCAGATGTTCGGCAGGAGTTACATAACACAGGAAAGAAGCACCGTAAGTGGCAGCGATTGCGCCTCCGATTGCTGCAGTGATGTGGTCATAACCAGGTGCAACGTCCGTAACCAGAGGTCCAAGTACATAGAACGGCGCACCCTGACAGATGGTCTGTTGAATCTTCATGTTGGCTTCAATTTGATTCAGCGGCATATGCCCGGGTCCTTCGATGATTACCTGAACGTCTTTTTCCCAGGCACGTCTGGTCAGTTCCCCAGCGTTACCAGTTCTTCAATCTGGGAGATATCTCCCGCGTCAGCGATACAGCCTGGACGGCAGGCATCCCCGAGACTCATGGTCACATCGTATTCCCGGCAGATATCCAGAATACGGTCGTAGTGCTCATAGAAGGGGTTTTCCCGGCCGGTCATCTCCATCCAGGAGAAGATGATGGAGCCGCCTCTGGAAACGATGTTGGTGAGGCGCTTATTTTCCTTAAAAGCGTTTTGCAGTGCTTTTTTATTGATGCCGGCATGGATGGTCATAAAGTCCACGCCGTCTTTTTGCGTGCATTTCCACAATCTGAATCCATTCCTCAGAAGTGATTTCCTTCAAGGGTTTATGGTAATAAACAACGGCATCGTAAATCGGAACAGTACCGATGATAGCGGGGCATTCACTGGTCAGTTTCCGGCGGAATTTCTGAGTGTCTCCGTAAGAACTTAAATCCATGATGGATTCTGCGCCCATCTTAACTGCGTCATTGACTTTTTCCAGTTCCATATCCAGGTCTTTCCAGTCTCGTGAAGTTCCCAGATTGACATTGATTTTCGTCTTCAGCATAGAACCGATACCGTTTGGTTCCAGACAAGTATGTAATTTGTTAGCCGGAATGGCTATTTTTCCCTGAGCTACCAGTTTGCACAGTTCCTGCACATCCATCTGCTCTTTGCTGCGACACGTTCCATTTCCTTCGTTATGATGCCTTTTCTTGCGGCATCCATCTGTGTTGTGTACATAACCTCTTTTTCCTTTTCGTTTAAAACGGACATGTCTGCTGACGCAGACATCATCGTATATAAAACTGACAAAACAGAATCCGCAGTAACCGGGCTTCTAAACCCTTCAGGGGTATTGTACCTCCCCCAGGAGATGTCCGGTATGGTTGCTGGAATTGTCTGCTTTGCCAGCTTTGTATGCAAAACGTGTCAATTATCATCCCTACGTTGGCATTACCCAAATCAGGTTATGAAGGTCGAAGTTCGATTACTTCCTCTCAGCCCGAATACGAGCTCCCTGTTATGTATCAAGTTTAGCATGTGAGGATAGGAAAGTCAACGACTTTCATGAATGGTGCTGTCTGCGTCAGCAGACATGTACGTTTGGAGACAAAAATAGAGTGGTCAAATCTGAAAATGTTAAAAACAAGAAATTATGAGATTTCCGTGTTTGTTTTTTTTTGCGGCATTGTGGTAAGATATTTTTGTATATAGTAACGGTGACAACAAGGAGAAAATGCATGATTGCTTTAATTGATTACGATGCAGGAAATATCAAAAGTGTGGAGAAGGCACTTCAGTTATTGGGAGAAGAGGTGATTCTGACCAGAGACCGGGATCAGCTTCTGTCGGCGGATAAGGTAATTCTTCCAGGAGTCGGAAGTTTTGGAGATGCAATGGGGAATCTGCACACATATGGGTTAGTAGATGTGATTCATGAAATTGTGGAGCAGGGAACGCCATTTCTGGGAATTTGCCTTGGTCTGCAATTGATGTTTGAGCGGAGTGAGGAAAGTCCGGGGGTAGAAGGACTGGGATTGTTCAAGGGAGAGATCTTGAGGATACCGGATCAGGAAGGATTAAAAATTCCTCATATGGGTTGGAATTCCATTCATCTGCAGAATCATGGCCGCTTGTTCAGAGGGATTCCGGAACAGTCTTACGTGTACTTTGTGCACTCTTATTATCTGAAGGCAGCAGATGAAGCAATCGTGAAAGCGACAACCGAATATGGTACCCATATCCATGCTTCTGTGGAAAGCGGCAATCTGTTTGCCTGCCAGTTCCACCCGGAAAAGAGTTCAGATGTGGGACTTGCAATTCTGAAGAATTTTGCCTCTCTGGGAAAGGAGGATGCATGAGATGTTTACAAAGAGAATTATTCCTTGTCTGATGTTAATAATGGAAGAGTTGTGAAGGGAGTCAATTTTGTCAATCTTCAGGATGCCGGAGACCCGGTGGAGATTGCAAAAGCGTACGACAAGGCAGGAGCCGATGAAGTTGTATTTCTGGATATCACTGCATCTTCGGATAACCGGGGACGGTTGTGGATATGGTACGGAAGGTAGCTGCGAATGTGTTTATTCCATTTACAGTGGGCGGCGGAATCCGTACGGTGGATGACTTTAAGATGCTTCTGCGGGAAGGGGCTGATAAGATATCCATCAATTCGTCAGCGATTAATAATCCTCAATTGATCAGTGACGCGGCATATAAGTTCGGAAGTCAATGCGTTGTGGTTGCCATTGACGCTAAGCGTCGGGAAGACGGCTCGGGATGGAATATCTATAAGAACGGCGGCCGGATCGATGTGGGAATCGATGCTGTGGAATGGGCGTCACGTGTGGAGAAACTGGGAGCAGGTGAGATTTTGTTGACCAGTATGGATTGTGACGGCACGAAGGCAGGGTATGATCTCGAACTGACCAGAGCAATTGCTGAAACGGTCCATATCCCCGTAATCGCATCAGGAGGAGCCGGGACACTGGAGCATTTTTACGATGCATTGACGGAAGGAAAGGCAGATGCAGCATTGGCAGCATCGCTGTTTCATTATAAAGAATTGGAAATCAGAGAAGTAAAGAAATATCTGGCAGACAAACGTGTTTCTGTCCGACTGTAGGAGGTTGTGGATATGCCGCCATTGAGTGGAAGCTGGGCACAGGCCCTGAAAGGAGAATTTCATAAAGAGTATTACAGACAATTGTTTGAGACCGTGGGAAAGGAATATCAGACACGAAAGGTCTTTCCGCCGGCAGATGACATTTTCAATGCTTTTCATCTGACCCCTCTGGATCAGGTCAAGGTTGTGATTTTGGGGCAGGATCCTTATCACGGGGACGGACAGGCTCATGGACTTTGTTTTTCTGTAAAGCCGGAGGTGGAGATACCTCCTTCTCTTGTAAATATCTATAAAGAGCTGGAGGATGATCTTGGATGTTATGTACCGAATAATGGGTATCTGGAAAAGTGGGCAAAGCAAGGGGTTCTGATGCTGAATACGGTATTGACTGTGCGTGCGCACCAGGCGAATTCCCCACCGGGGAATCGGATGGGAGCAGTTCACAGACGCTGCGATTCAGGTTTTGGCCGGACAAGATCGGCCGATGGCTTTCATTCTGTGGGGAAACCTGCGCAGATGAAGAAAGCCATGCTTCACAATCCGAAACATCTGATTCTGGAAGCACCGCATCCCAGTCCGCTCTCGGCATACCGCGGCTTTTTCGGAAGCCGTCCATTTTCAAAGGTGAATCAGTATCTGGAGCAGAACGGTCTGGAACCGATTGACTGGCAGATTGAGAATATATAGAAATACAGAGGATGAATCATGAGTAAGAAAAATTCGTTGATGAAAAATGCATCGGTGCTTATGGTAGCAACGATGATCTCCAGAGTCATAGGTCTGTTGTACCGCCGGCCGTTGGGACAGGTTTTAGGCAGGGAAGGACTTGGTTACTATGGTTATGCCAGCAATCTGTATGTGATTCTTTTGTTAGTCTCATCCTATAGTATTCCGATGGCGGTCTCAAAAGTGGTTTCCGAGCGTCTTGCGTTAAAGCAATACCGAAATGCCCATAAGGTGTTTCAGGGCGCTTTGCTGTATGCGTCTATTGTGGGAGGAATTGCGGCGTTTGTGGCCTTCTTCGGAGGGAGCCTGTTACTTCCCAGGAACCAGCAAAATGCAGTGCTTGCTTTGCGGGTATTGGCGCCCACCATTTTTTTGTCAGCAATTCTCGGGGTGTTCAGAGGATATTTTCAGGCGCATAATACAATGATGCCTACCTCTATTTCACAGATTGCAGAACAGATCATGAATGCGGTGGTCAGTGTTCTGGCAGGTTTTTGTTGATTCAGGCTTTTGCTACAGATGAGACAACCCATGCAATCTATGGCGCTGCAGGCGGTACGATGGGTACCGGGGTAGGAGTAGCGGCAGGATTAATTTTTATGCTGTTTGTATACGGACTGAATCAGAAGACCATAAAAAGACAGGTGGCCAGAGATATTTACCATGAGGAGGAAAGCCTTAGTGATGTGTTACGGATCATCTTCCTTCTGGTGACCCCCGTTATCTTTACCACATTTATTTACAATGCAAGTGCATATCTGGACAGCTATATTTTTCCAGTATTCAGGGATGGCATGGGATTGCAGGTAAAACAATCACCGAGCAGTATGGGGAATTCAGCAATTATTATGTGACGCTGATCAATGTACCTCTGGCACTTGCTTCTGCCAGTGCTTCTGCCATGATGCCGATTGTATCCGGAAGCTATGCAACCGGTGAGATGGATGTGGCGAATGATAAGATCAATGAAACGATCAGACTGACCATGTTTATCTGTGTTCCGGCAGCAGTGGGACTGGCTGTTCTGGCACACCCGATTATGGGTGTTCTGTTTCCGGAATCCACAAAGCTGGGTGAGAACTTGCTGATGTTTGGTGCGGTATCTGTAATTTTCTCAGCATTATCCACGATTACAAACAGTGTTCTTCAGTCGATTGGACAACAGAAAGTTGCACTTCGGAATGCAGCGTTATCACTGGCCTTAAATCTGGCTTCTCTGGCAGTGATGCTTCTGATCGCTCCGGTATTGGGAATTTATGCGATGCTGGCAGCCAATATTCTTTTCTCTGTGTGCATGTGCGTGCTGAATGGATTGGCGCTGAGTGAATATCTGGGATATCGTAATGAATTTAAGGACTCTTATGGTAAACCATTACTTGCAGCAGCGGGTATGGGTGTTGTGGCGTGGCTTGGCTATTATAGTCTGTTTGCTTTGACAAAGCGGCCATTTATCTGTCTTGTGATTGCAATTCTGGCTGCAGTTGTGGTTTACATGATTCTTTTTGTTGTGGTGACGAAGACCACAGAAGAGGAAATGAAGAAGTTTCCTATGGGAACAAAGATGATTCGTTTTCTGCGGCTGATCCGGGTGTATCACTGATAAAAAATCATAAGGAATTGTTCAGAAATAACTTTTAAATCGTGCGTAGAATTTTTCTTCGAGAGTGCTGCTCGAAAATCAGGCGCATAGTGGGCTATGCAACTGATTTTTGAGTGGTGCTATCGGAGAAAAAGGCAAGCAATATTAAAAGTTATTTCTGAACAATTCCTAACGTACAGCAGAGTTAAAAAGTTTAAGGAGCAAAGTTTTATGAATCCAATAACAGAAAAGCAATATTATCAGAGACAGATAAAGAAAAAAAAGAAAAAAGATCTTAGAAGCAGCGATCGAAGCAGAAGGAATGAATCCGGAAGACGAGCTGCGGCTGGAACTCTGGGAGAGAAGATATGGACGGAGAGAGAAGGAACCTGAGGGGATTGACCGTTACATCCGGGGATGGATGGGAATGGTTTATCTGAATCAGTCTTCTATGACTTTTTGGGGAAGCGAAGAGCTGTCAGAGAAATCCGTAAGGTGAAAGAAGACTGGGATGTGGAATTGCTGAAAGGCAGGGGGGAACTTGGCGAGAAACTGATGTATCAGGAACTGTATAATCTAATTCGGTTTTATATGGAACTTTGTGCGACTGACAGGAACTATACTACCACCTTGTTTGGAATGATGCGTATGGATGAAGAAAAGGTAGTGCAGAAAATCGCAAAAAGAAATTTATACAGTGGCTTATGAAATTCCCAAGTCTCTGGATATGGAAGAAGAATTTCAGATACTCAGAAGAGCAGCCAGAGATGCTTTTTGCCGATCAGTATCCAAGACAGGAAAGATTGCTGGGAGATATGTAAGAATAGGAAAAGGAGATATCTATGGAAAAAATAGCAAGTTTTACGATTGATCACAATAAATTACAGCCTGGAATTTATGTATCAAGAAAAGACCATATTGGTGCGGAGACGATTACAACGTTTGATCTGCGTATGACTTCCCCAATGAAGAACCGGTTATGAATACGGCAGAATTGCATACAATTGAACATTTGGCCGCTACCTTCCTGAGAAATGATGAGGAGTGGCAGGATAAGGTGATTTATTTTGGACCGATGGGCTGCCGTACCGGATGCTATCTGCTGCTGGCAGGTGATTATGATTCTAAGGATATTGTTACACTCATTGTAAAAACCTTCGAGTTTATCCGGGATTTTGAGGGAGAGATTCCGGGAGCAAAGGCAAAGGACTGCGGAAATTATCTGGATCAGAATCTGGGTATGGCAAAATATCTGGCAAAGCGGTATCTGAACGAGGTTCTCTATGAGATAAAGCCCGAGCGTTTGGTGTATCCGGAATAGTTTTGAGGTTAACAAGGAAGGCTTGCATCCATACGGTGTGGATAATTTTCAGAAAAAAGGAAGAGAAGACCTGTTTTTGTAGATGAAATAATTTTTCAGAAAATCCCATAACTAAACTATATGATAGTTAGATGCGCCTTTCGGTGCTGTGATCAGGGAATTGGAATTGACTTCTTTGATGAGAAAGATTATACTTAGTAGTATACTATTAATAGACAGACAATATGAAACTGGAAAGGGTGATTGTATGACAATTGAAGAGCTGTTAAAGGTATTGGAGATGCAGGAGGAAATTCTGCAGTTTTCTCATTTTACGAATAGTGACGCCTGGGAGTTGGGTAATCTTATTGTGATGGAGGCGAACCGGAGAAATCAGCCGATTGCGGTCAGTATCCGGTTGAATAATGGATTTACGGTGTTCCAGTATGGTTTTGACGGCATCAATCTTTATCATGAGGAAATGCTGCGCAGAAAGTATAATACGGTTAAATTTACGGAGCAGAGCAGTATGCATTTATATATGCAGCTGCGTCTGGGAGAGGCAACGCAGGATGAATTATTGGTACCTGAGGCAGATTATGCGGCTTTGGGCGGCGGATTTCCGATTCGGATTGAGGAAGTGGGGGTAATTGGAGCAATTACGGTTTCGGGAAGAGATCATGTGATGGATCATGACTTGATTGTAAAATGTGTGAGTAAATATCTTCATGTAGATGAGGTGCCGAGGATTCGGGCAATTTAGTGTTTATGGTAATCGGAGGCCAGGTTATCGTGTATTAAGACGAAAAAGAACGTGGAAGAACTGTTTGATTAAGGTCTTCCACGTTCTTTTCTATCATGATACCGGGGCGGACATCTATACGCAGACTTGATGTTGTGATAGATTTACCAGGGCTCCTGTTTTGAAAAATAAAGTTTTTTTTCCGGTGACAGGATGCAGGAATTCCAGAGAGTAGGAGTGAAGTGCCTGATGTTCCAGCCCGAAGGGATTTTCCGGGCGGTATAGTGTGTCGCCCAGAAGCGGATGTCCGATACTGTGCATATGGACCCGGATCTGATGGGTTCGGCCTGTCTCCAGATGAAGTTCCACGCGGGAATACAAAAGCCCGTTTTTGAACTTTCGTGGGATAATGTGTGGTAATGGGTGATTGCGGTCTCTCCATGTGTGAAATCCACACAGCGTTCAATGGTAGAACCTTCCTTTCGGGCAATGGGTGCGTCGATCGTTCCTTCCGATGGGGTATGCCCCTCTGCCAGTGCATGATAGGTCCGGTGAATTCTGCGTTCCATCATTTGAGCGTAGAGTGCGGCACCGCTGATTCCATGCTTTGCAAGAATCAAAAGACCTGTGGTATCCCGGTCCAACCGATTGATGCAGCGGTAAACATATGGAATATTCTGCTGTGCAAAATAATAAGCAACACCGTTTGCCAACGTATTGTCATAATTTCCCTGAGAGGGATGAATCGGGGTATCTGCCGGTTTATCAATGACCATTAAATCTTCATCCTCATAAACAATTTCGAATGCCACCGGAGCCGGAATGATTCCAGGAGACGATTCTGATTCTTCCAGATGCACGGATAAAATGTCATGCTCTTTCATACGCTGATTCGTATAAGCCCAGAGCCCATTTAGGCAGATGCCATTCTCTGTGCGCTTCAAGCCAACAATCACATGATGGGAATACCCAAGTCTGCGCAAAAATTCTTCAATTGTCTTTCCGGCAGATTCTGTTCCTATGTTATAATTAAATTCTCTGATCATAATAAAATATTATACAGAGAAACAAGCGTCATGTCAAAACCCATCAATGATGTTTTTGAAAAAATTCTCCCGCGGAATTGTAGAATAAATCAAAGTGTGGTAGAATGAATACAAACAAACGTTGCAGAAAGGATGGACCTGATATGGCGGAAAAGTATGTTGCATATGTGGGAACGTATACCCACGGCAGTAGTATAGGAATTCATTTGTATGACGTGGATGTGGAAGAAGGAACCCTGACGGAACGAAAAGTAGTTCCTGTGAATAATTCTTCTTATATCTGTCGTTCTCTGAACGGAAAATATCTGTATTCAATCGCAGATGAGGGAGTTGCAGTATTTGCAATTGACGAAGAGAGCGGAGATTTGAAGCCGATTAATAAAGTAGACATTGACGGTATGAGAGGCTGTCATCTTTCAGTAGATCAGACAGGACGCTATCTTTATGTGGCAGGGTACCATGATGGTAAGGTAACGGTAGTTCATACGCACAAAGACGGTCGTCTCGGCAGTATTATGGATGGTATTTTCCACAAGGGTCTCGGCAGTGTTGCGGAGCGTAATTTCCGCCCGCATGTAAACTGTGTTGTTCCAACTCCTGATAATAAATATCTTTGTGCCGTTGATAATGGAATCGACCAGGTAAAAATCTATAAAGTAAACAGTCAGAGGAATAAGCTGCAGCTTGTGGACATTCTGAGATGTGAGCGTGAATCCGGTCCAAGAACTTTGCGGTTTTCCAGGAATGGAAAATATGCGTATCTGCTGTTTGAACTGACAAATGAAGTGGAAGTATATACCTATAAAGATGGTAAGAATTCTCCGGAGTTTGAAAAGATTCAGAGTTTGAGTACGACTTCGGATAACGTTGACCGTGCGCATGATGCGGCTTCCGGTATGTGTTTCTCGAATGACGGAAAACATCTGTTTACTTCCACCGCCGGAGATAATACAGTAGCTATGTTTTCCATTGATGAGGAGACCGGTCTTCTGACAAAAGAATTTGCACTGCCCATAAGCGGAGACTATCCGAAGGATATCGCCATGTTCCCGGATAATAAGCATATTGCGGTAGTAAATCATGAGTCTAACAGCATTACCACATTTACGGTTGATTATGAGAAAAAATTCTGGTTCCGAAAGGAAAACCGATGAAGGTGGAAACTCCGAACTGTATATTGATTACCCCCGATGGGAGTATAAACTTCTCTGGAAGCCTGTACACTCCAAGCTTTGATACATGGAAAGACTTGTTATAGTCAAAGATGTAGAAGAGCAGGGAGGTACGGGCTTTTTTGATATGCTAATCACACGGTTTCTGATCCCAGATCAGTTTCAGGTTTGAGAGACGGGAACTCATGCCTACCATAAGTGCGTCGATAATCGTGAGTGCAGCCATAGATTCCACAACGACCACAGCTCTGGGAACAATAATAGGATCATGGCGGCCCTTGATATTGATCTGAATTTCTTCATGATTTCGGTTTACTGTCTGCTGTGCAGACCAGATAGAAGGGGTAGGCTTAAAGGAAGCGCGCAGAACGAGATCACTGCCATCGCTGATTCCGCCGAGGACTCCTCCGGCATGGTTGGTCTTCTTCGTGATGGATCCATTTTCATCAATAGAGAAGGCATCATTATTTGTAAGACCGGTAGCTGTCGCCACAGAGATTCCGTCACCCACTTCCACACCTTTCACGGCCCCGATGGACATCAGCGCTTTCGCAAGATTGGCATCCAGTTTCTCAAAGACCGGGTCGCCTACGCCTGCCGGTATCCCATGGACCACGCACTCTACACATCCGCCGGAAGAATTGTGTTGGCTTAAACATTCTTCAAGGTAAGCCTCAGCTTTGGAAGCAGCATCAGCATCCGGCATATAGAGAGCGTTTTGGAAAATCTCTTCTTCATCGAAAGATTCGATGGTAACCGGTCCGATGGAGCGTGTATAGGTGGTAAATGTAATGCCAAGTTCTGCGAGCAATTTGGAAGCAATTGCTCCTGCAGCAACACGTCCGATAGTCTCGCGTCCGGAAGAGCGGCCACCTACGCGGTAATCACGGAAGCCATACTTTTCGTCAAATGTATAATCTGCATGTCCCGGACGATAGTAGCTTGCAATTTCACTGTAATCTCCGGAACGCTGGTTTGTATTTCTTACAATCATGGATATCGGAGTTCCTGTAGTTTTTCCTTCGAAGACCCCGGACATAATTTCTACGGTATCAGATTCCTTTCGCGGTGTGGAATAGCGGCTTTGCCCTGGTTTTCTACGATTCAGAAACTTCTGGATGTCGGATCTTTCCAGTGGAAGACCGGCCGGGCACCCGTCAACAACAACACCGATTCCATCGCCATGAGATTCCCCAGGTGGAAATCCGAAAGATTGTACCATATATTGATCCTGCCATAATAAACCTCCAATTTATAAATTCGCATACTCACAGTATACAGGCTTGCTCTCCGTCAGGCAAGAAAAGAATTTATTTTGTTTGTAAAAAGCAGGTTAAAGCGTTTGACAAACATATGTCCAACGCTTATAATTACAACAGAATATTATGATACCAGCGTTTCATGCCTGCATGAAAAAGCAGGACTTTTGGACCCGTAAAACATGAGAAAGTAGCCCGAATAGGGCGGATTTTGAATGTTTTTAGGATTGCAGGAGCATGAAATGCAGGGGTAATCTGTGTATCATATTATGGAAAGGATGTGTTGTTATGGAAAGCGGGCCTAGTCCGGAATCGCGAAGTTTGAACCAGGCAGAATATGGAGTATAAGGCGAAGGGACATGAAGGCGTGCACTTTTTTTCTTGTCCTTTTGCGGACAATGAAAGGAGACATACGACATGATCAGAATTTTTAAAACAATGGAGCACGGCATTACGCAACTGGATATGCCGGAAGAAGGATGCTGGATTGCATTGACGGATCCTACAGCTACCGAACTTTTTGAGGTGGCACAGCGTTACGAAATAGAAGTAGATGATTTAAGAGCGCCTCTGGATGAGGAGGAACGTTCCCGTATTCAGATTGAAGATGATTATACATTGATTTTGGTGGATATTCCCGTAATTGAGGAACGAAATGATAAAGACTGGTATGGAACGATTCCTATGGGTATCGTAGTCGGAAAGAAAGTTATTATAACGGTCTGCCTGGAGGATACACCGATTTTAAATACTTTTATGGATGGACGTGTACGGAATTTCTACACTTATATGAAGACAAGGTTTATTCTGCAGATTCTGTACAAAAATGCCAGTATGTATCTGCATTATCTTCGTATCATAGATAAAAAGAGTGAGCAGGTGGAGACTCGTCTGCATAAGTCTCAGAGAAATCAGGAACTCATTGAATTGCTGGAGTTGGAAAAGTCATTGGTGTATTTTACCACCTCTCTTCGTTCCAACGAGGTGGTTCTGGAAAACTGATGAAAGTGGAGAATATTAAACATTATCCGGAAGATGAAGATCTTTTGGAAGATGTTATTATTGAGAATAAGCAGGCAATCGAGATGGCTAATATATACAGCGGAATTTTAAGCGGAACAATGGATGCCTTCGCATCGGTTATCTATAACAATTTGAACATTGTAATGAAGGTACTTGCAATTGTCACAATTGTGATGTCAATTCCAACGATTATTTATTCTGCGTATGGCATGAATGTGAACTCTGCGGGAATGCCTTTCGCCAATAGTCCTTATGGATTTGTAATTGTGATTGTATTTTCGGCAATCGTCAGTTTGATTGTCGCATGGATTTTCTCAAAAAGAATATGTTTAAGTAATGACTTAGACAGGGTGGTATACTGGTACCGCGTTCGGAAAGACTGAAAGGTGTTGCCAAATGGTGTATCGGTTTGTGGTTAAATAAATTGAGGATGGATTATAATATGAAGTTTCTTAACAAAAATGGAACGAAAGCTTGGAAGATATGCAATTCCGAATTTGACCAAATATATTATTATCACATATATCATAGGGTATGCGTTGAATTTGATGCAGCGTGTATTTTCTTTTCCGATTCTGTATTTTCTGGAACTGGATCCTGCACTGATTCTGCATGGACAGATCTGGAGGCTGGTGAGCTGGGTTTGATTCCACCGGGACAATTGAATATCTTCACTTTGATTATGCTGTTATGCTACTATCAACTGGGTACAGCACTTGAGCGTACCTGGGGTGCATTTCGCTACAATGTCTATATCTTTTCGGACTGTTTATGACGATTGTCGGATCCTTTATTCTTTATGCAGTGATGGGAAACGTATACTCCTTGCGGGGATATGGAGCCGCATTCAGCAGTTACTATGTAAGTTTGTCTATTTTTTCTTGGATTTGCATTAACCTATCCGGATATGCAGATGATGTTGTATTTTCTGATACCGATTAAGATAAAATATCTGGCGGTTCTGGATGCCGTGTATCTGGCGGCTGACATGTATCGGGGCGATTGGGCAACCAGAGTGGTAATCTTAAGTTCCCTTGCCAATGTGATTGTATTCTTCCTGATGACCAGGAATTATCAGCGTGTTAATCCTCAGGAGATTCATCGTAAACGCGAATTTCAAAAGGCTATGTCAGGGGACAGGCTTCAACATCAGCACCCATAAGTGTGCAATCTGCGGAAGAACGGAAAAAGATGATCCAACGCTGGAATTTCGTTTCTGTTCGAGATGTAATGGAAACTATGAGTATTGTCAGGAGCATCTGTTTACCCATGAACATGTCCGATAATTGAGAGGCGTACAGGGGTTAGAACTGTCAGTTTAATAAGAAAGTGAGGCACATATATGAAAAAGAACAAAGATTGTCTGTACCATGGGGCCCAATGTGGATGACCGCCAGGTCCTGCGGAAGTTAATTGAGACAGGGATGGATGTTGCCCGATTTAACTTCTCCCATGGGGACTATGCGGGAGCACAAGGCCCGGATGGATATGCTGAAAGAACTGCGTAAGGAACTGAAAGTTCCGGTGGCCATTTTGCTGGATACCAAAGGTCCGGAGATTCGTACCGGTATTTTGGAAAATGGAGAGAAAGTAGAACTGAAAGAGGGACAAAAGTTTGTTCTTACGACCGAAGAGATTGTGGGAAATGCAGAGAAAGTATCCATTACCTATCCGGAACTGCCTCATGATGTAAAAGTAGGGGACAAGATTCTGATCGATGACGGTCTGATTGAACTTCATATCGAGGATCTGAATGAAACAGAAATTATCTGTACCGTGGTAAACGGCGGAGAACTGGGACAGCGTAAAGGGGTCAATGTTCCCAATGTTTCAGTGAATTTGCCTGCCATTACGGATAAAGACAAGCAGGACATCTTATTTGGAATTGAACAGGATGTGGATTTTATTGCAGCGTCTTTTGTGCGGAAAGCAGAAGACGTGGTGGAAATTAAAGAGTTCCTGAACGCTCACGGAGGCGCTCATATTGATGTGATTGCAAAGATTGAGAATGCGGAAGGCGTACAGAATATCGACCGTATTATTGACGTAACGGATGGAGTTATGGTGGCCCGCGGAGATCTGGGGGTAGAGATTCCTCCTTATGAGGTTCCTCATATCCAGAAAATAATTATTGAAAAATGCAATCACCGCTATCTGCCGGTTATCACTGCGACACAGATGTTGGATTCCATGATAAGAAATCCGAGGCCGACCCGGGCAGAGGTAACAGATGTTGCAAATGCAATTTATGACGGAACGGATGCGATCATGCTTTCCGGGAAACTGCCATGGGCAAACATCCGGTGGAAGCCGTTGAAATGATGGTTCAGATTGCACGTTAGACAGAGCAGTACCTGAAATTCCAGTCCTATCGGGATGTGGAGGGAGCAAAAGGAAATGCAAGTGTATCCAGTGCAGTAGGTTTTGCTGCTGTAGATATGGTGGAACATATCGGAGCTTCCTGTATTGTGACTCCGACGATGTCGGGACAGACTGCCCGTATGATTTCCAATCTGCGTCCGAGTGTTCCGATTTATGCGGTCACGTCTCATGAGTGGGCCAGAAGAAGGATGCAGTTATACTGGGGAGTCAAACCGGTGGTGGGATATGAAGAAGATTCGACGGAGAATATTATTTCTCATGCCATGTATATGGTGCTGAGAGAAGGCTTTGTAAAGAAAGGCGAGATGGTAATCTTTACTGCCGGAGATCCTGCAACCAACGAAGTGCGCGGAGAAGGCAATATGACCAATATGCTTCATATTAGACAGGCAAAATGATGAAATACCAGAGGAGAGAAGACGATGAAAAACCATTTGTGACAAAAAGAAAAGTTAGAGGAGATTACAGCTTCTGTACCAACACCCTTCCATCTCTATGATGAGAAGGGAATCCGTGAGAATGCAAAAGGCTGTGAAGGAGGCATTTGCCTGGAATCCGGGATTCCGGGAATATTTTGCCGTGAAGGCAACCCCAATCCTACTTTGATTAAGATACTCGGTGAGTATGGCTGCGGCTGCGACTGCTCTTCCATGACAGAGCTGATGCTGTCAGAAGCTATGGGATTTACCGGAGATAAGATTATGTTTTCTTCCAATGTAACTCCGGCACAGGAATATGCCTATGCAGAGAAAATCGGCGGAATTATCAATCTGGATGATTTTACCCACATTGATTTTCTGGAAGAAACACTGGGTTATATCCCAAAGACCATAAGCTGCCGTTACAATCCGGGCGGACTGTTCAAGATCAGCAATGATATCATGGACAATCCCGGGGATTCCAAGTATGGTATGACTACGGAACAGTTGTTTGAGTCATTTAAGATTCTGAAGTCTAAGGGTGCGGAAGAGTTTGGTATCCATGCATTCCTTGCATCGAACACGGTGACCAATGAATATTATCCGATGCTGGCAAAAGTGCTGTTCGAACTGGCAGTAAAATTACAGAAAGAAACCGGATGCCATATTAAGTTTATTAATCTTTCCGGCGGTGTGGGAATTCCGTATACACCGGATGCAGAGCCAAACGATATCCGTGTAATCGGAGAAGGAGTGCGGAAAGTATACGAAGAAGTGCTGGTTCCGGCAGGAATGGGTGACGTGGCGCTTTACACAGAGATGGGACGTTTTATGATGGGGCCGTATGGCTGTCTGGTAACGAAAGCAATCCATCAGAAACATATCTATAAGGAGTATGTCGGCTGTGATGCCTGTGCAGTAAATCTTATGCGTCCGGCAATGTATGGAGCTTACCATCACATTACAGTTATGGGAAAAGAAGACCAGCCTTGTGATCATATGTATGATGTGACAGGTTCTCTCTGCGAAAACAATGATAAGTTTGCAATTGACCGCTATCTTCCGAAGGTTGATATGGGAGATATACTGGTGATCCATGATACAGGAGCACATGGCTTCTCTATGGGTTATAATTACAATGGTAAACTGAAATCTGCGGAAGTGCTTTTAAAAAGAAGACGGTAGTTTTGAAGTGATCCGCCGGGCGGAGACACCAAAGGACTATTTTGCAACTTTGGACGGAACACCGGAATTTCAGAAGATGTTTCGAACGAAAAGTAATTTGAATGATTGCAGAGATTGGGCGGAGCATCTCATTGAAAAGTATGAGACCCTGCCCAAAACTCAGCAAAAAAATTCATAAAATATCAAAAAAGTACTTGATTAAAATCAAAAAGATATGGTAATATAAATATCGGCTTGTTAAGGAAATAAGTTAAAACGCCGGCGTGTCGGAATGGCAGACGAGGCAGACTCAAAAATCTGTTGTGGGCAACCACGTATGGGTTCAAGTCCCATCGCCGGCAGTATGAAAGACCTGTAGAGTATAGATTCTGCAGGTTTTTTTTGTTGTACATTAGAAAATCAAGGGTAATGGTGTGGAAAGCCAGAAATGCGATTGTGGGATCATAACCTTATCAGGGGCTGTCAGAAAAGTAAAAGTTGGTAGAGAGGTCAGAACCGTATGATAAATTTGGATGGAGGGGTGTGAATTTATGAATATAGCAGATAAGAATATAGACGGAGGAAAAGCATTCGATTGGGGAAAACTTCAGAAGACTATGCAAAGTTCCGTGATATTTATCCGCAGGAATTTTATGATAAAATTGTAAATCGTCAACTATGTATAAATGGTCAAAACGTTCTTGACGTAGGAACGGGAACTGGAGTGCTGCCGAGAAATATGTATCGTTATGGTGCCAGGTGGACAGGTACAGATATTTCGGTGAATCAGATTGAGCAGGCAAAAATTCTTTCAAGAGGTATGGATATTGAGTATTCTCCATTAGCTACGGAAAATATAGATTTTCCGGATAATTTTTCGATGTTATCACTGCATGTCAGTGCTTTTGGTATTTTGATCATCAACAGATTCGTGATAAGTTTTTCCCGCATGTTGAAACCAGGTGGACGTATTCTTGTATTATATATGGCCTGGCTGCCTTTTGAGGATGAAATTGCAGGGGAAAGCGAGAGACTTGTTCTGAAATACAGCCCTAAGTGGAGTGGTGCAGGAGAAACGATTCATCCAATAGATATCCCTGATTGCTACAAAGAAAAATTTTGAACTCGTTTATCATGAGGAATATCCATTGAGGTGCATTTTACTCGTGAGAGTTGGAATGGCAGAATGAAAGCCTGCCGGGGCATTGGTGCTTCTCTTACGAAGCGGGAGATCGCTGCATGGGAACGGGAGCATAAAAATTACTTGCCGAAATTGCTCCTGCTGAGTTTCACATTTACATTATGGTGCAGTTGCCGAATTAAAAGTGATAAAGTAATAATTTTCAGGCTGACGATATGAAATTTGAGCGTTTCCCTTTGTTTATAGTTCCTAAGTTGTCGAAGTGGAGGATAAAATTGAGTACATATGTGATATCTGATATACATGGTAACTATGATGCTTATATGGAAATACTTAAGAAGATACATTTTTCCGATGAGGATATGTTGTATGTGTTGGGAGATATTCTTGACAGAGGTCCAAATCCGATCAAAGTTATCCTTGATTTAATGAAAAGGCATAATGTGGTTTGTCTGGCTGGAAATCATGAATACATGGCACTGGAGTGTTTACAGTTCCTTCTGAAAGAGATTACGGATAAGAACCTGGAAGAATTGGATTCCCATATCGTTGGGAAGCTTCTGAACTGGCAGCAGAATGGAGCCGCTGCGACTAATGTTATAAGTAGTCCGTAAGTCACCTCTCATTTCGTTGTAAAAATGTGTTGAAACCTCTATTTAACGTTGCATATTTTGGAATTATGTGCCATACTATATTTGTACTACAGAGTGGAGGTGTGCCCATGTATCGAGTTGCAATAGAAAAAGCTTTATAAATGGAAAGAGAGCAAACGCCGCAAACCGTTGATTATCGAGGGTGCAAGACAGGTGGGAAAGACTTGGCTAATGAAAGAATTCGGCAAGCAGGCGTATACAGATGCCATATATATCAATTTTGACTCTAATTCCAGAATGGCAGAGTTGTTCGCTTCCGATCTGAATATCGACCGCCTGATTATGGGAATTGAGCTGTATCACGGCAGAAAAATCGATCCGAACAACACGCTGTTGATTTTCGATGAAGTGCAGGAGGTACCGAGAGCATTGTCATCCCTTGAAATATTTTTATGAAAAAATGCGCCTCAGTATCATATTGTCTGCGCAGGGTCATTACTATTGCTTTGCACGAGGGTACATCGTTTCCTGTTGGCAAGGTTGAGTTTTTAAAGCTTTATCCGTTTTCCTTCAAGGAGTTTTTAACGGCGACTGCCGGCGAGCGTTTTGCCGGACTTCTGATAAACAGGATTACCAAATGATTACTTCTTTTAAGCAGACTTATGTCGATGCGCTCAAGCAGTATTATCTTTGTGGGCGGTATGCCAGAATCAGTGCAAAGCTTTGCCGAAGAAAAGGATTTTAACGAGGTTCGGGAAATTCAAAAACGTATACTGGCAGCTTATGAACAGGATTTTTCTAAGCATGCCCCTATCGAAATCGTTCCAAAAATTCGTATGATATGGAACAGTATTCCCTCTCAGCTTGCTAAAGAGAACAAAAAATTTATCTACGGTCTTGTGCGTGAGGGTGGACGCGCAAAAGAATATGAAGCGGCCATTATGTGGCTTTGTGGACTGCGGACTTGTCCACAAGGTCAGCCGTGTGAATGCGGCGCGAATTCCGCTGAAAGCTTATGGAGGATTTAAGGCCTTTGTTATTTATCGTTGATGTAGGACTTCTCGGCTGTATGACTGGCTTGCGCCAGCGTATATTGCTTGACGGCAACGATTTATTTACCGAATTTAAGGGCGCACTAACCGGGCAGTATGTATGCCAACAGCTTAAAACCATTGACGATCTGGGCGTTTACTACTATACAAACGACCGTGGATCCTGCGAGGTGGATTTTATTATTGATACCGGTGAGCAGATCGTGCCTGTGGAGGTCAAGGCGGAGGTCAATTTGAAAGCAAAGAGCCTGAAAACCTACCGTGAGAAATTCAATCCCGAAATTTCTGTCCGCACCCTCGATGGCGGAGTATAAAAAAGAAGATTTGTTGTCAATCTTCCGCTGTATGCAGTGGAAGAGATTTGCAGATGCACTTCGGAAGCAATCGAAGTGAGCAGATGAAAATTTTGCTTGAACATTCCGGTCTCTGCGCTGTTTCAGGAATTTTCTATGTCTTTGCGATTCAGATACTGAAAGATATTTCGTATGCCACTTCTGAAGGGTATAAGTGCTTGTGTGGGAAAGACATACATCAGTAATAGCTATGGAGAAAAAAATCCCCGAGCGAGATATCTTTATAAGAATCATATATAGGTAAATGACATACTTAAGAGAGAACATCTGTCCGTGATGGCAGGTGTTTTTTTGACTTAAATACAGCAAGTCTGTTTTAGCATTCTAATTAATGATCCATTTCTATAGCTGTTGTCAGCCACGGATTGTCAGATTTTCCTAATACCCCAAATAGAGCAGGAAAATAGCGTATATTGTTATTTGAATCCAACAATATACGCTATAATAAAACAGAAGAGTACAACCAAACCGTTGATTAGTTTCGTAGAACTAATTATTTTGCGAAAGGGTGATGAGGTTTTTGTGTACAGTATTACCATGTAATTATATCTCAAATTGTGTAACGAGTCAATAAATTTGATCGAGAAACGGAGAATATTCCATCACTTTGTCGTTTTTGAATAGCTTCCATCTATGCGTATCATAAGAATTGAATTATGAAAGTTACTATGCAGTCATTTATGGTCAAATTTATCGTCAGAGCAAAAGCGAAAGGAGCAAGAGGGCAATGGCAAGGAGAGGGGAAAATATTTTCAAAAGAAAAGATGGCCGTTGGGAAAAGCCAGGTATGTAAGCGGTAAAAATGAATTTGGAAAAACAAGGTATGCTTCCGTCTATGGAAAAAGTTATCGGGAGGTAAAGGAAAACGAGAAAAAGCAAGCAGCAGGCAAAAACAGTCGGAGACGCTTAAATCTTCAAAGTATACATTTGGAGAAATACTGGATTTATGGCTTTCCTGGAAGCGGGTGAAGTTGAAGGAACAAACATATAGGAAATATCTGTACTGCATAGAAAAACATATCATACCGGAACTCGGCAAGATAGAGATTTTTGATTTTGATGCAAATATGGTAAATAATTTCCTTCTGAAAAACTTTCCTGCGGTCGTCTTGATGGGAAGGCGGTCTCTCTAAGAATTATGTTCGTACAATGTCAATTATCATTCACTCAGCGGTGAAGTATGGTGTCAGTGAGGAATTGTGTCCGCCGATGAAAGGACAGATTTATAAACCAAAAAAGCGAAAAAAGGGACATTATTGTTTGAGAAAGGAAGAACAGGAACTGTTGGAAAGACAGATCACAGGAAATCTTACCGGAGAGAATCTCGCTGTGTATCTCAGTCTGCATACCGGTCTTCGGATTGGAGAAGTTTGCGCTCTGCAGTGGAAAAATATTGATTTTAAGGGAAATGTCATGCATGTCAGTGAATCAATCGTTCGGATCAACAAAGACAGCACCATGTCCCTTCGCGTTGGTTCCACAAAAAGTGAAACTTCCAATCGTTTGATTCCGATTACGGATTCCGTTGCTGCAGCTTTAAAAGAAGAAAAACAAAGATCATCCTCTCCATTTATTGTTTCAATGAATGGAAGCACTACGTTTATGAATCCACGGACACTCGAGAATCGATATAAGGCGTTGCTGAAAAGGAGCGGCCTGGCACTCATTCCTTACCATTCTTTGCGACATACATTTGCCACAAGATGTATGGAATGCGGTGTGGATGTTAAGTCCCTGAGTGAAATCCTCGGCCATGCAGGAGTAAATATTACACTGGATATTTACGTGCATCCATCTATGGAGTTGAAACGCAGTTGTATGGAAAAAACTGGAAGCTATTTCTGGTCACTAATTTGGTCAAAAATTGTGAAATGCATGGTATTACACAGCATTTTGCCGGCGCTTTCGCAAAATAATTAGTTCTACGAAAGTTGCCGCAGAAGGAAAGAATTTTAAGAAAAGTAAATTCTTCATGCAGCTTTTGAAACATATAACGCTGCTTTCAAAGTAGGATAGAAGGATGATGAGTATCATAGATAATTTATGTAAAGTTATAAATTTTATGTATCATAAGTTGGGGATTTGTAAATATGACCGGAAACAATTGATAAAGCATAAGAGGGTTAGCAGTTATTGTACAACTGCCTGATGGAGGAACTGTATGAAACGAAAAACTGGCAATTTTGGAAAATGATATAAAATATCTGAGCAAACTGGTAGAAGAGTTTCATGAAAAAATACCCGGATCAGTTTGAAGTCTACGCATTTACAGATCACGAAATTGCATTTACTGCATTGAAGCGTGTCAAAATTGATATTTTCATAGCGGATGAAGCTTTTATGTGAACGAAGAAAAAATACCGGAACATTGCAGCTTCGCATATTTTGTCGGGATGCCTGATAAGAAGAGCTTCCGGGGAAGGAAAGCGATTTATAAGTTCCAGAGTATTGATTTCATTTACATACAGATTCTAAAAACATATTTTGAACATCTTGTCAATGTTCCGGATGCGAAATCAGAGAATAAAAGATGCAAAGTGATAAGCTTTACATCAATCAGCGGCGGAACAGGGGAGTTCAACGGTGGCCGCGGCATGTGCACGGAATTACGCAGGTAAAGGAAGAAAAGTGTTGTATCTGAACCTGGAATCTTTGGATCGGCCGATGTGTTCTTTTGATGCGGATGGAAAAGCCGATATGAGCGATGTTGTGCATGCCTTGTGATATGAGAAGGATCATTTCTTTGAAAGGAGTGGAAAGTGATGGCGATATTTGGTAAAGGAAATGAAAAGAAAGAGGCTTTGATTGATCGAATCAAATATGATGGATCACAGAATGGTTCACCATGGTTAGTTTATAAATATCCAAGCGAAAAATTTGTACTTGGTTCACAGTTAATTGTTAATCAAGGACAAGAAGCATTATTTTTAAAGGAGGTGAGGCACTAGATTTATTTGGAGCAGGAACACACACTCTGCATACAGGAAATTTACCGTTATTAAATAAATTGGTTAATTTTCCATTTGGAGGAGATACCCTTTTACAGCTGAAGTTTATTACATTAACAAAACCTCTAAATTAAATATGAATTGGGGTACTCCGAATGCATTTCCTGTGGAGGATCCTAAATATGGTATTATTTTATCTATTAGATCCCATGGTACATATGGTGTACGAATTAATGATACAAGAATGTTCATTACTGAACTAGTTGGTGCAGTACCTAATGGTTCTACTGTTACATATGAATTTGCGGCAAGTTATTTTAGTGGGCTCCTTGTTTCCAAAATAAAAATGTTATTTCCGCATATATGATACGCCAAAAGATTTCTTTCTTGGAAGTTACTGGATATCTTGAGGAAATTTCTAAGGATTGCGAGGAAGCAGTTAAAGATGAATTCGACAGATTTGGTGCAGAAGTAGTCAATTTTTATGTGGAAACCATTACTCCTTCAAAGGATGAATATGAAAAACTCAGAACTTATAAAGAAGAATTGTCTCTTGGCGGAGATTTTTATACAAAGAGACGTTCTCTTGATATTATGGAGAATCTTGCAGAAAACAATGGTGTTGGCGGATTAGCAACGGCAGGTGCCAGTCTTGGAATTGGCCTTGGATTTGCTCATCAGGCAGGGGGGATGTTTCAGAATGTTGGTGGGGCAATGAACATTACTCCAAATGGAACTGGTATAAATGCACAACCCAATAGTAATAGCGGAAATAAGTGCCCACATTGTGGAGCATCAAATCTGGTAGGACAAAAATTCTGTGGTACATGTGGAAAGATGATGGTTGTAGGAATACGGTGCTCTTCTTGTGGAAAAGTTAATCCTGTTGGACAGACATTTTGTGGCGATTGTGGAACAAAACTTGTTAAAAAGTGTTCATCATGTGGAAAAGAAAACGATCCATCACAGAAATTTTGTGGTGACTGTGGAACACAGTTGTAAGATTAGGAGGACATATGGCAGAATTCTTTGTAATAGTATTTGGCGGGGAGCAATATAATCAATATAAAATGCGCGATATTTTAGCCAATTCATTTGATGGGATTGTCAATGAAGAATATGCTTTTCAAGGTGTGAGATATTATTTTCCTATTGTTGCTGAAGGCAATCAATTTTGTATTGATGGCAGAAACGGTGTTTGGAAAATTACCATAAACGGAGGATCGTTAGAGAGAAAAAAATTCTTAGAAGTGGTGATTACATAAGAGTAACAAGTAAAGATGTATCTTTATCAATGCTTGTGCTTGAATATGATAAATGTTCATTGAATTCAAAAATTTATGAATTAGAAAATAATTCAACCTATTTTATAGGCAGAAGTGCTGAAATGAATATCATAATAAATACCTCGGCAAGTGTCTCACGTAAGCACGCTTCAATGAGAATAGATAGCACTGGAAATGCATTTGTTGATGATATCTCTGGAAAAGCTGGCGTTTACATAAATGGAAAGAGGGAAACAAATTATCAATTAACAAATGGGGATCATATTTTTATTATGGGTACGAGCTTGGTTTATTATACTTCAATGCTGCTCATTCCTTCTAATATTACTGTGAATGGTATTGGATTAAAAGAACATATTGCTACAGTTATTCCTAATAAAGAAAAATTGATTCTTTGTATGTAAGAACACCAAGAATTCAAAAACCCTGGATAGAGATTCTGTAGAAATTGATCTCCCAACTCCTGTTCAAAAACAAAAGGAGATGCCATTTATTTTGACGGCTGGTCCATCAATAACAATGACGTTTGCTATGTTAGCGAGCTTTGGGGTTACAATATCAAGAGTACTTAGCTCTGAGAGTAAAGATTATGCATCAATAATTCCAAGTGCAATAATGGCGGTAAGCATGTTGATGGGAGCATTGTTGTGCCGAAATTGCAAAGAAATTATACTAAAAGATTAGCGGAAGCTAATGAACTGTATAGGCAAAAAGAAGTACAGAGAATATTTGAATGAAAAAAGAGAGTGAAATAGTTCATTCTTATGAAAGAAATACACGTATTTGGAATGAAGTATTATATCCTAATTGTGCTGATTTGATCAAAAATATAACAAGTCAAAACAGACATTTATGGGAAAGGTCAAATAAAGATGATGATTTTCTTAACGTTCGATTAGGCACAGGGACGAGACCTTTTGGAGTAGAGGTTGCAATAAAGAAAAAGGATTTGAACTTGAAGATGATTTCTTAAAAAAATGAGGCATATGAGTTAGCGGATAAATATCGAGAAATAAAGAAAGTTCAATTACACTTTCTTTGATGTTGCATAAAGTCGTTGGTGTCGTTGGAAATTATGAATTAATTGCAAAAAATATAATCACTAATTTAGTGTCGTTATACTCTCCAGATGAAGTAAAAATTGTGTTGGTTTATAATTGTTACCAGGAGAAGGCGTTAAGTATATTTAATGATTTGCCTCACATGTGGGCATCAGATAAGACAAGCCGATATGTGGCAACTTCAGAGGCAGAAGCATACACATTATTTAGTGTGCTTGATGAGAAACTTCAGACAAGAGAAGAAACATTAGATAAAGATGATATAAGAACACCTCATTATGTTGTTTTCTCATTTGATCATTCAATTATAGATAGCATTCCGTTTAAGAAAGTATTGGTAAACGGTGAAAATATACTTGGAGTGTCAGCTGTTTTCTTCGGAGAGCGTTTCAATCAAATTCCTAAAGAATGTGAAGCAATTATTCAAAGAAATGATGAAACATGTGGTGTATATGTAAAGAACGAAAATGATAACAAATTTATTCTATTTACACCTGATACATTGACAGATAAAGATGTTGACAACTTAGTAAGAGGATTGTCTCGTGTTCAAATAAAAGAAAGAGAAGGCTGCATCTAATGTTCCGGAGAGAATATCTTTTTAGATGTATATCAAGTTGGAAACGTTGAAGCATTAAATATAGAAAGCCATTGGAATGCAAATAGTTCCAACAAATCTTTGGCAGTGCCAATTGGCGTGATGGCTGGAGGTGATGTGTTTTGTCTTGATATTCACGAAAAATATCATGGATGTCACGGTTTGGTTGCAGGTACAACTGGTTCTGGAAAAAGTGAATTTTTACAAACATATATTTTATCAATGATGATAAATTATAGCCCTAATGAAGTGGCCTTTGTTTTGGTAGATTTTAAAGGTGGAGATATGGCTAGACCATTTTTAAATAGTCCACACCTTGCGGCTACAATCTCTAATTTGTCGGGAAATACATTATATCGAGCGCTTGTGTCTCTTGAGGCGGAAGTGAAGAATAGACAAAGAATTTTTAATGAGTCAGCTTCTTTTCTCGGAATTGATAAGATTGACATTAATTCATATCATAGGTACTACAAAGAACACAGATTAACAGAAGCATTGCCACATTTGGTAATAGTAATCGATGAGTTTGCCCAATTAAAAGCGCAGCATCCTGAATTTATGGCTAAGTTGATTGATGTTGCACAAGTAGGACGAAGTCTCGGAATTCACTTGATTCTTGCAACACAAAAAACCTAGCGGAGTTGTAGATCCTCAGATTTGGAGTAACTCAAGATTTAAGGTATGTCTGAAAGTAATGGATAAAACAAGATAGTTCAGACATGATTAATAAAACCGATTGCAGCAATGATAAAAACACCAGGTAGAGCCTATGTTCAGGTTGGTTATAATGAAATATTTGAACTTATTCAATCTGGATATAGTGGAGCTGAATATGTCCCTCAAGATTCTTTTTGTTGATGAGGAGAGTATTACCGTTAGTATGGTTAACTGGCCAGGTGAACAACTCAGAGCAGCTAAAGATATATCAAGAGGAGAGAAACAGATCTTACGCAACTTGAAGCCATAATGAAGGTTATGTCAAATCTGGGAGAAGAACTGAAAATTAAGGCAAAGAAGTTATGGCTAGATCCATTGCCTGAACAGTTACGATTTGAAACACTTCCTAATGAAGATAATGATTCGTTTGGAGTTGTTACTTGTGGACGTTTAGATTTACCACATATTCAAAAGCAAGTTAACTTTACAATTGATTTTGTTAAAAAGGGACATTTGGCGATATATGGTTCTACTGGAACAGGTAAAAGCACATTAATTCAGACAATCTTTATGCAATGGCATTAAAGAATAGTCCATCAAGTTTCAATTCTTTTATAATAGATTTTAACGGTGGCAGTTTAATGGGGTTATCTAAAATGCCTCACTGTGCAAATTATGTGACGGATGAGAGTGAAGCCAAGGTAAATCAAGTCTTAAACACAATTGGACAAATAATTGTGGATAGACGAGCTAAATTTGTTGAAGCTAGTTGCGCAAACTACGAGTCTTACCTTGAAGCTGGTGGTCAGGATATGCCAATAATCCTTGCAGTTATTGACAATTATGCATTATTTAGAGAGAAGATGTATAAATGTGAAGATGTATTAGTTCAGCATATCGCTGCATCAAGAGCATGTGGTATTTACTTTATTATTACAGGAAGTAGTAAAGGGGCAATTTATTATAAGGTAATGGATCATATCAGTAGCAAAGTAATGTGTAGAAATGGAATAAGCCCGATAAAGGGCATTGAAACATTGCATATACTGCCATTACGAACAGAATAATGTATATGTAGAAATGGAATAAGCCCGATAAAGGGCATTGAAACCTTTGTAATTTCCATCTTTGGACTTCCTATCGAATTGTAGAAATGGAATAAGCCCGATAAAGGGCATTGAAACAAATTCCTTGGTTCTTAACATACCTCCACGAGACCGGGTAGAAATGGAATAAGCCCGATAAAGGGCATTGAAACAACACTATTACCATAGAGCTTAGTACTAGTATCATCTGTAGAAATGGAATAAGCCCGATAAAGGGCATTGAAACATGACATGCATCTATATCTTCATTCCTAAAACATCTGCGTAGAAATGGAATAAGCCCGATAAAGGGCATTGAAACCTAATGTACTTGCGTACTGGTGCACAAATTCAGCAAAGTAGAAATGGAATAAGCCCGATAAAGGGCATTGAAACATTTCTTTCACCGTATTGAAGACTTTCGCACCGTTTCGTAGAAATGGAATAAGCCCGATAAAGGGCATTGAAACTTTTTTGGTTTCTTCGAAAGAATCAAATTCAGGATTTGTAGAAATGGAATAAGCCCGATAAAGGGCATTGAAACAATAATGATGTTCCGACATATTTCTTTTTGCTTTTTTCAGTAGAAATGGAATAAGCCCCGATAAAGGGCATTGAAACCTGGCAAGGATTTCGAGCATGAACAAAATCTTTTTTTTGTAGAAATGGAATAAGCCCGATAAAGGGCATTGAAACATGAGGTTTGTAGCAGCATTGCCAATACACCAAGTGGTAGAAATGGAATAAGCCCGATAAAGGGCATTGAAACCTCCGGGGTCCTTTGAAAAAGACCCCGGGAGGGAAAAAGAACTTGGAACTTTGTGTGTAAAAGATAGAAGGAGTTCGACGAAGACCGTTTATTATATTGGAATCAGGTTGTGATAATATGCTTATTGACTTCAATCATACATATCATTCATATCAACAGATAGCTGGTCATTATGGAGTCTGGGAATACGCATGTCCGAAATGCAAGAAAGAGGGACAATTGCGTCGGCATGCTTCTTATGAGCGGTTTTTATGTGTGCTCGAAAGGATAAGATAGAAGAGAGAAAGATTTCAATACTGCGTCTGAGATGTGGGGCATGTGGCAGTACGCATGCTATTTTGACGTGGGATATGGTGCCATTTTTGCATATATTCACTTTCAGTGATGCTGACAATCATTAAAAATGTCTTTATCCAAAACAAACGGTATTGGAGAAAGAGGCACAGACTGGTATTTCTTTTCAAGTGATTTATCGGTTTCTGTGGCTTTGGAAATCATATATGCAGGCGGTGAAGCCATTACTTCACTGCGACAGAAGTGTCTGTGGAGGTCTGGCGTCTGGCGATACTGGTTGTTTTTCAAATCTATGTTCTAACTGCAGTTCGACTTTTGCTAATCTAAAAGAATTTCTGATGAAGAATTTCACTCTTAAACATGTCTCTTTGTTTTCAAAAAGAAAGAATTCTGAAAAGTACCCCTTATACTTTGGTGTGTGATAGAAGGTAACTCACATAGCTGTTGAATGGTTATAGGACTGTTGATGCGGTATGATATCTATATGAAATAAATCAGTTAGTCATGGGATCAAGTGAGAGATGCAAATTAAGCAAAAAAAGTTGATTCCATGAGGGAAAGGAGATCATACAGGTGAATAAGTCATTACAGAAGAAAACAGAAGAGTGGATGAAACTGGAGAGGAAGACTCTGGAGCAGAGAAAGAAGGCGGAGGAGTATTATGAACTGGAACTGATGGATGATATTACAATGGAATATATTCGGAATAATAAAGGTACAGTGACGGGGAAAGTAAAATTTCTGATTATGTCAGTAGGTACCTCATTTGAACCGATAGTTCTGAATATTTCCTTACTGCAGCCGGAGCGGATTCTGTTTTTGTATACGGAAAAGTCAGAGCCGGTGTTGGATAAGGTGGTTGATTTCTGCCAGCTGAGGTTATCGAGAATAGAAAAGAGTCAGGTGAATGAGACGGACCCAACGGATATTTACCGTGAGATTAAACGGTGCTATCTGTCATGGGGGAAACCGGAGAAAATCTATATTGATTTTACCGGAGGTACGAAGGCCATGTCTACGGCAGCGGCCATGGCCGGAGCTGTGGTTCATGTGCAGATGATTTATGTGGGAACCAGGCAGTATATGACGGATTTTCGTAAGCCGTTTCCAGGCTCGGGCGGTTGTTTTATATATCAAATCCGATGGATATTTTTGGGGATCTGGAAGTGGATAAGGCGGTTGAATTGTTTGAACAGTACAACTATGCGGGGACCAGAGAGAAGCTGAGAGAGTTGAAGGAAACAGTACCGGATCCGTCTGTACGTCAGGAACTGAATTTTATCTATTTGTTGGCACAAGTATATGAAAACTGGGATGCTCTGGATTTTGTAAATGCGGAGGCATCCATGGCAGAGCTTCTGCGGGAACTGGAACGGGACATGAAGAATAACTGGAAGTTTGTGCTGAGAGGAACTGGCGGTGCAGGAAGGATACTTAAGATATCTGAAGGAAATTCCTGACCTGACAAGACAGAAGCGGAATGCGGAAATTTTGCAAAAGAAGGAGTATATTGTTCCGTTGATGTTTACCATGTATCAGAACGCGATGATTCGGGAATATCAGGGCAAGTATGATATGGCAACGCTCCTGTTATATCGGTTATTGGAAATGATTGAACAACGAAGATTATCTCTGTATGCTCTGTTTGTTTCCCGAATGGATTACAGTCAGATGATTATGAACGGAAAACAGATCACAGAGGAAAAGTTTCAAACAATAAAAAATAAGGTAGTGGAACTGAAAAAAGAACTGTTTGGAAAGTGCAATTCCTCTTACCTGCCGGAGCAGGTTTCTCTGCTGGAAGGATACATACTATTGGCTGCATTGGAGGATCCCATGATATTTGATGAACGGAAAGGTGTTCCTATGCTCAAGCGCATTCGAATGATGGTTTCGCTGCGTAATAACAGTATTTTTGCGCATGGTCTGGCACCGGTTGATGAAGGGATTACCAGAAATTCAGTCAGTTTGTAATTGAACTGTTTCAGGGTTTCTGCAAGCTGGAGAAAATTAATTTTGAAGTATACAAAAACAGTTTCAATGGCTGTCACCGATAGATTCGGGATACTATCAGAAAAGGTGATATCATGTCTGTCTTGTATGTAAAAGAACAGGGTGCTTATGTGAAAAAATGTGGAAAGCGGATACAGGTTGAAAAAAGATGGACAAAGACTGGCGGATTTGCCGGTATTTCAGGTGACCAATATTAATATTGTCGGAAATGTGCAAGTGACTACACAGGCACTCCATTTCCTTATGCAGGAGGGGATTGATGTCAGCTATCTGAAAACGTTCCGGGGCATATATCGGTCATATGGCGGCGGATTCCTCCAAAAATATTTTCCTGCGGCTGGCACAGCATGAGTGGTATCGGTCTGTTGACCGGAGATTGGATATGGCGCGGCGCATCGTGGAAAACAAGGTTCAGAATCAGATTGCACTAATCCGCAGCTTTCGATGGAATCAGGATGAATACGACCATAAAAATGATCTCCGTGAAATGGAAAGGGTATTGAAATCTCTGAAGGAAAAAAGAAACCTCCAATGAAATTATGGGGGTAGAAGGTATATGCAGTGCAATCTATTTCCGTGCATATGGGCATATGTTTCGCTGTAAAATTGAATTCCATGGAAGAAACCGACGGCCGCCGAAGGATCCGATCAATGTGATGCTGAGTTTGACCTACACATTTTTGACAAAGGAGGTTGCAGCAGTACTGGAGGCAGAATCCTTTGAGACCTATCTTGGATTTTTACATGGAATTCGCTATGGACGAAAATCACTGGCACTGGATCTGGTGGAGGAATTTCGGCAGCCTGTGGCAGACCGGTTGGTGTTGCGGTTGTTCAATAAGCAGATGATGAGCGAATACGACTTTGATCTTGAGGAAGAAAGAGTTTTGCTGCGGGAAAAGAGTTTTCAGAAGTTCTGCGTGGAGTATGAAAAATGGATGACACAGCCGGTATCGGAGGCAGACGGAAGAAGTTTTCGGGAAATCCTAAAAGAACAGATCAGCAAATTGAAAAAAGCTGTCAGGGAACAGAAGGAGTATGTTCCGTATAGTTGGAGAAGATAGAATGTATCTGGTGTGTTATGATATTTCATCGAATAAATATCGGAAAAAAGTATCGGATACGCTGCTCAATTACGGACGGCGGATTCAGTATAGTGTGTTTGAATGTGATCTTGACAAACAGAGGTACCGGAAGCTTTGCAATGAACTGGAGAGTTTGACCAAAAAGTGTAAGGAAGATGTGAACGTCCGTATCTATGAGATAGGCAGAGACGACTATGCGAAGGTGGTAACCTTTGGAACTCCGGATTTTATTTCGGGAGAGGCAGAACGTGTGATCGTGATCTGAGAAAGATATGAAAGAGAAGGGAACGTATGAGCATTTATAATAAAATCATTGATCAGCAGAAATTAATGGCTGCATGGAAAAAGGTGATGGGGAATAAGCCTGCCTGTGGGGTGGATCATGTGACATGGGACCAATTCGATCAAAATATCAGGATTGAGATACGCCAGCTGAATCTGGAACTGGTTGCCCATCAGTATCGCGTGCAGCCTGTAAAGTTGGTACATATAATAAAGGAAGAAAAGGATCGGGAGATCAGTCTGTATACTATGCGTGACAAGGTAGTGCAGACTTCTATTGCAATTGAGCTGAATAAGTGGTTCGATTCTGGCTTTTCTAAGTGTGCTTATGCCTATCGAAATGACCGGTCAGCTATGGTTGCCGTGGAAAACATTCATCGTTATATTGAAATTCACGCGGAAAGTTGGGTTGGGAAACTGGATATCGATGGTTTTTTTGACCATATTCAGCATGAGCGGCTGAAGAAAAAAGCTGGCTGCGGTAATAAAGGAAGCGGATGTGTTGGAACTGATCATGCAGCAGCTGCAGGCTTGTTCTCTGAATAAGGATGGTGAACTGGTCGAGAAAAGGGTGGGGATTTATCAGGGTTCTTCCATCTCGCCGATTCTCTCAAATATCTATATGACAGAATTTGACCGGGTAATGGAGAAGGAAGCGGTGTTTATGTCCGATATTCGGATGATATTCTGATATTGGGAGAATCCTGTGAACGGATTCAGAGTATGATGGCGAAAATGAATGTGATGCTGGAGGAGTTAGGGGCTTGAGGCAAAGGCAAGAAAAAAACTGAAGCAGAGTCTGGAGGATATCTGGCTGACAAATCCCGGACAGGAAATCGAGGAACGGCTGAAAAAGGGAAGTCAGATTCTGAACGGATGGGAACAGTATTATAGAAATCAGAGGGAAATTCAAGATATTTATGAATATGTAGTTCTGGTTTACATGATGCGGGATGTCAGCGAATTGAGGGAGCTTTCAGTAAAGCGGGAAGCATTTGTAAACTCTTACAGGGATATTGCGTCATATCTTCTTTCTGTGTGGAAGGAAAATCATTGGAAAGAACTGATGCTGTTAGAGTATGAGCAGTTTTTTGCCTTGGGTAATGGAATCAATGGACTCAGTGACCGATATTTAAATGAGTTGCTCCGGTTATATAAGTTATTGTTTGTGGATGAGACAGCAGAAAACTGGAGTGCGCTGATGCAGACATATTCGGATTTGAGTATGAATGGCAGATCAGAAAAAATCATGGAGCGTATTCAATCATTACAGCAGGAGATTGACGATCAGATTATTGATACCGGGCACGAGCAGTCGGTGGATACAGAGAGGGGGGGCTATTGGACCCAAAATCGTGCAATATCTGAAAGAACTTTTTATCGGACGGGAAGATATGTATGCACGGGAGATTTTGACCGGGGAGGGACAACGGCGAAGCGAGTTTGTTTCGGAGCCCTTAGACGGAAACGTACTGCGAAAGCATTTATCCGGAACAGAAACCATACAGACCTATGTAGTGCGCAATAACAATACGGTGCATTACCTGGCAGTGGATGTGGATGTCTCCCGAAGAGTCCTGCTGGAGGTTGGACATGCGGAGGAGGATTTAGAACCTTATCTGAAGCTTGCAGTAAAATGGGCCGGACAGGTACAAACAGTATTCAGGCAGCTGGGATTAGAATCTTACCTGGAATTTTCTGGTTTCCGCGGATATCATGTGTGGGTGTTTTTTTTCGGAATGGGTGCCGGTGCGCTATGTCTATTCGTTGACAGAGATTGTAAAAACAGATTAGAGGAACTTCCGCAGGAAATTCAGATTGAATATTTTCCTGCAAAGATGAAAAAACAGCAAGGCAGCACCGGACAGAAGCTGAAGCTGCCGTGCGGACTGCATCTATACAGTGGAAAGCGGAGTTATTTTTTGTGAAAAGGATGGTTCTCCGGCAGAGTCGCCTGAAAAATGTTTTCAGCGATCAGACGTTATACGGTGCTGCAGCTGAAGCAAGTGGTAGCAGCTAATATTTCTTCGGCAAAGGAAAGTACGGCAGAGTTTAAAAAGGCTTGAGTTGGATTATGAGAAGCTTGGGGAGGTGGTGATGCTGTGCAGCAGGTACTTAAGGGCTGCTCTTTGATGCGCTACCTGGTAGGTAAGGCGATGACAACCGGGTACCTGGCACATTTTGAACGAATGTCAGTTTTGTATGTCTTTGGTCATCTGGGAGAAGCCGGGGAAGAATTTGTCCACACAGTAATGCGCTTTACGATAAATTATCAGTATGCAGTAACTCAGAAATTTGTTGGAAAACTTCTTTCCAAACCGATCAGCTGCATCAAACTGCGTGAACAATATAAATCTATTACGGCGGAGTATGGGTGCAATTGTGTGTTTGAAAAGACAAAAACTGTTATCCATCACCTGTTATTCACGCATTAAAAACAGTAGTGAGAGTGACAGCACAGTTACAATTCCCACCAGCAGAACCATCAGCAAGGAAAAGCAGCAGGGGATGTACCAGGAGATGAATGTTCATGCTCAGGTACAGGAGCTTGCCGGAAAAATTGTGGAATTGAAAAAAAAGCAGAAACGCGGTCTGGATAAAACGATAGAGAAGACGGAGAAAGCGCTTTGCAGAATCTTTGATTCTGCAAATACAGACTGTATGGAAGTGGACATGGGACTGCTGGTGCGCAGGAAACATGAGGGAGGATATGAGTGGCTGATTGAAATTTGATATTTGAATTTAAGGAAAATATAAGATGGAAATGCCCCTTTTCCAGGATATCAGAATTATGCGCCGGGCGATGGAGGATATGAGGAACCAGACATCGGAAGAAAGAGCGAGACATTCTGCTAAAGGAATGTTGGCAGATGAGATATTGACACTTGAGAAGGTTGCTGAGTATGCTCTCTTTTTGAGAAAGTGAAAAAATTGAAAACATATTTTACAGTATAAATGAAACCGCAGGCCGGGTATCTGAAAAAAGGTTCCTGGTTTTGTTTTTTGCCTTGAAATGTGAATTTTTGTGAGGTTGATGACAATAACAGATTCTATATCTGCTGGAATAGCAGTAGTTGTTAAGAAGTTTCATTTTTATGAAATCACTGTTTCGCAAAAAGTGACTGCAGGTTCTATCTGAAACTGGAGAGTGGATTTATACTTTTACATACCACAAGGAGAACAGAAAAAATGAAGACAAACATTAAGCAGAAACTGTCAATTAAAATTCAGGAAACATATGGTCTGGAGAAAAACAATGCACAGAACAAAGCAATTGGGGTTTTTACCCTGGCAGACGCGGAGGTAGTCTGGAATGAGTGAGGCAGAGAATTGAGAGGTGGAACGTGAAGAGAAAAAATATTAAAAAAGTGGTATTTGTGCAATCTTCTTTTTTGTAGGGTTTGTCTGGCTTCATACTTTTATTCGTATGAATAGTTATGGAAGCAGCAACGGTGTTTTCGGATATATTGTTCCTGCACTGTGCACGATGATTGGAACTATCTTTTCTTATTGGTGTATCATAGGATCCTTTGATGATTCTGTTGAGGAAAGGTTTGACATCGATAGCCAGAAATGTATGGTTGCATCAGGAATGTTGTGCTTGATTTTATTGACAGCACTTATTCTGGAACTTAGTTGTGACAGTTTCTCGGTGTATGGAGACAAAGAAATCAGGCTTTGGATATTCAGAAATACCCAAAAAGTATCTTTTCGATGTTGAGGGCAATTATTTTTTTCCTTATCCGTAGAAGTGATTTTTAAAGGCAATGAGGAAAGAAGAATTTTCAAGAAGGAGTACTGTATTTGCTTGTCTTCAGATTTTTAGCCTGTCCGTGGCAGAGTATTTAGTTTTTTATGCGATGGCTAATATATGGCTTGTGGACCTGGCGGTGCTGAATATTGTTACGCTGTCAGTTGCAATACATAAATACGTATGGAATAGTAACCTGGTTAGGAAAGGGAATATTGTTGGATTTATTCTGCTGTATGTTTTGATTTGGATTACAGGATTACATC
>VOFB01001044.1_pt1 | contig 35677 bp, 48 predicted proteins | sample 5384141 | NCBI WGS metagenome assembly VOFB01 (sample SAMN12384721, study PRJNA508395) | human gut metagenome | isolation source: healthy gut A | host: Homo sapiens | reverse complement strand
AGCATTGGCAGGAGCGGCGGCCGATTTCTTCCACCTTGACCGCCTGCTCTTGGCAGGAACCACAGACGCAGACTTTTCGGTTTCTTTGTCCTTGTCAGCCACGGGGTACAACAGGCGTTTTTCTTCCGCTTTGGTCGGATCAGACTTGATAGGAGCTAGGCGCGGGTTTCTCGTTCTGTTTGTCCTTATCAGCGGCAGGAACAGCGGGCGGCTTCTCCTCCGATCTGCTCGGCCGTCCCGCAGAGAGCGTCACCAGCTTGCCAGGGATAACGGCTTTTAAGCGAGCGCCTGCGCTTCCAGATAAGACTCCGCCTCTTCCAATGTCATTTCGTATACAAGAGCAGGGATCGTGGTTTTTCTTGGCAAGTCGCCGCCTGCGGCGGCGCGCTGACCTGCCAAAGCCGATACATTCCGTCCTCGCTGCGGCGGACGATGATCGGCTCGGACGCCGACCGACTGGATACTGCTGACAAGGCCGCCTAAGTCCTTTTGGCGTGTAGGTGCGGATGTTCACGATGCCGGGAGATCGCGTATACCTGCGCGAGAGGGATCTGCTGGGGCGTAGAGTGATGCGTTGCCGGGGATGTGGTTTTTGCTGGTTTCATTTGCCATTTCAATACCTCCAAGTTTTTTGATTTATGCTAAAAATGCGTCCCACCGTGGGACATTTTTAACCAGTGTCATGCCGCACAGCGGCAGAATAATAAGGGCCCATCGTCAGCGGCGCATTGTAAAGCGTCGTGAGCAGATAAGCCCCTTATGTTTCGATTTGCGTGGTCGTCTGGCGCAGGCCGTCGATGACGTACCTGATGTGTTCGGCGTCAAGCTGCCGGTATCGCTCCTGACAGCGCTCGCTGGAAGAATGTTCCGCCGATACGCATGGTCGCCGCAGTGCTGCAAAGCGTATCAACGATCAGCTCCAACAGGCAGTCCACATCGTCATACGGATAGCTTTGTAGGTCAACGTAGTTGATCTGCTCCATGACTTCTTTTCTGCACTCGCATCGCTCCATCTCCATTTCAAAATCGGATAGATGGATCAGGATAACTAAACTCAGGTTTATTTCTATTAGGATAACTTGCATCGGCTTTTCCGAGGTCTGCATTACATCGGTTTGTCGAGGTCTTGACATCGACTTTTCCGAGGTCTGGAAATCGAAAATCGAGGTCTGCACCTCTGCCGGTATCAGGACATTGCGGGGATGGCCGGCGGTGTCTGCCGGAAGCTCCCGTGTCGTAAAGCGCTTGACATATATTTTCGTCGGCTTACCCTGTCCCTGCTTGATCCGTTCGATCAGACCGACGCCTTTCTTTCGTGTCCAGCTCGGAGAGCAGCTTGAGCGCTTTGTCGTTGCCGCAGCCCATGTCTGCCCGGGAATTTCGTCCGCGGTGTAGTAGATGTAGACGCGGCTTGCTCGTCGTACCAGCCGTTCTTTGCAGACAGGCTCATACGGTCAAGCAGCATACCATAGAGCAGCTTCGCGTCTGTTGATAATCCTTTGAAGCGCGGACTTGTGATAAGCAGGCGAGGGATTCGGAAGTAGCTGAATTTGTTCGGATTCATCGCCGTAAAAGTAATCGGCCAGCAGCATCTCTGTCAAATTTTTTCACTCCTGCGGGTATGAAAAAAGCGCACGATTTGAAAATCACATCAAATCGTGCCTTTTTCGCCTATTGAATTGTGTCAGTTCGGGTCGTTTTTCTGGTAACTGCCTCTAAATTTAACGTTTGAAGTCATGGTCTTTACCGGCAGAACCCCGATCGGGGAAGCCTTCTTTTTTACCGGTCCATGATCTCCAGTCCCGCCGTATCGTAGAGCACGCGGGCATGGTTACGCCGCAGCAGCTCGCGCGAGAGCACATTCCCGGTGGTCTTATCCACCATCGTCCGATACACCTCGCCGCAGCGGTAGACAACGCCGTCCTCACGCACGAAGCGCCTCGTTCTCCGCCGCGATGTGGTATTTGACCGCGAGCGGCGCATCCGTGCGCAGCTCGCCGCACAGGTGCGTGGGCGTCGTATGGACGAGAAGCTGGTACGTCTGCTCCGTGTCGTTGCGGAAGCGATAGTCGAGGTAGTTATAGAAGATGGACGTGCCCGTGCCGAACGGCACCTGACGGCCGAAGTCCGGAAAGAGGTCAAACTGGTCGTGGTGGTGCTGCTCCGTGATGGTCAGGGGCGCGTGGGCACCATCCAATGGATCAGGTTGCTAAACTGGCACCCACCGCCGACGGCTTCGCCGGTCTGCGCGTTGGCGATGACCATGCCGGTGCGGTAGCCGTTCGCGACGCTGGGCCGCCCGACGAGGTGCCAGAACGAAAACGTCTCGCCCGGGCGTATGAGAATGCCGTTGATCTTCGGCGCGGCCAGCGCGAGATTGACGGCCTTGTTGTCCTGCAAAACCGGATCGACCCTGCCGAGCGTGCGGCGGATGAGCGAATTGTGCCGACAGACGAGCGCGGGAAGCGGCGCCTCCAGGCGCAGCTTCCGAAAGCGCCCGCGGAAAATCCGCCGCGCAGCGTGCGGAGTGCACAGCTTTTTCGACCGAGATGCGGTACGCGAGCGGCGAAAGCTCGCAGAACAGTCTTCGGTGCATGATGCTCTTTACCTCTCTTTTCTACCATGAGCCGTTGCCGAGGATCTCGCCGTACCAGCCGCCGTCCGCCGCGATGAGCCTGCAGCGGTAGAACGTGGTGTAAGGTCCCTGCGGGCAGACCGTCTCCCGCCTCCACCGGCTGCATATCGTGTTCGTCATAGCGCGCCGTCAGCTCCTCCGCGTGCGTGGGGACAAAGTACCCGTTCATATAAAAGCCGTATTCGCCCTCCCTCAGCTTGCCGAGCCGGCGCATCTGCTCGTTGTCGTCATCGCTCAGGAAGCTGTACGCCTTTGCCCTCACAAAGCCGCAATGGTAAACATTGTCCTCCGGCACGCGCGTCAGCGCGTTCCAGTAGGCGTCGGCCCAGCTCTGCGCGGCCTCCTGCCACGACTGCCCCTCGTCGGCGATGAAGATTACCGGCGCACGACGCACATCAGCAAGCTCCAGCATGTCGTACCAGCCGCGCACCACGCCGTAAAGCGAGGCCCCTCGACCGGCACAATAGAGCCGTCGCCCAGTCCCGCGCCGCTCGCCATATAACGGCCGAGCAATGAGCCGTCGCTCCGGCAGTAGGAAATGAGGTTGGAGTCCTCGTAGACCTCCAGATAGCAGCCGTCGGAAACGGTCAGGCGGATCGCCTTGTCTCCCGCCCGCGTACACAGCATCCTCCCACGGTGTGTAGGTATATTGGCCCAGCGGGCAGAGACCACCCGAGATGGCAAAGTCGTTTCGACAGCTCCCCAGCTCTTTGCTCCGCTGAGCAGGGTCAGCTCCACGCCCGTGCCGTGCTCCAGACAGTCGATCTCATATTGGAACCCTGTCCGTCGTCCAGCGAAGGCTCTCGTCCGGCGTAAAGCTCGTGAGCGCGGCGCGCAGCAGCGCCTTGTCCTCTGCCGACGTAACGCCGTTCACCGAGTAACAGGGAGAGCACATAGCAGTGATCGTCGTCGATCGGGACAAAATACAGCTCCTCATGCGCGTAGCCGTATGCGGCATCATAGCCGCCCCCTTACATTATAGTAATAGTCCAGCGGCGCGCTCAGGTCGGTCTCAAAGCGCCACGCGCCGATGGAGGCGTAGTACGCCTTGATGTCCTCCATGCTGCCGTCCGCTCTTGTGACCTCAAAGTATGTGCTTCCATCCGTGTCCACGCTGGAGAGAGGCTTCCATTGCATCCATTGCGGTGTGAATATCCAGTCGGTCGGCATAGACGGACCAGCCGTCGCCCTCGTAGCGGGGGAACACAACCGTCTTCTTGACCGCGCTGCCGGCTCCCCGTCCGTATCGGTCAGCGTGACTCTGCGCAGATAGCGCGGATAGTCGGTCTCGTCAAGCGCAAGGTGGTCGGCGCACCAATCGTAGAGCGCCTCGCGGTAGTACGTCCTGCCGGAATCGTTTATGTAGTCCTTTACCATCCCCGCGTTCCGGTGTACAGAATGCGATAGCCGTCCGCGTTCGCAAGCACAACGAGCACATCGTACTGCCTGTTGTCGTACCAGCCATCGCCTATGCTGTACCAATTTCCTGATCTGCCAGCGAAAGGCTTTCCTCGTCCGCAAAGCGCACCGCGTAATCGTAGCACCACAGCTCGGGTCTGCCGTCCAGCTCCGGGAAAACGCCGTCCAGCACGGCAGCGCGCTCCAGCTCGGTCGCCCGCACGTCGCTCACCTCGGCGACAGCTGCGCCGCCGGGCGGCTGCGGAACAGGGCAACGCCGCTCTGCGGACCGCGTTGGCGCGGTCGAGGGCATAGTCCTCCATCGTGGGCCAGACGTCCGCGTCCTTCGTTTTTCGCATCTGTGCCGCTCTGCCACGCAATCAGCAGCGCGGAAGCGGCCACGACCGCGACAGCGAGCGCCGCGAGCCACAGCCCGCGCCTTTTTTCTTCCCGCCGAGCACATTCGCAAGCCGGCGCTTGAGCCGCTCCACCGTGCTGCCGAAGCTCGTCGTCATCGGCACCGGCGCGATCTTCGCCTGCACCGCCGCGAGCAGCGTTTCGCCGTAGGTGGTTCTTTCCGCGTGCGTCATGCCCTCGGTCGCCCTGCTGTCGCAGGCAAACTCCACATCCTCGTCCGCCTGCCGCAGCATCCAATAGACGAGCGGGTCGAACCAATGGACGCCGTTCGCCGCCGTCAGCACGAGCTTATAGGCAAGGTCGTGCCGCTTGAGGTGGCAAAGCTCGTGGCGCAGGATGAAGCGCAGCGCGGCGGGCTCGTAGTCCTCGGGCGGCAGAAGCAGAACGGGATGAAATAGTCCGGTCATCATCGGCGTTCCCACCGCCTCGCAGAGAAGGAGCCGCGGCTGCTTCACGCCCAGAGCGGCACATTCGTCCGCGAGCAGCCGCGCGTAGTCGCTCCGTGTCGTCTCGTGCCGCCAGCGGCGCACGAGGCGGCAGAACTTCTTGTATTTTACGATCTGTAAAGTGATATAGCCTGTCATGCCTACCGTCCAAAGGAGGAACAGCAGTCCTGTGAGCGGAACATTTTTCGCACTGTTGTCCGGCGCAGTCCTATAGGCCTCCTCGAATGTGACCGGCGGGTCGGACGGCAGCGGGCTCGTATCCTCCGCGCCGCTAGGACCGTTTTCTGCCGGCGCGGCAGCTCGTCGGTCCGCACCACGCTCGGCCCGCGCTGCACGGAAAGGATCAGCGTGCGCTCCGCCGGCGGCTCCACCCGCACCGGCGCGTTCGGCGCCGACCAGTCCACCGGCAGCAGCAGAAAGACCGCCAGCGCCAGCCACAGCGCGCAGCGTGACTGCGCGCCGTAGCGTTCCCGCCAAAGCGGCTTTGTGATCGCGGCCAATGCGAGAACGGCAGCCGCGAGCAGCGAATGCTTGCAAAGCGTCAGCAAAAAGGGTGTCATCTCACCCCCCGCCTTCCCGCTCATTTCATCCAGATAGCGCCGCAGCTCGTCGATCTCGCTCTGCGCGAGCGGCTTTTCCGCCGTCAGCGCCGCCACAAAGCTGCCCAGCGAGCCGCCGTAGAGCCGCTGCAGGACGCTTCGGCTGTCGAACTCGCGGTACTTTTCCTGGGAAACGAGCGGCGTATCGCGTAAGAAGTTGCTGCGTCCCTGTGCGGCGCGCGCTGCATTCAAGAGGTCAGCGGTTCGATCCCGCTTATCTCCACCATCACAGAGATTGTGAAGAAAACCTCACTTCTTTGGAAGTGGGGTTTTTGCTTTATGCGGCGATTGCCGAAATGTCCAGTCCAGCACTGAACTGCTCAAAGTCAATGTTGAAGTCGATATGTAGCCGATAGTCCCGATACACCTCCACACGCCGGATCAGGCAGCTCACGATCATTTTCTTTGACTCCATGCTGGCACTATCGTACATATCTGCCCATGAGATAATATCGTCGTATTGAGCGTTTAAGACATCCAGCATGGCCTGTCCCTCGTCGTAGGCCGCCTGCGCCGCCTCCATAGTATGCTGAACTTCGAGACATTTTGTCTCACAGTCAGAAATCAAAGAACCAAGCAAGTCCTGCGAAAAAGCACTTTCGCCCCGGAGGGATTTAATAACCTCTGCCCGGAGCGTATCAAGCTCGGCGGCAGCTTTGGCGTAGTCTGATTTTGCACTTTTGAGAAGTGCCTTCCGTTCTTCCATCTTTTCGCGGTAGCGGATATTGACGATCTCACTTTTAGGGATTGCTTTCATTCGCTCGAAGATCTGCCGCACCACTTTATCAATGATACCGTCAAGAATATGCGCTGTGTAGCCGGTCTGCCCATCACATTCGGTTTGCTTGCGGGTCTTGCCGTAGCAGATATACCGTACACGCTTTACAATGCGGTGAGCATCTTCCTTGCATGGATAAGCCTTGCCGTTGGTGGTGAGCGCCAGCCGGGAGCCACAATGCCCGCAAAAGACATTCCCGGCCAGCAAGGACTGACCACGGGTATTCAGCGGTACACGCCGTTCCTGTTCGGCGGAGTTGGCACGGGAGGTACGAATGTGTTGTGCGGCCTCGAATAGCTCCGGCGTTATGATCTGCAAATGGGGCAGCGTTTGGGAGCGGCTTTCGCCGCTGCGAAGCACCCCGGTATATGTCAGATTGCAAATGATACCCCGGATGCTGGCGTGATGCCACATTTTACCCGTTCTCGCCCGATAGCCGAGGTTATTTAAGTAGGTGGCGATCCGTTGAGCACCGAAACCCTCATGCACATATTTGTCAAAGATAATCCGTACCACAGCAGCCTCGGCCTCGTTGACAGCCAGCTCAAAAACTTCGTGCTTGCGTTTATTGAAGCGCCCACTCTTTACAAGGTCATATCCATAAGGAGCGAGACCGCCCTTGAAACCGCCGTCCTCGACGAGCTGGCCGAGAGCGGTTTTTGTGCGTATTGAAGTTTTTTCGCTTTCACCGTCAGCCTGCCAAAAGCGGATGTAGTTGGTGAGCTTGTCCGTGTGATTATCAAAACGCTGCTCACCCTCCTGCGTACTCCAGACCCGGATGCCGTTCTTAACAAACCATTCCACCACGAAAGGCGTTTCGTCAGCGATACGCCCGATACGGTCAAACATGAACACAAGCAGAATATCGAATTTTCCCTGTTTGGCTCGTTCCTTGATGATTTGCAGCTTGTCCCGGTTTTCGGCTCTAACTTTATGCCCGGACACGCCGTCCTCCTGCTCCTCGTGAACAATCGTCCATCCCATTTTTTCACAGAAGCGATGGCACTCTCTGCGTTGCATGGGAATGTCGGCTTGGCTTTTGTCGTTGTAGTCCACCTGCTTGTCGGTGGACACACGGTATAGGCAATCAACTCGATTACCTGTCATCATTCTGTTTTCCATCATATTGATCCGTCCTTTCATTTGTCGATGGGTCAATGAAAAAACGCAATCAATACGCGGGGAATATGAAGTTTTCAAGGTACATAGGGACTACCCCCACTATTATTATCCCTCTGTTCGGGAGGGATTGCAAGGATGTCGCCGGAGCTATTTTTTGCCGTATTGTTGGCAAAGGAAGATAGTAAAATCTGCTTTATATGATGGAGCGCTGCCGCATTTTTGCAGTCTGCAAAGCTGGCGGTGATGGCGTAGCCATCCACAGCAAATGCGGTATGTTGTTTTCTCTGCTGCATAAAGACCTCCTTTTCAATTCTCGGCAACAGGGAAAGGCCAGCGCCTCATAAAAGCGCTGGCCTGCGGCTTATGACCTTGGGACGAAATGTCCCAAGGTGTTTTTGAAAGGCGGGAGCGCCGCACCCGCTCCTGTTGGCCTGTCATAAGACAGCTCATATTCAATGCGGCGCTCCCTCACAGCGGACAGCGACGATCCGTGACGGAGCATCAACTACCTTGCTGCGGAGAAGTGAAAACTACCTCTCATATACCAAGGACAAAAATCGGGCAAATGGAGCCCCGCTCACAGAACTTTTTTCAAATATTTTTTCATAGCAGCCATGCCGCGCTTCACCGAGCGTCGGACAACGCTCTTGTCCACATCCTGCTCTTGGGCAATCTGGCGGTAGCTCTTGCCGAGGATCAGATGCGCCTCCACGCGGATGCCCTGCACCTCCGGCAGAGAGTTGAGGGCGTTCCACAGGTGGATGAACAGCTCCATGCGATCCAGAAGCTCCTGCGGCGTCGGCTCATGCAGGCAAGCCGAGTATTCGATCCCATCGTCACAGTCGAGGGAATACTGCGCCTTGTTGCGGGTCGTGCGCCGCTGATGGGCTGCCTCATACAGCTTGTCCGCCTTCAACTCGGCGGCCACTTCGTCGGAAACTTCGATGTATTCATCATGGGTGTACCAAGCGTAAAAGTCCTTCAGATTGATGGTCGTCATTTGTATTTCCTCCATTCGGTTCATGTGTGGGTGGGTGAACAGAACGGAGGAACGGCGGGGATCGGCAGCCGGGGCTGGCTGCTTTGGGACAAATTGTCCCAAGGTGCAGGCATATAAAAACGCCCGCACAGCATGACGCTATGCGGACGCACAAAACAACATTTTCACTTACATACTGACAGATTTCGCATCCATAGCCGTATAGTCCCGACGGTGGAAGTGCGCTTTTTTTAGCCAGTATAGATCAAAGGCGCTATCAATAAAGAAAAAGGACACGGCGATACCTCCTTGGATACCGCCGTATCCTTAAAAAAGGGCGACTTTACCACACCCTCCGTTGATCCATTTTTTCAAAAGGAAAACGGCGGCTTGAAATATGATATTTCAAAACCGCCGATTGATTTTAGCACGCAAAATCGTCATTGAATGGCGGTTTCATGTGTTCGGATTTATGGATCACTCCTGCTTGGCTAATCGTTTTTGGCAAATGCAAAGCCAGCACAGGCCCCAATCATATTAAGCAGAATATTTCCAAGATATAAATGCAAGAATACCGCAGATTACAGCAACTCCGACGCAAACGGCTCTCGCAATATTGCTCAAATCCAAGAAACCGCTTCCTGTAACTGTAATTGCACAGGCAATTGCTAAAATGGTTATGAGAGCAAAAACGATACTAATAACTTTCAGAATGATACTTTTTTTCACACAATTACACCCCTTTGCCTAATTCTAATATTTTTCATCATCTAACGAAGATAGCATTACTTTTGCTCGTTGCTCCCAATCCAATAGCATCCGCCAGCGATAATAGCAGCCAAAAATTCTATTGCTCTAAGGTACATATCATAGTTTGTGTACCCGATGATCGGCCCGGAGAGAAAGTAGACAGCAGCCGCTATTACAACGGCTATGATAGCTCGCTTGATTGTATGGCTCATATTAACACCTCCATATTTATCGTTTTACTGCTGCCAAAAGTCCGGTTTAGGATTGCAGCATATTACGAAGTTCTGACATTCGCACATAACCGTTTTCGTCCATGACATTCTCAGAGAGTATTTTCATAACATAGACAATATCTGAAATGTGAGCTTGCGATAGTTCCGGGGACAGGACTAAACTGCCATAGACCTCATTACAGAAAATACGATTTGTGGATTTGTTTGTATCCTCCGTCAAAAGGCCATATGCTTCTTGGAACGCATAAAACGCAGCAACGCCCTGCCAATAGTCGCCGTCATTCCCACTTTCTTGATAGGCCGAGAAACTGGTATATGCTTTATTTGCTTCTGCCTGTGCAAAGGTAGTGAATCAGAATATACAAAATAGTATTTGGCACTTTCGACAGCAGAATCAATCATTTTATAAAGATCTTCTGACATAATTTCGGAATTGGAACGTTCTTCTGGTGCAATCTCTTTGCAGTTAATTATTGTTGCATTATATCTCCAATTGTTTTCCGGCCTTTCTATCATTATAGCAGCATACCCAACATATTGGTCATCCTGCTTGATCAAAACGCCTATAAATGTCTTTTCTCCATCCCACGGCAAAATTTCACCATTTGACGAAACGTTTTCCCAATGGGCATCGCCAGCCCCCTCTATGACTAAATCGGAAACATACTGCATTTTGCCATCCTGCTGCTTTACAAGAAAACTGCCGTCATAGGCATGAACTTCAAAGGAGTAATTATCTTCCCCAGCTTCACAATGTATAACGCCAGCACGTTCAATTGAATCTAACGGTGACCAACTATCACCTACCTGTACGGCATTACTATTTATCATTGCATTGTTAAGATGATTGTTGGTGCAACCGGTTATAAAGAACATTGCGCATATAATCAAAAAAATGACATTCGGTTTCATTGTGTAACGCATACACTCATAAGTAATGATGTACATAAATCTTTATTCTCCTTTTTATGTTTTATCATTGGCCTTAATTGCTGCTGCAAGGAAATACCCAACAATTCCTGCAAAATTCAAAATCAGATCGTCCACATCAAAGCTGCGCTTAACGATTGGCTGTATCACTTCTACGCCAATGTCCCATCAATATTAAACTTTTAGTGTTCCGTCCTGCATAACAATCACTTCATCACAAATTGCCTCGATGTCATCTTTGTGATGGGAAGTCACAACTATCAGCTTTCCTTCGTCGCGGCGCTGACACAGCAATTTCCGAAGAAGCAGGACGGATTTTTCGTCCAACGCATTAAACGGCTCGTCTAAAATGAGAATATCCGGGTTTTCCATGAGTGCTTGAATAATCCCAATTTTCTGCTTCATGCCGAGAGAATACCGGCGCATAGTTTGTTTTGACTCTGGGTCAAGCTCAAAAAGCCGCATATACTCTTTGATCGTATCATCGGAGACTTTCTTATTGATTGCCGCAAGTTGCTTCAGATTTTCAAGGCCCGTCATATAGCTGAGAAATTCCGGCTTTTCAATAATAAGGCCGAGTGAGGGTGGAATGGATATGTCCCGATGCAATCGCTTTCCGTTAAAATCAATCGTTCCACTTGTAGGGATAACTAACCCAGCAATCGTGCGGAGCAACATAGTTTTTCCACTGCCGTTGTATCCAACGATCCCATATATTTTTCCACCTAAAAACAGGCAGTTGATATTATCTAAAACCTGTGTATAGCCTATTTTCTTAGATACCGCTTTTAGAATAATCTCCATTTTTCACCTCACAGCTCCTTCAAAAAATATCGTATGTACGGTTTAGTCGCAAAAGTAATAAAGTCGTTATTGCAAGGAAGATCGGCAGTAGCACAAGTCCAAGAGGTTGGAAAGTCCATGAGAAAATCAGTCGTATTGTTATCCCGTTTCGGTTCGTAACCGACTGAATTACCTGTTCGTCTATGAGTAAAAGCAAATAGGCAGATATAAAGGGCATTGTCGATAGCATCTTATTTTTCGTTCGCTTTAGCATTTCTGAAATGTTTGCTAATAGAAAAAAACTGAGTAGATACCGTATGTATGAGGAAAACATATCCACAAATGAGTATGTTTCACCATGCCAAATTGCTAAAAGATAGATCATGGAAAACCATGTAGTTAGATATATAATTGCGAACAGATATTGTTGAAGAAGCAGAAACAGGAGATATTGATTTCTGCTTTTCATGCGGATAAAAGAAGGCTTCTTTGTGCTCCCGTCAATCGTTGATATTGTCCAGATAAACGGAGGGACGAGCAGATAGCAATATACTCTGTCACCGAATACCTGAGCGACTATTTCTTCGCTTTCTGCCGCATACAGTCCATAAAGCGAAGAAGCGGCTAACACTGCGGCCATATACAACAAATAAAATGGTACAAGCCGAATCGTTCTTTTTCGGAATAAAATCATATAACATCCCTGTTCCTTCTGTTCCCAATGAAAAGGCAAACAATATCAATAGCGAGTAGCGCACCGAAAATAATTGCAATATCCTCTATGGTAATTACAAATGATGTTGCTCGTGCTACCATCGGTTGTAGTGCCATTGTGACGCTATATGTTTGAGCCGCTGTCTGTGTTAAGTAATCAAGCACATACATAATTATCGGCGGCAAAATAAACGCCATGTATTTATTTTTAGCCTTTACAATCATTTGAATGGCGAGATATAAAACAGTTAGCAGGGATAATGAAAACGCATGAAGAATAACATAAGTAACTGCCTCATAAAGCGGGCTTTTTTGAAAAAGTAATGCCGAAAATGTTCCCGTGTGCGGGATCATAGTTTCGCTTAACTCCATACTCGATGGGCAAGTCACATACACCAAAAAAAGATTGAACAGAAATAGGAATAGCGTACTAACGAAAGAAACAAAAAACACGGATAGAGCTTTGGAGCAGAGATATACATAACGCTTTTTCTTTGTGATGATAATTCCATAAATGGCGGTTTTACTTTCATCAAAAAACACCAGCCCTGTTAGCAAGACAGGGAAAAGCCAGTAGAGCGTGTTAAAAATTGTGCTGCCAGTAGTCCTATTCATAAACAGCCACCACATGAACGGGTTACTCTGATATGCAAAATGTGATTGCATAGTAATGGGGTCTATCACCGCAATGACAAGCAATATTATCAAGGCCAGCAGGACAAGCCTGCTTCGATATAACTTTTTTACATCTATCCAAAAATACTTCATGCAATCGTCACACCCTTTTCGTTCCGCTGTATTTAGGAGCTATAATCTCGATTAAACGAAATCCTCCTTGCTCATTATCATGGGTTGCATCACCCATATAACGCACAAGGAGGAAAAAGGGGACAATATTTTTTGAATTATTTTTTCGTAATGCTTGCGGCGATCTTTGCCAGCTCGTCCGTATCAATAGAGCCGTAAACCGAGAAGAAGCAGCCGTCCCGCTCAAAGCAGATATAGCTCATACCATCTTTCTGAAAGAAGTAGCCCGTCACCCCGCCTTTATCAAACGGCTCTATCTTTGTATTTTCGGTATCGAAATAAACCCGATTGTCTGACTGGGTAATCATAATTTCAAAGCTCTCGGCTTCGTTGATGGCATATTCATAGAGAACAATCCCCGGTTCCGTATTCGGCTGCTTAGTCGTATCTTGCAGAATTGCTCCGTCCGGGAGATAGCCAGCCTGATACTCGGTCAAGTCCTGCGGCTCGTCCAGCTCGTCACCGTGCAATTCAAAAATGCTGTATTTTTCAAAGGTTTCGATTACCCACGAAATGACTCTTTCCCGGAATTGGGCATTTGCCACCATGCAGGTCGAGAATAGCAAGGTCAAAGTGATGGCCGCAACCGCAACGGTTTTCCAAACCTTTCTGAACGCAATATGTGTCCGGTTGTTTCCTGCCGCCTCATCATCCGCATCTGCTTCAAGTTCGTTGTGCAAATAGCCCTTTAAGGCAATATGACAGGCTTTCACGAAAGTATCATCGGAAATCATACAGCCTGCCTCAACGCCCATACTTGAAGATAGCAGTTCTTTGTAGAAGCGAAAGCACCCCTTGGCATTTTCCAGATGGAAAAACATTTCTGTCTCCTCCGGGGATAAGCGGAAACAATATCTGCTCAACAGCAGGACGCGCCCCTGATGGGGCAGCAACAAGATTTTCTTGCTCAACTCATGGATCTGTTGTTGGTGCAAATCAATACAAGCGCAGTTGTCATTCTCAGCAGCCGCGAGGGTGTCTGCGGTCTTTTCAAAGCTGGTCGCCGCCGCTTCTTGAAGCAAAGCCTGCCAACTCATATCCATAGTTTTACCCTCCCTCATACAGTTTTCTGAGCTTCTTGACGAGCCGCTGTCCGCGTTTTTTAGCGGCATCCTCTGAAATGTTCAGTAGCTCTCCGATCTCTTTGTATCCCATTTCCTCGGCGTACCGAAGATAGACAAAGCGCCGATTATCGGGGTCGAGCCGGTCTATCAACTCGGTCAGCTTACGCACATCGGCATTGTGAATACACTCGTCTGCGAGGTCATCGGAGTTTTCATCCGAAACGCAGTCCCAGCGGTCAAGGTGAACGCTCTGCTGGGAATGACGCAGCACATCAATAGAAGCGTTTTTCACTATGGTAACGCAGAAAGCGGTCATTTGGGGACAGGGTAATTCAGAAATTTTTTCGATGTTGTCCATAATCTTTACAAATGCGGTGGACACAACATCTTCTGCGGCTTCTTCTGATTTTACGATTTTGAACGAAATGCGCTGGAAGTGGACATGATGCTCATGGAATATCCGCTCTACCAGCGCACGCTGTTCATCATTCAAAACGCCAAATAGGAGTATCATCATAATAGGTTCCTCGTGGGTAATTCGTTGCAGCCTATCTTTATCGGGCAGGAAAACGCACTTACACAAGCGTTTTTCTCACGACACGATATTTCAAATTATACCACAGAATAATCCTACGGAAAAGAGGGGAAAACGAGCCAAGTCGATGGCACCGCCTCCGTTTTTCCGTGGGCTTTCCGGGGAACGCACTAACGGCAAGCAGGGCAAGTGTAGCCACACTTGCTATTTTTGCATCCCGGCGGGCTGCAAAAACGCTTGTTGGGGAGCCTCCCCAAACCCGGCTTTGGGACATTTTGTCCCAAAGTAATTTGTCTGCGTCACCGTTCGCTATCGCTCCTGTTCCTTTTTGCGCTGGCCGTCCGTGACCCCCAGCAGATGGTCGATATTGGCCTTGACCGCCACGGCCTGCCGCATTTCCTCCTGTGCCGAGCGGTACTCGGTATAGAGTGCCTTTTTCCGCGCCGCCAGTTGGCGGCGTTTTTCTTTTAGCTCTGCCACCTTGGGCAGCTTCTCACCGCCCAGCAGCTCTCCCATTGTCGCCTTGGCCGCCCGGTAGTCCGCCAGCTCCGCCTCATGCTCGGCAAGGTATTTCCGGCTGTACTTGGCGGCCTTATACCCGTCAAAGACGGGGCGGGTCTTAGCGTACCGCACCACGGCTCCCATCAGCTCGGAGGTTGCGGACAGGTCAGCCTCCGTCCGCCGAAGCTGCTCGGTCAGGGAATGAAAACGGGAAACGGCATCCTCGGCCTTGGCGGAGAGCTGGTCATATTCGGTGATATTCTGCTCCTGCATGAATTGAAGCGCCGCCGCCATCTGTTTTAGGTTATAGACCTTTGCCCACCGCGCATAGGCCGCCCCCTTGCCGGAGCGCAGGCGCTCCTGTATATCCACGATCAGATTGACACGGCGAGGGGGCGCAGGCACAGGAACAGGCTGCTCCGGGATCGGGCGCTCCCCGGCGATGACGGCCTTGATGTCCTCGGGATCGTAACCGTCCCCGAGGGTGGACGCCCGCAGCCGGGTCGCCCGCTCCTGCCCCGGAACAAGAAAAGAAATTGTACCGCCGCGCCCATGCTTGACCGTGAAGCCGGACGCCTCCATGAGCCGGAGGAAAGCGTCAAAATCGGCGGGGCGTTTGGCAAGAGCTTCATTGATGGCAAGCCGTAGCTGCTCCTTGTACGAGGGCTGCCGCTCCGCCCCCAGCCATGCCCCGTAATGGAGAAAGCGCCCCTTGCTGTGCAGCTTGGGATTGGTAATGACGGACAGATCATTTTCAAGGCAAATGCGGTCAGAGAGCCGCCGCACTGCACGGCCAGAGCCGATGAAGTCCCGGAATTTTCGGGTACAGTCCAGCGAGGTCGAATTGTAATAAATGTGATTGTGGATGTGTGCCTTGTCCGTGTGGGTGGCAACGAAAAAGGCGTACTTGCCCTTTGTCCAGCGCATCGCCGTTTCATAGCCGACGCGGTTTGCCTCCTCCGGCGTGATCTCCCCGGGCTTGAATGACTGGCGGATCTGATAGCAGAGCACATCCGCGTCCCGTCGCTGCTCCCGGCCTGTGGCAGCCTTGTACTTAGCCTTGCTTAAAAGGAACTCGGCATCGGCGGTCATGTGGTCGCAGCCGTAGGACGAGATCAATTCGCCGCCCTCGGTCTTATCCGGGTTTTGCCCGTAGTCAAACCGTTCTTTCAAGGACTGCGCGATGGTTTCGCCCTTGCTGATTTTGTGCTTCTTGTAGTAGGTCGTGGCCGTAGGCAGCCCTCCTTCCGATATGACAAACGGCGGCTGTGGTCAGCCGCCGTCGTTTCAGCCTTGGGACATTTTGTCCCGAAGTATCAGCCAGTAATGAAATCCCGCAGGGCGAACTTGGCCGAGTGCAGCTTGTCCACCAGCCACTCAGCGATGGCGGGAACGCCAAAGGGAGAAACGAGGAACGCAAGGACGAGGAACACAATCCCGCCCACCGTCTGCCCACCGATGAACAGGATCAGGGAGAGCAGCGTCAGCACAATGCAGCCCAGTTCGCACACGGCGGACGCCACGCAAAATAGGAATGTGACCATAGCGGCCAGCAGGGACAGCGCCGCCATCACGGGGGCGGCAAGGATTTTGAGAACGATCATAGCAGCTACCTCCATCAAAAAATCGGGTTGGTTTGTACTTCTACCCATATTATACCGCTGGGGAAATAGGTACACAAGGATGTCGAGCTTTCACCGCTTTGGGACAAAATGTCCCGAAGTCGTGAAAGCTGGGGAGCGGCACAAGGCCGCTCCCCGACAGGTCATAGGCTCACTACAGCCGACAGCTTTTTCAGCAGCTCGGACAGCGGCTCCCAAAGGTCGGCATAGTCCTTTTGGAGCGCCGTGATCTCCGATGGATAGATGCCGTAGGTGTTGGCGTGGACGGCTACTTGGTTTAGGTTGTTGGCACACCGCCGCTGTAAGGCCACCAGCTCCCGGATGTCCGAGAGGTCAACATGGAGGACATAACCGTTGAGCGCCATTTTCCGCATATAGGCTCCCATGTTGGAGATCCCCGCCTCGGCCATGCGGTCAGCGATCAACGCCTGCTCCTCCGGCGTCACCATCACATGAAGATGGACAGAGCGCCTCCGCTTTTTTGTCAACGCTCCTCACGCTCCCGGCTGCGGCGCTTGGGCGGGTGTTCCCGCACCTTGTACAGCGGCTTCTCCTCCGGGGGCGGCACAGGCAGATTGTTGATGATGCCGTCGATCATGTTCCCGTTCTGCTCCATCGCAAGCTCGGCGTTCTTGTTGGGGTTGTGTTCCTGCTCCATAAATATCCTCCTATCTCTCGCCCCGGTCAGGGGCATTTTTCTTCGGGGCGGATTGCCCCCGGTCAGCCTCGGCCTGTTTTGCGGCATCCTGCATCTGCTGGGAAATGGTGCGCTTGCCCTCTTTATAGGCACGGCTGGCCTGCTGACGCTCCACACCACGGGCAGCGGCGGCAAGCTGCTCCGGCGTGATATGCTCCTTGGAAACATAGATGCCGAAGTCCGGGTAAAACCATGTCAGCCGCTTCTGTTCCGGGACGCGCTTTGCATCCTCCCATGCTCCAACGATTTGTGCCTGTGCGTCCATTTCACGGCGAATATCCGGGTTATGCCGGGACGGGCGCAGTTCATAATCCGCTACCTCACAGGGTAGGAGTTGCTGGGCATAGTCGATCTCGCCCCACGCTCGGAATGCCTCGCCCTCTACGCGCCACCGCTCCGGGTAAATCGTCATTTCCACAACGCCGTTAAAACGGCTGTTGGGATATGTGCCTACATCGATAGGACGCTGAGTAGAGTAATATTTGTAGGTTTCCTGTTCCGGGGGCTGCTCGATCCGTTCTACATAATAGCGCCGCTGGTAGTCCTCGGCGCGATTTTTGAGGTCAGACTCCGCCAGCCTTGCATCGTCGCAATAATGCCCCCAAAAATAGTTGCGCTCCCCATCACGCATATTGAACTGCCATGTTACATAGGGATCGGGCGCTTTTGGATTTTCGCCCAGCACAAAACCGCACTCATTGTCAAAAGCAATCACACGGCGGATCGCATAGCCTTGATTGATCTCCACAGTTTTACCTCCTCACCGTGATACATCTTTCTCCGCCCGTTTTACAAAGGGCTGAAGCTGATAAGGGCTTTTACCATCCTCCGGGCGCAGGAAGTCCAGCCTTGCGGCGGCGCGGATGGCGTTCTGGTTGAGTTGCCGCTGCCATGCCCCTTGGCTGGGCGCCCACTTGAAGCCCTCGCTTTTGAGTGCCTGCCGGGTATCGGCGTCCGGCTTATCCGCAAAAATGAGCTGCAAGCGGTTCTCTGCCTCGTTGACCTTGGCCTCGCCACCGGGGAATGTCCAACCCACAAACTCCGTCTTGTGGCCCAGCTCCTCGATGCGCTGGCGCACACGGCGGATATTGGCGTTATTGTTGGTGAGCAGATAGGACGGAAACGGAACGGGGTCTTTGCGCCAGTCTTGGGACATAGACGCCTTGACCTTTTCCATCTGCTCCGCCGTCAGCTCGGGGCAGTCCTCCAGCGTCTTGTGCTTGCGGTAGTAGGCGTTGACCGCTTTCATCGTGGCCTGCTGGGACTCCATCCCCTCCAGCTTTTTCGTGAGCTTTTCCACGGCGAGGTCATCGTCGGCGCTGATACCGCCTCGGCCTGTGGAGCGGATCTTGTCCAGCAGCTTTTCAATTTCGGCGTACTCCCCGTAGTTGCGATCCCGGGCGGCGTTCTGCTTGGCCTTTTTCGCCACGGGGAAATTGCCGCCCCCGGTGATCAGAATGGACGGCACACGGGCGTCAATGGCGTTGCGCTCATTGAGGTTTTCCGCCAGCCTGCGGGCGTAGCGGTCAACAAGGGCGTCGATCTTATCATGGTACATGGGATCGACCCGCGCTTTCTGCTTCTCTGCCAGCACATAGGCTTCATCCACCATCGCCCGGTAGCCCGCCGTGGCCGAGCCGGGGGCATAGTCGGAATAGCTGTTCATGTCCTTTGCCCGCTTTGCCGCCGCCTCGCTGATCTCATAATATTTCGGCATAATTCCTCCTTTCAGCCGGGACTTCGGGACAAAATGTCCCAAAGCCCCGGCGCTTGGATGTGGAAAGCATTTCTGTGAAAACGGGAGCGGACGGGAAAACATACCGCCCACCCCAAAAGAAAGCGCCCCGGAAAAGCCTTGTAAATGCAGGCGTTTTCCGGGGCTATTTTTCCACGCGCTACCTCCGTTTGCGGCGCATATACGCCCGCTTCTGCTCCCGCAGGGCAGCCCCGGCGCAGACCGGGGAGCAGTACCGCTGCCGCCCATCCGGGAGAAAGGCCCTGCCGCAGACCGGGCAAGGACGGGTTTCCGTGATACGCTCCACGGTCAGCGACCTTTCCAGCACAGGATCAAGGGGCAGCACCGCCGCGCGGAAATAGCGGCAATATGCCCCCGTCCAGCACTTGCCCAGCATATAGCAGGGACAGTCCAGCAGCAAGCAGCCATAGTCTTTATCATAGTTGGCGCACCACTTTGTCACCAGCTTGCGGGAATCTCCGCCTTTTCCTGCCGGGTCAATTCACGGCTCATTTTTCTCTCCCTGTCTTGGGCTTGAGCTGTTCCCGGTAGCAGAACATACAGCCGATCCCGTGCCAGAAGGGACAGCCATCGCAGCGGGAGCCTTTGGGCGGCAGGCTGGGCGGAACGCCCTTGAAGTAGCTTTTTTCTTTCATAAAGTCCTCATAGGGGCTGTTGGTAAATCTCATTCCTCTCCCTCACTTTCCGTTTCGTCCTCGTCCTCCCACGGCGGGGTATCGTCGTAATCGTCACCGTAGTCCTCCGCAGCGTCGGCGGCCTGCTGCTTTTTGGGGCGGTAGATCTTAAAATACCAGCCAGCCACGCCGCCGATGACCGCCACGGCCAGTACCAGCAGGAGCGTCCCGCTGCTGCTCTTGGGCTGCTCCGGCTCGGGTTCAGGCTCCGGCTCTGCCACAGGCACAGGCTTGGGAGCTTTGCCTTGACACTCGCCCATATTCACGGCGCAGACGGTGCAATCTGTGTTGATAGCACCCACGGCGCATTTGTCCGCGCAGGCACACTCCGGCAGCTCACCGCCCGCCGCCTGCATCGCCGCCAGCAGGTCAGCCTCGTCCACCATGTTCAAGAAATAGGTCTGATACTGCTCACCGTCCTCGTCGGTGGGCTTGTCATAGTCAATGACAATGTAAAAGGTATTGCCGCCGCTGGTCTGCACCGTGATGAACTGCTTGTTGGTGGCCTTGTCATAGAGCAGGTCACGGGTCATAAGGTTGCCGTCCTCGGTGAAGCCCTCGCCGGGGGCAACGGTTTCGGCGTGGGCGACGGCTCCACCGCGTCAAGGCCATCCCATTCCTCGCCGCCCCCGGCATAGGCCGTGACCGCCATGCCGCACATCAAAACAGCGGCGCAGAGCGCCGCCGCCAGTTTCTCTATCCACTTATTCATTCGCTGTCCTCCTTATCTGTGGGGTCAGACTTCGGGACATTCTGTCCCAAAGTGCCGCCGCTCTTGATGGTCTGGAGCAGCGCGGGCAGATCGGTGAGCGAAACGCTCATGCCGCGCACGATCTCCACGATCTCGCTGTTCTCCGCCTCCAGCTTTTTCTGTTCCAGCTCCTTGAGCCGTGCCTGCTGCTCGTTGATCTTGACCGTGATCTTTTCGATCTCGGCCTGAATTTTCGCGCTTTTGGAGATAGCCATAAAAAACCTCCTGTCAAAATAATTTTCCGTAGGCGTAGAAATGGGACTGCCAGTAACTCGTGTTGAGGTTGGCATAGCTGATGGGGTCGCCACAATGAAGCATCCAGCCGTCGCCTACATAGATGCCTACATGGGAGATCCCCGGTGTTTCATAAGTCCCCGTGAAAAATACCAGATCGCCGGGTTTGGGGCTGCTTGTCCGTGCGGAGATGTTGTATAGTCCCTGCGCTCCCAGCCGTCCGAAGCTCCAGCCGCATTGGTTGTAGACATAGCTGACGAAGCCGGAGCAGTCAAAGGACGTGGACGGGCTGCTGCCGCCCCACACATAGGGGTATCCCACATACTTCTCCGCTTCTTTCAGAATGGCGGCAAAGGTTTCATCGGCAAGGTAGTCCTCCGGGATCTCATGCGCCGGGGGCTTGTTGGTGTACTTGCCCACATAGGGCGAGGACGGGAACAGGTCGGGGCGGTTGCCCAGCGTCGCCATGTAGAGGGCGTACCGGGACAGGGTTTCCTCGCCCATAATGTAAACGGGCAGATGGGAGAGATTGAAGTTTTCCAGCGTCACGGTGCAGATGTAATAATCGTAATACACCCGGTAGGTGTCGCTGTGGGTGTTACCGTCCTCGTCCGTCCAAGTGTCTGTTTCCAAGTAATACCGCCGTTCCACCACCACATCCTCGGTCAAAATGTACTGGCGGTCAAAGAGCATTTGGAGCGTCCCGCGCACCTCGTCCAGCGTCCACTCGCCCTCATGAAGCGCACAGACGATGGACAGCAGCACATAGGGATCGTGTTCGATGTCGTCGAGGTCAAAATGGTACTCGTCATAATCGTGGGTGCTGGTGTAGGTGTCGAGGTAGCGTTGCAGCTCGTCCTCCAAAGCGCAATAGGCGGCCTCCGCCCCCAGCAGGTCGGCGTCCTCGGCGGCATAGGTGGATGCACCGATGGCTCCGGCCACGCCGTTGCCCACCGTTACCAGCGATGACATACACGATTGCAGCACCACCAGCAGAAGAAACGCCGCCAGCAGCAGGAGCAGTCCGCCGGGGTGTTCCTTGATGTAGGCGGACACCTTTTCCGTCAGCTTACCCGCGGACGCCGACCCTCGGTTCGGCCTTGGCGGTCTGCCTCGCAGCCTCCCGCACCTGCTTTGCGTATTGGCGCTTGATCTTCTGCTTTTGCAGATACCGGGACACCGCGCCGCCCTCCTGCATTTCCGGGTGTTCCTCCACGGCCTTGCGGTAGTAATAATCCGCCGTGGCCTTGGTATGCTTGCTCTCGGCACCGCCGGACCGCCCTGCAGGGTGCTCTCGGACCTGCTTTTTGACAAAGCGCGTGCCATGCCGCAGTACCGTCTCACCGGCCAGCTCGTGCGGTGTGCGCCCTCTGTGCCCACATTCTCATGCTCGACCTTGTAGATTTTTCCATGGACAAAGCCGTGAACGCCGCGTCCGGCCACACCCGCTACACGGCGCACTGGGCCTTTGGGCTTGAGCGGTTTTTGCTTCGCCAGTTTCTTCCGGGCGACATCCAGCTTTTCACCACGGCGCTCCATCCGCAGCTTGGACTCCGCCGTTTTCTGCTGTTGGCTTTTCTGCCGGAATTTGGACTTCCGGGACTTCGGGACACTTTGTCCCGAAGTGGGGTTACTTGTCTGTTCGCTCATGGGCCATATCCTCCGGGCGGGTGGTCAGCAGGTCATAGATCTCTCCACGGGGGAAACGGTCTACAAACGGGATGGTCACATTTCCATAGAACAGCAAGCCCTCGCCGGAATTGGAGTGCGTGATGTAGGAGAGCTGATGCTCGGAAATGCCAAGCTGCTTTGCCAAGATCGCACGGTCACTCTGCGCCTGCGACAGCAGCACCATGAAATCCGTGTTGTCCAGAATGTTCTCGATCTCCCGGCTGGCCAGCAGGTCTTTCACATTCTGCGTCAGCGCCGAGGGGACGCAGCCCTTTTTACGGAGCATCTTCCACACGGCCACAAAGTAGCTGGCGGTCAGCGGATCACGGAGCAGCACATGGAACTCGTCAAAGTAGCACCATGTCGCCACACCCTCCCGGAAATTGTCCTCCACCGCCTGTGTCACAAATTCGTCGGTAATGTGCATGGCGATCTTGCGGAGATTTTCACCCATGCCTTTGAGCACAATGCACACCACGCGATTGTCGGTCCTGACGTTGGTAGGATGGTTAAAGAGGTTGAGGGAGCCTGTGCAGTACAGCTCCAGCGCCGTTGCTACCCGTTGGGCCTCCGGCTCCGGCTGCTTCAAAAGCTCTTCGTACAGGTCCTGCAAAAGCGGCGTCTTTTCAGGCCCCAGCCCCAGCGCTATTTCCCGGTAGACCAGACGCACACAGCGGTCAATGACCGTCCGTTCAATGGGCTGCAAGCCCTCCTTGCCGCCCAGCACCAGCTCACACAGGGAGAGCAGGAAATCCGCCTTCATGGACAGGGGGCTGTCCCCGCCGTTCAGGTTCAGCTGAATGTCCATGGGATTCAAGTGGTTGGGGCTGTCCGGCGCGATCTCGATGATCTGCCCGCCCAGCCGCCTCGCCAGCGGGACATATTCACCCATGGGATCGACAATGATGATGCGATCGTTGGTGGTAAGGAATACGTTCAGAAGCTCCCGCTTGGCGGCAAAGGATTTGCCGCTGCCGGTGGAGCCGAGATATAGCCCGTTGGCAGACTTTAGCTTCTTTCTGTCAGCCATGATGACGTTATGAGAAAGCGCGTTCATGCCGTAGTAGAGGGCCTGCCCGCCCATCCGCAGCTCACGGGTCATAAAGGGGATGAAGATGGCTGTGCTGCTGGTGGTCATGCCCCGCTGGATCTCAATGCCGTTGTAGCCAAGCGCCAGCGAGGACACAAAGCCCTGCTCCTGCTGCCAGTCCAGACGGCGCAGGGCGCAGTTGTATTTCTGGGCGATGCCGCTCACCGTGAACACATCGTTTTCAAGCCGCTGCCGGGTGGGAGCGAGGTTTACCACCGTAAAGGTCAGCAGGAACATTCGCTCGTTGCGGCTTTGCAGGTCGGAGAGCAGCTCGGCGGCGTCCTTGGAAAAGGTAATGAGGTCAGGCGGCAAAATCTCCATATCGTACCCGGCACGGACAGCCTTTTTCTGTTCCTCTGCTTTCATGCGGCCTATGTCGGAGATCTTTCCCTTGATCATCTTAATGGCCTTGAGCTGGTCTACCGTCTGAATGTGCATGGTGACGGTCAGCTCGGCGTCCAGCTCCAAAATCTCCGCCAGCAGTTTATCCGAAAGCTCCGACGCAAGGATCTGTAAATAGGAGGCCGCGCCCCAATACCGGCCAATGCGGAATGTGCGGCTGTCCCGGAAGTCGAAGCTGTCCGGGGCGATATAGTCCTTCGTTCCCATCCCGGTCTGCGGGATGTCCTTCCACGAAAAGCGGAAGGTCTCCCGGCTGCCGGGATGCATCTGACCGTGGAGCAGCGCCAGCCTGCCGCGCCCGTCCAGCGGTTCGGACTGGACGCCCAGCCGGTGGAGGTTGCCGGTCACGTCGGCCTCCACACGCTCCAAACGGGGGCGGGCATCCGCCACACTGTCAGCGGGCAGACAGACGGTAATGTACTTGGAGCGCTCAATGCCGTTGTTACTTTTGGCAATCTGCGTTTTCAGCATTTTGGTGTAATCGTCACGAACGCTGTTGAAAGCGTCATTCGCCTCGGGGATATTCACCTTGTAGCGGCTGCGGTCACGGGATCGGCGATTGATAAAGGAAAGCTGGAACGGCAGAGAGCTGTCAAAGTAATTGAGAAAGGCGCTCCACCCGCTGATAATGGCAGTCTGATCCTCCGTGGACGCCACGGCATAATTGATGTCCTCATATTCCAGCGTCTTTGTGTAAAGCCCGCCGGGGATTTGGCAGATCCCGTCTGGGTGCATGGCGATATAAGGAATGGTCTGCTGGGCGGACAGCGCCCGGTGCTTATTTCCGTTTTTCTTTTTTACTTTGCTCAATAGGCTCCTCCTTTCGTGCAAATGGGGCATAGATATTTTCCGTTCGGTACGGTCGGATGCCGGGGCGGGTAAACTTGACCCGGATGATGTTGCGGATCACCTTTTCAAAGGGTAAGCCGTCCTTTTCGTACATCGCCAGCAGGAACGCCGGGAGCATGATCGCCAGCATAGCGAACAGCGCCCCGGTGTTGCCGATGGCCTGCCGGGTCAAAAGGTAGGTGGGAACACCGATAGCCGCCCCGATGCCAAAGCAAATGAGCTGCCGCTTGGTGAGATTGAACGCGATCTTTGTCTTGATTTTGGAAAGGTCGTTCGGGACATTCACATAGGGCATCAGTCTGTCACCTCCAGTTTGGGACAACTTGTCCCAAAGTCCGGGATCGTCGGCTCTACTTCGTTGCCCCACACATCCCAGCCGGGAGAGGTCTGCCGTGCGAACAGCTCCACACGGGGAAGATCGCCCATGAGGGCAATGATCTTGTCACGGGTTTCGTCCGGCTTTTTGCTGTGGGCTTCAATAGGCGAAATGATAAACTGGTGAATGTCTGCGGCCTGCCGCTTCGGATGTCCCTTGGTCGCCAGCAGGCAGATCTCGGCGTTCGCCCGCGTCCAGAAGCCCAGCCCATAAAACCAGCTATCCGCCTTTTTGTTCTTTTTCAGCCAGACGAACGCAACGGATTTATAGGTGAAGCCCCACGCACGGATAAGCCGCAGAGCCTCCGGGAGCTGGGGAAAGGTCGCCCACATGAAAAGGGCGCTGTCCTTGGCCGCAAGGTCGGCCACAGGCAGCGCGCACAATTCCTCAATGCTCATGGTGGGGTAGTGATTTTCCGCCGCGCCCTGCACTTTCTTCGCAGAGTAGCGCCACGGTGGGTCGGCGTAAATAATGGGGTATTTTTCGATAGCTATTCTCCTTTCCCGCCCCCGGCCACGGCCAGCCGCGCCTGCTCGATGCGCTGGGCGGCGATGGTGTAGATGGAGGGGGCATTTTCAAAGCAGATGAAGCGGCGGCCTGTGTTCATAGCGGCAACGGCAGTCGTGCCGCTGCCCGCGCAGATGTCCGCCACCACCTCTCCTTCGTCGGTATAGGTCTTGATGAAATACTCGCACAGCTCCACGGGCTTTTGCGTGGGATGGACGCCGCCCGTCACCGTCGGCACAACAGCACATTTCCCGGATAACGCCGCCCGTCGCTGGACTCTGAGCCTGTCCGTTCAAACTTGCCGTAGTTCGTACTGCACCCGCTGCGAGGATTGGTCTTGCGGTACGGCTCTCCATAAGTGAATTGCGGATGGTACACCGGGGACTTCTGATAGAACACCAGAATGTTCTCGGACTTTTTCAGCGGCGCACGGTTGGCATTGAGAAAGCCCGTTGCCCGGGATTTGTACCATACCCACTCATAGCGGAGCATGGCGAGGTTGGACGCACCCAGCACCTTATCAAATGGGCATTGAGCAAAAAACAGGATAGCTCCGTTGGCTTTACCGCCCAGCGCACCGCCTCCCACAGCTCCGGGAGCGGCAGCGGCACATCCCAAAAGTTCCGTGTCGTACCGTAGGGCGGATCAGTCAAGAGCATATCCACGCTATGCTTCGGCAGAGAGCGCAAGCCCTCGATCCCGTCCATAAGGTGCAGCGCATCCAGCTTTGGGACATTTTGTCCCAAGGTCATATTCATCCCTCCTTTAATGTGCGCTGAACACGCTGCGGGCGATGGAGCCAGTCTTGAACAGGCAGAAGCAAAGCAGCACGGAATAGCCCATGCAGCCCCATATCGCGCCGATGGGGTCGCCGCTTGTGGCGATACCCTGTATCAGCACCGCATAGATGGCAACACAGACGAGGATCAATAGCCCTTGAAAGCCCACGGCAAACAGGGACTTCAAATAGTTCTGCCCGGTATTGCCCAACTCCCGGTTGGAGAGCGTAGCAACGGGGATGGGGGCTAAGCTGGTCAGCAGGTATATTTCGATCATGCGGCCATAGACGATCACGAAGATCACAATATTGATCGCCCACATGGTCACATGAATGAGCAGGGATTGCAGCCATAGCCCCAGCAGAGAACCAAGCCCCAGCGTTTCCAGCGTGGCCTCCAAGTCGGCAAGCATGGCCTCCGAAATATCCGTTGAGCCTTGCACGATCCCGGCTGCCCGGGCGATGACGCTTTGGGACACATCGAACACGGCCATGACGATATTGAAAGTGTTGGACAAAATCAAAATGGCGCAGGCCGTTTTGAATATCCACTTAAAGAAGATCCAGTAGTCCAGGTCAGGTTGTTCTATCTTGCCGACAAAGCTGTAATAAATCTCAATGTCCTGCCTGCGGGTGCCGTTCTCGTCATAGCTGCACTCATGCACGACGATTTTCTCAATCATTTCCCGCAAGAGGGTGGGGGTCAATTCTTCAAAAGCAAGGTGCTTTCTCACAATCCCCATGAATTTCTCGGCGTTGACGGTGGCGGCCTGCGACTTGGAAAGTTCCTCCTGCAAAGCGGCAGCCCGGTCTTTCAGTTCCCGCTGCTCCTGCTCATAGTCCGCCGACAGCTCCATGAAACGCTCGTCGCTGATTTTGCCGCTTACATTGTCCTCATACAGCCGCTTGATAATGCGGTTCACTTCGGCAATGCGTGTCTGGGCCTGTTCAAGCTGCTTCGTGGCTGCGGCGGTCTTTCTCTTGCCGCCGATTTCGTTCTGCTGGATGAGCAGCTTTACAAAGCGGCTCTCATGCCTGGCGGCGTATTCCGTCACTTGCCGGAGATTGGAAAGCACGCCCGCCGTCAAAAGGTCGGTGCGGATAAAGTGTGCCGTACAGTCACGGGTACGCTTCTTGTAGCTGCCGCAGATATAACAGTCCTGCTTGCGGTTCTTGTTCTGATACCGCTGCTGATACAGCACATGGCCGCAGTCGGCGCAGAACAGCATACCAGAGAACAGCCCCACTTCATCATAGCGGTTCGGGCGTTTGCGCTGCTTGCGTAACTCCTGCACGCGCTCCCATGTTTCCGTGTCGATAATCGGCTCATGGTGGTTTGGGAAAATGGCCTGCTTCTCGATGGGGTTCTCTACGCTGTGCTTGACCTTGTAAGAGGGCTTCTCCGTCTTGAAGTTTACCAGACAGCCAGTGTACTCCCGGTTTTCCAGCAGATGGACGACGGTGTTTGTCGCCCACTTGCACTCATAGCCGGGGTGGTAGCGTCGGGTGCTGCCCGTCCTGCGGTATTCCAGCGTCCCCGGCGTGGGGATTTGCTGCTCCGTCAGCATACGGGCAATCTTGGTCGGGCCATTTCCCGCAAGGCAAAGCTGGTAAATCTGCCGGACAACCGGGGCGGCTTCCTCGTCAACGATATAGTTCTCGTCCTTGTCCATGAGATAGCCATAGACTGGCTTGCTGGTTACAGGCTTGCCGCTCATGCCTTTTGCTTTCTTTACTGCCTTGATTTTCTTGCTCGTATCTCTCACCAGCCATTCGTTAAATAAGTTCCGCAGAGGGGTAAAATCATTGTCCATGCCGCCGTTTGCGCTGTCCACGTTGTCATTGACAGCGATAAAACGCACGCCCTTTTGAGGGAACAGCATTTCCGTGTAAAATCCCACCTGCAAGTAATTACGCCCCAGCCTGCTCATGTCCTTGACTATGACGGTGCCGACTTTCCCGGCTTCAATGTCTGCAAGCATGGCTTGAAATCCGGGCCGCTGGAAGTTCGCACCTGAGTAGCCGTCGTCGGTGTACCAGCGCAGATTGGTAAAGCCGTTCTGCTTGGCGTAGGCTTCCAAAATCCGTTTCTGGTTGGAAATGGAATTGCTCTCGCCTTGCAATTCGTCCTCATGGGACAATCTCGGATAAAGGGCGGTAATGAGGTTTTGGGTGGCTTGTCTTAACATAAAATCCTCCGTTTCCGACAGCCAGCCCCACTATTCCGTGGTTTCATTGTACCACGGAACAGGGGCGGCTGTACAGCGGTAAAAGTGACAAATCTGCTTCTTTACAGCTTGTCAAATCGCCGGTTTTTGTGTAGCAGCGGCTTCCGCTTCCAGTACCCTCGCCATCTTGTCGGCGGCGGTGCTGGTGGTGTCTTTCTTGAAAAAGCCGGACACGACAAGAACGGTATTCCCCATGCGGATTTCCGTCACGCAGTCGGGGCGGCGGGTGGTACGGTGGTCGTGCTGCTTGATATTCTCCATAGGCAATACTCCTTTCATTCAGCCAGCAGTTTCTTCATGGTTTCCATTTTCCGCTTTGCGGTTTCCTGCCGGAAGTTGACGCCAGTAAAGCGTATCGGGACGCACATGGACAGCAGTCGGTCATAAATCCGGGAATGGGCCGTGTCTGTCGGCTTTTTCAACTCGTCCAGCGGGCGGTTGGTGGTGGCGATCAGCGGCTTGTTGCTGCGGTATCGGGTATCAATCACATGGAATACCTGTTCCAGTCCATAGTCGGTGCCACGCTCCATGCCGAAGTCGTCAATGATAAGCAGCGGATAGCGGCAAAGGCGGGAAATATACTCATTCCGGCCTGTAAAGCCGGGAGAGAGGTCGCCCAGGATAACGGCGAAGTTCGTCATATATACGGGGACTTCTTTCTCCATGAGGGCGTTTGCGATACAGCCCGCAAGGTAGCTTTTCCCGTTGCCGACGTTCCCCCAGAACAGGCAGCCGATGTTTTCGGCCTGCATTTCTTCCCAATGCTCCGCATACCGCCGGGCAATCCCGGTCTGCGGGTTTCTGCCGTTGTCGTTCTCGAATGTCCATTGCTGCATGGCTGAGTCGGCAAAAGCCCTCTGTTTCAGATTTTCCACGGCTTCCACATGGCGGCGGTGTTCCTCGGCGGCCTGCCGCTGCTCACGGGCGGCTCTCTGGCAGTCGCACTCTGCCGGGTGGCGGTCACGGCCAAACAGCTCCTTACCCTCCGGGAAGTAGGCTTCTTTCGGCGTATGGCACTTTCCGCAGTAAAGCAGTCCGTCCTCGCCGATATAGTCCTCCATCTCCGGGGCGGCGGTTGTCATGTTCTCCAAAATATCTTTGATTTCACTTGTCATAAGCTTTCTCCCTCCATACAGGTATAGTCGGGGATGCCCTGTTTTACGGCTCCCTTTTTGTCATTGGCCGCCCATCTGTGCAAGGCGGCGGCATAATTCTGGTAGGCTTTCCCGCTGGCGGCAAGGTAATGGCTCATTTCCTCAATCAGCCGTTCCAGCCTGTCCGGGTATTCTGCCTGTAACTCGTCATATTCGTCCTTTGACAGAAAAATATTCTCATATCGGCCATAAGCTGTGGGCGGCTCCCCACTCGCTCTCATTGTTTGGTTCTCTATTAAGTTGTTTATATTAGTTTTGTTAGGGGTCGGTTTTCCGACCATCATAGGGTCGGTTTTCCGACCGTCATAAGGTCGCTTTTCCGACTGTATGAGGGTCGCTTTTCCGGCCATCAGTTGGTCGGAAAACCGTACCACTGGGACAGGCGGCACTTTCACATAAAGCCGATTGGGTGCGGAGAAGCCCCGCCGTTCCCGTTCTAAAAGCCCGGCTGCGTCCAGTTCTTTCAAGGCTCCCTTGATGGCGGTACAACCCTTGTCCAGCATTTCCGCTATCTCCGCAACGGGGTAGACAATGAATATCCTGCCCTCGCCGTCCTGCCAGCCGTTCTTCTGTGACAGGGTGGAGCGGTCTAATAAAAGCGCATACAGCAGCTTGGCGGTCTGTGAAATCTCCATTTTCAGCAGGAAACGGGGGTATGGAAGATAGGCGGGCAGCGTGGTGTCTGCCCTGATATAATCAGCGATAGTATCACCTCCCTCTGTGTTGTGTCGTTTTTGGGCTTTGTCACGCATTAGGACGGCATTTCCGGGGAAAGGATAAATGTATCGCATACCCTTTGACACCCACGAAAAAAGCCTTGATTTATGCGGGTTTGAAAGGCTCTAAAGCGTGACATTTCTGCCTTTGTTTCCGCTTTCTCTCGGCGGCTTTGCGTTTCTTCATGCACCCGGCGCAGCCGGGGCAGTATTTCCCCCGGTTGGATTTGGGGACAAAGGCCGCCCCGCAGACCGCGCAGCGTTTCCGGCTCCCCGGTACAAGAGGGCTGCGGCCAGCTCCCCGTCAAGGGGCAGGACAGCCACACGGAACCAGCGGCACATGAGGGAATAGGAAATGCTCTGGACGCACACGCAAGGCTCCCCGTCGTCTAACAGCAGGCAGTTCCCCTCGTCGTAGTTACAGCACTCATGCACAAGGCGGCGGGCTGCCTGGTGCTGGCGGTAGTCCATGCGGGACGGCTTATCGTTCATGGCTCTGCTCCTTTCTGCGGTGCGGCTCTTCCCGGCGCAAAATCTGGTCGATGTTCCGCTTGACGGTCTGCAACTCCCTGAACCGCTGCTTCTGTTCGTGATAGGTGTTGTACAGGCCGTCTTTCTCGGAGATAAGCTGCTCGATCTCGGCCTGCAACGCTTTTCGGCCGGGCAGCTTGGTAAGCCCCTGTGCCTTGAAATACCGGGCGGCGGCTTCGGCTATGATAAAATCGCTCTCGTTTGCCTGGCGGTATGCGGCGCGGGCTTTCTCGGATTTCTGCGCTTTCAGCCCCTCGCGGATGGGCTTGGTCTTGGCATAGGCAAGTACCTGTTGCCGCAACTCCCTTTTCCCTTGCAGCTTCGTTTCCAGTGCTTTCAGTTCGCCGCTGGTCTGGCGCATTTCCTGATAGGCGGTAGCAACGGCGGCTTCAAGCTGTTCCGGGGAAGAAAAGCCGTACTGTTGGTAGATGGTCAGGGTCTTGGCGGCCTGTTTCAGATTGTGTATCTTCGCCCATCGTTCATAGCCTTTGCCCTTGCCCTCGGCCATCTTCTGCTCAATGTCCACAAGCCGCTGCACACTGTCCTGTCTGGGGTCGATTTTCCCTGTCTTTTCGCCCTGTAAGCGGCCTTTCCCGGCGTGTAGGTATTCGGGTATGGCTGCGGTCTGTTCGGCGGCTCTGGCGGCTTGGTGCTGCGGGGTGTAGCGAACCGTTACGCCCCTCTGGGCGTTCTGCTCCAAAAGGGCAAGGACGGCGGTACGGTCAAAGTCGCCGCCCAGCTTCCGGGCTGTGATAGGCTTGGTCCTGTCCGGGGTAAGGTAGGACAGCCGCCCCCGGCTTTCCTTAACGGTTACACCTTCCCGCAACAGCAGAGAGGAAAACTCGTCAAAGCTGGCGGCGGTGGCAAGGGCTTTCCGTATGGTCTGCCGCAGCTTCTCCTTGTTCGTTTCAAACTTGGTCTGCCGGGGCGTGATACCGCCTGCAATCATGGGGGCGTTCTGCTTGTCCAGTGCGGCCTGTCCCTTTTTCTGCGCCCAATATTCCCGGTCTGTGACACGGTTCTTGCTGCCGTTCAAGAGGTCGATTTGGTAAAGTCCTTCCCGGTGGCACATCTCCATGACCTCGGACTTGAAGTAGCGTAGGGCTGCGTCGGTGCAGCGGTGCTTGCACCCGGCTTTCGTGTCCGCTGGCCTGTCCATGTAGGGCAGGAACGGCACTTCCTCTATCCGCAGGCTGTTAATGACGATATGCACATGGATGTTTCCGCTGCGGTTATGCCCGTCGGGGTGGGTACATACAAGGGCCTGGTGGCCAGGGAAATGCTCTTTACAGAATTGCTCCCCCAATGTCTGCGCCCGGTCTACGGTCAAGCCGTTGTCCGGCCCGTCCCGTGGGTCAAAGCTGATGATATAGTGGTGGCTTTTCACATCCTCCCGCCGCTGATTTTTCTCATAGCGGAGATTGAGCGCATACACGCAACGGCAAAATCCTCGCCGCCGCAGTTCAGCGTGGACAAGCGATAATCCTCACGGGGATAAGCCTGCCGTTTTCATCAAGGACGGGCTTCATAGTAAATTCGTCATGCTCAAAGAGCAGGTATTGTTCGGCGGCTCCGTAGTCGGCGTTCTTAGAGCCTAAATGCTTGAGTGTTGCCAACGGCGTCACCTACTTTCTTTAGGACTTCATACTTGAGGGCGGCAAGGTCGGCGGCCGCTTCCCGCAATTCCTTTGCCATAGCCGGGTAGGGGCTATGCCACTCGTTGAGGGTGCGGGCAATCTGGTTGAGATTGCCGCCAATCCTGCCGTACTCGGCTGTGAGCTTCCCGACAGCGGAGAGCAGCTCGTCATTGACTGACGACACATGGAGTACGGGGCGTATGGTAGTGCGCCGGATGGCCTGCCGGAGAAATTCGGACTGACTGATACCATAGGGCGCAAGCCGTTCTGTGAAGTCGGCGTATTCTTCATCGGTCAGCCGGGTTTTCACAACATGGCTGCGGTGGGGGGTGTTGTATCGCTTCGGCATGGGCTGTAAACCTCCTTTCACTTATCACAAAAAATGGGCTGGTCTGTTAGCTATTTTCGGGGCATTTCCTGTCTGCCGGACAGAAATATTTTTGCGGCGTAAGCCGCATAGCAGGGTTTGGGGAAGGCACTCCCCAACAAGTTTCCCGCGAGGGGCAAAACCGCAGAATTGCGGATTTTGGCACCGTGGTAGAAACTTGCTCTAAGTAAGCCGTAGATTTCCCCTTGCACTTACTACTCGTATAGCTGCCGCCTGTTTTGGCCGGATTTCTGCAAAAATCTTACGGCGTGGGGCGATTTTTACCCGCAGTTCTTTCTTTCCGCTAAAGATACATTTCAAAGGCCGCCAGCTACCCGCTTGCCGGGAATTTTCTCAAATTTTCCTTTGCCTTAGAAATACAGAAAATGCAGATTTGGCTACCGCCGCAGAAAATTTTTTGTTTCCGGCTTCACCTACCTACTACGGATGACTTTGCGATTTTGCCAAACGGATAAAGAAAAAAGCAGCAAATCTTTTTCAGACTTACTGCTTTCGCTGGCCGCCGATGGGCGGTGGATATTCAGTTTTGAAAGTTCAGGTCAGGTTGGCCCGATGATGGATAGCACAATAAATTCCTGTTTTCCCTTTAAGGCATTGTGCATTTTTTCTATTTCTCTTGATGATTATTTTTTTCATAATCAATCAATGTACCTATAACAATTCCAATCAACATTCCGATACCTGCACAAATAGAAATAGCAAAAAGATTTTGCAAAAACGCCCATGCCAACACACCTATGCAACCACCGACAATAAATCCTGTTAATAAGCCAATAGTTAAGTATTTATTACTTTTCATATTGCTATATCTCCCCTAAAAGTATATTTGTCGTTGGTTCTATTATACTATGACCTGCTTCCTTTAGGAATAGATGAATTGTAAACTGGCTGGAGTGAAACCGCTAATGACAGCCAGTGTTTGTTCTTTGTTTATCGGTCAAAGCGAAATTTGAACAGGGCGGCAATGAGCTGTTGCTTTATATGTTCCTCAACTTCGGCGTTGACTTTCCCGTGTACTTTGGAACAGTAGCGGATATATCCGGCATAGTGGGAAAGAATGGTGTCGATTGCGTCCGGGTCGCCCTCATGGGCTTTGACGATTGTTTCATAGGGGAGAAGTTTACTCATAGTCATTTCCCTCCATGAGCCGCCTTAACCGCTGCAAGGCAAGCCGGATATGCCGCCCCGCTGTGCTGCGTGTCCGGCCAATATGTACGCCGATCACTCGCTGCGGCTGGCGCAGGAAATAGTAACGAAAAATTTCTTCCTGCGTCTGCTCCGGCAAAAGGGCAAGGGCGGCGGCAAGCTCCGCATGATACAGAACGGCGGTCTGGCCGCAGGCGGTAAAAAGATATTCTTCAAGCTACTCCGGCTCGGCAAGCTGGACAAACTTTTCACTCATCAGATAATCAAGGGAAACTTCCCGTTCCCACCTCCGGCGCAGCTTCAAGATTTTATCTATGGCTGCGTGACGAATGACTACCTTGCAAAAGGCATTGAATGTGTACTGGATATGCACCTTGTAGGCTTCATCTTCGGTCATGGAAATTCCCCCTCTCTGAATAATAGTGCGGGGCGGCAGTACTCCTTGCTGTCGCCCCTTGATTGCCTACCAGCAAAGACGGGCGGGGCTGTCAACGACGGCGCGAAGCGGCGTTCATTTTATCGTTGACTGGCTCGGCTGGGTTTGCTATTTACCCGACAAACTTGAATTTATTTTAAGCTATCACGTTTTACCTTCTTAAGCCTTACTATCATTACCATAGGAATTTCTTTGTTGGTTTTGAAACATTCTTCATAAAATCCATCAATGACAAATCCAGCTCTAAAACAAAGGTTAAAAATATCTTGTATGGAACGATGATAATAAATCTGCTCTTTCGGTTGCCCTTCAATCGCTATATCATAGTAACTGTGCGGTGTCATATATTTTTCAGTCAACGTGACAAAACAAGGGTGTTGCGTTGCAAAGACAAAAATTCCGCTTTCCTGCAACAGTTCATAAACAGCCATAAGAAGTGGTTCAATATCCGTAATATCCATAATTGCCATATTAGAAACTGCTTTCGTAAAGGCTCGATTTCTTTTTAATTCTAATATACCTTTTCTATCGGTCGCATCCGCCACACAAAATTCACATTTTTTGCTGTAATCAAAAGCGACAACCGAAGCACCTCTTTGTGCAAGATACGAAGAATAATTTCCATTGCCACACGCAATATCCAAAATGTAATCCGCAGGATTAGGAGATAGAAGTTCCGTTACTTTGGGGCGCACTACCTCTCTGTGAAATTCATTAGATTCGTCACCCATTGCATTATCCCAAAATTGTGAGCGGCCGCTCCATATAAATGACGGAGGGTTCCTTTACCACTGTTTCAAGCTTGTATTTTTCCGACAGCAAAGCGGAAACAACCTTCAACTGCACCCGGCCCAAAAAAGAAAGAATGATCTCATGGGTGATGGAATCCACTTCGCAACGCAAAAGCGGGTCAGTATCCGCAAGTTGCGTAAGAGCGTCCAGCAGCCGTTCTCTTTGCGCTGCCGTTTTCGGCGCAATCGTCGTCCGCAGCATGGGGAGGGGGTCCTCGCGCCACCTTTTACGAGGGAGCCGGGTTTGATCCCCTAATACATCGAAGCGGTGTCTGTCCGAACAATTTCCCCTTTGGATGGAATACGCATCTCTGTGATTTTCAGCTTTTCTCTCCCGGCCAGGGCCACCGTATCCCGCAGGCGCAGCGTTCCGCTGTATAGCCGCAGATAGACACGCCGCTGGCCGCAATCGGTGTACTCAACCTTGAAAACGCTGCCGCATAGGGCGGCGCCCCCCTGTTCCCCAATCGGTTGGAACAGCCCTGTCACCGCATCCATCAACGGTTGAATGCCAAGGCCCTTTTTGGCGCTGCCATAATAGACCGGAAACAG
>VOFB01003469.1_pt1 | contig 35694 bp, 65 predicted proteins | sample 5384141 | NCBI WGS metagenome assembly VOFB01 (sample SAMN12384721, study PRJNA508395) | human gut metagenome | isolation source: healthy gut A | host: Homo sapiens | reverse complement strand
AGTACCCTGCGGTCTGCAATATTGACTCCCACCAACCGCCTGAACCGGATGTGATTATGGATATTCTGGAGATGCTTCGCTATCTGATTTATCCTGGTTATTTTGAAATGAGAAATTTAAAGAGTAGTTCTATTGAATATCACGTGGGGAGGTGCTGGAGAATGTCCAGTACAATCTCACAAAGCAGGTGATAAAGGCGCTGCAGCATGACCCACAGTATCACACAGAGGACAGGGACGAGGCGTATGCGCAGGCAGAATGCCTGGTGTACCAATTTTTGAGGAAGCTGCCGGCCATCCGTGAAGTACTGGCAACAGACGTCCAGGCGGCCTACGACGGAGACCCTGCGGCGTTCAACACGGATGAGGTGATTTTTTCCTATCCGGGGGTGTATGCAATCACAGTCAATCGGATTGCCCATGCGCTCCATGCGCTGGGAGTGCCGTTGATTCCCCGCATGATGACGGAACATGCCCACGGACTGACGGGAATCGATATCCCCCGGGGCGACTATTGGTCGGTATTTTTTTATTGACCATGGAACCGGGTGGTCATTGGGGAGACCACGGTGATCGGAGACAATGTTCTACCAGGGAGTTACGCTGGGGGCCCTCTACCAGGGGCGGGCAGTCACAAGGGAGCGAAGAGGCATCCTACCATTGAGGACAATGTCACGTTTATTCGGGCGCGTCCATCCTGGGCGGGAGACTGTGATCGGAAGGGGAGCGATTGAAGTAACGCGTTCGTCACCGCCTCGGTTCCAGCAAATACAAGAGTCAGCATTAAAAATCCTGAGCTTCAGTTTAAAGACCGTTCCAGGACATCGGAGCTGGGTCAGGAAGGGTTTTTCAACCGCAAGGAAGTGGATTGAGAGAAGCATAAATACAGATAAATGTCAGGAACGACCGGGGCATTTCCGAAAATGACCCGGTCGTTTCTGACTATTTTACTTCAACAAGCTCATATTCCTTTGAACCCAGACCCAATTTTACTGCATGGTCTATGGCTGTCATCAGTTTGTCTCGGTGAGACAGCCCCTGAAGTGATCGTGTCCCTGGTGGTCACTCTCGCCTAGGAGGCTGTTCTGAATGATGGGCTGGCGGTTCACCGCGTCCCGCACATGCCACGTCCAGGGCAACCGGATCGAAAGAGGCAAACATCCCTACATCCGGCACTATTGCTGCGTCGTTTTTCCGCATGGCAGTCACAGTAGGGGAGACATCGATTACCAGGCTGATGTGGAAGTTGGGCGTCCGTCAATTACAGCTTTTGTGTATTCGGCAATCTTCCTGTTCAGGATATCGTTGGACTCATCCGATGCAGGCAGAACCGCATCCCTGGGACAGACTCCTATACAGCGGCCGCATCCCACAGCGGTCATGATGGATGGCGGCCTTGCGGTCTGCCACCACAGCGGCGTTGTGGGCGCAAATTTTGGAACACATACCGCAGCCAATGCAGAGTTCCTGGTCCACTGAGGGCTTTCCGGCGCTGTGCATTTCCATCTTTCCGGCCCTGGAACCGCACCCCATTCCGATATTCTTGAGAGTGCCTCCAAATCCGGTGGCTTCATGGCCTTTAAAGTGGCTCAGGGAGATAAAGACATCCGCATCCATAACAGCGCGGCCGATTTTGGCCTCCTTTACATACTCCCCGCCCTCCACAGGAATCAAAGCTTCGTCCGTACCCTTCAGTCCGTCTGCAATCAGGACATGACATCCGGTGGAATAGGGGAGAAGCCGTTTACATAAGCACTCTCCAGGTGATCCAGGGCATTCTTACGGCCGCCCACGTAGAGGGTGTTGCAGTCAGTCAAAAAGGCTTTCCTCCCAGCTCCTTTATTGCATCTGCCACCACTTTTTGCATAATTTGGGCGCAGATAGGCCAGGTTGCCGGGTTCGCCGAAATGAATTTTTGATGGCAGCATATTTTCTCTCAAAATCAATATTTCGATGCCGGCTGTTTTGATGAGGCGTTCCAGCTTCTGGAGGAGATTGTCATTTATTTTGGTACGCATGCTAGTGAAATAAACTTTTGATTTTTCCATGATCATGTTCTCCTTATATATAGAATATTTTATGTAACTGGAAAGGAACAGCACAGTTACGCTATTACCAATTATCATATCATTAACACAAGTTGAATACAAGTACTAGTACAGTGAATACGAAGTAACCAGACAAGTCAATGTATTAGAAGCTTAGTATTCCCTGTACCAGTATGACAACGACAGACGGTCATAAAGTAAAATGTAAAAAAAGGAGGGGAAATATGGAGATCTATGTGGTAAAACCAGGGGACAGTGTGGATACCATTGCCGCCGCTTACGGTGTACTTCCGAAAGTGTAATCTATAACAATCAGCTCATCTATCCCTACCGGCTGGCGGTTGGGCAGGCCCTTTTGCTGGGGGAGCCAGAGAGCAGCCAGGAGAACCGGTACATTGTTGCAAATGGGTACGCCTATACGTACATCAGCCCCTGGTGCTTCAGCAGACGCTGCCCTATTTAAGCGAGCTCGGTGTTTTCTTACGGCTTTTCCACGGGCGGTTATCTGATCGCGCCGCCAATGGACGATGTCTGGATGGTGCAGGCAGCCAGGCAGTATAATGCTGTGCCTGTTCTGACTCTGACACCATTTGAGTGGACGGAAAATTTAACAACCGGTTGATCAGCGCAGTGGTCAACAACCCTGCCGCGAAAGAACAGCTGATCACGCAGTTGCTCCAGGTCATGGGGGAAAAGGGATACGGAGGACTGGACATCGACTTTGAGTATATCCTGGCAGAGGACCGGGACGCCTTCACACAGTTCGTGGGTGAGGTCACCCAGAGGTTAAATGCATACGGTTACCAGGTATCCGTGGCCCTGGCGCCCAAGACTTCGGCAGACCAGGTGGGACTGCTCTATGAGGGAAAGGACTACAGAGGGCTGGGGAGGCAGCCAACCAGGTGCTGCTCATGACCTATGAATGGGGATACAAATACGGCCCGAATATGGCAGTGGCCCCCATAAATATGGTCAGAAGGGTATTGGATTACGCGGTCACAGAGATTGAGCCCGCCAAGATCAGTCTGGGTATTCCCAACTATGGCTATGACTGGCCGCTGCCCTTTGTGCGCGGGGAGACGGAGGCAGTAACCATAGGGAACGTGGAGGCAGTACAGATCGCCATCACAAACAATGCGGCCATCCAGTTTGATCAGACTGCGATGTCGCCATTCTTCAGGTATATATTGGAGGGATTGAGCATGAGGTGTGGTTTGAGGATGTGAGGAGCCTGCAGGCAAAGTTTGCCCTGATCCGGGAGTACGGCCTTCGGGGATGTGGATACTGGCAGATCATGAGATGGTTCAGGGCAAACTGGATGCTGCTGGCAGATACCTACCGCATTGAAAAGAATGGATGAGAGGACAGGGATTCCACGTAATTGCGCATCTCAGTTCTTGACTTAATGGTGCGCGCTCCGTTAACAATGGTGTCCTGACGGTCTTTAGGCAGTTTGGCAAACTGGCTCAGGATATCGGAGTGCATAGCCAGCTCCATGGTAAAACCGATGGGGAGTTCTTCATTTTCAATCATTTTGCTTCCTTTCTACGGCACAGCCGGTTATGGTTTATTTGCCAAATGGCAGATGAAGGATATCAGGTGGATATTTGTATAGACAAATCCTGTTTTACAGATAGGTTTTCCCAAGAGACGCAAATTATACCGGATATTTGCATTTGGACAAGAGGAAAGCCAGTACCGAAGCACTGGCAATGAAAAAGTAAGTGGTATTTCTACTAGGCACCTTTTTACTATAGCTGGTTCATGTTACATCCATTTTTCTAAAAAATGAATAGATTGTAAACTTCTGGTCTTTTTCGGTGAGCAGGTTTCGGGCGTATTTGGAACCTTGAAAACTGTACCTCGTACGAATGTACTTGAAATGGTTAGGGAGAAGACCTATACTGTGCTTAGCTGACAGATTGAACAGGGAGGAAGAAAAAATGTTAGAAATTAGAAATTTATCAAAAGCTTATAAAAAAGGTAAGAAAGCTGTTGACGGTCTGAATCTGAGAGTGGAGGCAGGAGACATATACGGCTTTATCGGCCACAATGGAGCAGGCAAGAGTACAACCATCAAGGCGGTGGTAGGTGTTCTGGATTTTGAGGAGGGGAAATCCTCATTGACGGGAAGAATATCAGACTGATCCTGTGGGGTGTAAAAAGTGATGGCTTACATTCCGGACAATCCGGATTTATATGAGCACCTCACCGGAATCCAATATCTGAATTTTATCAGTGACATTTTCGAGGTGCCAGCAGAAGTCCGCAAGGACCGGATACAGGAGTACGGAGACAAGCTGGAAATCACCAAGGACCTTGGAGATCCCATATCCTCCTACTCACATGGTATGAAGCAGAAGGCCGCTCTGATTGCCGCTTTGATACATCAGCCCAAGCTGATGATTCTGGACGAACCCTTTGTGGGACTGGACCCCAAGGCCACTGTGATATTAAAAATATTATGAAGGAAATGTGCAGAAACGGAAGCGCTATTTTCTTCTCCACACATGTGCTGGATGTGGCGGAAAAGCTCTGCAACAAGATTGCAATTATCAAGGGCGGAAAGCTGATGGTCTCAGGGGATACGGAGCAGCTGACCCAGGATGAGTCCCTCGAGAGTCTCTTCATGGAGGTGATCGATCATGAAAAGTAAGTGCTTTTGCTGCTGAAGGTACAGCTTTCCGGGCAGCTTAGGCGCAGGGGACGCCAAAGAGCGAAACCATGGTCATGGTGGGAATGGTGGTCCTGGGAGCGGTGCTCTGTATTTACAGCTTTATGATTGCCATGGGTATGGGGGCTATTGGTATGGCAAATGTGATACCTGCCTATGCAGTTGCGATCACAGGAATTATCAGCATAGTCTTTACAGCCCTGAAAGCCAATGGGATTCTGTTTGCCTACAAGGATTTTGACATACTGATGTCCCTGCCGGTAAAGACCAGCACAGTGATTGCCAGCCGGTTTCTGACCATGTATGTGATGAACCTGCTCTTTACCGCTCTGGTCATGATTCCCATGGGAGCGGGCTATGTGATAAATACAGATGCGGGAGTTCTTTTTTATCCCCTGTGGCTGCTGGGGATATTTACTGCACCGCTGATACCCACAACCATCGCTACCCTGTTGGGTGCAGTGATTATCTTTATAAGCTCCAGATTCCGTCACGCAAATGCGGTCACCACAATCTTGTCCATCGCGGTGGTGGTAGTGGTATTGATTGGCTCGTTTGTTCTGGGCTCAGTGGGAAATCAGGAGATGAATACCACACAGCTTGCCAGGGTGGGAGATATGATTTTTCAGCAGGTTCACCGGATGTATCCGCCCTCTGTCCTGTTTGAGAGAGCCATTGTGGAGAGCAGTGTTATCTCCTTTGCGGTCTTTGCAGGTGTATCGGTGGTGTGGTATTGGGTGTTTGTAAAATTGATTTCACTTCGCTATAAAAAGATGAATACAGGGCTTACCACGAACCGTACCCGTTCGGATTACCGGCTCACAGCTTTAAAGGAGACCAGCCCTGTCAAGTCGCTCTTTTTAAGGAGGCAAAGCGGTTTTTCACCTGTCCGGTGTACACCATGAACATGGGCATGGGGGTTATTATGGCGCTGCTCTTTTCCGCTGCCTGCTGTATTGTGGGAGAATCAAAGATAGAGGTGATACTGCAGGTACCGGGCTTATCAAATATTCTGGTCCCTATCCTGCCCTTTGCGCTGGCGGCGCTGCTGTGTATGGTTTGTACCAGCTGTGTATCCTTGTCCCTGGAGGGGAAAAATTTGTGGATTCTCAAATCCCTTCCTCTGCATCCCAAGACCATATACCAGAGCAAGATGCTGTTTAACCTGGCGCTGCAGGTGCCGGCCGGCCTTATCTGCTCCCTGCTTTTGGCACTGAGGATTTCATTCAGTCCGGTCATGCTGGTTATGCTTTTCGTGACGCCGGCTGTGTATGCTGCCTTCTGCACTGTGCTGGGCATGTATGTAAATCTGAAGATGCCCAATTACCAGTGGACTTCTGAGACGGCAGTGGTGAAGAACAGCATGGCTGCAATGGTTGGAATTTTTGGAGGCATGCTAAACGGAGCTGTGCCTATTATAGTTATATTTCTTTTAAGAGGCAGCTATACAGAGATTGTGACGGTAGTTTTACGGCCCTGGAGGGTGTGTTCGCTCTTCTGCTTTACCGTCATGTATGTACATTGAAATTTTAATACTAGCTTGTTTAAAATAGTATGGCAAAAAAGCGGTGTAAAGGGGGAATGCTGAAAAACACCTGCAAAATGTTTGTGCAATTTATCCAAAGGCTCATAAAAATATTGACAGTTTATGGAATTATATACTAAAATAGAAAAAAGAGAAACGAGGTGAGCCATATGGATAAAACGAATATTTGGAGAAAATTGTTCGACAAAGCAGGTATATGGTTGCAGTCTGCAGCAGCGGTCTGGCGGAGGAGAGGGGATCATTGGCATGCGTATGCCTTCCAGGCATATGACATTGAGAAAAAACGGCTATTCTCCGGAGGAGATTTTCAGTGAGGTCTTCTTTAACACAAGGCCGGAACTGTTTTTGATTTCTATCGGGATGAACTGCTGGTCTTCGGGAATGAGAAACCCGGCAAAGCGTTCGGGTGTTTAAAATTACTGGAGGAGAAAAGAATACTGAAGAGCATTGTGACAAATAACATCTATGGTCTCGCCAGAAAGGCAGGATGCAAAAACGTGATTGAGCTTCACGGAAACATGGAGTACAATAAGTGCAAGCACTGCCAAGCGGAATACGACAGTGATTACATCAGGGACAGCAAGAACATACCAACCTGTGAGAGGTGCGGGGCTGTGATCCGGCCCAGGTACTTCTGTTTGGGGCAATGGTGGATAACCGGACCATGACCAGGGCCATCAATGAAATCGCCAAGGCGGATGTGCTGCTGGTTTAGGCATGAACCTGAAATCTGACTTTGCCGTAAGGTACGTCAAAAATTTTCAGGGAAATAAGCTGGTATTGATCAACAACGAGGAGCACTATTCCGACGGGATAGCGGACCTGGTTTTCCATGAACCCTGTGGGGAGGTATTGGAGAAGCTTGTAAAGAGCTGTAATGTAAGAAGAGAAACAAGGCTTCATCCGGAAGATATAAATTTCCGGATGAAGCCTTAAAATCGTGTATCCCATTTATCAGGAGATGATCTCATATTCAAAAATTCCTGGCGCAGGCAGGTGCCAATCATGATCTCCGGCGGCAGAAGAGCTCGGGCTACCAGCTTTGGTTCCTCATTCTCTGCCCCCATTCTTTTTAGATGCGCATAGTCTCCGTCAATATCCTCCACGATATATTCCATGATATCCATTCAGGCGGCGCTCCTTTCCTTTTTCTATTATACAGAAGGCTAAGGTAACTTTTCAACAGGTCTGCGCAATTTATTTCGCTGGCTTTAAGAAAATGATTCAGAAGTGCGAAAATCCTATCACCGAAGGTGATTTTTACTGTATTTTTACATGTAACTGTGAAGGTACTGAACAGTTTCAGAATGAGAAAAAAAGACAGAGAAATACCTGGGGGTGGCAAATTTCAGGGATGAAGAAACAAAAATCCTGTGGTATGATAGAAATGTCAGCTTTTAGGGTCCCTGAAGCCGTACTTCAATTCAACATGATAAGTGAGGCTTATATACACCCCCCTATAGTAGATTGAGACCTAAACAAGGAGGTACCACTGTGGAAAGTAAATCAATTCAAGAAATTATAATGGCCCAGAGGGCGTATTTTGCGAAAGGACATACACTGGACGTAGAATTCAGGAAAAGGCAGCTGATTAAACTGCGCCAGAGCGTCAAGAAATACGAGGAGGAAATCCTGGAGGCGCTGAAAAGGGATCTGAATAAGCCGCGGTTTGAGGCATACGGGACAGAGATCGGATTGGTGCTGGATGAGGCCAAGTTTGCCCTGAGGCATTTAAAAAGCTGGGCAAAACCCAAACGGGTTCCCACCTCTGTCATTAATTTCCCGTCAATTAGCAGGATTTATCCGGAGCCCTACGGCGTGACGTTGATCATGTCCCCCCTGGAACTATCCGGTACTCTTGACACTGGACCCGCTGGTGGGAGCAATCTCTGCGGAAACTGTGCGGTGGTGAAGCCATCCAATTATTCCCCATGTATCGGCCGTACTAAAGAAAATGCTGGGTGAGATTTATTCCCCCGAGTATGTGGCTGTGGTGGAGGGAGGAAGAGAAGAAAACAAGTCCCTGCTGGAGCAGAAGTTTGATCTGATCTTTTTTACCGGCAGCGTCAGCGTGGGAAAAATGGTCATGGAGTCCGCATCCAAAAATCTGACTCCGGTTTGTCTGGAGCTGGGGGAAAGAGCCCATGCATCGTGGACGGTACGGCGGATATTGCTCTGGCAGCCAAGAGGATCGTCTGGGGAACATATTTAAATGCAGGACAGACATGTGGAGCTCCTGACTACCTCTATGTTCAGGAGGAGGTGAAGGATGAGCTTTTGGAAAGGATGAAGCATTATATAAAGAGATTTTATGGGGAGGATGCGCAGTGCTCGGAAAACTTTCCAAGAATCGTGAATCAAAAGCATTTTGAGCGTCTTGCAGGCCTCTTGGAAAACGGCGAGGTGGTGTGCGGAGGAGTGTTTGACAGAGAGCGTCTTCAAATCGCACCCTCCATTCTGGATGGAGTGACCTGGAGCAGCCCTGTCATGCAGGAGGAAATATTCGGGCCAATTCTGCCTGTGCTGACCTTCCGGGATCTGAGGCAGGCAGTGGAGGAGATTAAGGAGAGACCCAAGCCTCTGGCCGGATACCTGTTTACCGGGGCAGGGAAAACGAACGTTATCTGCTGCAGCATCTCTCCTTTGGGGAGGCTGCGTCAACGATACAGTGATGCATCTGGTCAGCTCCCATGCCCTTTGGGGGAGTGGGAAACAGTGGTATGGGCGGTTATCACAGGAAGGATAGCTTTTTGGCCTTTAGCCACAGAAAGAGCGTTCTCAAGAAAGCCAGATGGCTGGATATGCCCATGCGGTATGCACCGTATAAGGATCTGTACTACCGGGTGATGAAGGGATTATTAAAGTAAGGGAGGCTGAATGATATCTTTTGAAGCGTTTGAGCAGATGGTGGCTGACATTACAGAGACACTGCCGGAGGAATTCTTTCGGGAGCTGAGCGGAGGTGTGATGGTAAAGGAGGAGCGGAAGCTCCATCCCCAGAGTGTGGGCGCGGAGCTGAACATAATGGGTGAATACCGCAGACATCCACATCTGGGAAGGTTTGTAGTGATCTATTACGGTTCCTTTGCTGCGGTCTACGGGTACGAAGGGCCAGAAGAATTGAAGAGCAGGGGTCCGAAAGACCATCCTTCACGAGTTCAGACACCATCTGGAATCTCTGGCCGGGGAGAGGGGGTCTGGAGGTGGAGGATGCCATCCGGCTGGCAGACTACCGAAAAAGAAGACAGGAAAAGCAGGAATAGAAGAAAAAAAATGCTTGACGAATCTTTAACAGAGTAATAAAATAGCAGTTAGCGGACGAATATGTTTGTGAGGCGCACAAATGTATTCCATGAAAAAGACAACCGAATGAGGAGGATAATTATGACAGCTTACAAGGATAGGAGCAGGGAGGAACTGCTTGAGGAAAGAAAGCGCTGGCAGAGAAATTCGATGAAATTAAGGCAAAAGGCCTGAAACTGGATATGTCAAGAGGAAAACCCTCCGCTGCGCAGCTGGATCTGGCTATGGGTATGATGGACGTTTTGAACAGCAGCTCTGACCTGAAATGCGAGGAGGGCGTGGACTGCAGGAATTATGGGGTCCTGGACGGAATCAGAGAGGCAAAGGAACTGCTGGCGGATATGACAGAGGTGGCCCAGGACAATATCATAATCTACGGCAATTCCAGCTTAAATATTATGTATGATACTGTTTCCCGCTCCATGACGCACGGTGTTATGGGAAGCACTCCCTGGTGTAAACTGGATAAAGTTAAATTCCTCTGTCCTGTACCGGGATACGACAGGCATTTTGCCATCACAGAGCATTTTGGCATTGAGATGGTTAACATTCCAATGAACGCGGATGGCCCGGATATGGATCTGGTGGAAGAGTATGTGAACAATGATCCCACGGTGAAAGGTATCTGGTGCGTACCCAAGTATTCCAATCCTCAGGGAAGCACTTACTCTGATGAGACTGTGCGCAGATTCGCACGTCTGAATCCAGCGGCTGAAGACTTCCGCATATACTGGGACAATGCATACGGAATCCATCATCCATACGATGACAAACAAGATAACCTGGTGGAGATTTTGATGGAATGTAAAAAAGAAGGCCATCCCGATATGGTGTTCAAATTCTGCTCTACCTCAAAGGTGAGTTTTCCAGGTTCCGTGTGGCGGCCATCAGGGGCTTCCAAGGCCAATCTGGAGTTTATCAAGAAACAGATGTCTTTGCAGACCATTGGCCACGACAAGTTAAACCAGCTGCGCCATGTAAGGTTTTTTTCAAAGACATTCACGGAATGGTTCAGCACATGAGAAAGCACGCTGATATCCTGAGACCCAAATTTGAGGCAGTGCTCACAGGACTGAGAAACGAACTGGGTGGTCTGGAGATTGGAAGCTGGATCGAGCCCAGAGGCGGCTACTTCATCTCCTTTGACGCCCTGCCCGGCTGTGCCAAGGCGATTGTGGCGAAAGCCAAGGAGGCTGGTGTGGTGATGACCCCTGCCGGAGCTACATTCCCCCTACGGAAAAGATCCACAGGACAGCAACATCCGTATTGCTCCTACCTTCCCAACCCCAGAGGAGCTGGCCCTTGCTACGGACATCTTCGTGCTCAGCGTGAAGCTGGTAAGCATTGACAAGATTCTCGAATCCAAGTCAACAACCCCACTGCAATAAAGAGTAAGGCTGTGTCCCAGGGCATAGCCTTACTCTTTCATAGGAATACGAACCATACTTAAATTTCCTTATAAAGAGGAGAGCCGGAGCAAATGCTCCGGCAGGTAAATGAAAAAGATATATCTATGAGAAAAAAGCTGTTAAGCTTTATCTGATTAATAATATAACCTGTAATTGTGAAAATCCAGTGAAGAAGATTTGAAAGAATTGTGAAAGGTGGACTTAATATATCCTTAAGCTTTGTGAAAAAAATATTTGAATTTACATTCTGTTTATTTACATTTTAACGATACGTGTTAAAATGTGTAGTGTAGGGTAAAAGTATAAATTAATGTAACTATTCAACAGGTCTGCGCATTAACTGCGCTGACCGTGAGAAAAAAAAGGATACAGGAGTGCAAAAATACCATCACCAAAGGTGATTTTAAATGGATTTTTGCATATAACTGTGAAGGGTATTGAACAGTTACAAAATAAGACAACAAAGGATAAGGGTATGAAGAAAAACACAAAGATTATATTAAGTATTTTTTACTATTTTTGTATTATTGATGATTGTAATTTATCTGGGAGTGTGCGTGTACTTCAACAACCGCTTTTTCCCGGGGTCCGTGATCAATGGCATTGATGCTTCCGCCAAGACGGTGGAGGAGGTGGAGAAGCTCATTGCAAACGATGTACAGGATTATACCATCGAGATTATTGAGAAGGATGGTAAAAAGGAGTCCATCGATGGGGCACTGATGAATTTTGAGTATGTGTCGGATGGCGCGGTTCAGGACTTGAAGGATGAACAGAATTCCTTCCTGTGGCTCAGCGCTTATTTCAATCCCCAGACCTACACCATGACAGCACAAACTACCTATGATACGAAGCTTTTGAGAGAGGCGATGCTTAAGCTGGATGCCTTCGACGAGGCAAAGGTGGTGGAGCCTAAGGATGCCTATATCAAGGAGACTTCCCAGGGATTTGAGCTGATGCCTGAGGTGGAGGGAAATCAGTTGGATGAGGAGAAGGCCTTTACACTGATCAAAGAGGCAGTGGACTCCGGAAAGACGGAGGTCAGTCTGGTGGAGGGAGAGTGTTATCAGAAGCCTGCTGCCACGTCTAAAAATCAGAAGCTGCGCAAAAAAGTTAAAAAGTTAAATAAATATTTCAATCTGGTCGTTACATATAATATAGGTGACAGGCAGGAGATTCTGGATTACAGTACCATCAAGGACTGGATGACCATGGATGAGGAGCTGAATGTTACCTTCAACTGGAATATGGTGGCAGACTGGATGACAGCCCTCTCAAAGAAATATGATACCTTTGAAACGATATGGAGTTTACCACCTCCCTGGGCGAGGTGGTGACTGTAAATCACGAGACTTATGGGTGGAAGATCGATGAGGCCACAGAGGTGGATGAGCTGTTGAAGATTCTGGAGAGCGGGGAATCCACGGAGCGCACCCCTGTGTATCTGGAGTCCGCCAGGGCATACGGCGCAGATGGGAATGACATCGGTGACACCTATGTGGAGATCGATTATACAAACCAGAGAATGTGGTTCTACAAAGACGGGCAGCTGCTGGTGGATACGCCCGTTGTAACCGGAAATTCCAGCAAAAATGGGATTCCCCGGAGGGTATTTTCTGTATCTACAATAAGGAAGAGGAGGCCATTCTGAAAGGGGAGGATTATAAGACCCCGGTAGACTTCTGGCTGCCCTTCAGCGGCGGTGTTGGAATCCATGATGCAAAGTGGCGTCCCCTGTTTGGGGAACCCTCTATAAGAATGATGGCCCCACGGATGTATCAATACACCCTGGGATCAGGCAAAGATCATCTATGAGAACATTGAGGTGGGTGATCCAGTGATCTGTTACAGCGCTTCTGAGAATCAGGGAAAGGATGCAGTGCCGGTATCGCAGCCTGCGGAGACCAGAGTGGTCGATGATGACGAGGAAGATGAGGCAGAATAGTAAAAGACAATTTTTAGGAGGACAGTTATGAATATTGTAGTGTTGGCAGGCGGGATCAGCACGGAGAGAGATCTCCATTGTATCCGGAACAAAGGTGTGCGAAGCGCTGCGGGAAAAGGGACACCGGGCGATTTTGCTGGATGTCTACTTTGGAAAAGAAGGCCAGAATCCGGAGGAGGCGTTTGCTAATCCCTACGACGTGAAGAAAGAGGCAGACTATATCCGCGGCTTTGACAGCTGCGTGGAGGCGTCTGTGGCAGCCGGGAAGCCGTTTTTCGGGCCTCAGGTGCTTGCCCTGTGTCAGGCGGCAGACATTGTGTTTATGGCCCTGCATGGGGGAAAACGGAGAGAATGGAAAGGTGCAGGCAGCATTCGACCTGATGGGAATCCGGTATACGGGCAGCGGCTATCTGGGCAGTGCCCTGGCCATGGATAAGGGGCTGTCCAAGCAGCTTTTTGAGAAAAATCAGGTCCCGGCCCCAGCCGGGGTGACTGTGGACATCCAGGATCAGAGAAAGACGGCCAGGGAGTTTGGGGTTGGCCTGCCCTGTGTGGTCAAGACCTGCTGCGGGGGTTCCAGTGTCGGGGTTTACATCACGGAGACGGAGGAACAGTTCCAAAAGGCTCTGGATGAGGCATTCTCCTACGAGCCGGAAGTGGTAGTGGAAGCTTATATAAAGGGCAGGGAGTTCTCTGTGGGCGTGGTGGGGGAGAGGCCTATCCGATCATCGAAATCGCGCCCCTGGAGGGTTTTTACGACTATAAAAATAAGTACCAGCCTGGAAGCACCATTGAGACCTGTCCGGCAAAGCTTACGCCGGAACAGACAAGGCGGATGCAGGACTATGCGGTGAAGGCATATGAGGCGCTGCGGCTGGAAAGTTACGCGAGAATTGATTTTCTCATGGATGATGGGGAGACATGTACTGCCTGGAGGCAAACACACTTCCCGGTATGACTCCCACCAGCCTGCTTCCCCAGGAGGCAGCCGCTCTGGGCATGAGCTTTGCAGATTTGTGCGAGAGGCTGATAGAAGTTTCCATGAAGAAACAGGTAAATAACAGGCAAGGTGTCTGAAGACATGATGGAGATTGAGATGAAAAATATGTCCCTGAGCCGGATCGCAGAAGCCTGCGGCGGTGTGTATTATGGAGATAAGGCGCTGGCGGACCGGGAGGCAGCCAGCATAACAACGGACAGCAGACAGGCAGCAGAGGGCTGTCTGTTTGTGGCTGTAAAGGGGAGAGGGCGGACGGCCATGATTTTATCCCTGCAGTGTTTAGACAGGGTGCTTTAGGCGTGCTCAGAAAAAGATCCTGGAGGAACCAGGGGGCCCATACATACTGGTAGATTCCTCCCTTCAGGCGGTGAAGAGGATCGCAGAGTACTATCGCAGACAGCTGGATGTCAAGGTGGTGGGGATTACGGGAAGCGTGGGAAAGACCAGCACCAAGGAGGTGGTGGCCTCCGTGCTCTCGGAAAAAGTATAATGTACTGAAGACACTTGGGAACTTTAATAATGAGCTGGGGCTTCCTCTGACCATTTTCCGGCTGCGACAGGAGCATCAGGTAGCAGTCCTGGAGATGGGAATCAGCGATTTTGGAGAAATGCACAGGCTGAGCAAAATTGCCCGGCCGGATATCTGTGTAATCACAAATATTGGGCAGTGCCATCTGGAGTTTCTAAAGGACCGGGACGGCATCCTCAGGGCAAAATCAGAGATTTTTGATTACATGAGCGAGGACGGGGCCATTGTTTTAAATGGAGATGATGATAAATTGGCCGCCATTCAGGAAGTGCGGGGGATACGCCCGGTGTTCTTTGGTGTGGAGAGCGACAGTGCAGTCTATGCGGACCATATAGAGCCAAAGGGAATGAAGGAATCGCCTGTGAGATTCATGTGGGAGATCAGAGCATTCCTGTCTTGATTCCTATACCGGGATATCATATGGTGCTCAATGCGCTTGCAGCCGCAGCCGTGGGGACGAAACTGGGGCTCTCTTTGGGACAGATCAGAGACGGAATCGAAAAGCTGGAGTCCCTGAGCGGAAGATTTCACATCATTGAGAAAGGCAGGATGGTTATCATTGATGACTGCTATAATGCAAACCCGGTGTCCATGAAAGCATCTCTGGATGTGCTAAAGGACGCGCAGCACAGAAAGGTGGCCATCCTTGGAGATATGTTCGAGCTGGGGAAAACGCGGCGGAGCTTCACGCCAGCGTAGGCGCTCACGCGGCAGGAAATCAGATAGATCTCCTGATCTGTGTGGGTGAGATCAGCCGTCATATGGCACAGGCGGCCTTTGAGACAGGCGGATGCCAGGAGGTTCTTCATGTACCCACCCTGGAAGCGCTTTTGGAGGTGCTTCCGAAGCTTGTACAGGAGGACGATACCATACTGGTGAAGGCCTCCCATGGAATGCACTTTGAAAAGGTGGTGGAGAGGCTGGAGGAGCTGTAGATGAAATAGGAACTGTCCAGACAGAGAGGAGAAGGCGGCTGCCTTCTCCTCTCTTATTCACATTTCTTGAGGCTGTGTTTCCTTTTCCAGAATCATATCAATCAGCAGGTTTCCAAACACTTGGGAGCCTGTCTGATTCAGATGGGAGGCATCTTTGAAATACTCATTTGGGAAATCCACGGGACGGTCCTGGTAGTTTGTAAAATCATATAAATCCACCTCATAGGCCCTTGCGATATTTGCGTAATAATCATGCATACCTGAGAATCGCCGGCGCGTTCCAGAAAGGAGTCCGTCACAGGAGGAATGATCAGGTTTAAATCCACCCCCTTTTTCTCACACAGGTTTATGATTTTGACTAAGTAGTCCAGATTTTCTTGTGAGATGTTCTCCGGATCCCAGACATTATACTCCTTGTTTTCTTCAGTGGTGCGTTTCCCGGAGAAAATCCGGTCAGAAAGCCAGATACCCCTTGTACATATAGCGGTTTCCGTCTGATTCAGGTGGTGTGGTCTCATAGGCTGGATCCAGTTTTTCCTTCAGATTTGTTTTTACTGTGTTCAGGTCTAGATACTTATTGACCCTAGTGCTGTAAAACAGTTCATTTACTCTGCGGTTATTGCTGGTCTCATCCACAATGCACCGGAGCCTGCCGCGCAGGGTAATCAGCCTGTCGTAGGCGCCCAGTTTTCCGGAGTCATTCTCTTCCTTCAGAAGACTTGAGAAGGAGATTCCCAGATAGACAGTCTTCACAGGGTTGATGTCCAATGCCTCCCGTATCAGAAAATACGTACTGGACATGGGCTGAGCGCCGGTTCCCCATATTAAAGCTGTTTGTGCCAAGTCTCTTGTCAAAGAGAGCCGGGTCAAAGGCGTAGTACACATGTGAGGTGCCGCAGAACAGGGTATCCACCCCGCCCTTTTGTTCACGGTATTCCCGGTTGGCATAAATACTGTATTTATCATAAGGCTGATAGAGAAACTGCACAGCACTCTCCAAAAGAAAGACAAAGCATAAGACTGCCGCCGCTCTGGGCAGAATTTTTTTAATACTGTGCATATGCAAACCCTCCTACCATTGAAATTTCAAAAGCCCCCATAATCAAGATGGAGCCCAACAGCAGAAAGTAGCAAAACCAGCGTCCAGCCAGGGGACGCCTGGCTAGGGGATTCCCTGATGGGCGTATGCTCCTGGATCAGGCTGACCAGAAAAAAAGATCACAAGGCCAAAGCTGATAAACTTCAGGTGCTCCTGCTTCAGTCCAGGAAAAATGCATCATAGGATAACGAAAGGCGAAAATCCGTAAAAGTTTCCGGATCACCACCAGGGTACCGTAGGTATCCGGGGGCCTGAAATACCTTCAGGAAGCACACCAGAAGAAAGGTGCGCAGGATACAGAAAAGCTTCCAGAATGGATTGCTGTCACGGATATGCAGCAGATTTTTGGCCCGATTGAACCAGGGCTCCATCCACATAGCTCCGATGATGACCGCTCCGTTGGCAACACCCCAGAGAATATAACGCCAGCTGGAATCGTGCCAAAGCCCGGTGGAAAACCAAACGATAAACAGGGCGAATACGGAAGGAAAGAGCTTTCCGATCCGCACACCAAAATGGCGCTTTCCCAATTTACCAAACTTCACAGCCCACTTGGAGATGGACGGGGATAAAAGAGGTAATCCCGAAACCAGGAGCTTAAAGTAATATGCCACCGTCTCCAGTATTCCGCCAGGGAGCAGGAAAAAGAAGGGACGGCGGAAATTCTCAGCCAGCCGTATTCCCAGAATCTCAGAGGCGCCGGAGACAATGTCCATGTAACCCGAGAAATCGGCATAAATCTGCACGGACAGATACACACAGCCCCAGAAACAGAGTCATGCCTCCGTACTGGCTGTAATTGCCGAAGATTTCATCCGCAACAGGCTTCAGGCGGTCCGCAATGACACTCTTCTTAAAAAAAATCCCCAGAGCATTCTTTGGCATCCCATTGACAGGTTTGCGTAGGAGAATGAGTGGGGGGCAAAAAGCTGGGGAGCCAGGTCAGAAAAAGCGTCCGATAGGCCCCTGGGTCATCTGGGGGAAAGAAAATAATGAACAGTGAGGATTTAAAAAGTTTTGTTCAGGTCTGCACTTTCCCTTATATACGTCCAGCACATACCCCATGCTCTGAAGTGTATAGTAGGAGATGCCCAGAGGGGCGGCCAGTCCCAGGCGGTTTACACCCAAAATGCCGAAGATTCCCAACACGGAGTTGAGATTTCCAATGAGGAAATCGCAGTATTTTTGTAAGGATTAGAATCCCAATATTTAGAACCAGAACCCCTATCAGGATTTTCTTTTTTTGGAATTTTGTGCGTGCCTTCTGCGCCTTTTTATCCTGGAGGGAGAGCCCTCCCCGCACATGGCAAAGTGTTTTGCAAGTTCCAGATCCAGGCTTTCCATCCAGCGCACAGCCGCATAGGTGCTGACACAGGTGATGAGGACATAGGCAAACACAGTAGTTCCCGCCAGGGCGTAAAAGGCGCAGCTGGCCACCAACAGACAGATCCACTGGTACTTTGGGCGAATAATGTAATAGATCACGGTAAGGAAGGCCAAAAACACCAGAAATGATACACAGTTTACCGTCATAAGAGCTATACCTCAGCCTGCAGCCTCTGAATCATGGCCATTATAGCCTCTGCGGAATTAAAATTGTCCGGATCTATGTCATCAAATGATATTTCAATAGAAAAGGCCTCATTCAAATCTCCGATCAGAGAGACAATGTCAAAGAGTCCAAAACAGCCTCATCAATCAGATGGCTGTGGGATCTAAAATCCACCTCCGGATGCAGCTCGTTCAGAATTTCCAGTAATTGTTCCATTTCTATAGTCCTCCTTTTTATACTCATTCAGTGTAATTTCGTAACCATCACGCAGAATGCAGATGGCACTGTCTGTAAAAAATAGATCATTTCCGGAACTTCCGGTCTTTTGAATCTTATATTTTTCCAGGAAAAATACTCCCCTCGAATAAAAATCCTGGGGGCTTCACTACCTGAAGCCCCGCATAGTCCAGAGCGCGAAGGAAAGCACTGATCTTGCGGCCGTTCCAACTGAGATTTAACACGCCGTTTGACGGCATTTCCCAGGAATAGTGCAGTTTCCGAAGCGGAGACAGGAGCTGGGGCATGGCTTTGGCCTGCCCGTTCAGAAGTGAAACGATGATTTCCTGAAATCCTTCAAAGGCCAGCTGGATCTGTCTGTGGAATACGTGGAAGGAGGTCGTCTCCTCTGTGATGAGAAAGGATTTTTGTACCAAAATGCTGCCGCCGTCCACCTCGGGAGTCATGTAATGCCAGGTGATGCCGGTCTCCTTATCCTCCTCGAAGATCGCCCACATCTCCGCATTCCGCCCGGGATGCCGGGGCAGCAGAGACTGATGGCAATTGATGGCCGTAAGGCCGGGACGCGCCAGCAGGTCTGCCGGAATAATGCGGGGGTTGATTGCGCTGATCAAAAGCGTATTTCCGGTAAGGCTTTTGATCTCTCTGTAAATCTCCTCAGGGCTTGTCTGACGGCAGGGGATACCGAAGTGTGCGGACTGGCGGCAGAGCATACCGGATGGGATCGTGTTCATATCACAGAGAACACAGGGCACCCCATATATTTTATATGTACAGCGCAGTCCAGCGCCAGACGTCCGGTGCCCAGAATCAAAATATGTTCGTAAATCATAAAATCTCCCTCACTGTTTAATCCGCTTCCGGAAACGCTGTTCCACTCCTGGTTCTACCTGGGAAAAACTGCTCCCTGTCTTCATCCAGCACAGACCTGGCCTCAGCCATTGTCATCTTCCCCTCCCTGACGAGAACCGCCAGTTCCCCGGTGCGTATGGGATACCCGTGCTTTTCCAGACTCATCTTTTCCCGCCATGGCATGTGCCCAGCAGTCCGCGTGCTTAATGCCGTGTGCAGGGCGCTTCCAGCCAATGGCCTGCTCCAGAAAGGCCATGGTCTCCTCCTCGCTGATCTCATGGTAAGCGAAATAGGAGAGGGATTCTGCCTGGACCTGGGGGAAGCATGTCAATGCAGCTATACCCATCCAGCTTTTCGATCAGTCGTCCAAACATCTGATACTCAAACTCCTTTAAGCTGTGGGAAATTTCAAAGGGCTCGATGCCCTTTTCGCGATCCGCAGTCTGCAGAATCTGTCCCTTCGTCCTGCCGTTTACGATCAGAGGGATTTGGTTCCAGGAGGCGATTAGATGGCTGTAATAATGCATGAAGTGGAAACAGACGCTGCAGAAATTATGCATCAGACGGACACATTTTTGTGTAGAACTGACGCAGTTGTGTCTCATTCATGGCAATCCGAATGTGATCCACATCCAGCTTCGACAGGGCGTTTTCAATATTTTCGCGCCCATAGTCAGTGGAAAATCCGTTGTCAAAGGTAAAGGCCAGAACCCGCATTCCGTAGCGGTGTTTCAACTGGTAAATGATATAGGTGCTGTCTTTTCCTCCGCTCAGACCTACTAGGCAGTCATAGGGCGCTCCCCGCTCTTTGGCTGTCTGTTTAGCGATATCGATCCTCTTCTGGAACTGCTGCCCCAAGGCTTCCATATCAGTCAGCTCACTTTTGTGTTTGCTGTAAAAGTTGCAGTAATTGCAGACTCCTTTTTCATCAATCTGGATTCCCTGATAGATGTCCGGCAGGCCGCATTTGATACAGTGTGTCATACTTTCCTCCGTGAAGTCATAAAATTGTAAAACTATTTTACAATTTCGTAATATACTATACGGATGTGATAGAAATATGTGAATTAATGTCTTTTTACAGGCAAATAAAAAAATCCCGGAGCCGGGATTTTCTATCTGTCCTATTTGGGAAGGCGAAACCAGAATTCCACCCCTGTTTTTACAATTTGTCACACCGCAGGTCCCCTTGTGAAGGCGGATGATATCTTTTACAATATAGAGTCCAAGGCCGATCTCATTGGAGGACTTTTTGAGCCTCCTGCCTGTTTACCTGGTAAAAGCTTTTCCATATTTTTTCCTGTTCCTCCGCAGGTATGGGAGAACCCTCATTGTATACAGACAGGCAGATGGTATCTTTCTCCTGTTTCAAAGAGATCACTACCTGATGCCCCGGAGGGTATTGGTTATAAGCATTCATTACATAGTTATTAACAGCCTGTTCGATCTGCAGGGCGTCAAAGACTGCGTAGCAATCCTCCTGAATGGAGGAGACACACCGAATCTTGCTGGCAGCCAGCCAAACCTCGTATTTGGGCAGGAGAGTACAGACCAGGGTGGAAAGGTTGTCCCTTGCCATCATGGAGTTGGGCAGAGGGACTTCGGTAAAGGCATTGTGTAAAATATCACTGATCAGCCTGCTCATCTTATCAATCTCTTCCATGATTGAGGAGAAATAGTAATCTTTTTTGGTGTCATCATACTCAAACTGAAGCATCTCAACCTGGCTGGAGATGATGGCCAGGGGGTTTTCAGCTCATGCGTTACATTGCTGACGAACTTTTTGCGCATGTCCTCAAATTCTGCCATGTTTTGGTTTTGCCTCAGGAGAAGATAGTTATAGTTGCTCAGATCATTGATATCCCTCTGAATCTTGTCCGCCATCTGATTGAGACTCTGGGCCAGCTGAGCCAGCTCCCGGGTTTTGATATTTCCATCCGCCCTGACGGAGAAATCATTCTCTGCAATTTTCTTGGCGACCATACGAATATTCTCTACGGGTTTTACAATTTTCTGGCAACAAGGTAGGCAAAGAAGCCCCCGAATACCAGAGCCACTACCAGCACATCCATCAAAAAATGGTTTGCATAGTCCACACTTCTGCGGATAACGGTGGTGTTTTCATAGATATACACATAGAACAGGTGGTCCTGCTGTTCTATGAGTCCGTAGAGACAGACAGGCTTTTTCTCCAGATTCTCCAGATATCTGGCCTTTGCGTCGTGGGAGTAAACATCTTTCTGATGGATAATCTGCTCCTGAATCAGAATGTCGTTGTTTCTGATTTTGGAGGAATAGATCAGATCAAAGTCATCATTGCAGATAATCACAGAAAAGCTCTCATCCTCCAGGGCCAGCAGGACTTCATCCCCGTCACTGGTCATCTTGGTGAGGTCTACCTGCTTGATGCTCTCAAATGCGGTATCCATGAGCTTTTTCTTTTGGAGATATAGTAGTCCTCCGCAAAGAGAAAGTAAAAAATGCTGGAGCCGCCCACCACCAGGAGCAAAAAAGGCGCTGAAGGCAATGACAGCCTGTGTACGCAGCTTATTCATACTGATTTACCTCAAAACGGTAGCCCACACCGTAGATGGACTGGATATAGGGATAGTGATCTGTCATCTTTTTGCGCAGCTGTTTGACAACCGTGTCCACAGTCCGATTCCGCCGTCATAGTCAAATCCCCACACAGCATCCAAAATCCCTCTCTGGTGAGAACCACATTTTCATTTTGAATAAAATAGATCAGAAGATCGTATTCCTTTGGCGTAGCCACCAGCTGTTCTCCCGCTAAGAATATTTTTCTGAGTCCGTCTCCACCCGCAGAGCTCCGATATTTATTTCCTCAGAGCCGGCGGCCCGACCACTCCTTTTAAGCAAAGCTTCAATATGGGCTTTAAAACACGCAGCAAAAAGGGTTTTGTAATGTAATTGTCAGCCCCGTTTTCCAGCCCCTCCAACTGATCTTCCTCCGATTCCCGGGCCGTCAGCATGATGATGGGCACGTCTGAGTACTCCGTATGGATTTCAGAACGTCATAGCCATCTACTTTTGGCAGCATGCCGTCCAGAAGGATCAGGTCAATGCGGTGATTGTTGGCAAAGTAAAGGTCCAAAGCTTCCTGGCCGTCTTGGGCAGTCAGGACCTGATACTGGTTGGCAGTCAGGAAGTCCTCCAGCGTCCTTCTGAGTTTGTGGTCGTCTTCCACCACAAAGATTAATTTTTGTGTATTTTCCATAGTGCACCTCGTTTATTCCAATGTAATATAAAAGTTTGATAGAAATATGAAGAAATTTGCATTCCAGAATCCTTTTGCTGCGATAATGGTTACTTTACTCCTTCCTGCTCAGAGGTGTCAAGATGGGAATCCTTTTGGGACTGGCGGGAGGCATAAACCTTGGCCATCCAGTAGAATTGCCCCGCAGTCAGCCCCAGCCGATCCATGGCCTGGGAGGCGTCAGCTCCTTTGCTTTCCAGGCGCGGTAGACGCAGGAGAACTCTTCCGGAATCTGTAGTGGAGGACGGCCAAACTTTACGCCCCTCTGCTTCGCGGCCGCGATGCCCTCAGCCTGGCGCTGGCGGATATTGTTCCGCTCCACCTCTGACACATAGGAGAGCAGTTGAAGGACGATGTCTGTGATCAGTGTTCCGATCAGGTCCCGGTCCCGTCTGGTGTCCAGAAGGGGCATGTCCAGAATCAGGATATCCACATTCTTTTTTCTTTGTGAGATAACGCCACTCATCCAGGATATCTCTGTAGCTGCGGCCCAGGCGGTCCAGGCTCTTTAAGACCAAGAGATCGCCATCCCTCAGCCTTTTTCGGAGCTTTTGGTAGCCGGGGCGGTCAAAATTTTTCCCGGACAGCTTATCCATATAGATATCCTCTCTGGGAATCCCATACTGCAGCAGATCAATGAGTTGTCGGTCCTCACGCTGATCCACACTGGAAACTCTCATATAGCCGTAAATTTTACACATAAAAAAACCTCCTGTTTTAGTATTGTACAAAACAGAAGATAACATGAAAGGATCTATGTAAAAGTACACCTTTACATAGATGTCCTTTGTTTGCTTATGATTTTATTATATACTGATTTTATCTCAAATGCAATTTTTTTTTTTTGCACAATGGATAAAACAGGTATTTATGGAAGAGTGTACCTTTCCATAATTTTGTAGCTATTCATCAGGTCTGCGCATCTACTGCGCTGACCGTAAGAAAATGATTCAGGGGACTAAAAGAGGTAAAACAGACATGGACAGAAAAAGAAAGTGGTGTTGGTGGACCGGTCACACTGCATCAGGGCAGGGTTGGCGGAAATGTTTCAACACCATATTGAAATAGAAAATGCGGCAGCAAGGGCAGTTGCATATGAGATGATTTCCCATGACCCGGAAATAGATGCGGTGGTGATGACAAGCCAGGGTTATTTTGACATGATCCGTGAGGTGATGGAGGAAAAGAAGGTGCTGAGCCAGGAGGCGAACACAGATCCCCTCACAAAGCTTTACAACCGGAGGGCATTTGACCGTATTGTTGAGGAACGCCTTAGCGAGGCTGAGGAAGGTGTCCTGTTCATGGTGGATCTGGACAATTTCAAACGGGCCAATGACAGGTACGGACACAACTTCGGGGATGATATCCTGATTCTAATGGCGGAGGCGATCACTGCCCATCTCTGCAAGGGTGATCTGGCAGGAAGGCTTGGGGAGATGAGTTTGTGATTTTTCTTCCGGGGATGGCGGACCAGGAGGAGGTGTGCAGAAAAGCGGAGGAAGTGTGCAGGGGCTTTGCAGATGGAGGTACACGGGGACTTTTTGTCCGTGAGCATCGGAATTTCCAGGTATCCTGAGGATGGGACAGATTATCAGATGCTTCTTGACAAGGCGGACCAGGCTCTTTACCGGGCAAAGGAAAGAGGAAAGAATTGCTATATGATTTACACAGAAAAGCACTGAGACGCCGGAAGCTGGGATGCCTCCGGATTCCCAGTGCTTATTTGCTTACCTGAATCATCTTCAGGGGTTTTGGGCAGTAAATGCTAGATCCGCCAAAGTTACTGCATCATGACTTTGTGGTTGTCGAGCATACCCTGAATAAGCTTCTGAGTATATGCCCCTAAAACTTGCGGTCCTCCCTGGAGAGCTCTTTTGGAAGAACCGGCGCTGCGTACTCCACAATTACCTTGCAGGGCTTTATCTTTGGAAAATGATTTTCAAAGATCTCAGAGGAGTTGGTAATGGCCATGGGGATGATTGGGCAACCTGTTTTTCCGCCATCTTCATACTTCCCTCCTTAAAGGGGAGCATGGGCCCAAGGGGATCTTTGTTTCGGGTTCCCTCAGGAAAGATGCACATGGAAATTCCATTTTTAATCTGATCAATACCCTTCAGAATCGTCTTCAGGCCCTCCTTAACATCCTCACGGTTGAGAAAAAGGCAGTAGAGGCGTTTCATCCAGTTGGAGAGGAGCGGAATCTTCTCCATACTGTCCTTTGCCACATATCCGGTTAAACCAGGACATCTGGAGTAGGTCAGTAGAATGTCAAAAAGCTTTGATGATTGCCCACATAGAGCACTGCCTGATCCTTTGGAACATTTTCCCATCCCAGGACAGTGACCTCGGCGCCGGAAATCCAGTACAAACTTAAAAACATACTGGACGATGCGCAGGGAGGAGATGTCGCGGGAACTTGGGGGTAAACTTGCCAATGAGCCATTCCAGAATCAGAATGGGGATGGAGAGCACAAGAAAACCCACCACAACGATTACGGTGATGATAAAAACGAATCATAAATTTCACTCTTTTCCTTTATGTAAATGACGTCCCGTAAAGGGCTTTACTTATTATAAGCGATATCCCCAGGTGTTTCAAGAACAAAAGTATTGCATTGGAGAGGATTTTTCACTATAATAAATAGCAAATAAAATTTGATTCCAAGTTACGGACCTTCTCACGCAAGGATAACGACTCTGGGAAATTCTTAGAGAGTGAGGTAGGTCTATGTTTTTTATGTTGGATAATTTTGACTCTTTTGTGTACAACCTGTCTGCCTGTTTTCAGGAACTGGGGCAGGAGATTCTGGTGAGGCGTGCCGATGAGGTAAGCCTGTCTCAGATTGAGTCGTTAAAGCCTGAGGGGATCATTCTCTCCCGGGGCCCAAAACGTCCGTCCGATGCAGTTCTCTCCCTTCAAATCATTCATAAATTCCAGGGCCGGGTGCCTGTTCTGGGGGTTTGTCTGGGCCATCAGGCCATTGCACATTACTATGGAGCCCAGGTGATAAAGGGGGCAAAACCCATGCACGGTAAGGTGACCCCTATTCACAGCAGGCGGATGGGGCTGTTTGCCGGGCTGCCCAAGGAGTACCTGGTAACCAGATATCATTCCCTGACAGTTGACCCGGTCTCTATGCCAAGGGTATTGGCTGTTGATGCGGTGGCGGAGGATGGAGCTGTGATGGGAATTTCCCCAAAAGGCTGCCTCTCTACGGGGTACAGTTTCATCCGGAAGCAGTGCTGACCGAGCATGGGCCAGGTCTTTTAGATAATTTTGTCCGCATATGCCGAGAATGGGGGTGTTCCTGTGCGTCAAATCGAAGAGCTTAGGGCATATCCCGCCATCCACAGGATCTTTGGACTGTTTCAGGAGCAGAGGGATGCTGTTTTTCTGGATTCATCCCTGAAAAATGGGCTGGGACAGTATTCAATCATTGGGCTGTATCCCTATTTGAAGCTGGTGAACGGAGGTATTTTTTTACCGCCAACGGGGAACAGCAGGCGTGTTCCTTTGAGGAATACCTGAGCAGATATTTGGCGGAGCATCGGGAAAAAAATGAGACAGGGCTGCCCATTATCTCCGGGGCGGTGGGATACTTTTCCTATGACTACGGGAGGAAAAAGGAGGGGGGGTGCCATCGTGTCACAACAGGGACCTGCGTATACCTGAGTGTATTCTCTGCTTTTACGATGTGTTTATTGTGGAGGATCACAGCCAAAAAAAGACTATACCTGGTGGCAAACGGGCGCCTGCAGGAGGCAGGCAGGAGGCTGCGTCTGTTAAAGGAGAGGATCTTTGAGCTGAATGAACCGGAGGAAAAGCAGTTCTTTGGGGAGTCTGGGGTTACGATTACCTCAAACTTCAAAAAGATGAATATTTAAAAGCAGTGGAGGATGTGATACACTATATTACAGAAGGCGATATTTATATTGCCAATCTGACTCAACAGCTTCGTATCAACAGTTCCAGGCCGCCCTATGAGGTTTTCAAAAGGCTTAGGGCGAACAATCCCTCACCTTTTGGCGGGTATTTCAATTACGGAAACTTTCAGGTGATCAGTGCATCCCCGGAGCGGTTCCTTAGCATGAACCGGGGACATGTGGTGACCAGGCCCATCAAGGGAACCAGAAGGAGGGGGCGCACGCCCGGGGAGGACGATTTGCTTCGCCGTGAGCTTCAGGATTCGCAGAAGGATAAAAGTGAGCTTTTAATGATTGTGGACCTGGGCGCAATGATCTGAACCGCGTCTGCATACCGGGGTCAGTACGGGTGAGTGAACTGTTTGCTGTGGAGGAATATGCCACAGTTTTTCATCTGGTGTCAACCGTGGAGGGGGATCTTGAGGAAGGGAAAACGGTAGTTGACCTGCTGAGGGCAGGGGTTTCCCGGCGGCTCCATCACAGGGGCGCAAAGCTGCGGGCTATGGAAATCATTGATGAGATGGAACACAGCAGGAGAAATCTCTACACAGGCTCCATGGGCTATCTGACCCTGGACGGGAGCTGCGACTTCAACATCGTGATCAGGACCGCGCTGCATCAGAATGGGTGCTATTATTTGGGCGTTGGAGGAGGAATTACCTGTGAGTCAGAGCCGGAGTTTGAGTATGAGGAGACACTGCAGAAGGCAAAAAAGCAATTTTGGAGGCGCTATCATGAAAAAATACCTGCTTTTTGATCTGGACGGGACACTGACAGATCCGATGAAGGGAATTACCAATTCCGTGGCTTACGCCTTGGAATACTACGGAATCCATGTAGAGGACAGGACCTCTTTGTGCAGTTTTATAGGCCCGCCCCTGAAGGACTCCTTTATGGAATACTACGGCTTTGAGGAGAAGAAGGCCCAGGAGGCGGTCTGGAAGTATCGGGAATACTTCAGCGAAAAGGGGATTTTCGAAAATGAGGTTTATCAGGGGATTCCACAGCTGCTGGAGCAGTTGACCGGAAACGGAAGGACATTGATCGTAGCTACCTCCAAACCCACGGTGTATGCCAGACAGATACTGGAGCATTTTGAACTGGACCGGTTTTTACGGATGTGCAGGGCAGCAACCTGGACGGCACGAGGGTGAATAAGGACGAGGTCATTGCGCATGCGCTCAGGGAAAACAGAGTGAGTGATAGAGAGGAAGCGGTCATGATCGGAGACCGGAAGCATGATATCCTGGGCGGGAAAAAATGCGGCCTGGACACCATCGGTGTGCTCTTTGGATACGGCAGCCTCAGAGAGATGCAGGACTGCAAAGCGGACAGGATAGCAAAAAGCGTGGAGGAACTGGGCCGCATGCTGCTATTGATATAGCGTGGCGCCAGGCCTTTGGGAGGAAGTTTGTCTCATGAGAATGGATGAGGGATATCAGTTTGGAATCGGTGCTTTTGAGACCATAGCAGTGGTGAAAAATAATCCGGTATTTTTGGAGGAGCATGTAAAGCGAATAAACAGTACCCTGGCATTTCTGCTGATAGCACAGAAGATAGACGGCCAGGAGGTGCGGGGAGCCCTGGAGAGCCATCCGATGGAGTACAGGGTAGTTAAGATAATGGCCTCTGCAGAAAACAAATTGTTTCTGTTCAGAGAAAATCCTTACAGAAGAGAACAGTATCAGAGAGGGTTTTTCATGGACATCAGCGAAGTGCGAAGAAATGAGACTTCCCCTTGTTTTTCACAAAACTTTGAATTATGGAGACAACTTCCTGGAGAGAAAAAGAGCAAAGCAGGCTGGTTTAGATGAAACGGTATTTTTAAACAGCAGGGGAGCAATCTGTGAGGGCAGCGCCTGCAACCTGTTTTTTGTGAAAAAGGGCAGGCTATACACGCCAAAACTCAGCTGCGGTATGCTGCCTGGGATACTGAGAGAATGGGTCTGCAGGGAAGCTTTTGTATCCCAGATGGTTGTCACGTTACAGATGTTAAATGAGTTTGAGGAGTGTTTTGCCACCAACTCCCTGATGGGGATAATGCCGGTGAGACAGATCGGGAATGCCAAATATTTTCCCGGGCCGGTGGGGAGAATGTGGATGAAAAGATATGGGGAGGAAGTTTTGGGAATAAAGGACTGGCCTTTTAATATCTATAGAGTAAAAAGAACAGGCTGGTGGAAAATGAAAAAAGGAATCTGGCTTTTGGGTGTCTTCTGTGTGGCTATGGCAGTGCTTCTGACCGGGTGCGAGACAGGGCAGGACGCCGGCAGCAGAGGAGAACAGATTGAGTTTACGGTGGTGGAACCGGATAATGTGCCCAAAGAGCTGCAGGAGATTATTGAGGAAAACAAGCAGGATGAGATCAAACTGAGCTATGAGGACGGCGGCTATACCTATGCGGTCCGCGGATACGGACAGCAGAAGACGGGCGGATACAGCATTGCGGTAAATGAGGTTTACCAGTCCGGGGACGGTATCCATGTGGATACCAGCCTGATCGGCCCTCCTCAGGATAAAAACATACAGGAGGAGGCATCCTATCCATACATTGTGCTGAAAATGGAAGCCCAGAACCAGGATGTGGTGTTTGACTGACAGCCAAATACCTAAATATTTCGACAGCGGCGGCCCCAAAAGCTGCCGCTTTTCTTTTTTTAGATTTTTTCTCCCCTTTTTCAGCAAATAGTGGTAGAATAGTTTAAACAGTAACGGTGTACACTGGAGGAGCTACGGTTTTCGTGGTGGATGTAGAACGCTCTGAGAAGATATAAGGAGGAAAAACGGATGTGTGGGTCCGTTGAAATAAATGCAGGAATGAAAAACGGAATGATTGTGAGTTTTGATCTGGATATGACTTTGATGGATCAAAGGACCTGGGAGATACCGGAATCCGCGCAAAGAGCCATTGAGGCTCTGCGGGAAAACGGCAATAAGATTGTGATTGCCAGTGGGAGAGATATGGATGCCCCCTTCAGCCGGGCTTACCGGGATCTGGTGAAGCCGGATGCCATTATACATTTAAACGGGACGAAGATCACAGTGGGCAGCAAAGAGATCTACGATCACACCTTTGATGCCGGGCTGCTGCGCCGGGTGTTGGATTTTGCGCAGGCAGAAGGTTTGTGCATCGGCGCGACTTTAAATGAAAAGGATTACTTTGTGAATCCTCAGCTACTGAAGGCCCATGATGAGGAAAGGTTCGGGGAATCCAGGAGAAATTGCAGGCCTCTGTCAGAGCTTCCGGTAAAAAGGTGAGGACGCTGCACTATATCGGAAGCGCCGAGGGTGCGGTAAAAGTAGAGGCAGCCTTCCCACAGGTGAAGCTGCTGATGTTTTCAGACGGTACCGGAGCGGTTCTGGTGGAACAGGCCTCCTCAAGGCAGCAGGTCTGTGGCGCCTGTGCCAGTACTACCGAATGGGGATCAGCCAGACAGCGGCCTTTGGGGACAGCATGAATGACTATGAAATGATACAGGCGGCAGGAACCGGCATAGCCATGGGGAATGCCGTGGAACAGCTGAAATCAGCCGCAGATTATGTCACCACGGATATTGACCAGGATGGTATCTGGAATGCCTGCTGCCATCTGGGCTATATTCAGGCAGACCAGCAGTGAAAAAAAAGAAACGCATATGGGCAAACCCTTCCGCATAAACTTATAAGAGATTATATGGGAGGGTTTTTTTCATGGAAATATTAAAGAAAAATATTCGTATGAATCGTCAGAAGAGCAAGGCCGTGAACCAGATTACCCTGGAAGAGGACATGAATGTGCCGGACAGCAAGCCGGATGCCGGCAGCATTATCCAGGAGAGCGGAAACGTCAAGATTGAAGACACCAAAATATTGGATAACCAGGTACTTTTAAGCGGCTATCTGGAGGTAAAGATACTCTACGTCTCCGACAGCGAAGACAGACAGATACATAGACTGGATACCAGGCTGCCCTTTGAGGAGAGACTGAATCTGGAGGGTGTGGAGGCAGGGGACAAGATCCGGGTAAAATGGGACCTGGAGGATCTAAATGTACATTTGATTAACTCCAGAAAAATGAGTATTCAGGCTCTGGTGACCTTTATGGCATCCATCGAGGAGCTATACGATACCCAGGCCGCAGTGGAGCTGCACGGGATGGAGGAGATCAGTACCAGAACCAAGGAACTCCAGCCCCTCTCATTGGCAGTGCAGAAAAAGGACATTCTGCGCATAAAGGATGAAATCAATTTGGCCTCCAACAAGCCCAATATTGGGGAACTCTTGTGGGAGAGCGTTCAACTGCAGGGGCACGGATGTCCGTGTCATGGACGGACAGCTGGATATCCGCGGGGAACTGTTTATTTTGTGTTGTATGCGGGAGATGATGAGAACAGGACCAAACAGTGGATTGGGACTGGTATGCCCTTCCAGGGGAGCATTGAGTGCAGCGGCTGCAGCTCTGCCATGATTCCGGATGTGGAGATCTCCCTTGCGGGGAGCACACTGGAGGTGCGCCCCCTGACTACGATGGGGAGGAGCGGCTGATTCAGCTGGAGGTGGTTTTGGACCTGGATATCAAGCTGTATGAGGAGGAGAGCGTTGAGATTCTCTCAGATGTGTATTCTCCGGTAAAGGAACTGGTGCCCATAACCAGCCAGGAGGTGTATGAGAGCCTGGTGATCAAAAATTTTTCCAAGTGCAGAGCTGGAGAGCGCATCCGTATGGAGGCAAACCAGCCGCGCATGCTGCAGATCTGTCACAGCAAGGGAGAGGTTAAGATCGACGAGACCCGGATCACCGAAAAGGGAATCCAGGTGGAGGGAGCGGTGTACGTGAGTATACTCTACATCACAGCGGATGACACCCTGCCCTTTGCTCTGATGCACGGGATGGTGCCCTTCCAGCACATGATCGAGGTGGAGGATAAACCAGGATTGCCGGTACTCCCTAAAGACAGAGCTGGAACAGTTGTCCACTATGATGATAGACAGCGAAGAGTTGGAGGTAAAGATATCTGTAAACCTGGGTGTGCTGATCGTGCAGGTTCACAGGGAGGACTGTATCGTGGATGTGGAGGAGCATGACCTGGATTTGAAGAAGATTCAGGAGCTTCCGGGAATTGTTGGATATATTGTACAGCCCGGAGATAGTCTTTGGAACATTGCTAAAACCTACTACACCACCCCGGACCGGATCATGGAACTGAATGCTCTGGAGACGGAGGAGGTACAGCCGGGAAACCGGCTTCTGATCATAAAGGAAGCGGCCAGCTGGCAGCGGTGATACAAAGTTTAAGGCGGAGGGAATGGCTCCGCCTTGAACTTTGTTTTTTTATATCATGGACTAACTATGTCAAGTGTTTTTTTGAAAGTTAGTTAAATATGTTTTTTTTGAACCTTGATAATTGCATGACAAATAAAAGCACCTATACAGCTGCTTTGAGAAGTATGTTATAAGAAAAAATTACTTGCTGTATGCAGTATGATGTATTTCCATACTGTATAGAGTTCTGACCAGCTTCTTGGCTACATGAGATACTGCCACATTGTAGTGCTTTCCCTCAGAGAGTTTTTTCTGAAGAAACTCCTTGAACGTATTGTCCCATTTGCCAACATTTTTAGCGGCAGTAAAGAGTGCATACCGCAGGTATTTGGAACCTCGTTTCACCATTTTTGCATGAGTCGAAGTATATTGGCCTGATTGATAAATGGAGGGCTCCATTCCAGCAAAGGCAAGTATTTTTTCGGCCGATGAAAAATTAGAGAAATCACCAACTTCAGCATGGATCATAGCCGCAGTAATGTAGGAAATGCCAGGTATTGTAATGAATGGAGAATCACTTTCCTTGATGATATCCTTGATTCTTACTTCAACAATGCTGATTTGCTCTCGGAGGAGTCTGATACGGGCAATCGTCTGCTGCATTTCAAGCTTGAGTATTCCATCACTGGTTCCAATGGACTGCATTGCGGCATTGCGTATTTCAATAGCTTTCTCCCGGCCATAGTGTCCTTTGGAGTATTTCCGGAGAAGATTTGTAAGATGTGTCAGATTAGCATTTGAAACAGCAGCAGCATCAGGATATGCAGACATAAGCTGATACACAGAATTCACCTGTAATTGGTGAACAATCTTTTCTAACTCAGGAAAGATAATATTCATAAGTCTTGAAAAAGAGACTTTTTAAGACAGAATAATCCTGCACCAGATTGAAACGGTATCTGGTTAGTGACTTGAGTTCTTTTCTATGGTATGATACAGGTACGTAGGGCGTAAGCTTCTGCGTCATAAGCATTGATACGATAGAGTGAACATCGGCCTTATCCGTCTTAGTCTTTCTAAAGCTTAGACTTTTCTTCTGTAAAGACTGGTATGTAACGGATTGATAATGAAAATAGGAAGATTTTTGTTAACGAGAAACTCTGTAATGTTGTTGCTATAATGACCGGTTGCTTCCAGCCCTATTTTCATTTGGGAGAAATTGTCAGAGCAGGATTGGATACGAGAAAAAGTAATTCAAATCCTCCAGAGAGTTAGAAAAGGTAAAGTTATCAAATAGAATATCACCATCAGAATTAGAGATAAGGCAGTCATGCTTATCTTTTGGAAATATCGATACCAATGCAGATCATAGTAATGCTCCTTTGCAATGTATTGACACTGTATGGAGAACCCACAGAACTGCCTGCTATGTAGCCTCGTGCGAAATAAAACGTCATGCGTTATCTAACTGATTAACATTAAAGCAGACAACCGTGGTTAGAGCCTATGCTCAAACGTCAAAGCGTTAGGAAAGTTCAACTAATCCACAGTGTCTATAAACAGTATACTCATTCAAGAACAGAATGGGGAACTAATAATAATTTAACATACGAGGAAAGTCCTTCGAATTCCCCTGCAGTAAATGCGCAGACCTGTTAAATAGTTACATTTTTTGCAAAATAGGTTGCATTTTGTCGTCCGAGATGATACAATAACAAAAATTGTATACAAAGTGCAATTATAAAAAACGAAGGAGATAGGGTATGGAGGAAATCAGACTGAAAGCCCTCGCGAAGATTAATTTGGGGCTGGATGTGGTGCGCAGGCGGGAAGACGGATACCACGAAGTGCGAATGATTATGCAGACCGTACAGATGTACGATCAGATCACCATTCATCAGATGGACAAACCGGGGATAAAGGTTAGACAAATCTGTTTTATCTGCCCTCCAATGAGGACAATCTGGTCTACAAGGCGGCCAAGGTGCTGATGGATGAATTTCATTTAAAAGGCGGCGTTTCTATTCACTTAAAAAAGTATATTCCCGTGGCAGCAGGAATGGCAGGGGAAGCTCTGACGCGGCAGCCGTATTGGTGGGAATGAACCGGATGTTTCGACTGGGACTGAAGAAACAGGAACTCATGGAGAGGGGGGTGAAGATCGGCGCAGATGTGCCCTACTGTGTCATGAGGGGAACCGCTCTGGCTGAGGGGATCGGGGAGATTTTTTGACACCATTGCCGCCCATGCCTCAGTGCTATGTGCTGGTGGCAAAGCCCGGAGTACATGTTTCTACCAAGTTTGTGTATGGAAATCTGAGGGCAGATGAAATCACCACCCACCCGGATATAGACGGACAGGTGGAGCCCTGCGGGCGCATGACCTGGAGGATGGCTGCACGGATGGGAAATGTGCTGAGACAGTGACTGTTCCGGAGTATCCCGTGATTGGTAAGATCAAAGAGGAGATGGTGCACTGCGGCGCAATGAACGCGATGATGAGTGGCAGCGGTCCTACGGTATTCGGGCTATTTAAGAGCAGGAGCAGGCAAAGCACGCATACGAAAAACTGCGGCGGGAGCATTTGGCAAAGCAGGTGTTTCTGACCGGGGTATTTAATAACGGAGGAAATAAGAATGAAAGATGATTTTCAGATTAATATGAATGAATACCTGCCTCTTAGGGATGTGGTGTTCAATACGCTGCGTCAGGCAATCTTAAAAGGGGAGCAAGCCCGGGAGCGCCTGATGGAGATTCAGCTTGCCCAGAGATTGGGGGTTAGCAGAACGCCGGTGCGGGAAGCCATCCGCAAGCTGGAGCTGGAGGGCCTGGTGCTGATGATCCCAGAAAGGGAGCTGAGGTGGCTGAGATTACGGTCCAGGATATGGAGGATGTGCTGGAGGTGAGAGCAGCCCTGGAGGAGCTGGCTGTGAAGGATGCCTGTGAGCATATCACAGATGAGCAGCTTCAGGAGCTTAAAAAGGCAAATACAGAATTTAAAAGGTGCTGGACAGGGGATGATATCATTGCCTGCGTGCATGCGGACATGAAGTTTCATGAGATCATCTACGGAGCCACCAACAATCACAGACTGTTACAGATCTTAAACAATCTGAGAGAACAGATGTACCGCTACCGCATGGAGTACTTAAAAGACACAGCCACGCATAAGACCCTGCTGGAAGAACACGACAGCATTCGCAGGGCGCTGAAGAAGCACGATAAAGAAAAGGCAGGCCTTGCGATCCGCAATCACATAGACAACCAGAAAGAGTCCATTATCAACAGCTTAAAGCGAAAAGAATAAATTTGGAAAAATTGAATATGCTAACAGCCAGAAGGATAAGTGAAAGCTTATCCTTTTTTGTTACATGGGAAAGTTCGTTGCACTTTCCCATGTGACAAAAAGCCCTCCGGGCGGGATGCGCACTGTGCGCAAGAGGAAGTGACCGCAAGCGGTCGCGTTGGCGCAGAAATCCTGCATGCAGGATTTCTATTTTACACAGAATGCTTAACAGGAAAGCGGTGATTATGTGGAAAAGGTAGCAGTTGAGCTTGAGAAAAAATAAAGAAATAATTCAGAAAAAATAGAGGGCTGCGATGATATCCTGTTTCGCCCCTATGAAGCTGGGCCGGGATGTGAAGGTGGACTGCTTTCTGATCTATGTGGAGGTGGCGGCCAGCAACATGATGCTGGAAGACTCTGTGATCGGAAAAGATGTTGAATCACCTCTGGGAAAAGGATGAAAAGGAGATTTACCGGGCCATCAGTGAGAATAGTCTGGGGGTTTCGGACACAAAAGCCTTTCCCACAATTGAGGAGGCTATGGCAGCCATGCTGGCCGGAAATGTGGTCATGTTTGTGGACCATTTCGACAAGGCTATCAAGATAGGCAGCAAGGGATATCCGGGGACGGGCGTGATGAAGGCGGGAGTCGGAGAAGGTACTGAGAGGTTCAAGGGAGGCATTCAGTGAGTCCGTGAAGGTAAATACCGCTCTGGTGCGCAAGCGCATCCGGGACACAACGCTCAAAGTAAAGGAAAAACCGGTTGGAAGGTATTCCAATACAATGACTGCCATGGTCTACATGGACGGTCTGGTTTACCCCGGACTTTTGGAGAATC
>VOFB01001812.1_pt1 | contig 35706 bp, 51 predicted proteins | sample 5384141 | NCBI WGS metagenome assembly VOFB01 (sample SAMN12384721, study PRJNA508395) | human gut metagenome | isolation source: healthy gut A | host: Homo sapiens | reverse complement strand
CCTCCACGGTCAGCACATCCGGGTAGTCCTTGAGAACGCTTCGATAAACATCGCTAAAACCCATTTTGCCTCCTGCATAAATAGAATGTATTTTGATGAATCGGGAAAAGGAAAGTCCGTTGTTTCTTTCGGCAGATGAGAAGAAAATATGTCGAAAAATGACGAAAAGAGGCGATAAAGACCGATTTATCTGTTATCGGCTCTATCATCTTCTTGAATCTTTGGATTTGGGAGGATATACCAATGACAGATGTACAGGACCATTCTGCGATCTCTTGGCATTACAAGATGCTACAAAGGCTTTAAACACACCGAGTACGCCATCTGTCTGGCCATCCAGGATGAATCTCGCCTTGAGGCGATCACAAAAGAAATCTACATGGAGACTGCCGATCACTTTGAATGCAATTGGACGGCCGTAGAACGAAACATCCGAACCGCCGTTTCCCGTGCATGGTCTGTCAATCCCGATCTTCTCTGTCAGATGGCAGGTTATCCATTGGAATCTGAGCCCACTTCCTCGCAATTTATCGAGATAATCTCTTCCTACATAATTCGTTCACCAGCCGCAGGTTCCATGCTTGTTCTGTCCTTAATCCGCTTTAGTTCTTTTTTCCGGTACGTCTTGCCCGATGCTGATCTCGATGCAGCGGCGGATGGCATCCATCTGCCGGCAAAAGACCCCATACTGTCGGCATTGGCGCTTGTCAATCGTCGTGATTTGCTCCAAGAGGACGATGCTCCCATCTCGCAGGAACGTTGTTGGCGGCACCGGATACTGCGTCACCTGGCAGCCATGCTTCCGCGGCCGGGACGTGATCGGCGCGACGATCAGCGTGGGCGCGTAGAGATTTCCGATGTTGTTTTGCAGAATGACGACCGGACGGCGGCCGTGCTCCACCGAGCCCGGCTCGGCCCGAAGCTCTGCCATGAACACATCGCCCCGGCGGAATCCTTCGTTTTTCATGGGACGACCTCCGCAATCTCTTTTTCGCAGATTGCTAAAAAGCGGTACTTTCCCCCGGACGCATAGGGGTGACAGGTGAGAAGCGTCAGCAATTCTCTTCCCGGCTGTATCATGACGGAGGCAATATCATCCGGCGCAATGACGGCGACGCCTGACACACGGTAATGATCTTCACTCCAAAGGGTCGTCAGGATCACCTCATCGTCCTCGGTCAGCGTGGACAGATAGCGGAAATAATCCGCGCCGTTAAATCCGCAATGCCCGGCAAGAACGCAGTTCGTATTTTCGCCGCCAATGGGCAGGCTCGTCTGCGAAAGATGCGCTGCGCCCTTCGTCATGTTTTCCTCCGAAGCGCCGAGATAAATGGGCAGCACTACGCCGAGCTTGGGGATGCATACCGTCCCGAAGACCCCGTCATCAATGCCGTAATCCGAAAGACATAGGGATGGCTCCTGATACGCCGAAATGCTGATAAAGCCCGCCTGCCGGTTACGATACAGTTCCTCGTTATATTCTTGTGCTGCCCGGAAAAGCTCCGATATGGCAAATCCCCGTCTTTCGATTCCGTGAAAGACGGGGATTCTTCGTTCTTACTTTCCGAGATAGTTTTATTAAATCTTTCCGCGGCTTGTTCTGCCTGCGATTCCAGCTGGTGTCCGGGGAAAGAAGGTATCAAAATAATCAAAAGTCCCAAGAGAAAAGAATCAACGCAACGGCAATGATTTCGTTTTCAACGGTTCTTTTCTCCTTCCTCCGGTGATCCCGGCGCGTCTCCCGTACAACGACTCATATAAGGACTATGGTGTCCGCCAGAATAACGCCGTAGTATATGTCGTCGAAGTACTGCTGCTGCCAGCTGGAAACTCTGCTATTCTCTTCAGCTGTTTCTGTAATCTTCGTTGAAACGGTTTCCGACTCGTAGGGGACACGATACCCTTGCACCAGCAGGCGGTGCGTGTTGACGCCATAGGGCGTGCAGGTGATGAGCGTGCACATGTCTTCATCCTGCTGGATGCTGAGATGCGACGTATCATCCGGGAGGACAGTAAAAATATCCTGCACTTCATACGCCAGCGTCCGATCCAGCACATGCAGGAAAACCGGTCTCCGACCTTCATCTTTTCCAGTCCGTCAGCATCTTTTCTCTGGAGGCCGGAATGACCGGTCAGAACGGTATGCGTTCCTTTCCCACCAACAGGAAAAGATGAGCCCAGCAGATGGCCTACGCCCTTCTCCAACGTGCTGCCGTCCGTGCCGTGGTAAATCGGCAGGCGAATATCCAGCTCTGGGATTTCCAGCTGTCCCATAATGCCGCTTTCGTTAACAGCGAGGATCTCGTCATATTCTTTCTGCGCTGCAGTCAAGCCAGTTAAAGAAAACGCCCGTCCGCGGAAACGGATATTGGGACAGCGCGGCGTTGTACAGTCTCCGCTGCGGCAGCATCTCTGCTACGCGGGTATCTGTCATCTCCTCCACGGCTCTGGAATACTCGGTCATTACAAGGCTCTTGTTCTTCTCCGCCAACGCGTTTCCCAGAATCGGTACAGAATCAATCCGGCAGCGAGCAACAGGCACGCCGCGCCGGAAACAAGACAAATCGTTCTTTTGTATTTCATCGGATGCTCCTTTTTCATATCTCCTCGAGTTATTCGCTTTGAGTCATCTTAAAGCGAATAACTTTTTTATAAAACGAATAACTCATATGTATGGGAGAGGCCTGTTGGTTTCCGCCTCTCCCATGCGTCGGGGTTATTTCCCAGCTTCTTCTTTCTGCGGGCGCTTACCAAGATAATCGCGGCGGCGGCCATCAGCACCGTTCCGGCAACGCCGTACATCCAGGTACCATGCCCGCCGGTCTGCGGCAGGTTGAAGCCGCGGGTGTTGACAACGGTCAGCGGCACGATGGCATTGGCCGATTCGCCGTCGGCATCCATCGTCACAGTGTTGCTGTCCACCTTGGCGGAAGCAGTCAGAAGACAGTGCTCCAGATGCTTCTGCGGCATGTTCTTATAGAGACCTTCCGGAACATCCGCATACCGTGGATCGTTCTGCAGAACGCCCAGCACATCGGTGACGTAGATATCACAGAGATCATCGCTCTCTGCTGCCTCGATCACGATCTGATATCGTCGCGGAGCAGCGTGTAGCCGTTGGCCGTCTGAATCTCGGTGGCGATGTACGTGTCGTCTTCCAACCCTTTCACAAGGATGGAGCCGTCTGCCGTAGGAGTGAATCGGGTGGCATCGTTTCTTCCGGGTATGTGACCGGTCACATAGTAGATACCTTCGCTCTCATCCAGTTCCGCCGTAACGAAGTATCCGTCGCTGTCGCTGTAAAGAAGGAACTCCACCTTGGAGAAGTCACCCTGCCCTTCGCTGAATTCCTTGGTAAGATCAAGGCCGAAGCTGTACACATGGCAGTCGTCCACGAGCGTATCGTAGTAGCTGCTGTTAGTGCGTTTCCATACCAGCACGACATTGTTGCTGTTCCCTTCGTCGCCGCAGACAAGGCTTTTATCGGGGTTGAGCTTCGCCGAATAGGTGATGCGCACGGTGCAGTCGGAATAGCCGGAATTTATCATGTCAGACTTGGTGTACACAGCAAAGCTTCCGTTGATCTCCGCAAGGCCGTCTGCTGTCATGGAGATGGTCATGCCGGGCGCGTCATTATAGGATACGGAGAACTTTCCGTCGCCTTCGTTCCAGACGGTGATCCGGTCGTCCTCGGTGCAAGAGCTGCTGCGGAAGAATTCGATTTTCACATCGTTCTTGCAGTACGAGAGGCCGGGCTCCAGCGTGTCAACGAAGGAGTAATCCGTCAGGTAGGTGGCTTCGGAGGTGATGCTCGGCAGGGTCGAGAGGATCTGGTATTCCAACGTGTCATTGGCGGAGGCCGTAGCAGTATGGGCGAAGCCGTCGGTAACGGTACCAGAGCCGCCGTTTTTGCCGGTGTCCGCAAGCGCTTCGCGCACGGTCTTCTCCAACGTCGGGATGCCGGTGAGGTTTTTGGGGTAAACGGTGACATCGTATATCCAGCGCTCGCCGCCGTCATCGGCGTTGCTGCCGTTCACGGATGTCATAGGCAGCGAGAGAAAAACGGCGCGGTGGTTTCCGTGACCATTTCGGGCACTTTCGTTTCAACGAGGAGATACAGCCCGAGAGGAAGGTCGCTCGCGGAGGTGTGGCCGTAGCTGTCGGTCAGCGGCATTGCTGTGCCGCCATTTTCGCGCACGAAGCGCTCTAAAGCGTTCTTCACCGTGATGGCGTTGCTTGCCAACGCGGATTTCAAGCCGTTGATAAGAGTATCGGAACGGTAGAAATACATAGCGCCGTCCTCCGAATCTGCCGGTACATACCGGTCTCCGGCGCTCACGCCGATGGCGGATAGAAAAGCGTTATTGGCGTCGTTCTGCGTGATTCCGTAGAGCACTTCCACATGTGACGCGCCGTTATCTTCTTCGGTATAAGTGCGGATATCAGCGACTTTCAGATAGGTGAATTCAACGCCTTTAATGGCGTATCCGTTAACCTCTCCGTTTGCGTTCAGCGAGCTCTTTCGCGTATCACTGCCGAGAATATCCTCCACGCCAGGATTGCGGACACCGGTGGAGACGTAGCTGGAATCCCATATGCCGTCCTTCTTGGCGTTGGTAATGTCGTACTTGTAAATATCAAAGGAGCCGGTCCTGTCGGTGTTGATCGTGGATACATTCTCCATCAGGGCAAAGGCGGATACGGTCGTTGTCAGCACGACCAGAGCCGTCATGATGACGGAAAAGAAGCTTCTTCCGGTTTTCTTCATTGCATACAGTCCCTTCTTTTATTTTTGAAATAGCGATAAGAAAAAGGCCATACACGCCGCGGCAAAGCCGGCGGAGAGTACAGGCCAAAGACCGGCTCCGCCGGTCATAGGGAGAAGATAGGTTGGGGAGTTGCTGACGGTTACGGAAACGTCGTAGATCGTGGATTCTTCACTTTCTCGGGGCAGCGTTCCGAAGCTCTACCGGCTCCGTCAGGAGCACATAGCCGTTGACGGTGGCATCTCCGTGACGCGGTACAAAATGGACCATCACCTGCCCGGAGACCATTGAAAATAGCAATTCCATCAGCTCCCGTAATGAGCGTGCCGTCGCTGAGGCCTTCCGAGCTGCATCCGCCAACTCTCCTTTGCCGGAACATCGGTATGGAATACCGGCGTCCATGATCTCCCCGTCTTCGGAGTACTCCAGCAGAAACGCCGCGCCGGGGATCGGGGTCCCGCTGCTGTCGGTCTTGGCCACGGTCACGGAACCGGGGATGCGGGTATTCTCCCGCCGGATCTCGATCTTCTGTCCATCCGCCGTCACGGAGAAAACATACGGGCGTTCTATCCGCCTTGTAGCCGTTCGGGCTTCCAGCTCTTCGAGATAGTAGTCGCCGAAGGGGAGATTCTCGAAAGTCAGAACGCCGCTTTCGTCCGTTGTCCCCTCAGCGAACGGATTCCCAGCATTGTCCAGAAGCCGGAACCGTGCGCCGGGAAGAGCTTGTTCGGTGTCCTTGTCCACCTTCCGGATGGTCAGCGATCCTTTGAATATCTCGTTTCGAGCGGCATGAGAAACTGTCTCCCCATCGGAAGAGATATTCACTTCGTGCAGAGTGGCATCAAGGGTATAGCCCTCCCAACCGGACAGCTGCCGAACAACATAGACGCCATAAGGCAGCATTTTAGAAAGAGCAATTCCGTCATTGCCACAGGTGAGGATATCTCGTTCGGCCTCCGCGGCTGCCTCATAGCTGCCCGCGGATTTAAGGAACACTTCAAAGCTCGCCCCGGCTTCGGGTGCTTCCGTTCCCGCGATGCTGTTCACGGCCAGCTTGAAATTGAGAGCCGCCCGAGGATCGGGGTCTCCTTCACGGTCAGGGTCAGGTCGTTCTTGATGGAAGGTAGCTGATCCGCCGCAGTCGGGACGGGATAAACCGTCGTGTCCTGAAGATATCCGGGCGAGGGTGCAATCTCCCGAATCGTCCAGCCACCTCCAGCCTCGTAGTAGCCGGTGGTGAACTGGCCGTTGGCGTCGGTGATGCAGGTCTCAATCAGCGTATCCCCGTGATAGAGTCCGTAGACCGCCCCGGCGAGCGTTCCGTCGCCCTGCGCCGTTCCGGTGATACCGTCCTCCTTGGTGACGGCAACACGAAACTCCTTGCGATTGGCTTTCAATGTGAGATAGCCCGTCATGCCGCCGACCGCCTCCACGCCGACAACGATATCCTGCCGCGTTGTTGAGCCGTAGGGCGTGAACGTGGAGGCCGCCGTATACGCAGAGTTTCGGTTGCTACCACAGTGACCGGCGCGGAGAGCGGCGATGCAGAGCGGAGAATCAGCTGATTTCCGGATACTTCAGCGGAAACTGCGGTATCCGAAGCGGAGAACGAGTAGTTCCCGATGACATTGTTTGTATCGGTCAGCGTAAGGGAATATGTGCTTCCATCATAGGGCAGCTCTTCCTGTGGCGCGGTAGTACTCACAGCAGTCATGAAGCTCGGCAGCGTCATATAGCTCAGCATGTAGGAGAGGATCGTATCATAGATCTGCCCGATCTCCGCATTCTGACCGTTGGAGACGAGACAGGTATATATCTCGTCGTTCCCTCGAGTGTACGGCGGGGACGGCTGCCGGGCACCGGTGACGAATTCCCAGATCAGCATCTGCGTGGCGGTCTGCTGGCAGCTTGGAGTCCCGGGGAGATTGGTGCTGTTGCCGGCGCGACCGCAGAGGAGCGCCAGCTTGATGGCGTTTTGCTGCTCATACGAAAAGCTGTTCCAGACGTCGATGACGTCCGAGCGAAGAACATCGCCGTGGGCGAGCATGATGCCGGGCTCAATGCAATAGGCCTCCTGCCCGTTGGCAAAGTCGTTGAGACGCATATCCCCGTAGCCACCGGTCGGGCGCCGTTATAATAAAAGGGGTGCTGGTAGTAAACGTACTGTCCGGCGGAGTCGTAGACATAGTCGAAGGTGATGAGCGCCGTGGCGGCAGCGGCTTTCAGCATGGGAGCCTTGGCCAGAGGAATCGTTTGCTCCGGCTCTTTGGCAGGCTCTTCCTCCTGCGCTTCTTCGCTGGCCTCCGCCGCTTTCCGGGAGTCCACCATTCTCCGGCTCCGCCGCCAGAAACCGCAGGACACGGGAAACTCAGAAGGCAAAGAAGTGCAAGAGTGAGCGCCAGGATTTTGTATCGTGTTTTCAAAGGGGTATTTTCCTCCTTGCCGTAGTGTGGGGTGTGCTCGTATATCCGTCCGGCGGCACTCCGTGGAAAAAACCAGATCGGGAACATGGGCGTTCCTCCTTCCTCTTTTTATGTAGGCCCGTATTTGTCCTCGACACCCCCGGACAGGGAAGTCACCAGACGGCAGCGTGCCGGGCTGCTCCATGAGAATTGCACTCCTCCGAGGATCTCTCCGAGCCGCCCCCATTGTGTGATCTGTGGCTGGGCGGAAGTATCATTGTCCCCATGCACGGTCCTGGCCGTGCCGGCGGCTGTTCGGCAGTTCCGGGCTGACGGTATCGCTCTCCAAAAAGGGTCATGGCGTGTCACCCAGCGGGCTTCGCTCTCGCGGCACATGGGAATGTGTCTGGTGAATGGCTATGAACTTGTCAAGGTACGGTGAGGGAAACATCACCCTCTCACCCAACGCGGATTTTTCGCTCATTTGTTACCCCTTTTTCCAAATTTTTAAAATTTTCTTTTTCCAGCCATGACGGACTTGAAAATGTTCTGGCAGACATACACCTTCCGCCTCCGCGATCTCCCGGTACGTCATGCCTTCGCAGTACATCCGGATACGGCGATACTGCTTTTTCCGTGACGATCCCGCGGATCTTCTGGAGGGAGCTTTGCGCGAACGCTACGTTCTCCCGTCGGTCAAGGCGGGCAAGAATCGTTTCTTCCGGAGACGGTTCTGCGGCGGAGTACTCGGTAAGTGGCGACGTGTGGTCTGAGTAAATATGATCCGCCAGTTCCCAGCTGTGGTAATCCTCATCCGACCACGTTTTCCAGAACCGAAACTCCTCCTCGGACGAAAACTGCTCGGGCGTGAGCGGATGATCCTGCTCAAAAACGTCCGGGCAGAGGATGGCGCGGCTGTTCCGCTTGTTCCGTGAATACAGGCTTTTCCTGTTGTGCATTGTATGTACCTCCGATTGTTTTTGGCGGGGAAACAATCGGGGGCTACGGGTATGCAGCGATCCAGCATTGCCCGCGCGAGATAAACAAAAGCACCCTTTCAGCAACTTCGCTGAAAGAGTGCTTTTTGCTCGTCTATACGAGATCAGGTGCTTAGTATTATGCATCTATTTTTGTGAAATAGATTGGCAGCCTGCCAAAGCTTACGTTTTTAATTTATGCCGAAAGACAAAAACCTTCCATGATACGGCACAGTACGTTTCAGCAACAAACAACAGGCGGCATCAAAGAAGGTTCATTTATAAAGAAAGAAAGAGAATTGCTGCGCCGGGCAGCGCGGCGGGTGAGCTGTTAAACTGGTGCCATTCTAATGAACGGAGGTTTCTCATGGCACAGATCTATGGCTATGCGCGGGTATCGACCCGCGAGCAGAACGAGGCGCGGCAGCTTCTGGCGCTGCGCGAATTTGGCGTGGAGGATGAGCGCATCTTCACCGACCGGCAGTCCGGAAGGACTTTGACCGCCCGGCCTACCGTCGGCTCGTGCGGCGGCTGCGCCCCGGCGACACGCTGGCCGTCAAATCCATTGATCGGCTAGGACGAAACTACCGCGAAATTTTGGAGCAATGGCGCATTCTCACACACGAGCGGCGCGTGGGCGTCGTGGTGCTGGATATGCCGCTGCTGATACGCGGCAGGAGCGCGATCTCGCCGGAACGCTGACGGCGGATATCGTTTTGCAGCTTCTCAGCTATGTGGCAGAAACGGAGCGTGCCTTCATCCGCCAGCGGCAGGCCGAGGGCATCGCCGCCGCACGGGCGCGCGGGCAGACGTTCGGCCGTCCGCGGCTGAAGATTCCGCCCGCATTCGCGGAGGTGCACAGCCGTTGGAGCTGCGGCGAGATGAGTTCGCGCGCCGCGGCGGAGCGGTTGGGCGTATCGCAGCCGACGTTCCCTGCGCTGGGTGCGCGAAACGCCGTAGGTCACGCCATGCGGCGCAGCCGTTCAAAAGCGGCACTCCGTCCAGAGCTCCAGCCCAAGGGGGAGAAGGCACAGAAAGGCGTAGCCCACCGCAGAAGGTGGCGGCGAGGCCGTTCAGCGGCTTCCAGAGAATGACCGGGTCATAGAACATCTCCGTCGCGCCGAGGATGGCGCCCATGCCGGTCAGAATGATGCCGGAAAAGAGCGCGATGACGAACGCGCGGTCACGGTTATCAAAGCGGTAAATGGAAAACGCCGTCCGGCCGCGCAGAGCGCTGCCGCGGCTCTTCATGGAATCGGCTTCGAGCGCGAGCGCCTGAATGAGCCAGGTGATCAACATCGAGAAAATGCGAAGGCAGTGCACGAGCCGTTCCCAGACATTCCCCTGATCGCTGCGCGCCGATGCCCTTCTGCCGCGCAAGGTTAATGCGCCCGGCCTCGCGGTTCAGGTGCGGGATGAGCCAGCAGTATCGTGAGAAAGAGCGCGAGCCGCGGACTCACGCGCCCGAAGAGATACACGACCTTATCCGGACGACACGACGCGAAAGAGAGCGCTGCACCACATGCACACGCACGCCGCGCGCACGCCGAGCACGAGCCCATAGACAAGGCTTTCCGCCGTCATGTTATTCCCGATAAAGTTCTGTCGCAGCACGGTCATGCCAAAGTGATGGTTTCCGGCGTAGCAGAGCGCAAAAAAAAAACAGCGGCAGGAGACAGAGATCGAAAACGAGCGCGCACCGTCCGCCCCGCCGGACGCTGTAGGCAAACGCGGCGGCGTAAGCGATGGCGAAAATACCGGGTGCGAAATGCGATGCTGCCGTAGAGCACGGCGGCGAAGAAGATAAAATTCACCGCCGGGTGGCAGAACTCAAACCCCATCGTCTTCCCCCATCCCGTATTGGAGCTTCACACGGTCGAGCTTTTCGAGCAGGGGCTTTCCGAAAATCAGCATCGTGAGCAGCGTGCAGATGCCCTGGCTCAGATTGACCGGGAAGCCGGATACATAGAGCGGCCACGCCGTCTGCGCGTTGATGACCGGCAGCGTAAGGAACACGGTGCAGGTGTCGAGCAGCGGCTGAGCGAACAACAGCACGGCGAAAAGCCGAATACACCCATCACAACAGGTTTTTTCGGCAGGCGGTTTTTCGCAAACAGGAACCCGGCGAGCATGCCGCCCGCACCGTAGGCAAACATCTGCCACGGCGTATACGCGCCCTGCCCATAGAAAAAGTTGCTCGCGAGCGCGCTGACCGCGCCCACCATAAAGCCTGCCTCCGGCCCGAACGCGATGCCGGAGAGCATGATAACGGCGATCGCCTTGAAGTGCGGCAGCGGGATCACCACGCGTGCGGCCACGGCCAGTGCGGAAAGCACCGCGATCACTACAAGCTCGCGCGCCTGCGGCCTGCGGCTTTCAAACGCCAGCAGAAACGGCACGAGCAGCTCCACAATGACGAGGGTGCTTGTGATATAGTAGCCCCGGCCGGGGAGACGCATACAAAGGAACAGTGTCAGCGGAATAACAAGGAGAAAATCCGCCAGCATCGCGATATGGGACTTTTCACAGCTCAGTCCTCCTTGTTTTGCCGGTAAGGTCTATGACGTCCTCCACAGTGACGGCCATGTCGAACACATGGCGGCTCATGCGGTGCGCCGCGGCCGTATAGAAGCTGTTGTTGCCGAAGAACCGGCGCGGCGTGTCGGTCGTGAGGATCTGCCCATCGAAGAACATGGACACGCGGTCGGCGTACCGGGCGCAGAACTCCACATCATGCGACACCATGACGATCGTGATGCCTTGCCGTTTCAGATCGGCGAGGATCGCGGCGAACGTCTCCTTTGAAGAAGCTATCGATGCCTTTTGTCGGCTCGTCGAGCAGCAGGAGCTTCGGCTCGGTGAGCAGCACCTTGGCGAGAGCCGTGCGCTGCTGCTCGCCGCCGGAGAGATCGTAAGGGTGGCTCTCGAGCAGCGGCGTGATCTGGCAGAGCTCCGCCGTGCGCGCGATCTTTTCCGCGTTGGCGGTCATCTCCGCGAGGTCTTCCCGCACGGTCTTTTTTCACAAACAGACTCTTGGGGTCCTGCGGCAGCATGGCAATGCAGCCGCGGAAGAGCTCCTTCGTGCTGTATTTCTCCATCGGCTTGCCGAAGAGCCGGATTTTCCCGCGGTATGGGCGGCAGATGCCGCAGACGGCCTTGAGCGTTGTGGACTTGCCAGCACCGTTGCCGCCGAGAATGGCGTAAATTTCCCTGGCGGGGATCTCCGCGGACACGCCGCGCAGAATGTCCCGGCCATCCTTCTCGTACCGGAACCACAGCTCCTTCAGACTCAGCGCCGGGTCTTCGACCTCCGCCGGAGCGCTCGCGGGTTCGGCCTTGATTTTCGGCGCGGCGGGAAATTCATTGCTCAGCCAGTTGCGTCCCTGCCGGACGGTCAGCGGGCTTTCCCCGTGCAGCCCGCGCCGTAAAAGACGCGCACGGGCGTGGGCATGGCGGCGAACATGGGATTCTTCTGCTCAAAGAGCAGCTGCCCGACGTTCGCGGGTGCGCCGTCCGCGATGATCTTTCCGCCATCCATCACGACGGCGCGGTCGGCGAAAATATCCTCGAGCCGGTGCTCGGTGATGATGACCGTCGTGCCGAGCTCGGTGTTGATCTTGCGCACGGTGTTGAGAAAATCGCTTGCGGCGATGGGGTCGAGCTGGCTCGTCGGCTCGTCGAGGATCAGCACCTCCGGCTGCATCGCCATGATGGAGGCAAAAGATTCAAAAAGCTGCTTCTGTCCGCCGGAGAGCGTGGCCATCGCGGTGAAACCAGTCCTGAATGCCGAAGTAGCAGGCCATCTCCGCCACGCGCGTGCGCATGGTCGTCTGGTCGCAGCCAAGACTTTTCAAGCCCGAACGCGAGCTCGTGCCAGACCTTGTCCGTGACGATCTGGTCGTCCGGGTTCTGCATCACGAAAGCCAATCTTCGCGGCCTGGTCGCGCCCAGACACCTGCGCGAGCGGCGTGCCGCAGAAAAGGATCTCGCCGCTGCGCTTGCCGTTCGGCGTGAGCACCGTTTTGAGATGGCGCAGCAGCGTGGTCTTGCCGCTGCCGGAGCGTCCGCAGAGCACGAGAAATTCCCCCGCGCGGATGCGCAGCGAAACGCCGTCAAGCGAGAGCTTGCCCTTCGCCGCGGCATGAGAAAAGGTCAGATTTTGGATATCGAAAATGTTCCATTGAACGGTCTCCCTTTATATGTAGAACGGTGGGGATCAGAAGAAACACGGCGTAAGCGGCAAAGCCGAGCACCGGCAGCCCCCGGAGGGGAGCAATATAGAGGTCCGGCGTATACGCCGCTTCAGCGTCGCCGAAAGCAAGAACGAGCACTGGCAGCGCGATCTCCAGCGCGAGCAGCAGCCAGTCCGTGCCGGTCATCGCATAGTGCTGGAAGCACGTCCGCTTCGCGCAGCCGTAGCCGCGGCTGCGCATCGAGTCCGCCGTGACGATGCCGCCCTCGAGCGCCCACGAAGTCAGCGTACCGAGCACGGTCATCCCTCGGCGAGCTTTTCCTTTGTGCCGTCCTGTTCGGAAACGCCCCGCCCGATGGACGCTCTGGCCCCGGCGATCTGCCGGGCCTTTCGCATCAGATTGGGGATCATGCGCAGCACCATCACGAGCAAAAAGCGAGAGCGCTGGAATCAGATTGCCGAAAAGGCTCGTGAACTTTGTCGCTTGTCAGCACGGCGTTATAGCAGCCGAACCAGAGCAGCATATGGACGAACACCGCCGCGAGTGCCGCACCGTAATAGAGTGCTTCGAGCGTGTACGGGCGGTCAAAGTATGTAAAGAGCAGCGTCGCCCCGTATGTATTAAAGAGCGGATTGACCGCCGTGAACACGAGAAACAGAACAAGACCCCGATGAACCGCCAGCCCCGCCGCCCATGCAGCAGAAGATAATAAGCCGCGCCGCTGACGACCCCCTGCGAGCAGATACGCCGGGTGCTGGTTGAGCATCCCCGCCGAGAATGGCGCCGGGAAGAACACAAAGTTTACCGCCGGGTGGCGCTTGGAAAAGGCGTCTGCTCTCATTTGCCATAACCGCCGCGCCGACGTCGTCGCCGAGCCCGGCGCAGGTGTAGCACCAGACGTTTCCTCGCCGCCCGTGAGCACATAGCTTGAGCAGCCGTAATTGGGGAACGAACTGTTGACCTTATACATCCAGCCGGACTCCGGTCCGGCGTCGAACTCATAGAGATGGCCGATGCCCTCAATGTAATAGCTGTCGTAGAGCGGCGTCCAGCTATACTCGAGCTGGGCTCCGATGCGGTGCAAACGCGCTGCAGCACGCTGAACACCGTGTCGCCCTCGGCGAAGGATACCGTCGTCTCCGGCAGCATCACGCCGTCGCGCGGGACATAGGGGTTTCTCCTCGCGCAGCGAATCAAGGCTTTGGAGCACGGTGTCGCACCGGATCGTGATGGTGCAGGTGAGTTCCTGCCCCGGCTCGGTCAGTACATTATCATTTAGTTCCTGTATATGGTACTCCGTGCCGAGCGCGGCAGGGGCGGCGTCCCTTTGGCTGAACGCCCAGAACCCGCCATGGCGAGCGCCGCAATGATGAGCACCATGATGAGATTGGCGATTTTTTTCTTCTGCATGGGGCAAAACCACCCTTTCTGCCATTTGGCCTTTCCATTTCGTATCATAGCATAGCTTTTTCGGTTTTTCTATCCCTTTCTCCGGCATGTTGCGGCGAAAAAAGCACATGATTTTGCCAAACCCGCTCGAAATAATGGTAGGCTTTTTGTTTCAAAACAACAATCGAAGATATAGTGATCTATTTGTTTTTTATATACTACATCTTGACATTTTAAAACATACCACAGGTAAAAGGAATTGTCTGCTTTTTTGTTTCAGTCACTCAACTGAATAGGTCTGCAAGGACACATAGCCGTCCGCTGTAAAGGCTCAGCAACGAGTCAGGCGTCGGTGAAAAAAGAAAAAAGGGGTGCGAATCCCCTGCACGCACGGTACTGTATGCGTGAGTCCGTACCGAAGCGGCGAAAGCCGCCGGGACGAAAGTCCGCCATTTCGGAGCAAGGCTCCGGGAGAAGGTAGGATACGGGCGCGGAGAAGCGATTCTCCAGATCGTAAGCCAGAAGAATTATCATGTCCGGACCATCTGACAGCGGGCGAGCTCTCCGTGTGTACAGTAATGAAGACGAATCCGCTGATCCTTTCCCGCAAGGGAAAGAGGTCGGCGTTTTTGTTTTCTGAAGACGGAAAAGGCCGAAAAACTCCCACAGCGGGAATAGCGGCGTTTTCGCGTCTCGGGCATTGCCATGCCAAAAAAAACTGTACGAGGAGAGCACACGATGTCGAACAAAATGACGGCGAAATCGCGCGGCATGCTGAATCAGGCGCACATCCAGCAGGTTCTGGCCGAACCGGCACGAAAGGCAGCGGAAGAGAAATTCGCCCGCGACCACGCGAACGACACGGACGAGGAGCTCTATGCGCTGCTCAAGGAAATGAAGCGCAAGCAAGGGAAAAACCTCAAGCCCGTGAAAACCGTCGGCCTGCAATACTTTGAAGCGCGGCTCGGCCGCTGGACGGACGTGATGGGCCGCATCAACCGCGAGCTGGAAGCCGAACAGGCGGAAACGCTCGGCATCTCCGCCGCGGAATGGGGCTGCTGCGCACCATGCGCCAACTCTCCAGCGGGCATGTGACCGTCACGGTGAAAAAAGGCGAGATCAAGGCCATCCGCACGCAGGAGCCGCCCCGCGCCGAAACCGCCCCCGCCGCCGTCGCCGCGGCTCTCTGATACCGAAGTCTCCTATTTATATAAGGAAAGAGGATCGGGTATCGGGAAGCGGCGCTAAGAAACCCTCAGTCACGGCGCTTTGCGCCGCGCCAGCTCCCTGACGAGGGGAGCCAAGATAGTTTTCCGCAAACCCACTTGCCGCCCCTAACAGGAGGTGGCAAAACCGAAGGTTTTGACGGAAGGGTTTTCCCTGTAAGGGCTCCTCTTCGAGGGAGCTGTCGAGCGGAGCGAGACTGAGGGAGTGAACTCCTTCCGTCTCGGCTGACGCCGAGCCACTTCCCTCGTCAGAGGGAGGCTTGAGAACGTGAAACCGCCGCGGCGATAAGCCCATCTGACGAGGGGGCTGTCAGCCGACAGGCTGACTGGGGAGAGAAAACTACAAATTTCCACGCAGAACGTCTCCCCTCCGTCTCGGCTTACGCCGGGCCACCTCCTCGTCAGAGGGAGGCATCCTGCCTCAATTAGCTACACCGGCCACCCGTGCCGTTTTAGCCGGAGATCGTTTTTCGCGGTCTCCGCGCTCGCCCTTTCCCCGTTCCGGTAAAGCCGCCGGGACAAAACAAAAGCCCTGCCTTCCTCCGCCCTTTACGGACGGAGGAAGGACGAGCGGCGCACGTTCCGAGAGAGAAATATTTTTTAAGGAGGCAACAGACACATGAGAAAGAGACTACTGTCCCTTCTGTTGGCCGCGCTGATGATTCTCGGGCTTTTGCCCGGCGCAGCGCTCGCCGCAGAGGGAGACGCCGCCCCCGCCGCTCCGGCAGCGGAGGACATCGCGGTGCAGGCCGAGGATGAGACGAGCAGCACCGCCCCATCGTGAAGAACCAGCCCGAGGCCGGGTGTGCTTTGGACGTCGGACGGGATTCCGGCTAATGTGCAGTGGAAGCCCGACCTGACCAAGGTTTTTGAATCCCCGGCCGGTCTGGCTCTTTACCTATACCTATAGCAAGGACGGCGGTGCAACTTTCCAAACATGGTATACGACCGTCGGCTTCCATGCCCGGAATGGCGGAAGGCTCCTACCAACGTAGTCGTCCGCGCGACCGACACCAACGGCGATTATGCCGAGTTCTCGGTTGTGATCGAAGTCAAGGAAAACCACCTTCCGACGAAGAAGGCCGACGCGCCGGACAAGCTCAGCGTGTTTGTTCCGGTGGGTCTTTTACCTACAAGGTGGACGCCAACCTCTACTATGAGGACGTGGACAGCAAGGATCAGGGGAAGCTGAAATTCGTCGACAACAGATATCAGGGCGCGGGCAGCTACCGCGCGGTCGACCGTCGGCGACACGATAACCGAAACTGCCTATTGCAGCGACGGCGGCGACCGCTGCCCGAGACGATGGAGATCAAGTATGTAGCCATCGCTGTCAACGTTGAGGACGCGGTCATAACGAACGGCGAGACCTACAGTCTCAATCTTGCAGAGCTGAACTTCCCCGGCAATTACAAGGTGCGCATCAACGGCGGCGCGGAGCAGGATGCAGCGGAAAGCTACACCTTCACCCGAGCAAGCCCGGCAAGTACTACCTGCACTTCTACGGCAGCCAGACCAAAACCTCGGAGCAGAACTACGTTGTGAAGCTCACGGTGCAGCCGAACGGCACGGAGCCCGCGCCGATGACGGTCACTATCGGCGAGAAGAACTACGATGTGAAGCTCACCGCGCTGGTCGGCAGCAAGAGCTGGTTCGGCGGCCCGGACGACGTTCCGTTCTATCTCACGGCCGTTCCCGCGGACTTTGAGACCCTGACGCTGACGGTCGACAAGCAGGATAACACTGTGAAAGAAGTGGTGTGCGGTGAGTTTGAACCGGTCGAAGGAAGCGGGATGGTTTATACGGTCAAGAACCACACTTGCTTCACCGGCGATCTGGATGTAAATGTTTCCGATGTGATCGACACCAGCAAGTACGGCGTGATCCCGGTTCTGATTCAGGACACGACCGGACAGTATACGGGTCTGCTCATTCAGGTGGGCGAACCCAAACCCAACACCCCGCCGACGCTGGCGGAGGGCGTGGAGACGAGCGTCAAGTCCTACGGCTATGAAGACATCGCCTGGGAGCTGGACCTCTCCACGATTTTTACCGACGCGGACGGTGACGCGCTGACCTATAAGGTCTCCGTCAACGGCGCCGACCCGGTGGAAGCGGCGGAAAAATACAGCTACGTCTGCGGAGCGGCCAACGCGACGCTGAAGTTCACCGCGAACGACGGCAAGGCCGATTCCGATAAAACCTACACCGTTACTCTGAACGTTGAGCCGAAGACCAAGCTTCTGCTGGAGTCCGGCAGCTCGGAGGTCGCTGTCGGCACGCCGTTCACTCTCGCCATGTCGACGATCTTCGAAAATGGGTACGGTGTGACCGTCTATGTCTCCATCAACGGAGCGGAGAAGGAATTCGTCAACTCCGGCAACGTCAAGAGCGTGACCTTCAGCCGGGCGTTTGCAAATCCCGGCGTCTATACGCTGGAGTTCTATGAAAAGCACGGACCGACCTTCGTCGGGCCCTACACCCACATCGCTGACCGTCACCGGCGAGGCGATCGAAAACCACGCGCCCGTCGTGCAGAATCCGACCGAGGGCCCCGGCCAGCTCGGCTCGGGCGTCAACGTCACGTATTGGAAGCCCGATCTGGCGAGCATTTTCAGCGATCCGGACGGCGACACGCTGACCTATTCCTACAGCATCGACGGCGCGCGCTTCTCGGATTACTATACGAGCGTCGGTATCCACGCCGACTATCTGAAGCCGGACGGCACCCACACCGTGACCATCCGCGCGACCGACCCCTACGGCGAATACGCAGATCTCACCGTCACGATCGAAAAGCTGACGAACCACACCCCACCAAGAAGGCCGACGCGCCGAGCAGTCTCAGCGTGTTCGTCCCCGTGGGTATTACCTACGAGGTGGACGCCAACCTCTACTATGAGGACGTGGACGCCAAGGCCAGGGCAATCTGAGATTCAAGAGCAACCGCTATGGGAGCGCGGGCAAGTATACCGCGTCGGCCGTCGGCGACACGAAGACCGAGACTGCTTACGGCAATGATACCTCGAACTCAAATGCCGCTTCCGGTATCAAAATCACCTACACGGCCATCGCTATCGATACGGAAGGCACGCTCACGACGGGCGAGACGTACACCGTCGACCCGGCGGCGCTGGATGGCATCAACATCCCCGGAAGCTATAAGGTCCCGCGTTACCAACGGGACCAAGGGCAGCGTGGAGCAGTCCTTCGACGGCACGTTCTCCTTCATCCCGAAGACGCCCGGCACCTACGTCGTGCATATCTATGGTGACAAATCCTCTACGGCAGAGGAAAACTACGTTGTAAAGCTCACCGTGACCGGCGATTATCTCGAATGGCCGACGATCGAAAAGTTTGAGCTTTCTACGGTCACCGGCGCGGCGGTGGACGGCGAGGACGGCGACCAGACGCTGACGGTCAAGGACATCCAGATCGAGCAGTATGAAAAAGCTGAAGGACAATCAGTACGGCGATAGCAAGGTTGCGGGCTGCATCACGATCACGCTGGACGACAGCTTCGTCACGAAGGCCGGAGCTGGATCCAGATTCCCGGCAAAACCGCGGCCATTACGGCGAGCGAAGGCGCCACACCCGGCTCTGCTGTCAACCGTAACAAAAAGTTCTATCAAACGGGCGATTACATGTTGGAGACGGCTTATTACGTTGCGACGAATGACCTCAGCGTTGCCTACACCGTGAAGTTTATCCAGTCCGCTCCCATAACGTTTGCACCGGTTATCGGCAACGGCACGGCTGTTTAAGACGACGGAGAACAACGTGACAACGTTCCCGGCGGGCAGCGGTACCGGCGCTCCCACCGTCACCGTGACGGCCCCGGCGAACGGCTGGGCCGCTGGTGAAAACACCTTCACCGTGGCGTGCGACAAGGCGTGCGTCGTGCTCGTCAAGAGCGGCGAGACCTACACGAAGCTCACCGCAACGAACGACGGCGATACGCACAGCTTCACCGCGACGCTCGCCGAGGGCGACGAAATCATCGTCCGTCTCAAGGGCGACGTGAACGGGGATGGTGTGATCAATACCACCGATGCCGGAATGGCGAAAAGCGGCGTCTCTAACAAGGGCTCTCTGAGCGGACTGAATCTTATCTGCGCAATGGTCAGCGGCGGCACGACCGTGAAAACGACAGATGCCGGACAGATCAAAGCTGCTTCTCTAAACAAGCTCACCTTCAACTGGTAAGCACGGATGACAGGAAAGGATATACATATGAAAAACTTTACCCGGCGTGGTATGGCGCTGCTGCTGTCGGTGCTGCTGCTCTGCTCCCCCTGAGTGTGGGAGCGCTGGCGGCGGACGAGGTGGGCATCACCGCCGTACTGAATAATGCCAAGATTACCAAGAGCGACGCGGCACAGACCGTAACGCTCACGATTGCCCCGGAGTCTCCCGTAACGGTTTGCAGCGTTGGCCTGCGCGTAGTCCTTCCGGAGGGCTGGAGCGTTGCGGCTATCACCAACGATGATGCCAACATGCCGATAACGGCTGGAGACATCAATCTTGGTACCAACCAGGTCAGCTGGCTTTCCGGTGATATGGAGGACTACCCATTTCCAAGTTTGCCATCTACACGATTACCGTTCCTGCCGGTACGGAAGCTGGCAACTATGAACTCAAGGTTACGGGAGTGGATGTGGCCAAAAATTATTCCTCCGAAGCGGTAATGACGGAAGCCACCACGGCCACCGCCACCCTCACCATTGAGGACGGCAGCGTCAAACCGCCCGAGCCCGTGATTCCCGAGGGCTACAGCGTGGCCGCGAGCGGCGATGCCTAAGATCAACGTCGGCGAGGATACCACGGTTGCTCTGAACGTCACCCACAAGGATGGGCAATGCCTACAACGCCTATTACTTCGAGGTCAGCTACGATACGAGCGTTCTCACCTACAAGAGCGCGGATGTGCAGGATGTCGTTGTGGATGAAGCGGCCGGCACGCTGAAAATTGCGGGCTACGGCGCGAATAAGGACAGCGGCACCGCTGCCGCCACGCTCACCTTCACCGGCAAGGCCGTCGGCGCGGGCAAGGTGACAATTACCAAGGCAAACGTTGACGCCAAAGCCAATGCCAACGCGCAGGACGCCCCCGCAGCGAACATCGACGAGACCACCGCGACCGCGACGATCACCGTCGGCGGCTACAGCGTCACGCTGCCCGAGGGCTTCACCGGCGCGGCGAGCGCTGCCGCAGGCACGGATTACACCTTCAAGGCCAACGGCGACGACTACGGCTGCTATGACGTGACGGCCACGATGGGCGGCGCGGAGACCACCGTCACGAACAACGGCGACGGCAGCTTCACCATCAGCAATGTCACCGGCAACATCGCAGTCAAGGCCACGCCGAAGACCTACGCCGTCACCGTTACCGGCACCGGCGCAGGCGATGTGAGCGAAAATGCGGCGACGGCCACCTACAAGACGGATTATACCTTCAAGCTGACAAAGGCGGACGGCTACAACTACACCGTCACCGTCACCGCGGGCGGCAACACCGTCACGGCTCCCGCGACGACCGAGGGCGTTTACACGATCTCCGGCGCGGACATCAAGGGCGAGCTGATCATCACCGTGGAGAAGGCGGCCATCGTCATTCCGACGACGACCATCACCATCACCGGCGACACCGACGACGTGCAGGGCGGTCTGATCCTCACGGCGAAAACGGTGAAGACACCACCTTTAAAAATCAACAAGAAGGACGGCTACACCTACACCGTCAAGGCTGGCGACACCGACCTCACCGTCGGCGCGGACGGCACCGTCACGATCCCCGGCAGCCTGCTCACCGGCGCGCCGCTGACCGTCACCGTCACCAAGACCGCGGTGAATCCCTACAGCGTTGAGGTGTATGAGTATGTGAAGCTCGACGGACAGAGCATCTGGCTCGTCGTTGCCAAGAGCGAGAGCGTCCTTGCCTACGGCGCGGACACGATGTTCACCTCTGAGAAGTACGGCGGCTATTGTTGGCTCGTGATCTCCGCGGAAAATGCGGACACGGTTAAGACCGAGGCCATCGGCGCCGTCAAGGCGGGCAGCGGCACCGCGGCGGCGGTGGTTTACACCGGCGACGTGAACGCCACCGGCAAGGTCGATGTGAACGATGCGCAGCTCGTCTACAACATCTACAACACCGAGTACGCCAGCTTTGACGCACTCAGCCGCGCGAAGTTCCTCGCGGCGGACGTGAACGGCGACCATACCGTAACGGTGCTTGACGCGGCGGCGGTCGTGAACACGGTTCTCGGCAAATAATGCAGCAAAACTCGCATAAAATCCATATCCAGCCCTGCGTTCCCGCAGGGCTGATAGCGCGTATTTTTCGGCAGAGTTTTCGGCTGATCCCCGCCGCCCACGGGCGGCAGGGATGAACCGAAAAACAAAGGCACCCTTGTATAAAGGCTCCCTCTGAGAGGGAGCTGTCGAGCGGAGCGAGACTGAGGGAGTGAACTCCTTCCGTCTCGGCTGTCGCCGAGCCACCTCCCTCGAAGAGGGAGGCAGAACCCTCAGTCACGGCGCTGTGCGCCGCGCCAGCCCCCTGTTAGGGGAGCCAAGTTAGTTATCCGAAATCCCGCTTGCCTCCCCTAACAGGGACTCTCCCCGGCGGGAGAGATGTCGCCGCAGGCGACAGAGAGGGGGGGGGTGGCAAAACGAAGTTTTTGACGGAGAGGTTTATCCCCACAGGGGCTCCTCTGAGAGGGGGACTTCGATATGTGCAACCATCCGAACTGAAAAGGAGAAAGATCTATGAAGAAAACGGTCAGTCTGCTTCTGGCGCTGGTGTTGGCGGCGTCGCTGCTGCCGGGCGCGGTGCTCGCCGCCGGGAGCTAGCACGGCGGCCATGCCGATGGATCAAAAGCACCTCCGTCGGCGAGGACACGGCGCTGCGTCTCGTCCTCGGCTCGGCGGACAGCACGGAGTACGCCGCGGCGTATCTCGTGCTCAGCTACGACGCCGCGCGTCTCGCCTTCACCGGCTGCAGTGACGCGTCCTACGCTGTGAACGACGCCGTCGGAACCGTGACGCTTCGCGCGCTACGGCGCTTCTGCGTCTCTCGGCGCGGTGACGCTCACGTTCCGGCCTATCGCGCCGGGGACACGACGGTGCGGCTGACCGCGGCGAACATCGACGCCAAGGGCAACGCCAACGTGCAGGACGCCCCCGCGGCGCGCATTCTCGACGCGGAAACGGTGCTGCACGTCGCCGAGAGCTACACCGTCACGCTGCCGGACGCTGGCTTTACGGGGCGCAAGACCGCCCCTGCGCAGGCCGGGACTACACCTTTTGCCACTGACCCGGCGCACTACGATTACGCCGATCTCACCGTTACGGTCGGCGGCACGGCGGTGACGCCGCGCAATAACGGCGACGGGACATACACTATCCCCGGCTCCGCCGTCACGGGCAACATTACGGTCACGGCCAGGGTGACGCCGAAGAGTTACACCGTCACCGTGGAAGGCGCGGGCAAGGACGACGTGCAGTACGGCGCAAAGGCGACCTACGGCAAGGATTACGTTTTCCGTCTTGTGCGCGACAACGGCTATACCTACACGGTAAACGTGCCGATGGACGGACGGAAGGTATCCCCCCGCATCATGGGCGACACCTACACGATCCCGGGACAGTATTTGGACGGCGCGATTACCATCACCGTCGGCAAGACGGCCTCCACCCGCCCCGGCGGCAACACCCGCCCCGGTTCGGGCTTTGCCGTGATCTTTGACGTTTCCGGCGCGGGACGCTGCCAGCGGCGAGCCGACCGCCTCTGCGGGACAGGATTACACGTTCCGCGTGACCCCCTCGGAGTTCTACGCTTACGAGCTGAGCGCGCAGGTGGAACGGCGAGGACGTGCCGCTGCGCGATAACGGCGACGGTACCTATACCATCACCGGCGAGTACGTCGCCGGACCCATCACGGTGCGCATCGACCGCGAGGCGCGCGGATATCACCGTGACGGAATATGTGAAGCTCAAGGACAAGTGCTCGGTCTGGCTCGTGCGCGCCGCCGTCCCGGCGGAGCTGAATCTCCGCTGCACCTATGACGGCGAGCCGATGTATTACGCGCCACACTACGGCGCATATGCGTGGCTCGTCCTCTCGGGCGGGGACAGGAGGCCGTAGAGCTTGCGGCGCGCGAGGCGGTCGGTACCGGCCGCGGCGCGAGCGCGGGCGAGGTGTACGGCGGCGGGGACTGCGATCTCTCCGGCTACACACGCACGGAGGACGCGCAGCTTGCTCAGGCGATGTACAACGCGCGGCATGAGAGCCTTTCCGGCGACGGAATGCTGCGGCTTCTGGAGGGGCGACGTGAACGCCGACGGCCATCTCGACATGGAGGACGGCGCCGCGATCGTGTGGATCTACCTGTATGAGGAAGAGGAGGAGAAAAAGGGATGAAACGAACGGCAAACGCATTTTTCACGGCGGCGCTCGCGCTCATGCTGGCGCTGCTGCTCGGCACGGCGGCGCTGGCCGCCGATCCCGCGTTCACCTTGATCTGACGGTGGACGGCGAGCATACAAAACCGTCGCCCCCGGCGACATCGTCACCGTGCTGCTCACCTTTGCAGCGCACCGATGCTGACGTGAGCTACAGCATGTACGCCATGCAGGACGAAATTCTCTACGATCCGGATTTCTTCGAGCTGGTGGAGGGCGGCGCACTGCTGACCTCCGGCGTGCAGAGCACGGACATCACGCTGCGCGACGGGTATGCGTGAGTTTTTACATGAACTATCTCGCTCTCCGGCGGCGCGGCGTGGAACGCCCGGACGGTCGTTGGCAGCGTGCAGTTTCGTGTCAAGGCCGAGAGCGGCACATCGAAGATCACGAGCCAGACCTATCTTGTCGCGCGCGAGGACGGCCCGATTCCTACAGCTGCACAGCGGAAGACGTGACGATCATCGTCCACCGACTGCCGCGTGCGGTTTGAGTCGAACGGCGGCAGCGCCGTCGAGGACCAGACGGTGCCCACGGCGAGCATGTGACCCTGCCGGAAAACCCGCAGCGCGAGGACTGGTACTTTGCCGGATGGTACGCCGACATGGATCTCAAAACCATGTGGGATTTTGAAAATGACACCGTGCAGGGCAACATGACGCTCTACGCCCGCTGGACGAAGGACAAGAGCGAGGCGTTTGGCCTGACGGGCGGCAGCGTCGTGGCTGTGCAGCCGGTATCGGCGGCGGGGGCTCTGCTGCTGGCGCTGCTGCTCCCTGTTGGCGCTGCTGCGCAAGACCGTGCGGTTTGAAACCGGTGTCGGCTCCGAGATCGACGCGGCGCGCGTCCGGCGCGGCCGGGCGGTCGCCCGCCCGAGGATCCCCGCTGCGCCGGTGCGCGCTTCGGCGGCTGGTATACCGACAAGGCGCGGACGAAGCCCTGGAACTTTGAAGAAGATAAAGTAGAGAAAAACATGACGCTGTACGCCCCCGCTGGCTTTGACAGCGGAAGAACTGGCGCAGAAGAGGTGCAAAAGCCCATGACACAGATATACGGAAAGGGGTAAACGATTCATAACGCTGCTGCTCGCGGTCGTTATGCTCTTCTCGCTGGCGCTGCCCGCCGCCGCCGTTTCGAGACGGAGAGCACCGCCGAGCCAACGGCGGCAACGGCGACGCCGGAGACGAGCGCCCAGCCGTCGGCAAAACCGGCGGCATCGGCAAGCCCGGAGACGGAGAGCGAAACGGAAAACGGAGAGACGCAGCCGCTCTATGCCCCCGCGAGAGCGGAGAAGGACGGGTATTTCGTCCTTGCCGCGGAGACCTCCGCGGACGGCGTCACGACGGACGGCGCTCGCGCCGGTGCGCGTTGAGTACAAACCGGCGACACGATCCTCGACGCCGTGGCGCGTCTGGAGGACGTGACGATCTCCGAGCGCTTCGGCGCGGACGTGGAGACCGGACGCATCACGCTCAACGATAAGGAATATGTAGCCGCGTGCGACACGCACGTCGGCGTTATGACCCTGACGGATATGTACCGTCCGGAGGAGTGCACGTCGTGCGCCTGCACCAGAGCGTGCAGAGCGAAAACGGCAAGGACTACTTCCCCGAGACGCTGCAGAACCTCCTGCGCGCAATGGCCGCGGCGGGAGGATAAGGGGAGCAGGCATATCTCGCCGCGCTCGAGAGCTACGGCGAGGCCGTGGAAAGCCCGGCGCTGGCCGCGAAGCTGTACCGCCGCACTCGGCTGGACGCCGGAGAGCGAGGCATCGCCTCACCAGCGGCTTCCCAGACGCCCGCCCCGTCCGCCGTTCCGGTGGACGGCGAAGATGCATCGGGCACCAATGAAACGCCGCCCCGGCGGCCACGCCCTGGCACCGGTGACGATCGCGCCGGTGCGGGTGCAGCCCGCCGCGCACGGAAAGCTCGGACGACGCCGAGGAATCGCCCTCCGCGTCGCCGTCCGAATCCCCGGCGGCTTCCCCGTCCGCGACTCCTCTGCGGAGCCGTCGGAAAAGCCGGGGGCCTCCCCACGGCGGAGCCGTCCGAGACGCCGAAGCCCCATTCGCCGGAGCTTGTCTACGGCGTGGAGGCCGAGGCGAGGAGGTCACCGCGGTGAACCGCGCGTGGAATCTCGACCTTACGAAGATCTTTACCGACTATAATAACGACGAGCTTACCTACACCGTCTCGATGGACGGCGGCGAGGAGGAGACGGTCGAGGGAACCGGTTATTCCTTCACGCCGGACGCCGTGGCGAGCATACGCTCGTCTTCGCCGCGGCGTGCGCGGCATCCGAGCTGCGCGCCGTTTACACTGTGAAGCTCTCTGTGCAAGAGGGCGTCTATGAGGTGCGCTTTTCCATCTCCCTATGCGGGCATCGACCTGCCGGACGCCACGCTGACGCTGCGCGACGCCAACTATCAGCTCGTCCCGCACACGCAGGGCAACTATAAACTTCATGCTCCCGCCCCGGCAAGTATATGTACTCCGTCTCGATGGAGGGGTACGAGGACGTGGAGCAGGTGATCATCAAGGTGGTCGAGTCGGACGAGCCGATGATCATCAACGTGGAGATGGCCCCCCCACGCAGACGGTCATACCCGGTCAAGTTCTACCTGACGGACACGGACGGAAGCGCCGTCACCGGCGCGACCGTGACGGTCATAAGCCTTGACTATAAGAACCAGAAAACCACCTCGACCGAGACCGGCGAGGGATACTACTCCTTCGACCTGCCGCGCGGACGGTATACCTACACCGTCTCCTGCAAGGAGGGCTACGGCCGGAAACTGCAGGGGTGGAACTGGGTCGTTTACGATTACCGCGAGATCTATGAGCCGTGCGAGGGCGAGTTTGCGGTGAAAAAAGACCACGGAGGATCAGGAGACTGCGCTGACGCTCACGGCCGTGCCGTACCCGTGGCTTAACAGCTTCAGCTTCAGGAACGGCTCCAGCGTTAAAGCACGCGAGATCAGGACGCATGGAACATCTTCCTGGGCGCACCGTACAGCGAGCCTCTCACACTGCATTTTGACGGGCCGGATTACGGGCGTATCAGCACCGAACAGACGACCATCAATTCGTGTATTTTCTATCCTACCGGCAAAAACGCAGCCGGAGGCCGCGGCGGAGATCACCTATACGAATCTCAGCGGCGAAGACAAGACTCTCTCCTTCACCTTCAACGGCGTGCTGACCGATGAGAACGGCAAAACAGGCTGGAAGCCGCTCGATCTTGCGAGCGAGACGGACGGCAGCGGCCGCTTTACTCTGACGCTCACGCGCGGCGAGCAGGTGCAGCAGTACAATGTAGAGCTGCTGCTCCACCGCACGCTCAAGAGCCTGACCGTCTCCGCCAACGGCGACGGCATTGCTCGGCGCGTTCTCGCCGGACACCACCGACTACCGCGTCGAGGTTCCCGAAGGGGCAAAGGCGCTCTTCATCACGGCAACGCCGTTCTTCTCTGAATCCAAGGGTTACCGCGTGACGATCGACGGCGAGGAGGTGACCGGCGGCGAGGCCGCGGAGATCCCCTTTCGCTGGCGGCAGCGCGGATGTGAAGATCACCGTGTCCCACACGGCGGACGAGGCGCGCGGTTTTGCCAGCGCGACGACATACACGCTCCACGTCACCGAGGGCGTTTCGAGTGCCTACGACACGCACTTTTCCGTCACCGGCGGCGGCGCGGCCATCGCGGACGCGGAGATCGCCGTATATGACATTTACCATCAGCGCATGACCGCCCCTCGGGGAGGACGCCTATACCTACTCGCTGCTCACCGGCGATTATACCTACGAGATCACGGCGGAGGGGTATAGGAAGGAGACCGGCTCCTTCACCGTCGGCATGGCCGAGCGCACCGTGAGCGTCGCGCTTGAGCCGGAGACCTATGAGGACGAAATGCTCCTCAAGTCCGTGACCGTCGGCGATCACCAGTATGTCGACGGGCATGGCAGACCATACCCTTCCTCTGCACGGACGTGCGTCCGGGCATTGAATATCATGTGCCGTTTGCCGGAGGGATTAACGGCAACAGCTATATAAAGGCGGAGTTTGCTGAGGGCGCGACCGTCTCGCTCGAATACGACTACAACTACGGCGGTGAGCGCAGCGCGGTCTATGACATCTCCAACGGCGGCTGGGCAATATCCTACCTCGGCGAGCGCTACGGCGTCGTCGGCGAGGAGCAGGCACGCACGGTGCGCGTAACGCTTGGCGATGTGGAGCAGGTTTATACGTTCTATTACGCCGTTCTGCCGGAGCTTTACAGCCTCAGCGTCAGCACGGACATCGGGTCGGAAACGCTCTCGCCGACCTTCAGCGGCAAGCAGGGGAAAGCTATACCGTCGCCGTGCCGATGGACGCGCAGCGCGTGTATATCCGCACCGGCATGAACTCCCCGGAAACACGGACGCGGCCAAGAGCGTCTCCATCGACGGCGTACGCCTCCCGGCGGACTGCCGCGGACGGTATGTCACGCTCTCGACGGACGAGGACGGCCGCCAGACCATCCCGTCACGATCTCCTATAAGGCGAGCGGCGTGAGCCGCACCCTATATGCTCACCGTGCAGCGCGAGGAGCGGCACGACACGCCCATGCTCAAGAGCGTGTATATTCGGCCGGATTTTCTTACGGACAGGCCGGTGCTCGACATCGGCTTCCAGCCGGATCAGTACAGTTACGATATCTGCCTGCGCCAATGTAACAGAAAAGCTTGACGTCCGCATGGGCGCGCAGCTCTCCGACGAGTATGCCGACGGCACCTATAAATTCCTCCTCATGAACTCCGACGGCAGCACCACAGAGCAGAGCTGGTCCCGTACGAACGACTCCGCTTATTCAAATGTATCCATCTTTGGCAACGTATCCTCCAAACAGGGCGTGACCGGCATTACCATCCGCTGCACGAGCGCGGACGGCGAAACCGTGCAGGATTATGTGTTCCGCTTCACTACCCACGCGCCCTATGCTGTCAGTTTCGTGCAGAATGGAAGTGTCCCTCCCGGAACAGTCACCTCCGACGCCGACTACCGGCAGGAGGACGGCTGCATTCTTAAAGAAAGCATCCGTACGATCGCCCTGACGGAAGAAACGGAAAGCCTCACCGGAACGATTGAATATGACGATTATTCCATCCTTCTGGACGGCAAACCGGTGGAGGAAAGCAGCATCGTTTTCCCCATCGGCGAGCAGGACGAGGAGCATGAGTTTACGTTCTACGCCGAGGGCGCTCCTGGGTACGCCCGACAAAGTATCTTGTGCGATTTGCCCATGCGCAGACTGTGATTCTCACAGCACGTCAGGAAAACGGAAACAAACTTCCGGTCAGCGCCCAGATCACCGTGGAGGTGACCGATGAGACCGGTACAACATGGCGCAGCAACTACAAGCGCACCCAAGCGCTTCATGACAACGGAGCGTAGTCTATGAGCTGCCCGCTGGTATTTATACCTACAAGATCTCGGCGCAGAACGAGGCCGGAACGAAGCTCTGGAAAGAGGTCACCGGCAACATTGTCGTGAAGATGCGGCGCAGACTGTCACCGTAAAGCTGGCGGAATACGCCCGCGGCCCCTTCGCCGTGGCGGTGAACGTCACGAAGGACGGCGCGCCCGTGAAGGGCGTGAAGCTCACCGTGAACGGTGAGACGAAGGAACTCTTCGACGGCGCCACAGAGCTGAAGCTATACACCGGACGGAATTACGCCTACACCGTGGAAGCCCCCGGCTGCCGCACGGTGAGCGGAACGTTTGACGTTCTCGGCGAGGCAAGGACGCTTGACATCGCCATGGAGCCTTCCCCCGGCGCCGGCATCACGGGCGAGACGGTCACGGTCTATGTCTCGCTTATGGACGGCGACAAGTACATGACGGACGGGAACGGCGATATTTACCGCCGCCCCCGTCACGGTGTCCTACCCGACCTCGGCGAGATTTATATGTCCGGCTACTACGACGATTATGTCTATGATCGGCAGGCAGGCAACTGGACGAAAACGGACGGGCCGAGCGGACGGGTAACGGTGCTCATGGCGCTGCTGGAGGTGGAGCGGCAGTTCTACGGCGAAAATACGCTGACGCTCACCGAGCGCAACAAGAACATCGGCTCGCCGTATGTATACATGGAAAATTTTGGCGGCGAGGTGACGCGCTTCATGGGCAGCGCCCGGCCGGTCAATCTCTTTTTGTAGATCATTGGTACAGCTCTATCCAGAATCAAAGCGGCAAGCCCAAGCCGAAGATTGCGTGGCTTTGCGCGCTCTCAGACGGACAGGAGCTCACCATCATGGTGAACGACGAAAAATTCAACGAGGATTATTTTTTTCGGCTTTACCCTGCCGGGATCAAACCATCATCAGGATAACTACCTGCCCGTAAACGAACTAAACGCCGAGGTGGATAACTATTCCCGTCTGACTGTTTGTGTTAAGGTGGCGGGCACGCAGTGGCCGCTTGCCAACACCGTCCGGGAGTGTCATGTCGAGGTGCGCCGCGCCGACGAGACCGAGTGGCGGACGCTGGAGGACGTCAGTGGAATCGACGGTAAGATCACAATTTTCTTCGGTGAACCGGGCCTCTACTATCTGCGCGTAAAGGATACTAAAACGTATGCCTATAAGTCGGCGTACCACTGGTACGGCTCCGTGCGCGTGGTGGAAGCGCCGGTTACGCCGGTAAACGTCCTCGTCTCGGCCACGTATCTGGACGAGCCGGTAACGTCGGGACTCTCCATTACGTTCACGGACGTTAACGGCAAGGTGACGCGCGGGCAGGCGGGCAAAAATACGCTCCAGCCCGGCGAATACACCTACACGCTTGCCTACACCGCGGACGGAAGGGGCTCACCAAAACCGGGCGCATCATGCTCTCCTCCGGCGATCCGGACTATGAGATCCCATGAGGAGTTCCTCGAAAAGCCGCTGCTCAAGATGATCGAGATCAGCGAGAGCGGCGAGCCGGGCACATGGAACGTGATAAACTTCACCGGCGAGCGCGGCGTGTTCCATTACGAGGACGGGTCGCGGAGGAGGATTTCCGCAAGGACATGTACATCCGCGCGGCGTTCGCCGACGGCGTGACCGGCAGGATCGAGGCGCGGTACTCCGTTGGCGGTATTAACGCGGAAACCACGATGCTTCTGGAGAGCGGCTCCACCCATGCCGCGGAGATGAAGCAGTTCTTCTGGGTCGCCAACGGCCGCGACGGCGATAAGATCATTACCGTTACTGCTACGGCGGACGACGGGCGCGAGCAGGTCTTCACCGTAGAGGTCTATATGGAGCCGTGGATCCTCCGCGCGGGCGTGACCTCCGGCGGCCTGATGCAGACGCTCGCCATGGAAAACGGCAAGCGGAACTTCACCGTTGAGGTGCCTACCGGCGCGGACAGCGCCGAGCTCATCCTCGTGCCGTTCGATACGAGCAACGATTACAGAGGTCTGAACGCATCCCTGTTACGATCGACGGGTACGAGCCGGAGGTTATCCCCGGCGACGGCTGCATCTTCCGCGTGCCGCTTGACCCGGAGAACGACACAACGTATACCGCGCATATCTCCGCCTGGGGGCGCACGACCGAGTATACGTTCACGCTCACGCACAAGGACCAGCCGGAGGGTGAGGAGATCCTGAGGATCTGACCATCCTGCACGGAGCGCAATCCGACAAAAACGCTCGCGCTCTACCCGCTGTTTCAGTCGGACGTACACGAATATACGCTGACTGTGCCCGACAGCGAGACGTCTCTGGACTTTAAGGCGTTCGTGCCCGAGGCGCAGCGCGAGGGCGCGAAGGTGGAGGTCACCTATCTCTCCAGCTGGGGCAGCGGCGGCTCGCCGAGCACCGGCATTGAGACCACGAAGCTCACCGACCTGACCGGTGAAACGATGCAGGAGATAAGGCGGATACTGCGCTCCTTTGTACCCGGCGAGAGCTGGATCAACGTCACCACCACGGATAAGAACGGCGGACAGCAGGTCTACCGCATCCGTGTGATCCGCGACCGTTCGCTGCGGAGCGTCACGCTCTACCGCGAAAAGATCACCGAGAGCAACGCACAGAACTTTTACTATTACGGCATCGCCCAATGCGAGTTTGACGCAAAAACGCTCGAATGCTCCGTGAATGTTTCCTCGACGCTCGAGACGGTGTATATGACGCTGGGGACCGGCACCACAGAGTACTACCGCGTCACCGTAGACGGCGAGACGCTGGAGAAGAGCGAAACACTCGACGGTACGCAGATATCGAATCGTACAGTGTACGCCCTGCCGCTCGACGGAGCGAAGACGCGCTTTACCATTGATCTTGTCTACGACGACGGGATCGTGGACCGCGTGGAGAAAAACGTACAAACTCACGATCAACCGCTCGCTGCCGGTGAAGGTGAAGTTCAACGTCACGCCGGAGGACGCGGTTTACAATGTCCTGCTGCGTGATGCGGACGACGCCGTGTACTATCCGCGGCTCGGCTCGTTCACGCTCGGCCAAAAGGAAAACTATGCCTACCCGTCTCCGCGGTGGGCTATGTCTCGCAGACCGGCTCCTTCTGTGCGGAAAAGGACATGGAGATTGACATCGAGCTCGTCCCCGCCGAGACGAATCCGGACATTGACCCCGAGCTCCCCGCCGAGTGGGGCAACTTCCGCGGCAACGACGATAATAACGGCGTCACGGACGCCAAAACGCCCACGAGCGCGGACAATGCCGAGCTTTACTGGGCAACGTCCATTGCGACCGGCGGTCAGGCCAACGGCGCACCGGGAACGCCCATCATCATCAACGGCGAGCTTTACAGCTACTCCGGCAAGGAGCTGCTGCGGCTCGATGCGGAGACCGGCGAGGTGCTCGCCCGCGGCGAGATGCAGGCAGCTCACCCTTCGCCATCCGCCGCCCGCGTATGCCGAGGGCATGATCTTCGTGGCGCTCGGCGGCGGCATGGTGCAGGCGTTCAACGCGAAGACGCTGGAATCCTGTGGCTCTATACCGACTCGCTCGGCATCGGTCTCGGCGCGAACCAGCCGAACTGCCCGATCACCTATTCGGACGGCTGCATCTACACGGGCTTCTGGAACAGCGAGCAGGGTGCGGCGCACATGGTGTGCCTGACGATCACGGACGAGGACCCGAGCCAGCCGCTCGAGGCCAAGCAGCCGCTCTGGGTGCGCACGCAGTCCGGCGGCTTCTACTGGGCGGGCGCACTCGCCACGGAGAAGTTTGTGCTGGTCGGCACGGAGGACGGCGAGAAGGGGTATGAGTCGCAGACGAGTATGCTGCTCTCACTCAATCCGGTCAGCGGCGCGCTGCTCGACTCCATCGAGGGGCTCAACGGCGACATCCGCTCGACGGTTTCCTACGACGCGGCGACCGACAGCTACTATTTCACCAGCGGCGGCGGCAGCTTCTACAGCGTAAAGGTCCCAGGCAAACGGCCGCTTTGTGAAGGACAGCCTGAAGGAGATCCGGCTCGGCGGACGAAGCGTATCGACGCCGGTCATCTACAACGGCCGCGCGTATGTCGGCGTGCAGGGCGCGGCGCAGTTCAAGGTGTACGACGGGCACCACATCGCCGTCATCGATCTGGCGTCGTGGAGCATTGCGTACACGGCCAACACCAAGGGCAGCCCGCAGACGAGCGGCCTGCTGTCCACCGGCTACGGCGACGAGGTGTATGTCTACTTTGCCGACAACTACACGCCCGGCTCGCTGCGCGTTATCCGCGATAAGCCGGGACAGACGGCACTGGCCGATCCCGTGTCGGAGACCTATACCTCCGCGGGAAAGCGGTACACCGTGGATAACTGTGCACCGGTGCTGTTGTTCACGCCGCAGGGCGATCTGGCGCAGTACTGCATCGCGAGCCCCATCGTGGACAAGGACGGCACCATCTATATGAAGAACGACTCGAACCACCTCTTTGCCATCGGCAGCAAGGTGCTGAGTATCGAGCTGGTGCAGGAGCCGGACAAAACGCGCTACGACGCCGGAGAGATGTTTGACCCCACCGGCATGAAGGTCGTCGCGCATATGGCGAACGGCGCGGAGAAGGACATCACGAACTCCAAGCTGCTCACCTGGGCGGATGACGCCGCTGGAAGGGCGCGACATCAGCGTGCAGCTCACCTACTCGCTGCGGAACAGCTCTCTCACGGTGCTCGTGCCGGTCGTGGTCATCACGGACGAGGAGCACGAGGCGCAGCGCAAGGCGATCGACGCCATTCAGGCCATCGGCGAGGTGACGCTCGAGAAGGAAGAGCAGATCCGCGAGGCGCGCGAGCTTTATGACGCGGTCATCCGACGCTGCAGGAGGAGATCAGGACAGTCTTGTGATCCTTGAAACGGCGGAGAAGAAGCTCGCCGAGCTCATTGCCGAGCGCGACGCCGTGCGGGAAGCCGAAGCGTTGGTCGATCGAATCGCCGAACCGGTCACACTCGAGAGCGAAGAGACCATCAGCGCGGCGCGTACCGCGTATAACGGTTTGACCGTCCGGCAGAAGGAAATGTACTCGCCCGACCGCCTCACGCGGCTCGAAGCGCTGGAAGCAGCACTTGCGGAAAAGAAGAAGCAGGCCGCGGAGGATGCGGCGCGAGGAGAAAACCGCGAGAAGATCGCCGCGGTGGAAATACTCATTGACGCAATTGGCACCGTGACGAAGAACAGCGGCCCGTCCATTACGGCAGCGCGCACCGCGTTTGATGCGCTCTCCGAGACGCTGCGCGCCCGCGTGGGAAACTACAACGTTCTCCTTGCAGCGGAAGCGGCATACAAACGCATTCTCACCAGCGGCGACCGCCCAACGCAGGGCGGCGGCGGCGTGACCCTGGCGGCACCATCACCGGCGGGAACAAAGGGAACCACCGGCACAGGGACCGGCGGCACGACCGGAACCATAAACGACTCGGGACAAACCCGGCCGGCGAGACCGGCGCCGGTACGCCGGAGCGCGAAACGACCGTCACGGATGTCTCCGGCAAGACCGGCGGCAGGATCGAGACCGGCGTCACGCCCAGCGAGAATACGGCGGATACCGATTCCGGCTCCGGCCTCGGCTGGCTCTGGTGGGTGATCCCGCTCGTGCTCGGCGGCGGTGTCGTGCTCTGGCTGGTGCTCGGCAAAAAAACATGAAGGGGACGAGGACGAAGAAGCGTAAGCGTCCTTGACAGAAGAAGATCCGCGCACCGTCCCGCCGCCTTCGCGGCGGTGGGACGGCGGCGCGGACATTCGAGCCTTAAAGAAGAAAGGCGGACAGTATGGGAAACAAAAATCGAAGAAGAGCCGTTAACCTCCTCACAACGCTCTAGTGCTGGCGGCTCTGTTCGGCTTTATATACATTGCCGCGGGGGCGCAGGCCGCGCCACCGGTGAGGGATACCGACCGCGCAGACAGCTCATTCCTTCTGCTCGACAGCGATCCCTCGCTCTCGGTAAGCACGGGCTGCTGAGGCAGCCGCCAGAAGCCCGACGCCGGAACCGGCGGACGCGACGCCGGGCCGTCGGAGGATATGCCGGAGCTTGTGTTCACGCCGCCTCCGGCCGACCGGCCGAGCGGTGCGCTGACGCCGAGCCCGTCGCCCGGCGGGAAATCGGACGAGCCGGGCGGCGACGGCGAGCGCCATACCGTGCCGACGGATCTCGTGTATTACCTCCATCGTCAACGGCTCGACCTCGGCGGTGCGCGGGTATACCTTCATCCAGCAGAATTATGAGGCGCTGCAGCAGTACGCGCTCACGCCCGTCTCCACATCGGTGGAGGTCAACGGTCTGGGCGTGCCGCAGTTTTCCGCACGGTGGTGCTCCGATAACGGCGCGAACACGATACGGCGCAGTACGCCATGCGCGACGGCACGACGCACCGTCTCCAAATCGTACGCGGTGTACTACGACGAGCGTGATCTTTGAGCACAATCTCGCCAACATGACCGTGCAGAGCGCGGACTTTTCGTTCATCGCGCGGCTGCGCGGCGATCTGGGACTGAGCAGCGCCGCGCGCAGCAGCGTCATGTTCAACGGCGTCACCATCACGAATGACACCGGGGAGTACTTCGTGACGCTTCAGCCGCGCAACAACACCATCACGCTGGTGGCCAGCGATTCAAAGAACGGACTGAACTACCAGCAGAGCTTTGTCATCGTCCGACACACGTCGGCGCTGGAGACGAACCGCCCACGATCGTCACCAATCTGGACGATGTGACGACGACGAACAGCCGCCGCTTCCCGCTGAGCGGACGGCGACGTCATCCATCTCGGTGAGCCAATCTGGCGCCGCGTAAATCTGAACG